>Ga0256410_1001870_pt1 | contig 15138 bp, 8 predicted proteins | sample PhyWR1_FD_185983 | JGI IMG/M metagenome (GOLD analysis project Ga0256410, IMG submission 185983) | Leaf surface microbial communities from wheat plants in UC Gill Tract Community Farm, Albany, California, United States - DLSL W.R1 | ecosystem: Host-associated > Plants > Phyllosphere >... | reverse complement strand
GCCCACGACCAGATCCAGCCCGCGCTCGACGCACAGCGCCACCCGCGAATCGGGCCGCACCCCGCGCTCACGCAGGTGGTAAGCCAGCTGGTTGGCGCGCTCGTTGAGCTGTTGGTAGCTCAGCTGCTGCTCGCCGGCCTGCACCGCGATGGCGTGAGGCGTATGCCGCGCATGCGTCTCGAACAGTGCCTGCACGCTGAAAGTGTCGGGGTAGACGGTGTCGGTGGCGTTGAAGGCCACCAGCAAGGTGCGCAGTTCGCCGGCGGGCAGCACCGGCACGTCGCGCAGCGCCGACGTCGGCGCCTGCTCCAATGCCCGCACCAGGCCACACACCGCCGTGTCGAGGTAGGCCAGCAGCCGCGCGGCGCCGATCTTGTCTGGCGCCTTGGCCTTGAGGCGGAACCCGTCGGCGGTGTCATCCACCGTGAGCATCAGCGGGTAGCTGAGGATGTCTTCACTGCTGAGCAGGGCAATCCCGGGCACCAGCTTCAGCTCGGGATCAGCCGAGGTATGCCGGTAATTGAGCAGGCTGTTGAACAACGGCGATGCGTTGCTGCAACGCTGGGCCAGCGCCAGCGACGCCTGCTCGTGAATGAGCAAGGCACTCAGTTGGGCGTGGGTGTCACTCAGCGCATCCACCACACGTTGCCCGGCCAGCCGCACCCGCAGCGGCAGCGTATTGATGAACATGCCCAGGGCGCGGTCAGCGCCCTCGCCCGCCTGCAGGCGGCCAAGCAATACGGTGCCGAACACCACGTCATAACGGCCCGACACACGGCTGAGAACCTGGGCCCAGGCCAGGTGAAACAGGCTCGCGGCACTCACGCCCACGGCACGAGCCTGTTCGCGTATGCGTTGATTGAGGTGTTCGCCGAGGGCCTGTTCGGCCTCTTCAGTGTCAGCGCGATTGGCCTGGCGCTCCTGCAAGCCGAACGCCAATGTCGGTTCGTCGACATCCGCCAGACGCTCGCGAAAAAACGCCTCATGGGCGGCCTGGCGCGCTGGCAAGCGGCTCTGCGCGACCACATTGCGATACGGCACCGGCGCCGGCAGTTGCGCCTGCTGACCGAGCAGGTGCGCGCGAATCTCGTCCACCAGCACGGTGGTCGAGGTGGCGTCGTTGACCAGATGGTGGAAGCGCAATCGCGCAACCCAGCGCTGCTGCTGCGGCTGTTCGGCATAGTCCAGGGCCATCAGCGGCGCCTGACGCAAGTCCAGCGGTTCATGGGTGTCGCCCAGCGGCGCGACGCGCAAGTGCGCCTTGCGCCACACCACCTGCATCGGTTGTTCCAGCGCATCCCAGGCCAGGCTGGTGCGCAGGATGTCATGGCGGTCGATCACCTGTTGCAAAGCCTGGGCAAAAGCATCGAGCTGCTCGCGCCGGGCAAAGCTGAACATCGCGTGCTGCTGGTACGGGTCGCGCTCGTCGGTGAGGTGGTGATAGAGCAAGCCTTCCTGCAACGGCGCCAGCGGGTAGAGGTCCTGCACATTCGCCGCGCCGCCGGGAATGCCCGCGACGATGCGGTCGATGCTCGGCTGGTCGAGTTCGGCAAGGACCAGCAGGTCCGGGGTGATGTGGGTGCAATCTGGCGCAATGCGGTTGGCCGGCACCGCCGCTTCACGGCCTTGGCTGACGGCCGCCAGCGCCGCCAGGGTGGGCTGGCCGAACAGCACCTGTACGTCGGCATGCAGCCCCGCCTCGCGCATGCGCTGCACCAGTTGCACCGCCAGCAACGAGTGCCCGCCCAGCTCGAAGAAATGATCATGCCGGCCCACGTGCTGCACCTGCAGCAGCTCGGCCCAGATCTGCGCCAGGGTGGTTTCCGCGCCGTCGTACGGTGCTTCGTAGCGCCGGGTGACAAAGGCGTCCTGGGTCGGTGACGGTAACGCCTTGCGGTCGAGTTTGCCGTTGGCGGTGAGGGGCAGACTGGTCAGCTTCACGTAAGCGGCGGGCAGCATGTAGTCGGGCAGCGTCGTCTGCAGGTGCGCGCGCAGGGCATCGATATCGACAGGGCCATGCTCGATGAACCAGGCCAGCAGTTGCCCCTCGCGGAACTGCACCACGGCCTCCTTGACGGCAGGATGGCCGGCCAGGGCAGTCTCGATTTCTCCGAGCTCAATGCGCACACCGCGAATTTTCACCTGGTCGTCATTGCGCCCCAGGTATTCAAGGTTGCCATCGGGCAGCCAGCGCGCCAGGTCGCCGGTGCGGTACATGCGGCCGGGGTTGAAAGGGTCATCCAGAAAGCGTTCGGCGCTGAGGTCCGGGCGGTTGAGGTAACCGCGCGCCACGCCGTTACCGCCGACATACAACTCACCCGCAATGCCAATCGGCAGCAGGCGTTGCCGGGCATCCAATACGTAGACCCGGGCATTGGCCACAGGCTTGCCGATATGCAGCACCCGCCCCGCTTCGACCCGTGCGGACGTGGCGACCACCGTGGCTTCGGTGGGCCCGTAGTTGTTGATCACGTCGAAGGTTTGCCCACGGCTGAACGCGCGCAGGCGGTCGCCACCGATGAGCAAGGTGTGCAGGGTCGGATGTTCCAGGCCCTGGCTGAAGGCGTACTCGGCCACCGGCGTGGGCAGGAAGCACACGTCCAGCGGCTGCGCGCGCCACCAGTCGAGCAGCGCATCGATGTCTTCGGCGCCGTTGCGAGCCGGCGGCAGGTGCAGCGTGGCGCCCACGCACAGCGCCGGCCAGACCTCCCAGGCCATCGCATCAAAGCCGAACCCGGCGACGCTGGCGGTGTGGCTGCCCGCGTGCAGGTTGAAGGTCCGGCAGTGCCAGTCCACCAGGTTCGACACGCTGTGGTGCTCGACCATCACGCCTTTGGGCAGGCCGGTGGAGCCGGAGGTGTAGATCACATAAGCGAGGTGCGTGGGCTGCACCGCCACGTCGGGATTGGTGCCCAGGTGCAAGGCAGGCCGGTCCAGCTCGATCACCGGCACATCCAGCGCAGGCAGGCGCTGGCGCAGGTCATGTTGGGTCAGCACGGCGACCGGGGCGCTGTCGTGCAGCAGGTAGTTGAGACGTTCGGCGGGATGAGCCGGATCTACTGGCACATAGCAGGCTCCGGACTTGAGGATCGCCAGCAGCCCCACCAGGGTGTCCAGCCCGCGCCGGGCCAGGATCACCACGCGGTCGTCCGGCTGTACACCCTGTTCGATGAGCTGATGGGCCAGGGCATTGGCCTGTTGATTGAGCTGGGCATAGCTCAGTTGCCGCTCATGGTACACCGCCGCCACGGCCTGCGGCGTGCGCGCAGCCTGGGCTTCGATACGCGCGTGCAGGGTACTCGGCTGGGTGTCGGGCTGTGCGGTGGCGTTGAACTGTTGCAGTTGCGCCTGCTCGGCCGGGGTGATCAGGGACATTTCGGCGAGGGTGAGCGCCGTGTCTTGCAGGCCCTGTTCCAGCAACCCGATAACGCGCTGGGCCAGTGCCTGGACCTCGTCGTGACTGAAATACGCCTCGTTGTACACGCAATGCAGGCAGGCGGTGTCCTGCACGCGGTTGCTGCGCAGGTGAATGGCAATCGGCAGCGCTTCATGGTGGTTGGAGACCTTGACGGCGCGGGCCTGAAACTCGCCGTAGCGCAGCTCATGGTCGTCCTGCTCGTAGGACACCGACACCTCGAACAGCTGACCGCGATCCGTGCGGCGCAGGCCCAGCTCACGGTTCATCTCGCTCAAGGGGAAGCGCTGGTGGCGCATGTCCTGCTTGAGTTGGTCGCGCACGCCGCGCACCAGCTCGCCGAAAGACAGCTGCTCGCTGAATTGAAAACGTACCGCGCTGACCTGGGCAAACATCCCCACGGTCGCGCGAAATTGCGCATTGGCGCGGTTGAGCATCGGCAGCCCCACCACCCACTCATCGCGCTGATGGGCGCGGGTGAAAGACACATATAACGCCGCCAGCCATACATGGAACGCCGAGGCCTGGTAACGGCTGGCCACCTCTTCCATGCGGTGCAGCAACGCCACGGGAAACCCTTGCACCAGCGTGCTGCTCGGCGCTGGCGCGGAGTGCCGTGGCGTCAGCAGCGGCTCGGGCAGGGTCTGGTATTTGTCCAGCCAATACGCGCGGTCGCGTGTGCAACGCGGCGACTGCCGGTAGTGCTGGTCGGCGTCGATGAAGTCGATATACGACGGCGCCAGTATCTGTGGCCGCCGGCCTTGGGCCAGATCCGTGTAGAGCTGCGCCAGGGAATGCAGCATCTGGCCGAAGCCCCAGCCATCGAGGATCAGGTGATGGGCCTGGGTGCCGAGCCAATAGTGGTCAGCGTCGAGCTTGACCAGGAAAAAGCGGAACAACGGCTCGCCCTGCAACGCATAGGGCCGGGCCATCTGCGCCTGCATCAAGGCCTGGGCGGCGACTTGCGGCGCGGGCAAAGCCGAAAAATCGTGCTGCGGCACCTCTACCGTCAGTGCCGCAGCGAAGTACTGGCGTGGCAAGCCGTCGGCGTCGCTGAACAGCTGAGTGCGCAACCCATCGTGCAGGGCTACCAGGTGCTCGATGGCCTGCTGGATCAGCGCCGGCTCGACCGGGCCGTCAATGTCGAGAAAACCACCGATGTTGTAGAGCGGCGAGTCACCCGCGCGCTGTTGGTCGAGCCAGATGTCCTGCTGGGCGGCGGTGAGTGGGAAGCTGGGCGAAGGGCTGAAAATGTGCGGCATAAGATCCTTCTCATGGGGGGGGGCGCCAGGGAGGTCCATCACGGCGAAATTGCCGGATTGGAGCATGGGGGTACGGGGCTGCCTGACACCCCAAACCCGGACATTCAAATGAATGGATCCGGCCAGGCTGAAGGTTCACCGCTGAAACGATTAAAGCGTTGTAGGAGATTGGCTATATCTGCCCGAGGATGGCAATTAGACATCTCAGCTTTAAATGGGTATTTCCCTTTTGAATCAATGGATTAAAAATCCATAAAAATCTGCGAGGGTTATGCGTATATGGAAATACCTGACAGAACCGTCGAATTATTGGCGGCGCTTTTGTGGCAGGTTGTGTCCCTCGTTTCCGCTACATACGTAGGACAAATCCATATGGCTAAATGAAATCTCGAACGCCGAGTTACGTTCAAGCAGTACGGCGCGTCCCGCACAGACCCAGGGCGCCCGATGACGGTTTTCGACATCAAGGATGAGATGGCTATGAGTCTGACGCGTACCCTGAGCAACACAACCAGCCCGCATTTCTATGCCGAAATGGGTGAACTGATTTCAAGCAGCGGCCAGGAAGACTTCGCCGCACACATGCTGCACCTGGTGGACAAATGGGTGCCGATCCACATGGTGGACCTCAGCGAATGGACCCTGGACGAGCTGCGTGATCGCGTGCTCGATATCAAGCTGCTCGGCAGCGCGGGCCTCAAAAGCGAGCTGTCTGCACCCCAGACCCTGCACCCGCTCAACGACCATCCGCTGCTGCGGGAGATGCTGCGCATGCAGGACCCGCTGCTGATTCAGATGCGCGCCCAACCCAACAGTGCACACCCGCGCGGCACCTCGCACCAGTGCAACCTCGTGGCTCGCCAGGGCAACCGGCGCCAGGTGATTTCGTTTTACCGCCCGCCGGCCCAGCGTGGGTTTTCCCTGGCACAACTGTCCTTCCTCAAGTGCCTGTCGGATACGCTGCTGCCGTTGCTGGAGCGCCATGCCCAATTGCTTCACCAGGCGCCGCAGAACAGTCTGGAACCGGTGCATAACCCGCTGGAGCAATCGCAATTGCAGCGTGAGTTCTACAAGCGCCTGTCGCTGAGCGATATCACGTTGTCGGCGCGGGAGCAGGAAGTGTGCCTGGGCCTGTTGACCGGCGGCACCGTGCCGCAGATGGCGGAAAAACTCAGCGTAAAAAACAGCTCGGTTGAAACCTACCTCAAGCGCGCCGCCGCCAAACTGGGCGTGAGTGGCCGCCATGGCCTGGCCAAATGGATGGTGGGCACGTGATGAGCAGGCCCTTGATTAATAGCGTCACCGTCACAGCCGTCGGCATGGCCTGCCTGCTCGGCGGCTGCTCGCTGATTCCCGAGTACCAACGGCCCCAGGCACCGGTGCCGCAGCACTACCCACAGGACGGGGTATACCGCCAGGCGCAAGCGGGCACGCAAACCACCTCGGACTGGCAGCACCTGTTCCATGACCCCGCGCTGCAACAGCTGATTGGTGAAGCACTGGTCAACAACCGCGACCTGCGGGTGGCGACGCTGAATGTCGAGGCATTCCACGCCCAGTACCGTATCCAGCGTGCCGACCTGTTCCCGGCAGTGTCCGCCGCCGGTGCCGGCAAGCGCCAGAAAGTGCCGGCGGACGTGACGGGCACCGGAAAGTCGGCGATCACCTCCAGCTATTCGGCCACCCTGGGCATCAGCGCTTATGAACTGGACCTGTTCGGCCGTGTTCGCAGCCTCAGCGAACAGGCGATGCTCACCTACCTGGGCACCGCAGAGGCCCGTCGCAGCGCGCAGTTGAGCCTGGTGGCGAATGTGGCCAACGCCTACCTCACATGGCGTGCCGATCAGGAGCTGCTGGACCTGGCACAACAAACCCTGACCGCCAACGAACGCAGTCTGCACCTCACCGACCGCAGCAAACGCGCGGGCAAGGCCTCTGCAGTGGAGGTGGTGCAGGCGCGCACCAGCGTCGAAAGCACCCGCGCCAGCGTGGCCCGTTACCAGCGCCAGGTGGCCCAGGACCTCAACAGCCTCGCCTTGCTGATCGGCGGCCCGGTAGACCCAAGCCTGCCGTCGCGCCCGCTGGCCGACGACCTGGTTGCACGGGTGCCCGCCGGCTTGCCCTCAGACCTGCTGCAGCGCCGCCCGGATATCCTCCAGGCCGAATACCAGTTGCAGGCCGCCAACGCCAATATCGGCGCCGCCCGCGCAGCGTTTTTCCCCTCGGTGAGCCTCACGGCCAATGCCGGCAGCGCCAGCACCGAGCTGTCGGGGCTGTTCAAGGGGGGCTCGGGCACCTGGACGTTTCAGCCGCAGATCAACCTGCCGATCTTCAACGCCGGCAGCCTGCGCGCCAGCCTTGACTACGCCAAGCTGCAAAAAGACATCACGGTGGCCCAATACGAAAAATCGATCCAGACCGCCTTCCAGGAAGTAGCCGATGGCCTCGCCGCACGTCAGACGTTCGTCGACCAGCTCAACGCGCAACGGGATTTCGTGGCCGCCAGCCAGACCTATTACGACCTTGCCCAGCACCGCTACCGCAGCGGTATGGACAGCAACCTGACGTTCCTCGACGCACAGCGTTCGCTGTTCAGCGCGCAGCAGGCATTGATCGTGGATCGACTGGCGCAGTTAGTGGCGCAGGTGAACCTGTATACCGCGCTGGGGGGCGCGTGGGCCGAGGCCCCGCGCCTCGCGGTTGCACCCTAGAGCAATTTGAGCCCGATCGCCGAGCGGTTGCGCCATTGTGATTCATTCAGCTCGGCTGCCTTTCCGTAGTCATCCAGCTTGCCGTTGATGACTGCCATTGAGTGCACTGAGTCAGCGACCGTGCCGATGGCCCCCCGCCTGAAGTCTTCAAGGGTGGCCGGGGCCACGTAGTTCTTCAGGCCCAGGCGGCGCAGGGCCTGCCCTGGGTATTCGCCATCGTTCAAACTGGTCAGGGCAGCGGTGTAGTCCTTTTTATCAACACCATCATTGCCTTCCATCTGGGCTCGCTTGCCACTGACGGCATACAGGAACTGTGCATTGACCAGCACGTCATTGGGCCTGTTTGCCTTGAAATCCGAGGCTTTGCGGGCTTGCTCCAACTCTGCGTGACTGATGTGCAGCCTGTAGGCATCGCGCATGACTACCTCAAAACCCGTGGCGGTCGCCCGTACCCGCTTGAAGACGCCGTGAGGGTTGTGACCGAACCTCATCATTGCCGCCTTGATTGCGGAAACGGTGACGCAGTTCCTTTCATCATTCTGATAAAAATCCGTGAATACATCGGCCGGTTTTATGCCGATATTCGCCGCCGTGCCGCGGATAAATCGCCCAGTCTCGACCGCACCCGGCGCCTGGTTTTCAGCCTGCGTGATGCGCAGGCGATTCACTTCGTGGGTGTCATACCGGACGCTCTGGCGTGCAGACAGTTGCCTTAGCCGTTTGCCCAACACGTCCATCGCACTGATCAGGTGTTCTGCGTTCTGCCTCGATGCAGGCTCGATCGGCGTACGCGCCGCGCCATGATCCGCCCTTCCAACATGCACATTCAGATTCAGCATTTTCCAACTCCAATCGGTGGCCGGTGCAGTCAATCAGCAAGCATGGCGACTTTCAGGGAAGGCGAGACGGGCCTGTTATACAACTGCCCCTCCATCACCCCGTCAATGATGACGCCGTTCTTGTAGCTGCCGCCTGACTTCACCGGCACACCCACCTGCGAGCCCAGGGTTTGCGCATCGACCACCCTGATCTGCTCTTTCAAGCCCAGCAAAGAGAGTGCCGAGTACCCATCGATGCCCTCACCCGCCGACGCCAGCACGCCCGGATAAGTGCGGTGCGCATGGTAGGCACTGTCCTCGCCATAGAGCTTCATGAACGGGTCCGAGGCTTTCTGAACATCCAGCTCGAGGCTCTGGCGCTTGTTCATCACGGCAAACAGGAAGCTGGCATCCTTGATCATGTCTTCATCGCCGCCGCTGAACTTTGCGGCCCTGAACGCCAGGTTCAGTTCTTCGAACGAGATATTCAGTTTGAAACCATCTCTCAGGGTGATGGTGTAGCCGTCCTTTGCACTCAGCACTTCCTTGAACACGCTGGCCGGGCTCTGCCCGAATTTCATCATTGCAACTTTGATGGCGCCTACATGTTCCTCTCTGCCAGAGCTGCCCAGGTAAGGGTAGTTTTCGTAAGACGCACGCAGGCCGTTGACGATGTCGTCCGGCTTGCGTCCTTGAGGTGCAGTCGACAGGAAACTCGTGAGCGGTTCGTAATGTTCATCCGCAAACATCTCAATCAATTCGCTATCGAAACGGGTGCGGGTACTTGCCAGGTTCGGCCGCTCCATGAACGCTGCCAGCCTGTCGCGCCAGACATTGTCCATGGGAGACGAGGCACATGGGGCCGGTGCAGGTTCCGCGCGTGGTGGGGGCGCGACAGTCACCGCGGGCAGTGGACTTGGCAGCGCTTTATCCTTGGCCATCCATTGATTCAATGCACTGACCAATGCGTCGTACATCTTCAACAAGGCCGCCAGTTCGGGATCTTTTTCCTGTGCCGCTAACTGTTGGCCAATCTCACTGAGCGCCGAGAACTGCCGAAGAGGATCAACGCTGTCGCTCGTTGTTTGTGGGTGATTGATTGATTCAGGCGTTTGGCGGGTGGGCACGAAAGTTTCACCGCCCAACATCATTGGACGATGGTTGTACGCAGCACTCATGAACATGACATTCAAGTCTCGGTAATTGAAATAAAGGTCGACCCGTCGATGTGGGTACTTCTGCGTGGCGGATCGAGTTCGATCGTTCCGGCCTTCAGCGGGCTGATACGTAACAACGACCTTCGATCTCAACCAATTGCCGGGGAAATGCGCTGCCTCGGCGTGTTTGTCCGAGGCGCGCTGCCCTGCTGGAACTCGCGCGGCGTACAGCCAAACTCACGCCGAAACACCGTGTGCAGATACTGCGCCGAGGTGAACCCGCAGCTAGCGGCAATATCGGCAATCGCCAGCGCCTGGTTGCCCAATTCCCTGGCGGCGGCGGCGAGTTTGAAGCGCAGGATTTCGTCATGCACGCTGCAGCCGCGCACCTTGCGAAAGTGCGCTTCCAGGGAGGAACGCGACACGCCGACATAGGCTGCGACTTGCGCGGTCTTGATGCCCTGGCAGGCGTACTGGCGAATAAACAGCAGGGCCTGCATCACATAGGGATTGCCCAGCGGTTGATGCAGGCTGGAGGCTTGCACGTTGATCGCGTCCGGCGGCACCAGCACCTGGGTGCCGGTGCAGGGTTTGCCATGCAGCATCTGGTGCAGCAACACGGCGGCGGTACGGCCCATGGTCTCGGTGCCCTGGATCACCGAACTGAGCGGCACCCGCGTAAGGGTGCGGGTCAGCGGGTCGTTGTCGATGCCGATCAGGGCGACCTGCTCGGGCACCGCAATGCCCGCCGTAAGGCAGGCTTGCAAGAGCTGCCGGGCGCGGGCATCGGTGACGGCGATAATGCCGATGGGCTTGGGCAGGCTGTGCAGCCAGGCGATCTGCTGTTCCACCGCGCTGTCCCACAGCGGCGCGCTGGTGCCCAGGCCGCGGTAGATCTGCACCGCCAAACCGTCACGCTGCATCAGCCCGCGAAAGGCCTTCTCCCGCTCCTGGGCCCAGCGGTTGGCCTGGGCTTCGGGCAGGCTGAAACAGGCAAACCGCGTCAGTCCGGCCTCGATCAGGTGTTCGTAGGCAAGCTTCATCAAGGCGTGGTTGTCGGTGGCCACGTAGGGAATGCCCTTGGGATAGGCGCGCACATCCTCGTAAGAGCCCCCCACCGCCACCACCGGCAACGCGCTCCCGGCCAGCGCCTCGCCGATCAGCGGGTCATCGAAATCGGCAATGATGCCGTCGCCCTGCCAGCGCTCGATGCCCTTGAGTCGGCACAGGAAGTCCTCTTCCAGAAACAGATCCCAGGACGCGCGGGTGCTGCTCAGGTAATTGCCGATCCCCGCGATGATGCCGCGGTCGTAGATTTTACTGCCGTTGAAGAGCAAAGCGATGCGGTGGACGGGCGGTAGGGTTTTCATTGTTGTTATCCTGAAGCCGGTCCGGACAGACTAGACCGCGCCACTCAAAATCGCACTACACCTTGGTGATTTTCATAATCGCCAGGCCACAGGCCATTGCTAGTATCCAGACACCGCCAAGAACAATAAGGAAAACGCCATGCCGTACTTCCCCGGTGTCGAGAAGGTTCGCTTCGAAGGCCCAGACAGCGACAATCCCCTCGCCTTTCGCCATTACGATGCCAACAAGCTGATCCTCGGCAAACCCATGCGCGAACACCTGCGCATGGCCGTCTGTTATTGGCACACCTTTGTATGGCCGGGCGCGGATGTGTTTGGCTCAGGCACGTTCAAGCGGCCGTGGCAGCGCAGCGGTGATCCGATGGAGGTCGCCATTGGCAAGGCTGATGCGGCCTTCGAGTTCTTCGCCAAGCTGGGCGTCGATTACTACAGTTTTCACGACACCGATGTGGCGCCCGAGGGCAGCTCGCTCAAGGAATACCGCAACCACTTTGCGCAGATGGTCGACCATCTGGAGCGCCATCAGGAGCAGAGCGGCATCAAGCTGCTGTGGGGCACCGCCAATTGCTTCAGCAATCCGCGCTTCGCCGCTGGCGCCGCGAGCAACCCGGACCCCGAGGTGTTTGCCTGGGCCGCCGCCCAGGTGTTCAGTGCGATGAACGCCACGCTGCGCCTCAAGGGCTCCAACTATGTGCTGTGGGGCGGCCGTGAAGGCTATGAAACCCTGCTCAACACCGACCTAAAACGCGAGCGTGAACAGCTCGGCCGTTTCATGCGCATGGTGGTGGAGCACAAGCACAAGATCGGCTTCAAGGGCGACCTGTTGATTGAGCCCAAGCCCCAGGAGCCGACCAAGCATCAGTACGATTACGACAGCGCCACGGTGTTCGGCTTCCTGCACGAGTACGGCCTGGAGCATGAGATCAAGGTCAATATCGAGGCCAACCACGCAACGTTGGCCGGGCACAGTTTTCACCATGAAATCGCGACGGCCGTGTCATTGGGCATTTTCGGCAGTATCGACGCCAACCGTGGCGACCCGCAGAACGGCTGGGACACCGACCAGTTTCCCAACAGCGTCGAGGAAATGACCCTGGCCACCTACGAAATCCTCAAGGCTGACGGATTCCGTAACGGCGGCTATAACTTTGATTCCAAGGTGCGCCGTCAGAGCCTGGACGAAGTGGACCTGTTCCACGGGCATGTCGCGGCCATGGACGTGCTGGCCCTGTCGCTCGAACGGGCGGCGGCGATGGTGCAGAACGACACGCTGCAGCAGTTCAAGGATCAGCGTTATGCCGGCTGGCAACAGCCCCTTGGCCAGGCAGTGCTGGCCGGTGAATTCAGCCTTGAGTCGCTGGCCGAGCACGCGTTCACCCATGAGCTCAACCCGCAGGCGGTAAGTGGGCGGCAGGAGATGCTGGAGGGTGTGGTCAACCGGTTTATCTATCGGTGAAGTTTGGCTTCTGTGGTGAGCCTGCGTCTGTGGCAAGCAGGTTCATTGTGGCGAGCGGGCTTGTTGTGGCGAGCGGGCTTGCCCCGCGTTGGGGGGCGAAGCGTCCCCAATCCAGCCAAACGCGGTGTACCTGATACGGCTCAGCGCCTGGTTTTGGGGCCGCTGCGCAGCCCAACGCAGGACAAGCCTGCTCGCCACAGGGAATCTGCGCTTAACTGAACGGCATTAGGGCTTGCCCGCTCGCCACAGAGGCCCGCTCGCCACAATCAGTACTGTGTTTGCCTAGAGTCTTCCAACAACAATAAAAGGACGCACCATCATGAAGTCATTCAAACGTACTTTGCTTGCCGCCACCCTGGCGGTGCTCGCCCTGCCGGTGATGGCCGACCCCGCCCACCCGAAAATCGGCTTTTCCATTGACGACCTGCGCCTGGAGCGCTGGTCTCGCGACCGTGATTATTTCGTGGCGGCGGCGGAAAAACTCGATGCCAAGGTGTTTGTGCAATCGGCCGATGCCAATGAGCAAAAGCAGATTTCGCAGATCGAAAACCTGATCTCCCGGGGCGTCGATGTGATCGTGATCGTGCCGTTCAACGCCACGGTGCTGACCAACGCGGTCGCCGAGGCCAAGAAGGCCGGGATCAAGGTGGTCTCCTATGACCGTCTGATTCTTAACGCGGACATCGACGCCTACATCTCCTTCGATAACGAAAAAGTCGGCGAGATGCAGGCCAGCGGCGTGCTGCAGGCGGCGCCCAAGGGCAATTACTTCCTGCTCGGCGGCGCCCCCACCGACAACAACGCCAAGGTGCTTCGCGAAGGCCAGATGAAGGTGCTGCAACCGGCCATCGACAAAGGCGATATCAAGATTGTCGGCCAGCAGTGGGTCAAGGAGTGGAACCCTACCGAAGCCCTGAGCATCGTCGAGAATGCCCTGACCCGGAACGACAACAAGATCGACGCCATCGTCGCCTCCAACGACGCCACCGCTGGCGGCGCCATCCAGGCCCTGGCCGCACAGAAGCTGGCGGGCAAGGTGCCGATCTCCGGGCAGGACGCCGACCTCGCCGCAATCAAGCGTGTGATCGACGGCACCCAGACCATGACGGTGTACAAGCCGCTCAAACTGATCGCCACCGAAGCCGCCAAACTCTCGGTGCAACTGGCCCGCAGCGAAAAACCGGCCTACAGCTCGCAGTACGACAATGGCAGTAAAAAGGTCGACACCATTCTGCTGACACCGACCCCGCTGACCAAGGCCAACGTGGACCTGCTGGAGAAGGACGGCTTTTACACCAAAGAGCAGATCGGCGGGCAATGACCGTCATGCCCGACTACCTGCTGCAAATGAACGGCATCGTCAAACGCTTTGGCGGTGTCAATGCGCTGAACGGCATTGATCTCAAGGTACGGCCCGGCGAGTGCGTGGGCCTGTGCGGCGAGAACGGTGCTGGCAAATCCACGCTGATGAAGGTGCTGTCGGCGGTCTATCCGCACGGCACCTGGGAGGGCGAAATCCTCTGGGACGGGCAGCCGCTGCAGGCCCAATCCATCCGCGAGACGGAAGCCGCCGGCATCGTCATCATCCACCAGGAACTGACGCTGGTGCCGGACCTTTCGGTGGCCGAGAACATCTTCATGGGCCACGAACTGACCCTGCCCGGCGGGCGCATGAACTACCCGGCGATGCTGCACCGCGCCGAAGCGCTGATGCGTGAACTGAAAGTGCCGGACATGAACGTGGCGCTGCCGGTGTCGCAGTATGGCGGCGGCTATCAGCAACTGGTGGAGATCGCCAAGGCCCTCAACAAACAGGCGCGCCTGTTGATTCTCGACGAGCCCTCCTCGGCCCTGACCCGCTCGGAAATCGAAGTGCTGCTCGACATCATCAAGGGGCTCAAGGCCAAGGGCGTGGCCTGCGTGTATATCTCCCACAAGCTCGATGAGGTGGCGGCCGTGTGCGACACCATTGCGGTGATCCGCGACGGCAAGCACATCGCAACCACGGCCATGGCCGACATGGATATCCCGCAGATCATCACGCAGATGGTCGGGCGCGAAATGAGCAACCTCTACCCCGCCAGACCTGACGGGGTGGGCGAAGTGATCTTCAAGGCGCGCCACGTCACTTGCTACGACGTGGACAACCCCAGGCGCAAGCGCGTCGACGATATTTCCTTCGTGCTCAAGCGGGGTGAAATCCTCGGCATCGCAGGTCTTGTGGGCGCCGGGCGCACGGAGCTGGTGTCGGCGCTGTTCGGCGCCTACCCCGGCCGCTACAGCGCCGAGGTGTGGCTGGACGGGAACGTGATCGACACGCGCACGCCGCTCAAATCGATTCGCGCCGGGCTGTGCATGGTGCCCGAAGACCGCAAGCGCCAGGGCATCATTCCCGACCTGGGCGTGGGTCAGAACATCACCCTGGCGGTGCTCGACACCTACGCGCACCTGACGCGCATCGATGCCGAGGCCGAACTGAGCAGCATCGACCAGCAGATCGCGCGCATGCACCTGAAAACCGCCAGCCCGTTCTTGCCGATCACCAGCCTCTCCGGCGGCAACCAGCAAAAGGCGGTGCTGGCGAAAATGCTGATGGCCAAACCCAAGGTGCTGATCCTCGACGAGCCTACACGCGGGGTGGACGTGGGCGCCAAATATGAGATCTACAAACTGATGGTCGCCCTCGCGGCCGAGGGCGTGGCAATCATCATGGTGTCGTCGGAACTGGCCGAAGTGCTGGGGGTGTCGAACCGCGTGCTGGTGATCGGCGACGGCCAGCTGCGCGGCGACTTCGTCAACCAAGGCCTCACCCAGGAACAGGTGCTCGCCGCTGCGCTCAGCCAACACAATAATGATCGGAAGACCGCTTAGATGAATCAGGTCAAACAGCTTTTTACCCGCTACAAAATGCTCGCGCTGGTGATCGCCGTGGCGTTCATCTGGCTGTTT
>Ga0256410_1001869_pt1 | contig 15143 bp, 11 predicted proteins | sample PhyWR1_FD_185983 | JGI IMG/M metagenome (GOLD analysis project Ga0256410, IMG submission 185983) | Leaf surface microbial communities from wheat plants in UC Gill Tract Community Farm, Albany, California, United States - DLSL W.R1 | ecosystem: Host-associated > Plants > Phyllosphere >... | reverse complement strand
TTGCCTTCATGATCATGCGCCAGCTCGGCGAAATGATCGTCGAAGAGCCGGTCGCCGGTTCCTTCAGCCACTTTGCCCACAAGTACTGGGGCGGCTTCGCCGGCTTCCTGTCGGGCTGGAACTGCTGGATCCTTTACATCCTGGTGGGCATGTCGGAGCTGACGGCCGTCGGCAAATACGTGCACTACTGGTGGCCGGAGATCCCGACCTGGGTCTCGGCCGCAGCCTTCTTCGTGCTGATCAACCTGATCAACCTGGCCAACGTCAAAGTCTTCGGTGAAGCCGAGTTCTGGTTCGCCATCATCAAGGTGGTGGCCATCGTCGGCATGATCGCCCTGGGCAGCTATCTGCTGGTCAGCGGCACCGGTGGGCCACAGGCCTCGGTGACCAACCTGTGGGAGCACGGCGGATTCTTCCCCCATGGCGTCGGCGGGTTGGTGATGGCCATGGCAATCATCATGTTCTCTTTCGGTGGCCTGGAAATGCTCGGCTTTACCGCGGCTGAAGCGGACAAACCGCGCACCGTGATCCCGAAAGCGATCAACCAGGTGATCTACCGCATCCTGATCTTCTACATCGGCGCTTTGGTGGTGCTGTTGTCGCTGACGCCGTGGGACAGCCTGTTGGCGACCCTCAACGCCTCCGGCGATGCCTACAGCGGCAGCCCGTTCGTGCAGGTGTTCTCGATGCTGGGCAGTGACACTGCCGCGCACATCCTCAACTTTGTGGTCCTGACGGCCGCGTTGTCGGTGTACAACAGCGGGACGTACTGCAACAGCCGCATGCTGCTGGGCATGGCCGAGCAGGGCGATGCGCCCAAGGCATTGGCGAAGATCGACAAGCGCGGCGTACCGGTGCGTTCCATTCTCGCTTCGGCGGCGATCACCCTGGTGGCGGTGCTGATGAACTACCTGATCCCGCAACACGCGCTGGAACTGCTGATGTCGCTGGTCGTGGCGACGCTGGTAATCAACTGGGCGATGATCAGCTTCTCCCACTTCAAGTTCCGCCAACACATGAACCGCACCGGCCAGGTGCCGTTGTTCAAGGCGCTGTGGTACCCGTACGGCAACTATGTGTGCTTGGCGTTCGTGGTGTTTATCCTGGTGATCATGCTCATGATTCCGGGCATCCAGGTGTCGGTGTTCGCGATTCCGGTGTGGGTGGTGTTTATGGCGGTGTGTTATGGGATCAAGAACAAGCGTAGTGCGCAGCAAGCGTTGGCGCCGGCTGCTTCACCAGTGAAGTGAGGCCTGCGTGAGATCAACCAAACCCGGCCATGCGCCGGGTTTGTTGTTTCAGGAATAGGCGAGAGCGCATTCGCGTATCCTTGGCTGCCCCCACAGAGAATCCTGCCGCCTATGCTGGTGATTTCCAACAACGTCCACTTGCCCGATGCCGAGATCGAGCTGACTGCTATTCGCGCCCAGGGCGCCGGTGGGCAGAACGTCAACAAGGTGTCGAGTGCGGTGCACCTGCGATTTGACATCCCCGCATCGTCGCTGCCGGCGTTCTATAAGGAGCGGCTGCTGGCGCTACGCGACAGCCGGATCACCAGTGAAGGTGTGCTGGTGATCAAGGCCCAGCAATACCGGACCCAGGAGCAGAACCGCGCGGATGCGTTGGCGCGTCTGGTGGAGTTGATCCTCAGCGCCACCAAGGTGGAGAAGAAACGCCGCCCGACCAAACCCACCCTGGGTTCGAAAAAGCGCCGTCTCGAATCCAAGACCAAGCGTGGCAGCATCAAGGCTGGGCGTGGCAAGGTCGACTTTTAGTCGCCACGCCCCTCGCGGGCCTTGGGCGCCTGGCGGTACAGGTACACACTCAGCAGCAAGCCACCGAGGGCGGCCAGGGCGGCGAACAGGAAGATCGACGCAAAGCCGAACCCTGCCGCCACCGCTCCGGCGAGCGGGCCGGTGATGCCCAGCGACAGGTCGATAAACAGCGAGTAGGCGCCCACCGCCGAGCCGCGGCTGGACGCCGGAACCAGGTTGACAGCCTCCACCCCCAGCGCCGGGAACACCAGGGAAAAGCCAAAGCCGCTCAACGCTGCGCCGGCCAGGGCCAGGTTGGCGTCGGGTGCCAGCCATAACAGCAGCAAGCCAAGAATCTCCACCGACAGGCAGGCAATCGCCACGCGAAAGCCGCCGATCCGGTTGATCAGGTTCCCGAACAACAACCGCGCACCGATAAAGCTGGCGCCGAACAGGCTCAGGGCCCACACCGCGTTATCCCAATGCTGGGTGGTGTAATACAAGGTGATGAAGGTCGCGATGGTGCCGAAGCCGATGGAGCCCAGCGCCAATGCACAGCCATGGGGCAATACGCGGCCCAGTACATTCATGAAGGGCAGGCGCACGCCGGCAACAATCGGCGCGGCGACCTTGTTCCAGGCCAGCAGCAGGCCGACGATTGCCAGCAGGATGATGCTGACGCCCATGCTCCACAGCCCGAAGTACCTGACCAGCACCACGCCCAGTGGCGCGCCGACGGCCAGCGCGCCGTAGCTGGCGATGCCGTTCCAGGAAATCACCTTGGCGGTGTTCTGCGCCCCGACCCGCCCAATGCCCCAGCCGATGGAGCCCGAACCCACCAGGCTTTCCGCGCTGCCAAGGACCAGGCGGCCGATCAACAGGCTACCCAGGCTCAAGGCCGGCAGGCTTGAGAACCACGCCGCGAGCAGCATGAACACACCGCTCAGTCCGCAGCCCGCCAGGCCGATCAGCACAGCGCGCTTGCTGCCCAGGTTGTCGATGATCTTGCCCGCATAGGGGCGGCTCAGGAGGGTGGCCAGGTATTGCACGCTGATCACCAGGCCGGCGATCACTGCGCCGTAACCCAGTTCACTGTGGACATAGCCTGGCAATACGGCCAGGGGAATGCCGATGTTCAGGTAGCCAATGAAGGTGAACAATACGATGGAAACAACTTGCAGCGTGACCGCCATGGGGCGCTGGGTATCGGGCATGGGGAGAGGTCCACTGTCGCGGCAGGTAAAGATAGGCTGCTAATGATACCGGGGGTTTGGCTCGCGCAGGGCGGTAAAACGCAAAAACCTCCGCTCAGAAAGACGTCAGGCTTTGGTCGAGGCGAGCAACTGGGTGGTGACCAGGGCGGCGAGGGCGTTTTCCTGGGTGCCGAAGCGTTTGAGCAGCCGCGCTTGTTTGTCGGCGCTGAGGCGGTTCCAGATTTCGACCATCTGCAAGGCAGCGTCGAGTACGGCGGTATCCGGGGTGTCGGGAAGGGTATCGGTCATGGCGGGCGTCTCGATTCATTCAGGCAGTGTGGAAAGCGCTCAAAACGCTGCGCTTTCCACACGGTCTGGTACGGCGTCAGTCCTGGCTTTTGCTGTCGACTGGTTTTGCTTCTTTGGCCTCAGGCTGTTTGTCACTGGCCTGCTGCGGTGTTGGCTGCTCTGTAGGGTGCAGGCTTGGGAAGGGGAGATTAGGTATCTCGTGCATCGTCGTCGCTCCTCGCAAGGTCTGTTTTTTCAATCGCAGGTGATTCCGCGCTCTCAAAAAGCTTTGGCAGGATACAGCACTGCAAATGACAAAAAGATTTTTATGTCCTCGGAAGGATGAACTTTCATCGTTTAAACGGTCGTTTGGTCAGAAGGGTACCTTGCCCAGGATCATGTCGCGGTACATCACAAAATCCCCCAACAGGCTGTAGAACGGGTGCTGGAAAGTCGCCGGGCGGTTCTTTTCGAAGAAGAAGTGGCCGATCCAGGCAAAGCTATAACCGGCAATCGGCAAGGCAATCAGCAGGCCCAGCGAACCTTTGCCGATGGCGTACGCCAGGATGCCGATCACCAGCGTGGTGCCGATAAAGTGCAGGCGCCGGCAGGTGCTGTTGGCATGTTCACTCAGGTAGTAGGGGTAGAACTCAGCGAAGCTGTTGAATCGCTTGATGTTTTCCACGATGACCGGCCCTTTGATTATTGTGCCGCCCAACAGATGTTCGGCGGGGAGCTTATTTGAGTCTAGAGTGATTAGTGGTAACAGCCAGTGACAATAGATGCCACTTTAGTATCCTTGGCTTCCTGGCTGCCGTTTGAGCCTGCTTTATTAAGACGACGCCATGAGCGAACGAACAACTTCTGCAAGCTGGGCGATGGGGATAGTGAAGGCATTGGAAATGGACGGCCTGGATTGCCGTGCCTTGTTCAAGCAGCTCGGTCTCGACTACGCCGCCCTGAGCGACCCCGATGCGCGGTTCCCGCAGGATTCCATGACCCGCCTGTGGCAGCGGGCGGTAGAGCTGTCGGGCAACCCGGCGATCGGCCTGAACATGGGCAAAGTGGTGCGTCCGGCATCGTTTCATGTGGCCGGGTACGCGCTGATGTCCAGCAACACCCTGGCTGAAGGCTTCATGCGCCTGGTGCGTTACCAGCGGATCATTGCCGAAAGTGCCGACCTGAGTTTCCGACTGGTCCCCGAAGGTTATGCGCTGATTCTGACGGTACACGGTGATCATCTGCCGCCCACCCGGCAAAGTGCCGAAGCGTCGCTGGCCAGCGCCTTGGCGCTGTGCGGCTGGTTGACGGGCCGCACGCTGCAGCCACGCAAAGTGGTGCTGCAAGGTGAGCAGCCGGCGGACTTGGCCCCGTATAAACAAGCCTTCCACGCGCCGCTGGAGTTCAACGCGCCTTATGATGCGCTGATTTTTGAGCGGGCCGACATGGACGCGCCGCTGCCCACGGCCAACGAAGCCATGGCACTGCTGCATGACCGCTTTGCCGGTGAATACCTGGCGCGTTTCTCGGAAAGCCGTGTGACGCACAAGGCGCGGCAGGTGTTGTGCCGCCTGCTGCCCCAGGGCGAGCCCAAGCGTGAAGTGGTGGCCCAGGCGCTGCACTTGTCCCAGCGTACGTTGCAGCGGCGCTTGCAGGAGGAGGGGACCAGCTTTCAAACGCTGCTCGACGACACCCGTCGCGAGTTGGCCGAGCAATACCTGGCACAGCCCAGCATGACCCTGTTGGAAATCGCCTACCTGCTGGGTTTCGCCGACCCGAGCAATTTCTTTCGTGCGTTTCGCCGTTGGTTTGATGCCACGCCCGGTGAATACCGGGCGCGGTTGCTGGACGCGTCGAGCGTCAGTGGCGCCAAAACGCCGGAATGCACAGAACAAAGACCGTAATAATCTCCAGCCGGCCGAGCAGCATGCCCAGCGACAGGATCCATTTGGCCGCATCCGGCAGGCTGGCGAAATTGCCCGCTGGGCCGATGGTTTCGCCCAGGCCTGGGCCCACGCCTGAGACGGTACTCGCGGCGCCGGTCAAGGCGGTCATCCAGTCCAGGCCAAGCAGCGACAAGGCCAGGGCGATAGCGCAGATGGTGATGGCGAAGAAAAACGAAAACGTCAGGATCGAGCGCACGATCTCTTCGTCGAGGCGGTGGCCGTTGTACTTTTGCTTGATCACCGCACGAGGGTGGATCAACTGGTTCAAGTTGGCCTTGAGCAGGATATAGGCGACCTGGAAACGGAAAATCTTGATCCCGCCGGCGGTCGAGCCGGAACAGCCGCCGATAAAACCCAGGTAGAAGAACAGCATCAGCGAGAAGTTGCCCCACAGGCTGTAGTCCCCCAGGGCGAAACCGGTGGTGGTCACCACCGACGTGACGTTCAACGCCACATGCCGCAAGGCATCCAGCCAATGCAGGTTGGTGGTCCACCAGTACCACGTGCCGAGCACCAGCCAGGTCACCACCAGCAAACCGAGCAAGCCCTGCACCTGCTGATCCTTGATCAGCGCCCGACGGTTGCCACGCAGCGTGGCCACGTACAGGGTGAACGGCAGGCTGCCAAGGATCATCACCACCACCGCCACCCAGTGCACGGCGGGTTGTTTCCAGTGCGCCAGGGATTCGTCGGAGGTGGAAAAACCGCCGGTGGAGATCGCCGACATCGCATGATTGATCGCATCGAACACGCCCATGCCGGCCCACCAGAACGCCAGGCTGCCGAGGATGGTGATGCCCACATACGCGGCCACGATCAGCCGCGCCACCATGTGCGAACGGGGCATGACTTTTTCCGAGCGGTCCGAAGATTCGGTCTGGAACAGGCGCATGCCACCAATGCGCAGCAGCGGCAGGATCGCTACCGCCATCCCGATGAAGCCGATGCCACCCAGCCAGTGCAGCAGTGAACGCCAGATCAGGATGCCCGGCGACATGGCATCCAGGCCGCTCAATACCGTAGAACCGGTGGCGGTAATGCCGGACATGCTTTCGAAAAACGAGTCGGTGTAGCTGATGTGCTGGGTCAGCAGAAACGGCAGCGCGGCAAAGATACACACCACCACCCAGCTGCTGACGGTCAGCAGGTACATGTCCCGCGGGCGCAGGTGCACATGCTCGGGACGACCCGGAATCACCAGGGCCAGGCCGGCGATAAAGGTGATCATGCTGGCCCACAGAAACGAGGGCAGGTCGCTGGTGCGTTCGAAGATCACAAGGGTCGCCATGGGCACGACCATGGCGATCGCGAGGGTGATCAGGAAGATGCCGATGATGAAACCGATGATACGCAGGGTCGGCAACGCCATGAAATTCGCTCGAAATAGGGCAGAGGCGCCATTCTACCTGGGGTGCAGGGCATGTAAACCTTGGTCGCCGATCTGCGGCGCTTAGCTATGTAGCGCCTGGTTCAGGGGGCGCTTAGGCACGATGGGCCGGTATGTTTCCTATTCGAGAGGCCACCATGCCGTCTGATTCATTGTTTTCTGCACCGTCAAGTTTCAAGGACGCACCGCAACAGGTCGCGTTGCGCGACCAGTTAATGGCGCTTGATCGCCAGATCGCCGAGCAGTTTCAGTCGCCACCGACGTTCCATTCATTTGTGCAGCATGAGTTCGAGCAAGCATTCCCGACGTTGACGCCCAGCCTTGATGTGCGTCACGCCTTCATCCGACTGCCCGCGACGACCATCCCGCCGGCGACCTCTGCAGCGCAACCGTCCACCGAGACCGAGTTACTGCCCTCGCTGTTCGAGGCGGTGGTGCAACGTATCGTCGCTGATCAGCCAGCGAGTTATGCGCAGCGCATGGCGACCCTGCATCGGCTGCCGGCGACTGGCGACGCGCTGCTGCCCTTGAGCGGTATCACCCCGGCCGGGCTGGATAAATTCCTCGACCGCCTGGCCGCTGGGCTGGGCGCTTATTACAGCGCTTTTGTGAAAACCTTCTGGACGCGCGCGCAGCCTGACGGATGCTCGCACGCAGAAACAATGGTTGGTGCACACCCGTATCGAACTGCTGAAAGCCGAAGTGGCGCTACTCGCTGCCGATCGCCTGCTCAGCCCCGCCGACCAGGACCTGTTCGCCCTGGTGCTGCGTCACCCGCACGCCCAGGCACGACAAGCTTTGCGCGGCGACCGGCCATGTGTCTACGAGGTAGCCCTCAAGGGCGCGACCGGCGCGGTGGATCTGACCTTGCGCGGCGCCTTTGTGCTGACTGCCAGAGACCCGGAGCAAGCCGTGGTGAGGCCACAGGAGGAGGTCACGCCGGCCCGGGTGCGGCCCGTGGACCCGAGCATGAACGTCGGTACGGTATTGCTGTTTCTGCCGGACTCCGGCCTTGAAGCGTTTGACTCCCTGGCCAGCCTGGATCAGGAGTTGCACCGGCGTTTGAACCACCCCGTCGAATTCGCCGCGGTGCTCGATGGCCTGGCCGTGGCCGACCAGGCACAAGGCTTGGCCCTGCATCGTCAGCTCAAGGCCACGGGGCAGGTGGTCTATCATGAACAGCTCGGTTCGCCGTTCGAGGCGAGCGTCGAGGCGCAATGTCAGTTGATGCTCGACAACTTCACCTCAACCCTTTCCCACTACCCGTCACCGGTCGACCCCATCGAAATGGCCGAGTTGCCGCAGGTGTTGGACCGGGTGACGGACCCCGGCCGGCTCTTCAGTGCCGGCGGGGTCTTATGGGGGCGCGACATCAAGCGCGGGCAGGCGCAGATCAGGACCTTTCTGCATGACGCCTCCCTTGCCGATAAAGACGCATGGCGGGTCGCGATGACGGACTACCGCGACCTGCTGTCGAGCCTGCCGGACGCCGAGGGGCTGCCGTCGCTGGCGCAATTCAGCGATAAGCCGGCGCTGCTGGCATACGCCAACGAACAACTGCGCATCCGCCTCAAGGCTGACTATGCACTGGACATCGACCCCGACACGGTCCGCGTGCATACCAAAGAACCGTTCGTTCCTGCGACTGTCGTGGTTCCGGGCGCGCCTGCTCCGGCGCCGCGCGAGCCCGGCACACCGTTGTTCCGGCATCGAAGCCGCACGCTGAGCGAACTGGCGCTGGAGAATGTCGGCGGGCTGGATTTTAACTTCACACACTTTTCCAGGCTGAGTGAAAACACCCGCAAACAGCCTGATGAAGCCTTGCTGCCGGAAGATCTGACGCCGGCCCCGGCCTATGACGGGCTGACCCTGCAACAGGTCAAGGACCTGGTGCGCGCGGTCAACGTCGGACAAAGCTACGACACCTTTCTGAAAGACCGCCTCATCACCTCGCCCGGCGCGCTCGCACTGAAGCAGACCTACGCTCAGGTCATGCGTCTGCAACTGCGACTCGACGCCATCGAGGCCAAGATCAACGGCGACTTTCTCCCGGACCGTCTGAACCGAGGCTTCAATTGGGTGCAGGCGGTGCTTGACGCCCCGGTCGACAGTGATCGGCGCACGCGTGTCGAAGGCCATCGGATTCTCGTGCAGCACTTGAAACTGCGCGGTCAGCGCGTGCGTGGGGTACTGCTGTTCGTCTCGGCCTCCGCCGGGGTCGGCTCGATCGTGGTGTACACCCCCCAGGCGCCCGACGGTCGCGTGTTCCACGAGTACGCCAAAGACCGCCTGATGACCGACTTCGTCATGAACAGCAGTTGGCGCGCCTACCTGCTGGGGCGCGTGGAGCGGGCCTTCGAATCCCAGGTCCGCGCCGTGCTCAGGGGGCGCGGCGACGTGTCGATGGTGAGCACGGGCCGGATTGCCGACGACCTTTTCGAGGAGGCCTACGAGGTTGAAGCGAACTTCGTGATCAACGACGCCGCCGCGCAATCGAGGAGTACCCAGCACGTCAACGTCGAAACCGGCCTGAGCGTGGCGACTCTGGCCTTCGACGTCCTGTCCATGGTGCTGCCGGTCAGGATCATGTTGCCGATCGGCCTGGCGCGCAGCCTGTTTTCGGTGTTCAACGCTGTCGAGGCGCTGGACCTTGGCGACCGTGCCGGCGCTGCGCAGTATTTCGTGCGGTCGCTGGGCGAGTTGGTCGGGGCGCTGGTGGACGGCGCGGTCGGGGCCGGTGCGCCCGTGGCGGGTGCCAGGCCAAGGGTGTTGCCGGCGGAGATGGCGCTGTGGAAAAAGCCCGACGGCGTGCTGCCGTTGGCCGGATGGGAAGGCAAGGGCGTGTATCACTCGGCCTCGAACGCGGCGGGCGCCGAGCACTACTTCCTCAATGACGGCGGGCGTTGGTATTCGATCCTCGATGACGGTGACAAAGCCGTCTGGCGGCTCAGGGACGCACGCAAACTGACGCAGTACCACTACGCGCCGATCCGGCAAAGTGCGGCGGGGCAGTGGGAAATAGGTGCTCATGCGGTCGGGGGACTCAAGGGAGGCAACTCGCCCGAGCGCGCCCTCAGGGACCTCTACCCGCGCCTGGATGACGTGCAGGCCAGGCGGGTGTTTGAGGCGTTCAATTTCCCGGCGGGGCGCGAAATCGAATACCGGCTGGCGCTGGTCGAAAACCTGCGGTTGAGGCTCTCCACAGCGGCTTTTGAGCCCTATCTGAACGTGCCGCTCCTGCGGTTCCAGTGGCGTCTGGACGGCATCGATCTGCCGGACGTGCCCGCGGTGATCACCCTGCGGCCGGCGCCCGTCGAACCGCCACTGACGCCGCCCCGCACCCCGGCCCCCGAGGCGCCCGTCGTGCGGCCTGCAAACGAACGATTCATTGAATGGGGCAGAATCCTCGACGAGGCCGAGCTTGAGGTGGTGGATGCGACACGCGGCATCTATCGGCGGATTGCAGGCGATCCGCAGTGGCTGGGGCAAGAGTACATCAAGATGGACCGGCGCTATTTCGTGATTTTGCCCCGGGATACAGCGACTCCCAATGACGTATTCATTCGCGACCCTGCACAACCGGCCACGTACTTCACGGACCTGGAAAACCTGCTGCGTTCGGGCATCTACAATCAGCCCCGACAGGCGAAGTTCGCCACCGGGGACGGGCTGTGGGTGATTGCCAGTGACGTTGCCTTGAAAAAACCGCTCACGATGTATGTGCGCGAGGCCTTCGCGCTGCTGACCACCCGCAGTCAGGTGGAGCTCGCCCAGGCCCTGTTCAATCGGGCCAACCCGAGAGGCCTGACCCAACAGGGCCAGCATTCGCTGATACGCACCCTGCGCGACTGGCAGTTTTGGCGGACCATGACATACGCAGGACTGGCCGATCCGTTTTCGTTACTTCCACCCACCCGCGCACTCAGCGACGGCAGTTGGCAGCTACCGAATGCGCCGGGGCATTATCGCCGTCTGGACTTTCGTCCGGAGCCCGTCGTGGTGCCGCTGTTCAATGCGCTCCCGCCTGGTGCCGGCGGGCGCTTGAGAACCTTGATGAGTGAGGTGGTAACCCGCTGTCGCTACGGCGTCCTGAGCGGTTATGACTTTCCCGGAGAGTTGCTGTTCAGGCGCCCTGGCGATGTCAGGCTGTACTGGCTGAGATTGCGCCGTGTGGTAGGGGATCGAATCGCCGCAGACGCCCAGGCTGGGCCCTACAAAAGCTTGATGGATGAGCCGACGCGCAGACTGGTCACGCAGGCTGAGGTCAGTCATAACCTGGTGCCGTTGATGGGCGGTATTCAATTGACGACGCCCGCCGCGTCGCCGCAGATTTTTATCATTCGGGTGTGACGCCTCCGATTATCGATGTAAAAAAAATGCCCCGAGCAGGTCGGGGCATTCTGGGTGACGCTTAGGATCGCGGCGGTGATCAGAACTCGTGATCAGCGCTGTCCGGGTTCAGGTCGCTGATGCCCAGCTTGCCTGCCGCTGCTTCGATCGAGCCGGTCTGCTTGACCAGTGCGGCGATGGCATCGCGCACGATCTGGTTACCCGCGTCGTTGCCTGCGGCGATCAGTTGGTCGTAGTGCTCACCCTTGTTGGCGTGGTCAACCATGACCTGGATCTTGGCTTCCGTGGCGGCGAGGTCCGCTTTGAGCGCGGAGTCGGCAGCCGGATCGGCCTTGGCCACCAGCGACGACAGGCTGGCACCGGTCATTTTGGTGCCGTCGACGCGGGTGTACTCGCCCAGGTAGACGTTGCGGATGCCCTTGGCGTCGTAGAAGTGCGAGTTGTGGGTGTTGTCGCTGAAGCAGTCCTGCTCGTCTTCCGGCGAGTTGGCTTCCAGGGACACCTTCATGCGCTCACCCGCCAGTTCGCCGAGGGACAGGCTGCCCATGCCGAACAGCATTTTGCGCAGGCCGTCGGTGGCAGGTTCTGCCTCCAGGGTGGCGCGGTAGTTGTCTTCGACGTTGGGTTTCCAGTTGCCGACCATTTCCTGCAGGTCGCTGACCAGCAGTTGGGTCACGGCGCTCAGGTAGGCGCGGCGACGCTCGTTGTGGCCGCCAGTGGCGCCGTCGCCGGTCAGGTAGTCCGACGCAGGGCGGTTGCCGGCGCCTGGGCCGGTGCCGTTCAGGTCCTGGCCCCAGAGCAGGAATTCGATGGCGTGGTAGCCGGTGGCGACGTTGGCCTCGGAACCGCCCAGCTCGTTGAGGCTGGCGAGTTTTTCCGGGGTGATGTCCTTCACGTCGACCTTGTCTTCGCCGACCTGGATTTGGTTGTTGGCGATGATATTGGCGGTGGCACCTGGGTTACCCAGGGCGTGTTCGTAGGACTTGTCGACGTAGTCGATCAAGCCTTCGTCCAGCGGCCATGCGTTCACCTGGCCTTCCCAGTCGTCGATGATGGTGTTGCCAAAGCGGAACACTTCGCTCTGCAGGTAAGGAACGCGGGCGGCGATCCAGGCCGTGCGCGCGGCTTTCAGCGTCTCGTCGTTCGGCTTGGCGAGAAACGCGTCGATCGCGGTCTGCAGGGTTTTCGCGGTGGACTCGGCGTCGCTGTAGACCGCGAACACCATGTCTGCGTAATGCGCGACCACGGCCTTGGCAGCGGCTTCATCGACCTGGCCGGCAGGGGTGGCAGCCGCTGGAGCGGTAGTGCTGGCAGCCGGGGTCGGCGCCTGGGGCGCTGCGGCCTTGTCTTTACCTTCGCCGCAACCGGCGAGAGAAATGGCAATGGCCAGCAGACTGGCGGTGGCCAGGGGCATACGAATCATGGCGAACATCCTGCTTCGGTTGTTGATGGGGCGCGCGCGGGCGCGCAAAAACTGCGACATAATGCGAAAGATTTGCATTTTGTGTAAAGGGTTATACGCGGGAAATATTCAGTATCGTTTTGCCGTGTCAAAGAATCGCTGCGTTATTGCGCTCCGACTGCTTCAAAAATGCCGCCAACTCTCGTGCCTGCAAGGGTTTGCTGTAGTGATAACCCTGACCTTCATGGCAGCCCTCGGAGATGATGTAGGCCTCCTGCTCAGCGGTTTCCACGCCTTCGGCGATCACCTGCATGCCCAGGCTTTTACCCAGTTGAATGATCGCCCGCACGATGGTGGCGTCGTCGTCATCGTCCAGCAGGTCCTGCACGAAGCTCTTGTCGATCTTGATCTTGTCCAGCGGCAGGCTTTTCAGGTAACTGAGGGATGAGTAGCCGGTGCCGAAGTCATCAATAGCAATCAATGCCCCGGAACGGCGCAGGCTCAGCAGGTGCTGGGCGGCGGTGCTGATATCTTCCATCAGCCCGGTCTCGGTGACTTCCAGTTCCAGGCTGCGCGGCGGCAGGCGGTAGATCTGCATCAGGTTGTTGACCACCCGCGGCAACTCGGTGTGGTGCAACTGCACGGTTGAGAGGTTGACCGCCATGCGCAATTCGGAGAAACCCATGTCGTGCCATTCGCGCAGTTGCCGGCAGGCCTGGTCCAGTACCCATTCGCCAATCGGGATGATGGTGCCATTCTGTTCGGCCAGCGGAATAAACAGGTCCGGCGGTACCAGGCCATGTTCCGGGTGCTGCCAACGGATCAGTGCTTCGACGCCCACGACATGGTGGTCGCGGTAGCTGATCTGCGGCTGGTACACCAGGTGGAACTGGTCGCGGCTGAGGGCGTCGCGCAGGTCTTTTTCCAGCTCGCGGCGACGGCGCATTTCGCTGTCGACGCTGGCGATATAGAACTGATAGCGGTTGCGCGACCGGGTCTTGGCCAGGGTCATGGTCTGTTCGGCTTTCTGCAGCAGCTTTTCGGTGCTGTCGCCGTCTTCCGGGAACAGCGTGATGCCGATGGTTGCGCGCAGGCGGATGCCCTCATGGTCGAGGGCAAATTCCGCTTCCAGGTCATCCAGGATGCTTTGCGCCAGCTCGGCGGCTTCGTACGGTTGATCGATATCGGCCTGCACCAGGGCGAACTGGTCGCCGCCCAGTCGGGCCAGGGCGCCGAGGCGGCCGCTGTGGGCGCGTAAACGGTCAGCCAAGGCCAGCAGCAATTTGTCGCCGGCCTGATAAGTGAACTGCTCGTTGACGCTCTTGAAATCATCCAAGCCCACACACAACACCGCCACACGGCGCTGGCGGCGGCCGGCGTCGATGAGGATCTTGTCCAGTTGCTCCTGCAGTTTCTGGCGGTTCGGCAGGCCCGTGAGGAAATCGTACTGGGCCATGCGCAGCAGGCTGCTTTCGGCCTCGTGGCGCAGGTGGGTATTGCGCTCGATGGATTCGAGCAACTGGTTGGCGGTATTGATCCACAGCCCCAGTTCGTTGCGCTCATGGCCCTTGAGCTGCGGGATCTTGTGTTCGCTGGGCCGGTCGGGGTTGATCGACGTCAGGTGCTCGATAATGCGCGAAAGCGGTTTGGTCAGCAGCCAGTGATAGACCAGGTACAGCACCAGGCCCATGGCCAGGGCACGTAGCACCCCGGCAATGAAGATGATCACTGAATTGACGATGAAACCCTGACCATAAGTGCCGGTGTCGAGGGTGATGCTCAGGTCGCCGTAATACTCGCTGTAGGGGCCTTTGCCGACCAGGGGCGTGGTAAAGGTGCGTTCCTGGCCAAGAATCAGGTCGGTTAACCAACGGCTGGGCGATTGCTGCAAGGCGCGGCTTTTCTCAGCGAGCATGGTTTCGTTGGGGTGGCCGATGGACGCCATGCGCACCGCGTCATCCTGGAACAGGCCTTCAATGACTTGCATGCCCATCTCGCGGTCCAGGCTGTAGACGGCCTGGGTCGAGGGGTCGCGGAACATGTCGAGGATGCGCTGGGCATCGCCGGCCACGGCCTGGCGCGTCTTGTAGGCATCAAAAATGATCTGCGCCACGCTCAGTGTGACGCCCACGATCAATGCTGACAGCAGCACAACCCGTAGCAACTTCACCGACAAGCTGTTCTTGAGTTCCAGCTTCAAAGGGGCATTCCTTGTCTCATGCGGGTGGCCTTCAATATGCCATGAGTATTGGCAATCCCGTGAGGGCAGTCAAAGGAACATTGGGGCCGCAGACGACTTGATGCTGGATACGCAGAAAAAACCAGAATAAACGGCGGATGTGCTCCGCCGTCCGGGGACTCGACTTACCTGCGGTCAGGCCAATGCCCTCCCAGGTCGTGAGCGGGGTCACTGATAGTCGGAAATTTCGATCTTAGGCGGCGCCGACGGCATCATGTCTTCACCTGGCTTGCTTGGCGCACTGGCACCGCCGCCTTCGCCACCGCCACCGCCACCCGCGCCACCGGCGAGGCCTTTCATCAGCCCGCTGATGAGTTGCATCGCCATCTGTCCGCCTGCTTTTCCGATTTCTTCCATCATTGATTCTCCAGCAGAGTATGAAAGGGTTATTCCTCTCACCGAGTGGGTGGCAAATTCCCTTCTGCGGGTTCCACCATTCCGTGCCGAACGCCCACGAAAAAGCCCGGCAATGCCGGGCTTTTTCTACTGCAAGCGTTGCTTAGGCAGTGAAGGTCTTGCCTTCGAACTGCTCAGCCACGAACTTCCAGTTGACCAGGTTCCAGAACGCTTCCACATACTTTGGA
>Ga0256410_1001848_pt1 | contig 15264 bp, 11 predicted proteins | sample PhyWR1_FD_185983 | JGI IMG/M metagenome (GOLD analysis project Ga0256410, IMG submission 185983) | Leaf surface microbial communities from wheat plants in UC Gill Tract Community Farm, Albany, California, United States - DLSL W.R1 | ecosystem: Host-associated > Plants > Phyllosphere >... | reverse complement strand
CAAATCTACACTCCGTTTGGGACGGAAAATTGGTAGATTCTCAAAAATACAGTTATACAGAATATGCGAAACTGCTGGATATCAAATCTAAGAGTGAGGTAGAAAAAATTCAGGAAGGAACATTAGAAAACTGGTTGTATGATTCTCATCAGATTGCCAATAAAATCTATGCACAAACTCCTAATGACTCTAAACTTTCTTACGATTATCAGTATAAATTTAATGATACCATGGAAAGACAGCTTCTTTACGGAGGTTTGAGACTTGCTAAATTATTGAATGATCTTTTTTAAAAGTGAATTGAATCTTATAATATAAAGTGAAACTCCGGTTTCACTTTTTTTTTGTTCTAAGTTTACTTGATATTTTATCGTAATAAGTGGAGTCCATACCAATGAATTCTTTGAAACAGGCTCAGCCAGATGATTCCTTTCTGATTCGCTGTGAGCGATGATGACCGGTGGATCCGGGAAAACAAGAGCGTTAATGTACAACAAAATTTCCAACATCATTTTAATTAAATAAAAAAAATATCAGAATAAGTGTAACCTTTTTGTTCTTGGAAACGTATAATATATTGTAACTCTATTTCTGAGATAAAATAAATGAGACAATTAAAAATAACCAAGCAGGTAACCAACAGGGAAACTGCTTCACTAGACAAGTATTTGCAGGAAATCGGTAAAGTTGAATTGATTACAGCAGACGAAGAGGTAGATTTGGCACAGAGAATTCGTGCAGGTGACAGAGCCGCATTAGAAAAATTAATCAAGGCCAACCTTCGTTTCGTAGTTTCAGTTTCTAAGCAATACCAAAATCAGGGGCTTTCTCTTCCCGATTTAATTAATGAGGGGAATTTAGGATTGATGAAAGCTGCAAAGAGATATGATGAAACGAGAGGATTTAAATTCATCTCGTATGCCGTATGGTGGATTCGTCAGTCTATTTTACAGGCTTTGGCAGAACAGTCGAGAATTGTAAGATTACCGCTGAACAAGATTGGTTCTATTAATAAAATCAATAAAGCTTATGCTCACCTTGAGCAGGAAAACGAAAGACCGCCTTCTCCGGAAGAATTGGCTGAAGTTCTTGATATGAGCGAAGAAGATATTAAAGAATCTATGAAAAACAGTGGCCGTCACCTTTCCATGGATGCGCCGCTTGTAGAAGGTGAAGATTCTAACTTGTACGATGTCTTGCGTTCCGGTGAATCTCCAAGTCCGGATAAAGATTTGATGCTTGAATCTCTTCAGATAGAAATTGAAAGAGCACTGAATACTTTAACGCCAAGAGAGGCAGATTTGGTAAGATTATACTTCGGATTGAACGGAAAACATCCTATGACGTTGGAAGAAATCGGGGAAACTTTCGATCTTACAAGAGAAAGAGTTCGTCAGATTAAAGAAAAAGCTATCAAAAGACTAAAACACAATACCAGAAGTAAGATTTTGAAGTCTTATTTAGGTAAATAATTTTTAGCTTTAATAATTATTAAGCGGAGTTTGATTTTTTCAGGCTCCGTTTTTTTGTAATTAATTTTGAAGTATTTTAATCCAGAAATAATTACAATCCTTGTTATTCCAAAGCAAACTCAACAATGATAACTAACTGAATTGAAAAATTCAAGATGAAAATTGACAAATCCAAATGAAAACTCTGAGTCTGTTTGCGAGATTAATATTTTATATTTAAATAATAGAGCTAAAACTTAATACCTATACAACAAAAAAGAAACCCAAATTGAGTTTCTTTTTTTAATTGTATTTCGTAGAAAATTTACTTGATTTCAGATTTTACAGAGCCACAATCAAGCATCGATTTACCGTAATAAGGATTTACGATCTGTTTTTCGTTACTCATCCAGCTTCCTTTTGCCATCGGACAATACTGTACGAAAATCGTTTTATCAGACAGTTTATTATCTTTTGCCACATCAATCATTACATCAGATAATTTGTAAAAAGATTTTCTCTGAGCATCAATACTTTTTGCCTGAGAAATAGATTTGGCATCAGCTTTTATTGACAGTAAATTCTTCTCATCCATTACTTTTGAATTGATTGTAGCAGCAGTTTTTAAAAAATCATTTGCAGCCATCGATGTTTTCTTTGCGTCATCAGATGCTAAAGCAGACTTTACCGAAATGTAATTTTGATAAAGCTTCACCAATTGCGGGTTTGATTTTGACTGTGCATCAGCCGAAACAAAAACAACTAATGAGAATAGAAATGTGAAAATATGTTTTTTCATTTTTTAAAATTTATAATGATGACAAATTTACTTGAATTAATCAGAAGTAAAAAAACTTCCGAAAAATCAGAAGTTTATTATTACTATTTAATCTTAAATTCAAGTTTTACATTAAAGAATCTTCCCGTCAGACGAACAGGAACAGGATACATCAAATTGGTATTTGCATCTGTAATCCACTGGTTGGAAACCGTATTATTGATATTAAATGCATTGAAAACCTGCACTCCTAAAGTAAGTTCATCAAAATTACTCAGAAATCCATAGCTTTGTTTTTTTACTTTCGCATCTACAAAAGCATACGATAATCCCAAATCTACTCTCTTGTAAGAAGGCAAAGTTTTCTGATACTGATAAGGATCTGTGAAAACTGGCGCTCCGTTGGGTAATCCCATTGCGTAAGTTAACGTAAGATTCACACGCATTTGAGGAAATTTCGGCATATAATCCTGATAAAACATCGCAAATCTGAATCTTTGATCTGTAGGTCTCGGTATATCTCCTCTCCCATCGATATTTTCATAAATTCTGGCATAACTTGCAGACAGCCAGGAATCTACTCCCGGAACAAATTCACCAAATAATCTGGTGTCGATACCGTAAGCATATCCCGTCGCATTGTTTTTGCCGGAATAACGGATTCTTACATTATCCATATAATATGGAATGAGATGATCCATTTTCTTATAATACAACTCGGTGGTAAGTTTAAACGGACGGTCATCGTATTCAAACTCAAAATCGTTAGCTAAAATTGCCTGAATAGATCTTTGAGATTTAATATTCTGGTTAAAATTTCCGTTCAGATCTTTAATTTCTTTATAAAACGGTGCCTGATAATAAATTCCTCCGGATAATCTGAATAACATATCAGTATTCCAATCAGGTTTGATGGCGAACTGTGCTCTTGGTGAAAATATCGTTTCATCATTAAAGCTCCAGTGCGCAACTCTTGCTCCGGCATTGACGAAAACTTTACTCGAATTCCAGAAGAATTTCTGAGAATATTGGGCATATGCAGAAAGTCTTGTTGGTTCTATTTTATTGTTTCCGGCAATACTGTAATATAAATCTAAATCTGAAACCTCCGGAAATCTCGGATCATCAACAGGATGCGGAATACTGTATCCCGAAGAATCCACCAGTTTGTACTCATTTGTAAGATCGCTTAGATTTTCTTTTTCAAATTTAAAACCTACTTCAATGTCTGTATTGATATTGGGAGAAAAACGGGTTCTGAATTGTGTTCCGTATGTTCTCACAAAAAGATCGTTTCTTGCGTGTTCTATCTGTCCGCCCACATCATACGATGTAACAGGACTTCCTGTAATGGGATCAAAAGTCTGCAGAATATAGCTTGAAGCAATGGTGTAATATTCTTTTTCTCTGTTTTGATACGCAAAACTGTCTAAGGTAAATCTCCATTTATCAGACGGTTTATAATTCATCGAGAACGTTCCCATCATATTTTTGTACTGATCATTCTCTTTACCATTGTAAAAAACAGAAAGATTAATCGGTTTTTGCAGTGATCCGAAATCTACGGACCGCTCTTTGGGAAACATTTCGTAGTCATTCTTAGAATAATATCCAATAAATGACATGGTGAATTTCTCACTCACATGATAATTCAGATACGTCTGAAAATCAAAATATTTCGGGTTAAAATCTGTATCTTCATTTAGGGTATTGAGAACGAGATTTGTATTTCTGTATCTTCCCGAAAATAAGGCGGTCAGTTTATTATTTTTTGAAGCCAAACCAGTTGTTAATCTTCCGCCAATTAAACTTGCTTCTCCCGAAAGTTCAAATTTTTCAGGTTCACGGTAATAGATATTCAAAGCAGAAGACATCTTATCGCCATATCTAGGTTCAAAACCTCCTGCGGAGAAATTCACTGCAGAAACCATATCCGGATTGATGATACTTAAACCTTCCTGCTGAGAATTCCTGATCAGAAAAGGTCTGTAAATCTCAATATCATTAATGTAAATAAGATTTTCGTCATAGTTTCCACCACGCACCATGTATTGCGAAGAAAGTTCTGTATTTGAGTTTACAGAAGGTAAAGTTTTTATAATCCCTTCGATACCTCCGGAAATGCTGGCAACATTCTGAGCATCTTTTGTAGATATTTTTACGGTAGTAAGGTCATTCGTACTTCCGACTACTTTTTTCTGGAAAACGACTTCCTCAATATCTGTTGTTCTCGCTGTATCCCGCTTTTTGTTTTGTGAGAATACTAACATCGGAACCATGAGGCTCAGTGGTAAAACTAGTTTTTTCAAAAGAAATTATTTAGAATTCTAAAATTAAGGATTTTTTAACAATTACAAAATGGATTCTCTTACTCTTGTCAGTTTTTGTAATAAATCTTCTAATAAATCTAAACGAAGCATGTTGGCGCCATCAGATAAAGCTGTTTCCGGTGTAGGATGTGTTTCTATGAAAATTCCGTCTGCACCCACTGCAATTCCTGCTTTGGCAACAGTTTCTATGAGTTCTGGTCTTCCTCCGGTTACGCCGGAGCTTTGGTTGGGCTGCTGAAGAGAATGGGTAACATCCAAAATGACAGGAGCGTATTCTCTCATCGTAGGAATTCCTCTGTAATCAACGATTAAATCTGTATATCCGAAAGAATTTCCTCTTTCAATAATGGCTACCTTTTGGTTATCTGAATCTGTGATCTTCTGAACAGCAAATTTCATCGATTCCGGAGAAAGAAACTGCCCTTTTTTCAATGAAATACATTTTCCTGTTTTTGCCGCAGCAACCAGTAAATCTGTCTGGCGAACCAAAAATGCAGGAATCTGCAGAACATCTACATATTGGGCAGCCAAAGCAGCATGTTCGTTTTCGTGGATATCTGTGGTAGTAGGAATATTGAACGTATCCCCCACTTTTTTAAGGATTTCAAGAGATTTTTCTTCACCTATCGTGGTAAAGGAATCTACTCTGCTTCTGTTGGCTTTTTTGAAACTTCCTTTGAAAATATAAGGAATATTGTATTTATTGGTCAGTTCAATCACTTTTTCAGCAATTCTGAGTGCCATATCTTCACCTTCGATGATGCATGGACCTGCAATTAAAAAAAAGTTTTTTGAATCTTTGTGTTGTATCTTGTCTAAGTATTGAATCATTTTTACTTGAATTAAAAAGTTCAGTAAAAATACTTATAAAGTTTCAGAATTGGAAATTATTTATTATCAAGAGTAATTAAAGATATCCTGCATTAAAGCAGTATAAAAAACACTAATCAAAATAAAGAGTAAAAAAAATAAAAATAAATACAAATAATAGTTTTCTACTCTAAATACTTTTATTAAAAGTAAATGAGCGAAAGATATAATTGAAAAATAACCTCCAAAAGTTATAACAGCTTCCAAAATAGAACCATCTTCATTTATCAAACAATGAAATATTGTGAAAAGAATAATTATACTTAAACTTATTGAAAACCTTTTCAGTAAATTTATACGTATTGGAAAAACAAAGTAAAAGAAATTTGCTAAAGCAAAAACTATTATTAAAAGTAAAATTCCAAACATTAAAACTTTTTCAAAATCTTCTCAAATGTATTAATATTTCTGCTTGTAAACTGATCTTTTAGGCTTTTCTTTCCCAGAATTTTACCAAAAGAAGAATCTAAAGTATTGCCTTTCGGAATTTGCCAGTAAAAACTATTATTTACTATTTTTCCTTCTTCATTTTCAGCTTTTGCAGAATTTTCAAACTCCTTCATGAGCACTTTCTCAATTTCATCGTTTCCTATAAAAGTATACACATGCAGATCTTCATTTTTATCAAACGGATTTGAACTCAGGAAATCATCAATCTTCTGATGAGATTTCACAAATAAAAAAGCCTCATAATTAAAATGTTCAGACATTGATTTTTCAAGAATCTTTTTCAGATCTTCTGCTTTTTCCTCCGATGAAAAAATAATATTTCCGGAAGCTAAAACAGATACTACATCTTTCACGCCCGCACTTCTGAAAACTTCGCATACTTCAGCCATTTTCATGTTGGTTCCTTTTACATTCACTCCACGCAGGAAGGCACAGTATTTCATGTTTTAGAGTTTTAGAGTTTTAGAGTTTTAGAGTGAAATTTAATCTTTAATCTTTAATCTTTAATCTTTATTCTTTAATCTTTTCATACAAATTATAATCTGTCCCGGAAGGCTTCAATTTATAGATTTTTTCAAGAATTTTATTGTCGCTCTGTAAATGGTTTTTTATCCTGAATTCGTTTAATAACTTGTAATGAGCTTTGTAATAAACACCATCTTTGCCTTCAAATAAATTGTTGTACGACAACAGATATTTAGGCTTTCTTTTTTTCACGGTATTCAGCCAGTAATGAGGTCTATCTTTTTTGATTTCTTTCTGAATCTGCTTATCTACCAGCCCTACTTCATCAATGGTTTTTAAACCTGAAAAGTAAGGAATATATCCTGCAGGTTCCAGTAAAATCCACTGTTTTTTATCTTTTTCGTAGGTGTTCAGAAACAATCCGATTGATCTTCTGTAGTTCCATTCTCCGTTTCCGGTGGCAATAGAATGGATAGTCTGGAAAGCCAGCATGGGTAAAATATAAAAAATGACAAGTGCAGAAAGCCACCAGTTTCTTTTTACTTTTTGTTCTAAAACAAATACCAAAACGGGTACAAAAAGCAGAATCTGCGGAACCCAGTAATACCAGTCGAAAAGGCTTTTTTGCGAAAGGAAAACAATCTGTTTCGTCCATGCAAAAAGAAAGATCATCCAAAGAAAATAATTTCTTTTTTCACTTTGCCTGATCAGAAAAATAAAACATACCCATTCAAAAATTGCCATTACAACAGTTATCGGATTAAAATCTCCGGGAAGTTTTAGCATTCCCCAGAAATTGCCATAATTTAATCTGAAATATTCTAAATCCTGATGCAAAGTATATACTCTGTCATAAGCTAGCTTTTTGGCAACAATCGTATTGTTTACAATTTCACCAAAATAAAACCAGTTGAATGCTAAAGCAGCAGAAACTCCTAAAATTCCGCCTAAAACGTACATCCATTTAATTTTTTTATTCCAAAATACATCAACCCAAAAGACAATTCCCAGAAAAATAACGGTATCGATTCTTGTAAATAAAATTAAAACAGGAAAAACAATAAATGCCCATTTTTTTTCTTTTTTGAATCCGTAATATAACAAAGCCATCTCAAGGAAAAACAAAATTCCGTACTCCATTCCGAGTATTGAGATTTTTATGGAAGGCGGTAAAAGTCCGAAAAGAAAAATAAAAATTGCTTTATGCCAAGGATTTTTTAATAATAAATGAGAGAGAAATAAACTTCCGATGGTAAAAAGAACGGTATTCAGAATCAAAAGTGGCTCTATAAAATTCTCTTTCCCAAAAATTAAATTAAAAAAGTAAGATACAAAAACATACAAATGGGTAGTAGAAGCAGAAATTTTGGTATCGCCGTTGAAACCGATCACTCCGTAATCCAATAAATTCTGGGCAACTCTCCAGGTGATGAAAGCGTCTTCCTGAATGTGATGCGTCAGTAAAAAATAAAGTTTGGCAATCACTGCAAAAATTACAGCGTATAAGGGAAGATTCTTATGATTGTTCTCGGCCATTGCGTTTTTTTGATGCACAAATATAATCTTAATATTTTTGAATATCAACATAAAAAAAACGGAACCGAAGTCCCGTTTTAAGTATATGAAAATTAATTTCTACTGTGTCGCTCTGATGATCGCATTGGTGATCTGATCTTCTTTTTCTTTGGAGTAAGTAGAATCAAAAGGTTCCATCACATCAAATAAATACTGATAAAAAGGGGTGATTTTCTGAACATTTTCAGATTCTTTCGTTGCCTTTTCTTTACCCATCTGCTGAAGATCTTTAATAAATACATTAAATTTCTTATCAATCGGCTCTATAGATTTTACTAAGTAAGCATACGCTTTCTCTTCCTGCCCGATCTTTTTGTAAGCATCTGTAACTGCAGAGACCACAAGAGAATATTCCATTGGTTTTGATCTCATTTGTCTCCCTAAAAATCTCTGGTCAGATTTTGTTAAGGTTAAATAGTAATCATATTCTTCAAAAATACCTTTTTTAAGAATCTCGGCAAGCTGCAGACCTTTCTGTTCCTTACCTGCAACGATATAGCCATAAACCATTGAGCTTAACGATCGTGGATCATTGTATTTTTCCGCAGGAATTTCTTTTGAAGCTAAATCTAAAATTTCTAAAGCTTTCCCTTTTTGTCCGGATAATGCTAAAGCTGCTGCTGCTCTGCTTGCAGAACTTCTGTAGCTCATTATATTAGAAGTTGCAGTTTCATCAAAATGGACATTCAGATCTTTGAAATTACCCCACTTGAAGTTTTTAACAACATTATATAAAGAATTGGCATCTACTCTTCCCATTTCTCCATCGCTGCTTCTTGGTGTATGAATCGGAACCAATCTGTAACTGAAACCGTCAAACTGAAGATATTCGTCTAAGAAGAAAATATTTTCGCTGTCATAAACTCCTCCTGAAGAGAAATTGATCGGGCGTTTCCAGTCGAAGTTCGCCAATATATCAAACATCATCAGGTTGCTTTTGTATAAGGTACTTGCTTCATATTTAATCATGATTTGATCAACCGCATTGGGTGCATCAGAAGCTTTTATAATTCCTGATTTTACAGCGTTTGCTTTATTTACAGGTAAAATAAATTTGTTTACAGGTAAGAAATTGTATTTTTCGTAACGGGCTTCACCAAAGATCATTTTTAAAACTTCATCTTTTTCAGGAGATTTTATTTTAAGAAAATTTACAGCTTCTTTTAAAGTCATAGAATCCTGAACAAGATAATTCTCAAACGGTTTCAGCATTTCTTCCGGTGCACCAGATTCCCTAAGATTACTTAATATTCCTTCCCAATTTTCTTTTTTCATCAGATAGATTTGGTCATTTACGCCATCTCTATAATCTTCATGTGTTAATTGGCTTGGAATCGGACTCGCATTGTATGTTTTTCTTTTTACCTGATCAATATTCCACGGTGTTGAAAGAAGGGTAAAGTTCACCACTTTCACATCATCACGGAATCTTTCAGTTTCCTGCATTGCCCAAACCGGATACGTATCATTATCACCGTAAACAAATAAAATATCATCTTTTGGTAAAGATTTCAACATTGAATAAGAATAATCATACGCTGTATATCTTCCGCTTCTGTCGTGAACATTATAATTCTGGAAGCCCATCATCAAAGGAATTCCCATTAAAACCACTCCGAAACCGATATTGGCAACATTAGATTTTACTTTAGACTGCAAAAACCAGAGAATGGCTCCCGCTCCGAGTCCTATCCAAATGGCAAAAGCGTAGAAAGAACCTACTACTGCGTAATCTCTTTCTCTTGGCTCGAAAGGTTTCATACCTGTATAGAAAACAATCCCTACGCTTGTTAAAATAAACAATGAAAGAAGTGCATAAAATCTTCCGAAATCTCTCATAAACTGGAAGTAGCATCCGATAATTCCTAATAATAACGGTAAGAAGAAAAATACTACTGTACTTTCGTTTTTGAACTTTGCCGGCATTGCATCCTGACTTCCTACTAAAGCATTATCAATAAATGAAATCCCGGAAATCCAATTTCCGTTGGTGATCTCGCTGTGTCCTTCAAGATCATTCTGTCTTCCTACAAAATTCCACAGTAGATATCTGATAAAGTAATATCCGTTTTGGAATGTGATAAAATAATTCATATTCTGCGCAAAAGAAGGACGCTGAACGGTAATCAATTCATAAGGTTTCACCTTTAAATAATCTGATGCGGTAATGGATTTATCCTCATATTTTGTTCTCAGCTCGTTGAAAATTTCTTTAGCCTGAGGATCGTCTGCAATTTCTTCATTTGCATAATTAAACTGAAAATCCGGTGCTCCGTACATCGAAATGTAGTTTGCCATCACGTCTTTGTCTTCGCTGAACATTCTCGGCATCAAACTCACATGAGATTTATTGAAAACATAGTTGAAGCGGTCACTTGTTTTTCTGTAGGTTCCTGTTTTCTCGTCTTTTTCGAAAACTTCGCCGGTTTTGTTTGTTTTAAAACTTCCGTCTTCATTTTTCTCGATCCCGCTGTTATCCAAAAATGCAGTATAATTCTGTCCGTATATTGTTGGCCAGTCACCATATTGTTCTCTGTTGTAATAATCGAGCATACCAATTGCCGTATCTGGATCATTTAAGTTCATTGGCGGATTAGCATTGGCTCTGATAGGAATTACCATCCAGCAAGAGAAACCAATCATCATGTAGACCACCGATAAAGCAATCGTCTGATAAATATTTTTCTTTGCCTGTCTCGCATATTTCAGAATGAAATAACAGATGGCAACCAAAATGATAAAACCTGCAATCGTTCCTGAATGGAAAGGTAAACCTATTCCGTTTACAAAAAATATTTCTAGCTTTCCGAATAATGACATGATTACCGGGAAAATAATCTTGAAAACAATAATCAAGATTCCTAATGTAATTGCGTTTGCCCAAAGAAAATTTTTCCAGGTAAATTCATAATTTCTTGCGTAATATACTAAGCAAATTGCAGGAATTGCCAACATACACATCATGTGAACACCTACAGAAAGACCTACGACAAAGAAAATAAGGATTATCCAGCGTTCGTTGTCAGATTCCTGATATTCATTCTCCCACTTTGTAATCAACCATACTAAAATCGCTATAAACAGAGAAGCCATAGAATAAACTTCACCTTCTACTGCAGAAAACCAGAAAGTATCTGACCAGGTGAAGCAAAGTGAACCGATAACTCCGGCAAAAAGAATAGCAATTTCCTGATGTTTGGTAACTTCCTCAAAATCTTTATTAAGAAGTCTTCTTACAAAATGAGTAATCGTCCAGAACAAAAACAAAATTGTAAATGCACTGAATAATGCAGACATCGCATTAATTACTACAGAATAATTTTCACCTTTCCCAAACGCAAATATGGCAGCAACAGCACCCACAATCTGGAACAAAGCTGCTCCCGGTGCGTGTGTTACTTCTAATTTTACGGCTGAAGAAATATACTCACCACAATCCCAAAAACTAAAATTGGGTTCTATTGTTGATAAGTACGTGAAAAATGCAATGACGAAAATCACCCATCCGAGAAGGGTGTTCCATTGCCTAAAAGTCCAGTTTTTCATAGTATAAAATCAATTAGTGCGAAAATAAGGTTTTTACTTCATTTTATGTTGATTTTAACAAAATTTAAAAGATTGGCTTGCTTTTTGTCAGCGTTTCGAGGCTGTTCAGAGATGCTTAAAAACATATAATTCTACTTTAAACACTTATAATTTAGGAAAAGTTTAAAAATTATTTATTTTTTTGTATTTTTGCGGTCAGATTTTTATTTGAAAAAATTAACAAATAATGAGTAATGTTTACGATAATATTCTTGGCTTGATTGGGAACACCCCTTTGGTAAAACTAAATACAGTAACTAAAGAAATTCCCGGAAAAGTTTATGCCAAGTTAGAATCATATAATCCGGGACATTCCACTAAAGACAGAATCGCATTACATATTATAGAAAACGCTGAGAAAAAAGGTTTGTTGAAGGAAGATTCTGTTGTGGTAGAAACAACTTCCGGAAATACAGGTTTTTCACTTGCAATGGTTTGCATCATCAAAGGATATAAATGTATTCTTGCTGTGAGTGACAAAACGAAAGCTGAAAAAATAGCTTATCTGAAAGCTCTTGGTGCTACAGTATATATATGTCCTGCGAATGTACCCGCGAATGACCCAAGATCATATTATGAAGTGGCAAAAAGAATTGCTGCAGAAACTCCCAATTCTGTTTATATCAATCAATACTTTAATGAATTGAATGTAGATGCCCATTATCAGACTACCGGGCCTGAAATCTGGGAACAGACTGAAGGTAAAATTACTCACCTTTTTGCATGTACAGGAACTGGCGGTACCTTATCCGGTTCTGCAAAATTCCTGAAAGAAAAGAATCCAGATATTAAGATCATCGGTGTAGATGCAGACGGATCTATACTGAAAAGTTATCACGAGACCGGAGAAATTCATAAAGAAGATGTACATCCTTACCAAATCGAAGGGATGGGAAAAAATTTAATTCCTTCTGCTCTTCTTTTTGATAAAGTAGATGAGTTTGTAAGGGTAAATGATGAAATGTCTGCGTACAGAACCCGTGAAATTGCTTTAAAAGAAGCGATTATGGGAGGTTACACAACAGGTGCAGTAACCCAGGGATTGATACAATATGCGCAATCTCACGAGTTTACAGAAAACGATTTTATTGTGATGATCTATCCAGACCATGGTTCCCGATATATTACAAAAGTATATAGCGATAAATGGATGGCAGAACAAGGTTTCATAAATAATTGTGTGCACAACTATGATGAAGTTTTCAAAACGGAATACATCAAATAAAAAATAGTAAAGAAATACAGATTAAGCCTTTTAGTAATTTATAAAAGGCTTTTTTACATAAAAAACATACTCATTACAATGGTAGATATTTTTGAAAGAATAAAACAAAATCCAGGACCTCTTGGTCAGTTTGCAGATTATGCGGAAGGATATTTTGTATTTCCAAAATTGGAAGGTCCAATTGGTCCGAGAATGAAATTTCAAGGAAAAGATGTGATTTTCTGGAGTGCTAATGATTATTTAGGACTTTGTAATCATCCTGAAGTTCTGGAAGCTGATGCAAAAGCGGCTGCTGAATTCGGAATGTTTTATCCGATGGGAGCCAGAGCAATGTCCGGCGAAACCCAGCAACATCAGCAATTGGAGAAAGAATTGGCAGAATTTACACAAAAAGAATCTGCTTATCTATTAAACTTCGGGTACCAGGGAATGGTTTCTGCTATTGATGCTTTGGTTACAAGACACGATGTGATTGTTTATGATTCAGATTCTCATGCTTGTATCGTTGACGGAGTTCGTCTTCACATGGGGAAAAGTTTTACGTTCAAGCATAATGATATTGCGAGTTTAGAAAAAAACTTAGCAAGAGCAACCAAAGTTGCTGAAGAAAACGGAGGCGGAATCCTGGTTATTACCGAAGGAGTTTTCGGGATGAGAGGAATGCAGGGAAAACTGAAAGAAATCTGTGATCTGAAATCGAAATTCAATTTCAGACTTTTGGTAGATGATGCACATGGTTTCGGAACTTTGGGTAAAACAGGAGCCGGAGCAGGTGAAGAGCAAGGCTGCCAAGATCAGATTGATGTATACTTCTCTACTTTTGCAAAATCTATGGCTGGTTTCGGAGCATTTCTTGCGGGAGATGAAACCATCATCAGATTTTTAAAGTACAATCTTCGTTCTCAGATTTTTGCTAAATCTCTTACCATGCCAATGGTCATCGGAGGTTTAAAAAGATTGGAATTGCTGAGAACCCGTCCGGAAATTAAAAATAAACTGTGGGAAAACGTATATAAACTTCAAAACGGACTGAAAGAAAGAGGTTTCAATCTTGGGAATACAAATACCTGTGTTACTCCTGTTTTCATACAGGGAACCACCATTGAAGCAACACTTTTAGCTAAAGATTTAAGAGAGAACTACGGTGTATTTACATCAGTAGTTGTGTATCCTGTAATTCCTAAAGGAATGATTTTGTTGAGATTAATTCCTACCGCTTCTCACACAGATTCAGAAATTAATGAGACTCTTGCTGCTTTTGAAGGCATCAAAGAAAAATTAGAATCCGGAGCTTATGCAGAAATGGAAAAACAAATGAATATCGAGTATAAACAAATGTAATTGGATTTTCAATTCAATATAAATAAACCGTTAGAATTTTCTGGCGGTTTTTTTTGTTTAAATTTTAAAACATTAAGATAATGAAAAGATTAAGTTTTTTAAGTTTCAAAATAAATTTTAATGAAGAAGTCTGCTAAATACTTCTTTAGATATTTACTTAATTATTCTTACTATCTAATCTTTCTTAATGTTTAATTTCAAATCATTCAAAAAATTTTCTTCCTTTTCCTTTTAAACCCATAAATTTGCAAAAAATTACTTTTGAAAGATCTTCTTCTCATCACTCCACCTTTTACGCAACTCAATACACCCTATCCGGCGACCGCTTATATTAAAGGTTTTCTGAATACCAAAAATATTTCGAGTTATCAAATCGATTTAGGGATTGAGGTAATTCTGGAGCTATTTTCAAAAGAAGGAATGCAAAGAATTTTTGCCAAAGAAATAGACTTAAAAAACAGTTCTGAAAACTCACAGCGGATTTTTGCTTTACGGGAAGAATACATGAAGACCATCGATCAGGTTATTTTATTTCTGCAAAATAAGAATCCAACGTTGGCAAGACAGATTTGTTCTATGAATTTTTTACCCGAAGCTTCCAGGTTCAATCAGCTGGATGATATGGAATTTGCTTTCGGAAATATGGGCTTGCAGGATAAAGCTAAACATCTGGCTACATTATATTTAGAAGATCTATCTGATTATATTCTTGAGCATACAGATTCAGATTTTGGTTTCAGCAGATATGCAGAACGACTGGGGAAAAGTGCAAATACTTTTGACGAATTGTATTCAAAATTAAGGGGAAGCCGAACTTTTATTGATGAGATTACTTTAAAAATATTAGAAAAAAACTTAGAACTCGTTCATCCAAAATTAGTTTGTTTTTCGATACCGTTTCCGGGAAATTTATATTCTGCTTTTCGCTGTGCAAAATATATCAAAGAAAATTATCCACACATTAAAACAGCAATGGGAGGCGGTTTTCCCAATACAGAATTGCGGGAATTGAAGGATAAAAGAGTTTTTGAGTTTTTTGATTTTATTACTTTGGATGACGGCGAATTGCCTATCGAATTATTATGTGAGAATATGAGTCATTCTGAGCAGAGCAATGAGTCTAAGTTTAAACGGACGTTTCTTCTGGAAAACGGTGAAGTTGTTTATAAGAATAATTCTGCAAGACCAGATTAT
>Ga0256410_1001839_pt1 | contig 15304 bp, 25 predicted proteins | sample PhyWR1_FD_185983 | JGI IMG/M metagenome (GOLD analysis project Ga0256410, IMG submission 185983) | Leaf surface microbial communities from wheat plants in UC Gill Tract Community Farm, Albany, California, United States - DLSL W.R1 | ecosystem: Host-associated > Plants > Phyllosphere >... | reverse complement strand
TATCTGCAACCAGATCCCAGGCTGCGTCGGGGAGTTCATACCGCTTTGCCATCTTGGCCTCCTGGCTTTAATGGCGGTGTATTTTACAGAAAATCGTATTTCTTGGGTTTACGTACAGAGCCTAGCACCCCATGCCCGCCAAGGCATGGTAACCCTTTGAAAAGTAGCTGTTCTCTCTTACGCTCGCTGCAATCGAATAGCCATAGAAATACATGGGTGCGTGAGAGAATCACGCAGCCTTGTTGCACTCTCTCCGTGCGCTCTGCCAAGCGAGAAAGCCAACAAAGGCGAAGTGTACGTCTACTGCTTTAAAGCCTTTCCTACCGTTTGGAGTGCATTGAGCCGTGCCTCCATGTGATTCAAACATCTTTTATCACCTTGGCTAACCAACTCCAGACATTCATATGTCTGTGTATCGAGATCAGTCCTCATCTTGGCAAATTGATAGGTCATCGCACCTATTCCGATGCTGAAAACGAGGGGTATCGAACATAGTGCTATGGCCGGCGACATGCTTTCCTGTACTCCCTTGCGGTATTGACGGCACTTTGACGCCAAAATATCGATGAAAGCAAAACAATATCATCACCGTTTCGTAAATCAATCCATCCTGTATTTTTCGCCCCCTCCCCCGGAGTCCTGGCGATTAAACACAACCAAATGCATAAACAACTTATTTCAGCTCAAAATAATCCATCAAAAGCATCCGGCTCCCAATTCATAATGATCAACTCCCCCGTAACCTCCGCCTTCCCCTGCCGCTGATTCGTGGTCGTGTAGCGGATCTCGGTCGTCTCAAAATGAAACCCATCAAACACTCTCCGAATGTCCGGGTGGTCGTTGATACTGACCATCACCTTGCCTTTGCAGCGCCGCATAAAGTCAGCCATGCGCTCGTAGTTTTCAAATGGGAAGCCCACGCCGTACCCAGCGGTCTGCCAGTAAGGCGGGTCCATGTAGTGGAAGGTGTGCGGCCGGTCGTAGCGCTCTGCGCACTCAAGCCAAGGCAGGTTTTCAACGTAGGTGCCGGACAAGCGCTGCCAGGCTGCAGATAGATTCTCTTCGATGCGAAGCAGGTTGATTGCGGGGGCCGTTGTCGCGGTACCGAAGCTCTGCCCCGAAACCTTGCCACCAAAGGCATGGTGTTGCAGGTAGAAGAAGCGTGCGGCGCGCTGGATGTCGGTCAGCGTTTCCGGGCGGGTCATTTTTTGCCACTCGAAAATCTGCCGTGAGCTCAAGGCCCACTTAAATTGCCTCACGAACTCTTCCAGGTGGTTCTGCACCACACGGTACAGGGTCACCAGATCGCCGTTGATGTCGTTAAGCACTTCGCATGGCGCGGGCTGTGGGCGCAGGAAATAGAGCGCCCCGCCGCCTGCGAAAACTTCGACGTAGCATTCGTGGGGTGGGAACAGGGGGATAAGGCGATCGGCCAGGCGGCGTTTGCCGCCCATCCAAGGGATGATGGGTGAAGACATAATTTGCAAGACCTTTACTGTATGGATAAACAGGTGCTAGGCTCGCTCGGCTTTGTGCACAGAGCGGGAGCCTTGGCTGGGCTTGCAGGTAGAGACTGCGGGTTCGGTGGTCGGGCTGGATGTTGACGCATCCAGCTTCGGCCGCTCCTTTTACTTTGTGCCTGATACTTCTTTGGCGTAGGCCTGACAGGCCTGCAGCGCGATCAGTCCTTGATCGCCGTCGCTGGTGATTCTGATAATTCGTTGAGCATGCGCCGGGTCAAGTTGGGCTCTACGGGCGCCATGAACCATGCTGCCGGTGCGGGTGGCGGCTTGCACTGCGTCACAACCAGCTGCTGCGGCATCGAGTTGGACTGACAGCCGCAGGTCAGCAGTAGCAAGGCGATCACGCAGGCGTGCCTGTTTCGTTTTCTCATCGGTCAGGGCTCGGTAATGGGATTGGTCACTGGCTGCCAGCCACTGCTCCAGGGCAAGGCGTTTGCCCTGTTCTGCCAGAATTTGCGCGGCGTTGGCATTGGCCAGATTGGTGCGCTCGGTTTGGTGGGCGGCTTCCTTGGCGGCCAGTTGCTGGCCGTAGGCATTGGCCTGCCACTCCCATGCGGCCCACGCGCTGGCCCCCATCAGGGCCAGGGTGATCAGCAGCACCCCGCACCACTTCACCGCATCGATCTTCACGCCAACACCTTGAGCGCCCGGGCGTACAGCGCCTGCCGATCGGCAGCGCCATTCTGGCCACCGTTGATGCGCTGGGTGATCTTGTCGAACTGGCCAGCGTCGGCCAGGTTGCTCAGACCCTTGGTCGCCCAGAACCATGCCGCTGACATGCAGGCATGCTGTGGCTTCTCCAGCAGCTCGGGCCGCTTGATCAGGTCAAGGCCCAGCCCTTCGCCGCATGCCATGTAGTTGGCACGGCCAGTGATCTGGATCAGGCCGCGCCCCCGGTACTTGGAGCCGTCGCCGGCCACGGTGTTGCCCAGGTCTTTGCGGGCTTCGTATTTGGTTTGAGCGAGCGTGGGGCCCCAGATTTCTTTGACGTATTTAAGCTGGCCGGATTCGTGGCCAATCTGGGCGATAAATGCGGCTACTCGCTTAGCGCCCACAATCTGGTACCGGCCCATCGCGGTGTTTAAGACAGGAACAAAAACGCCAGCAACATGGCTGGCGTTCGGGAGGATCTGCAGCAGTTGCTGCGTGGTGATGGGCATGACTTTCTCCAGGCAAAAAAATACCCGTACTCGGCGGGGTTCGGTGTTGCTAACGATGTCAGCTCGGGCGTCCTGGCCGCTGACTTGAATCGGGATAGCACTCTGAATCCAGCTTCCAGGCTCGCACCTGGGTTCGATAGTCGCGCCATAGGCGCTCCGTGCCCGCTACCTGCTCGCCATCCTCGATGGCCTCCAACTGCTCAGCCACGAACTTACGCTCCTGCTCGACCCACTGGACTTCGACAGCAATCAAAGGCGCCAACCGCGCAGCCTCGGCTTCAGCTTTTATGTCTGCGGACTTGCGCAGTTTCGACCAATCAATGTTGCTCATGAACTGGCTCCTTGGTTACGTCAGCTAACGATCTGGGTAACTCAACGGGGCCATTTTTGATAACAGTGATGGGTACAGGGAACGCCTGCGCCTGAATAAAGTTCGCGGGGTTTGGCAGGATCAGGGTCAGTTCAAGCTCGCCGTTTACCCGTGTCACATCCCCGGCAAACCATTCTGATTCGATTGCAGATCGGGGCAATATGTCGCCTTCCCCAACCGCCGAAAAATCAAAAGGCTCATCATTTACAACCAGCAAGTCACCACGCCTGACAACGTTCAACGTATCGTCTCGCCGTTGTGGGCTTAAGAATATTTTCATTATTTCCACCGCCCTGAAGATTGGAAAGACGCAACAAACGAGCCTGCCGCCAATGTTCCATATTCCATTGGCGGATGTACGAAGGCTGGTGCATGACCTGTATTGACCCCGACATACAGCACACGCGAGTTCATCCAATACGTTTGCATGAGTGTATAGAGCGCAATTCCAGTGCCATCCTGTCCGGTCGTAAACGAGAGTGTGACGTTATGTGCAGGCTGGCCAACAAACGTGGCTGGCTGCAAGGCACCATCCCAGGCCTGCCCGCGCCCTGCGGGAAGATCCACGTCATAGGCGACAGCGCCGGGCACCGACTCCCAGGTGATGGTCATGGTGGTCACGGCCAGGCCTTGGGCAATCGACGAATTCGACGTCAGCACCACGCTGGCCGGCGCTGACACCACGGTGATCGGGATCACGCTGATGGGGCGCTCTTCAAGACGGGCCCCGGTGTCGATATGCGCGAACTTGCTCGGGTCGTACTGCACGGCCGAGATTTCGAATACACCGGCCTCCGGCCGCGACACGCTGGTGACCCGGTAAAGCGGTACCGCCAGATCGTCAGCATCCAGACACCACACCAGTTCGGGCTGAGGCGCGATGGAGTACGCCGTGGTCACCGTCACCTTGCGCCCGCTGACCAACTGGATCGTCCGCCCCTCGCACTTGCCATCAGGCAAGTTGAGAATCAGGCGATCGCCCGGCTTGGCCGAGGTATCGCGGTCCAGCGTAATGACCTTGCCGGCAACCGCCGCCACTAGCCCGCCCACTGGCCGCCCTGCGATTAACTCGTCTGCAATCGGGATCACATACCCCGGCAACGGGATACGCCCGGCCAAGCCCGTTCTGAACGTCACCGCCCGATCCTTGGCATTGGTCAGCAACGCCCATTTGCCCCGGCGCTGCGCTTCGGACTCACGGGTGCAGCCAATCGCGCTGATCTCCAGCGGGTTGTCGCCATAGCGGCGCTGCAACTTGCTGTCGGTCACCGCGGTGACATCGGTGTCGTAGTTGTTGGCCGGGTTGTCGTAGCTGATCAGTGCGCGGCTGTAGCGGGTGCGCTCCGAGGCACTGGCATAGGTGAACTTACCGTCGATGACATTGGCACGGGTGTAGGCAAAATCAAAATCAGTGGAGCGCGGCATATCCGACAGCGAGAACACCTGACCCTGCGCCCAGTATGTCATGCCGCGGTAAATCGCCGAAATATCCCGCAGCAGCGTCCAGGCATCCGCCTTACCCTGCAGGTTCAGGTTGCAGATAAAACGCGGTTCCAAGCCGCCCCTGCCGTCCGGCACCAGTTGGTCGCAGTACTGGGCGATGCGGTACAGCTCCCACTTATCTACCTGCCAGGGCTTGATGCGCCGGCCGAGGCCGAAGCGGTCGTTGACCGTAATGTCGTAGGTCATCCATACCGGGTTGTCAGTCCAGGCCTGCTTGAAGGTGCCGTCCCAGATACCCGTGTGCGACCGGCTCCGCGGATCGTAATTGCTGGGCACGGCGATTTTGCGCGCGTCACACTCAACCGTGATCGCGGGGATATTGCGGAACTGCTCAGCAGAGAATTCGATATAGAGCAGCGCGGTGTTCGGATAGCGCAGCTTGGCGTCGATGACCTCGGTGTAACCTGCGATCTGCATGGTGTCGGCAATTTTGTTGCTGTTCTGGTTCAGCGTGATCCGAGTGACGCGCAACATCCAGCCACTTGCGGCCTTGGGCAAGTCAACGCGCCGGGTGCGCTCGTAGGTGCTGGTGGTCTTGCCGTCCACGGCCTCGCTCAATACCTGCTGATAGGCACCGCCATCCGTAGCTACCTCAACCTTGTACTCGATCCGGTAGCCGTTGATATTTCCGCACTCGTCGATTGATTGCAACATGGGCCAGGCAAAGCGCAGGCGTACTGCGGACAGCTAGGTGTTGTTGATCGACCTCACCCACGGCGTGCCGCTGCGCAGCTCAATGCCCAAGGTGGTTTCGTTTTCGACCGAGGGAATACCGGGGATATAAGGCTGCTCCACGGAGCCGGTGCGCCATTCCCACTTTACGTTCGGAAAGTTGAAGTTGCCCTCTTCGTCCTGCAGCGGGGTATTGTCGAGGTAGATATTTTTGGCCGTGGGGATGCCGTCGAATTCACCCTCGCCGACCGCGACCAGCATCTTCGCCAAGGCAATCGAGCGCAGGCTGTCCGGGGCTTCGGTTGGGGTTTTTGGCTTGTCGGAACCGCCCTTGGCGCCGTGGATATCGAGTAGCTGCGCTGCGCCCATGTTTTCCTCCAGACGAAAAAAAACCCGCTAACGCGGGTCCATACTTTCTGAAATCCTATTTTTCGTATGAAACAACAAGCTTGTTGTCTACGAGATGTTTTGACACTTCATAGTCTGGATTGAAGGTAGCAATGTTGTGCGCAGCAATCACTGCAGCAGAAGCAATCCCTACAATCCCAGTCACTCCACCCAGCATGGACGCGCCAATCGACGCAATTCTACCGCTTGTGTAAATGCGGCAGGTCAAACCCTGCTTTTCAATTTCGGCTTCGAGCAGGCTAACAGCATCAATCATCTTGCCATTAAGCCCCAATATCTCAAATGACACTCGCTTGCGTATGAGCTCAGTACCTCTGGTATGAATTTCTTCAAAAGAGATGGTAGGCGTTTGAGTGATTTCCGATGTCATTACAACATTTCCTTTTTCTTGAAGTGCGCCATTATAATGATATCAGTACTTGTTTCCACCCGGCCTCTAGACTTGATCTTCCACATAGATCGCAGCACTGATAATGGCGCCACCCCAGCGACGGCGCCCGTAGCAGAGCGAAACAGGATTGCCGGAGGCCGTAGAGTTCTTGGCGCTACCGAAGGCGTAGCCGGGGGTGTTCTCGGGAGCCGCGCTGGTTTTTAGGCCTCCCGCCTGGGGGCTGAGCATTTGGATTACGCCACCACCGACCAAACCCACGCCCAACTGAACAGCCCAAGGTTGCTTAAAGTAGCTGCCTGCCACAATGAGTACCGCACCAATGATGGTTTGAAGAAGCCCTGCCCGCTTACTGCCGACTACGACAGGAGCAATGCGTATATCGCCAGCCCCACAGTAGCCAAGCTCATCTTGTCCAATGTTTGTTTTGCCCCGGAATACGGTGAATTCAAGCCCTCTGGATTTGGCATTCGACAGGAAACGCTCGAAGCCAGGGACCTGGACGCAGAGAGCCCTGATGGCTTCTGCTGGTGATTTAACGGCCAGTCTGAATGAGCGACCAAATTGGCGTAATGGGCCGTACAACCGGATGGTCGTCACGGGTTGGTAGTTGATTGCCGAACCATGCATTACTTTTCTCCGGACATTAAAAAACCGCCCGGAGGCGGCTTTTAAAGATTGGAACTCAGTTGTAATCGACATAGGGGCCGATATAGAAGCCGCTCATATCACCACTGATCCTGTAGAGGCTTTCTTTGTTGGCTTGCACACTGGCTGAAATGGTTCGAATCGCCGCGCCAGCACACAGGCCGGAGCCAGCCAATCCAGCCCCCAGATTTATATTGCCGGCAGGCAGATAAAAGCTCGCGCGCTGACTGGTGCCAATCTTGCCAGCTTTGCGCCCATCGACGTACACGACGATATCGCAGCCAGATCCAACCATCCCGGAATCCCGGACGACTGTAATCACACCACTCTCACCCGCGGGCTTTGACTGGAAAGCATAAAGCTCATCAGATGGAACCGGCTTTGCCTGGCTGACCGGGATGGGGGAAGACGCACACCCCGCCAGCAGCGCTATTGCCAGCGCACCTATCAAAATTCGCATGTCGTTCCCTCAATTGATTTGGCGGGACTTTAGCATCAGTAACACGGTCATGGCAGAATGCCCCGCCAACAATAACGGAGCCTGTGATGAGACCCTTCGCAATAGCTGCACTAATGCTTCTGCTCACAGGATGCGTGTCAAAGGTCGTTGAGTACACTCCGGCCAAAATCAGCCCAGAACAGGCACGTTCGGTAATCGAACAGGTGCTTATGGAACAACCTCTCAAGACCAGGCCGGAGCAGGTCGTGTTTACTGATGAGTACATTGGCTATGGCAGCGGCATACTTTCGACCACCAGCGGCTTTGCCAGTGCAGTCCCTCTCGGTGGCGGAGCGATAGCAGCAGGCAGCTCACGAACATCCTCAAAAGCCGTTCAGACTCGTATTTACTACAACTCCATCGGTAGTGTGGCCCTCTACTCGAAACGCGGCCGATGGGTTGTGCAGACCCGGAGCACTGGCGGGAACGTCATGAACAGCTCTCTTGTAGATACGCAGAAGAAAGCTGAACGGTTTGTGGATGCAATGGTGTCTCTCAAACGCGGGTAATAACAATCAAACACAATAAGCCCAGCATTTAGCTGGGCTTTCTCATTTCAGGGCACCGAAAACATTAGGGCTGCGCGTGGACCTCAGCTGAATATCCACCAAAGAACTGCTGCGATAATTAGCAAGGTGGCCACATGCGCCCACGCCGGTGTAGGTGGCGTAGGGGTAGCCTCTCTCTTTCCGACCCCGTAGAACTTCGACGAAGATATTCCAGTGCCAGGAATTCCGGTCGTGACCCGCGTACCGCGTTTACTTAGGTTTACTGTGGCACCTTTCACGCCTAGTGACGTACTCACACCACTTTTGCTGATGTTGATCCGAACACCAGGAGCAATTTTGATGCTCTTCCTGATTCCGAGGGCCATGACTCAGTTCCTTTGAAAAAAAGCAACTTTAGCATCAAAATGCCACCACCAAGAATAACGCTCTGTCGGAACCTGAATGGGCATCCAGCATGGATGAAATGCCAATACCTAAATACTCGCCACAGTAGTAGCGTTGTGCCCTATAACCAAGTCTGAGGAAGTCCAATTGAAGGCGCTTAATAAAGCTCTACAGTTATTTCGAAACGAACGTAAGCGGCCCTGGTCGGAGCTCAATAGTTGGGCGCTTGCCCTAATTGGTGGACCAAGTTTTCTGGCCGGCAGTTACTACTTATGGGTAGCCAAAGACGTTGCTCCAGAACTCATACACGCTACAAACCAAGTAGGTATAACAGCATTGGGAGTCGCTGCGTACAGTGCCGTTGGGCTGATGCTTTTTACTGGCTGGCACTTTTTGACAATCGCCAAGCGCTGCTCCGAAGTGCTTCGCCAGCGCCATTACAGGTAGCCCAAGCCTGGGCTGCCGGGCGTTTTTTTACTGGCTAGGATGCAGATAATGCAACTTGAATTCACGAAACTGAGGCTAGCGCTTGCAGATCCAGCCGATGGTCCTTACGCACTGGTAGAAAAACGTAACCTACTAATCAATGCGCTTAAAAACTGGCCGAATGAGTGCTATCCGATTGCAGACTTGCTGCTGCCTCATGGAAAACCGGTCAGTCAAGAATCGCGCAGGGTGATTGATGGTCTGATCTCCATATTGGAGATCCAGCCAATTCGCCCCGATGAAATATTAGATCTAGTAGGCGGCTTGCGGCTCGTTTGCTGGTAAGGCACCAGATGCAACAAGCCCAGCGCGAGGGCCGGGCTTTCATATACAGGTCAGCTTAAACAGCGTTGAGGCGATCAACCATATCAGGGAAGCGCTGGACCAACTTGATCAGTAGTGCTGCCTGGGCATTCGGCTTTGACTTCGACTGCTCCCAATTTTTCAGTGTGTCCGGGCTGGTTCTGATCTGCCGGGCAAACACTGGCTGGGACATGTGCAATTTTTCACGCAGAGAAACGATCTCGGCAGCAGTCACCTCGGGGGCCGGCATCGCCTCCACTTCGTACTGGCGAAGGGTGATCTTCCCTTCGCGATGTTCGCCCATCTCGTTCACGCCTTGCATCAGCTCGGCAAACAGATCGCGCTTTTTCATTTCCCACCTCGTTGTTTCAATTCTGCACCAATGGCCGCCTTCAGCGCTTTCTCCTGATCAGCGGTCAGGTTTTCAAGCTCATCCTTGTCGTAAATTGCGAACATCCAGAACTGACCATCATCCAGCAGCCAGTAATAGATGACCCGCAACCCGCCACGCTTGCCCTTTCCTCTGCGGGCGTCTTGCCAGCGTAGCTTTCGGAATCCACCCGTGCGCGGCATTACATCGCCTGCGGCCGGGTTCGCCTGCATCTCTACCTGAAGCTGCCGGTATTCATCGTCAGTCAGGTAATCACCTACCGTGGCGGTGAAGCTTGTGGTTTCAAAGAAGACTGTTTTCATTGGCGTAAAGTGTACGCAGATTGCCTATAGATTAGCAAATGGTTGCAGCATGTACGAATCCTCAGTAACACCCCGTTGCCTGTAGTAGTAGCCTCCAGCACTTACGCAACAGAATTCCCCAGTCTTTTGCCTGCAAGCCCACGGACTGGGGTTGCGCTAATTTCGGCGCGGATTACCAAGGAGGCAAAATGGAACAAAGCGAACTGAGTCAGAAACTGATCGACGCCGTCAACGCGCATGGCTCAGACCTACAAAATCTCAATTGCGTAATTTCCGGACTTGTTCATCAATTGTCCGCTTCTCAAGGAAAAGAAGGCCTCGAGACTGCAAGAGTCTTTGCATTGCGCGTGGCGGAGGCGATGCCCAAGAACAGTCCTGTTCGTCCGAACCCCAAGAGGATCTCGGAATTTTTCAGCGATCACCCAAAGGACTAAACCCTAATTTGCTCTCAATCCGTGCAAGTCGACGCTCCAACAGGTCGGCTTTCTCTGTTGCCAGAAATTGCTCAACACTCTTGATCGAAAATCTATCAGCTGAAATCAAAAGCTGACTGGTTTCAATTCCAGTACCAATACCGGTAACCACAAGCGCTCCAGTACTCGTCATTTGAGTTTTAAGTTGGTGCATGTTGATCTCCTGCGGGTAAGCCTCGTCATTTTAGTTATTTTGCATCTGTGTGCCTGAGGATCAGCTGCGTCCGATCCAGCCAAGGGCCGCCATAAACGATCACCTCTGACGGCCTGCCGTACAGGTGATGCAACAAAAACGGCCCCGGCCCGAACACCCCTGATTCTTCTCCAGGCAGCTCCGGATCATCACCGAGATAAATCCCAGCATGATTCGGGTGAACCGTTCGCCCAATCGCCATAACGATCAGGTCACCACGCCGTGGCTGGTCGCCCCGCACAAAACCTGCCTCCTCGTAATTGGCTTCGTACAAACTGGTGTTGCCAGCACTCTCCCACCAGCCGTCCTCCCGTCTAAAAGCTTCAAACTCCAGCCCCCACTCGCGCTTGTACCAATCCGCACAGACCTGCCAGCAATCCCACGCGCCGTGAACAAACGGACGCTTAAGCAGCGGCGTGTTTCCGGTCGGTGTAATAGTGCGCAAGTCGCCTTCAGGCCAACTCAGGATGTGCCATGGCAACGCCGTAGCCTCGCACATCGCCAGATCATGCGGAGACGGCCGGCTGGTGGCATCCGGGTGTGAGTGAACAATGCCGATCACCTCGCCCAGGTCTTCCGCTGCTGCGTAGTCTTCTGGATCGAGACGAAACTCTTCATTCGGCTCGCTGGCAATGTTCCGGCACGGGAAGTACTGCTGCTTGCGCCCGATGGCCAGCAGCAGCCCGCAGCACTCTTTCGGGTATGGGCGTATTAGGATGAAGTCAGTGGATTGGCAAATAGAGCCATCGACCGGATGACGGCTGGTTGATAGGATCGCGCGCCTTACTTAATGCCACTCCGGGAATCAAACACATATGAATCGAGAGCAAGTTCGTAGCGCCATTTGGTTCGCGATAATCACCTCAGTGATTGCACTGCTGTCGGCCTACGCCCAAACCGATCCGAATAGTGCACAAGGTTGGTTGATCGAATCCAGGCTTCTAGCGTCCCTCTGGGTTGACTCTCTGCCCCTGGCGGCGATTCTTGTTCTGATACTGGCCGCGCCTTGGTATTTAGTGAAGTGGTTCAGAAGCCGCCGCGCCAAATCCTAAGTACTGATCAAGTCGTGTCGGCACGGTACTGAAACGACACAGGCAACGCACAGCCGGTGTCTTCTTGTTGCTCGGGACCAGGCTCGACCGGGGTCATCACCAGTACCGTGAAGTCACCCCGGGTTAATCGATCATTGAGGGCAAACAAAGCAGACAGGTCATCTGCCAACCCTTCGCCCGCACCGGAACCCATTCCGGCAGGTGTGACGATGGTGATTTGAAACAGACCGGTATAAACCCGATGCTCGCCAGCGAGGTCGTCGCTCCCCGTGTGAGCAGGTATCAAGAAAGCCCGCAGGTAGGTTTCGCCGTCAGCAGGCTTGAACACCACATTTTGATAGGCAATGCGCAGTACAGGCTTCTGCAGCTTTGCCCAAGCTGCCAGCCGGGCCTCAAACAGTGCGCGAACAATCTTATGGCTCATACCTGGTTCTTCCTGATGGCCTCTTCAACAATCTTTTGAAAGTTGCCCAGGGTGATCCGAACCATACCGCTCGGTGCCTGGGTTGAATGCCCGTACTCCAAGGGGATGGCATAAGGCAGTGAGTTGGTGATGTAAGCCGTCTCCCCTGCATTGAACTCCAGGGCACCATTGACGATACGTGCCATGGAACGGCTACCACCGGGGGTCTACCTGATCCACCGTGGAGGTGTCAGGTGATCCGACACTGAACATCCAGTTGCCGCGAAAGCGCCCGCCCACACAGCCCTGCGGCGCACGTATGCCCATGCCGTCATTGAGCTTTAAGCCGCGCTTGAGATAGCCACGTTTGTCGAAGTTTTGCGGATTTTGGCGCAGGTTTTCGTTGTGTTCCGCGACGGCCTGGTTGTACTCGCGACTGATCTTGTTAATCTTCCAGACATCAGGAGTGCCCACAGGTGACATCGTGATAACGCTGTTACCTATGTTGATGATGATGTCGCGCATCGTCATATCAATGGCATCTTTCGCTCGATCCGCGAAGGCCCGGATTTGAGCTGAGAAACTGCCGCTCTTGCCTGCGTAATGATTGCTCATGATCGCACCTGCAATTCATAGAGGATCGGTGTCCCGGCAGGGTTGATCTCTTTGAGCGGAGGAACGATTGACCAGGTGCGGCCTTGAATTGACATCTTGCTCAGCAGGTCAGGCACCCACTCAAGCCCCTGCGCAGCAATCTTGAGCTTCTTGTCGCCTTGCTTGATGAGGCTGTTGTTCTGGAATTCCTGGCCAGTGAAGTCGAGCAGGATGCCTTGGGCAGTTTGCTCAGTGATAATGTCAGGATCTGACGTTCCGGTTTCGGGATCGTACTCGCCGGGAAGGACATTACCGACAAGTATCGACTGGCCGAACTCGGTGATCATCTCCAGAGCCATCATGGCCATTTCGTCATAGAAAGTCATGGTGGCGCCTGAGATAGAAAACCCCACTAGATAGCGGGGCTGGGTCAACGAATCAGCTGTAGGAAAGGTTAACCGTGCTGAATCCGCGGCTTTTTAGCTCTTCAAGTATCTGCTCAATAGACGAGTCGGAAAGTGATTCGCCGATTTCCTGCTTTTTCGCTTCTGCCTCAACTTCCTCGTCATCGACCTCAAACAGAGCTTTGTTCAACTCTTGCCAAGTGCCCATCGTAGGCTGAGATTCGCCTCGCTCGTAGCGTCCAGGCATAACATTGGATATGCCTGCAGCATCAGCCAACTCAGTCAATGTGAGCCCTGCATCCTTGCGCGCATTACGTAGAGCCGAGCGAAAATTACTACTTTTTGGATTAGGTAACATGCATCACTCCCTTTTTGAGAGGAGCATACTAAAGCACTAAAAGTAACTTCTACTAGTAACTTTTAGTACTGGCCACTACGAATGCCATCATCTGTTTATACCTTTACAGAAAACAATCCTCGTCGCAGCAGGTAGTCCGCAAACTGCGTCGCACTGGGCCGATCTGGCGCAGCAGGCAATAAACGCTTGCTGGTGTTCGGGATCGTTGCGTACTCACGCGTCACAGCGCCCTCGACACGCTCCAACGTTACGGCGCCTTTGCGTTTCTCGATTGGGTCGATGTCGTCGGCGTGAATTTCGGCCGCCAAGGCCATCTGCCCGTACTGGATACGCGCAGGCAAATAGTTGGCGGCTTTGTTCTCGCCATCCAGATGCACTTCCCGGCGTGGCCAGGACAAAGCTTGTTCGCTGCTGGTCCTGCGCCCCTTCCAGGTCATGCCATCCATCACCAAAGCCGCGCGGCGACCTCCCAACCATCTAAGGACAGTTCATGCCCGCTAAAAATATTGGCGAGCGCATCGACGCCCGCTGCACCCACTGCGGTGCCCGCAACATGCAAATCACCGAAGAATTTATTGGTTCAGGCAGCTACGAGGTGCAGGCCGGCAAGGTCATCGCCGTGACGTCTGCCGACTCGCTTAAAGCCACTGGCCGCCTTTACGGCCATTGCCGCCAGTGCGGCCACGACTGGGTTTTCCGCAAGAACCCGCTCGCCTCTTAAACCTCCAAGCCCGCCACCCGGGAAAGGAATCAGACATGGCAACGATCACTGCCCAGATCACCGCCCGCCTCCCACGCTTGATGGAGGCCAGTGAATACAGAAAACTCCGTTACGCAGGTGGCAAGCCAAGCCTGCAACAACTCAAAAAATGGATAGAGGAAGGCGAAGTGTTGGGAGAGGTAAAAGGCGGAATGTATTTCGTAGACTTGCAGGCCGCAATTATGGGGTCGAGCGATCCGTGCTCGCTCAAATGCTGGAGCTTGGGTAATGGCTTCTCGGCCTCGCACGATCAAAAACCGCAAGCTTCCCCCCAACCTCTACCCCAACGGCAAATACTGGCGGTACCGCAACCCCATCACCGGCCTGATGACCAGTATTAACCGCCCACTGGAGGACGCCATCAAGCTGGCCAGGGCAGCCAATGCAAAGCTGGCCCCTGTGATGGCCGGTGACGGTGAGCTACTCATGATCCTTACAGGCGATCGCCTGCCCACGATGCGCAACCTGGTTGAGCGCTTTGAGGCCGAATGGTTGAAAGATCGCGGGTATGCCGCTCGCACCTTGGTAGAGATCAAGTTCAAGCTGGAGCGCTACCGGCAAGACTTGGGAGATCAATTGATCGGCCAGCTCGACGTACTTGCCGTCGCGGAGTACCTGGAAGGTTTTAGCAACAACGCTTACACCAAACACCGTGGCTTGTTGATCCAGATTTTTGCCTTCGCGGTGGCTAAGGGCTTGGCTGAGCGCAACGTGGCCGAGCTGACACTGATCAAAAAGGAAGCCGAGAAGAAGCGTCAGCGACACACGCTGGCGGGCCTGATGACGATTGTGGACGCGGACACCACACCACTCTGGTTGAAACGCGCCATCCGCTTGGCGCTGGCCAGCCTGCAGCGGCGTGACGATATCGTTTCGTGGCTCAAGTCCGCAGTCGACCTTGAGAACAACACGATCAAGGTTTCGCCCGGCAAGACCCAGGGTTATGACAAACCGGTCCACCTACAGATCAAGATGGGCAAAGCCCTACGAGAGGTTGTGAGCGAATGTCTGCGCTCCCCTGTGGCTTCGCCCTACCTGATTCATTACAGGCCCAAGGCGAGAAGGCGCGAGCACATAGCCGCGAAAGATCACTGGACCTCGGTCACTCCGAACTATCTGAGCAACGAGTTCAGCAAGGCCCGGGATGCGGCGCATGCGTATGACCATATTCCGGCCACCGAACGACCCACCTTTCACGAGATCCGCGCTTTGGGCGCATGGCTATACGAGCAGCAGAATTTCCCGCAGGAATACATCCAGGCGCTGATGGGCCACACGGACGCGAAGATGACCAAACACTATCAGGATGGACACACAGAGAAAGGTATCGAGTACCTGGAGGTGGGGGCTGATTTGGCGTTCTGAGGTGGGGGTTTTGCAAAAGTTTTGCAAAAGTTTTGCAAATCGCAGACAACAAAAAAGGGCCCACCTTTCGGTGAGCCCTTCTAGACCGCCCAGCAGAGCGGATTTTGTTTGGTAGGCGCGATTGGACTCGAACCAACGACCCCCACCATGTCAAGG
>Ga0256410_1001830_pt1 | contig 15342 bp, 21 predicted proteins | sample PhyWR1_FD_185983 | JGI IMG/M metagenome (GOLD analysis project Ga0256410, IMG submission 185983) | Leaf surface microbial communities from wheat plants in UC Gill Tract Community Farm, Albany, California, United States - DLSL W.R1 | ecosystem: Host-associated > Plants > Phyllosphere >... | reverse complement strand
AATTCAGCATCCCATTCATCGGCGTGCAGCGCCTGACAGGCCGCATAAAAATCCTCCCGGCCGTCAAATTCTGTCAGGTCAAACCATTTACCGAAAATGCTGCCGCAGTTGTACTTGTGATACGTGCCGACGTAAACAGCCGGTGTGGTGGTCGTAGTGTTCATAAAAAAATCCTCCGTAGTCGATGTCGTCTGCGTTCCGGCTTACGCCGTGCCGACACGACAGCCGGGCGAAAAGCGGAGAATGCAGGGGCGGTGCCGCAAGCCGCAGCGCAGTAAAAAAGCAGACGCGGGCTGGACGGTTTGACGGCGAAAATTGAGACGGAAAACGACGGGAAGACAGCGGATAATACCTTTGAAATTAACTGCGACCGGGTGAGGACACCGGCGGAGCGAACCCTTGCATTCGCAGCGGCCCGGCTATAGTAGAGGCACGGCGTTTGCCGCAGGCCACACGGGACGTTACTTGCCGCGAAGCCGGAACAACGTGGAGGAAGAGCCATAAAAGCGGAGCCGGCGACATCCTTATCCTTCGGGGTTGATTCAGGGGCCGCCGCCCCCTGCTGTTTGCTACACAGGCCGGATTGCTGACAGGGCATTGCGGACAAGACTGATCTCTGCACGCGCTTCGGCCATAACCTCACGTAACAGGGTTAAATCCATCCACCGGCGCGGAGGCTCGCCCGGAATACGCAGCACATCGCACATCAGGCCACATGCCAGAATTTGATCCACTTTGTCGCTGACAACAAAAAACTCGACGCAACTGTAGTGTGCACCTTTGTTCAGGATGGCATCGAGCACCACCGGCAGATTATCCTCATCGTCGTCCAGCCAGCAGGGAAAATCGTTTTCCTTCACAACCAAACGGAAATTTCGGGTCTGGCGATAAAATAGCGTTGCCCCGCGCGTAGTCAGCGCAGCCTTTATCCGGCGCGCATCCTCCCATACCTGCCGGGAGACATCCCGTACGGCGCGGTACAGACAATCCGTGACTGCCTGAGTCTCCGGCTCAGTCAGCCATTCTCCGGCCCAGGGAAAAGCTATCTGCGTTCCGTCCTCCGGAAACTGCGGCGCATCGGCATAGCGGCTGCCGGACAAAATTATCTGCGCTGGCGTCCCGGCTATTTTTGATATGGCACTTTGCAACGCTTCGGGGACCTCACCTGTACTGAGCAAAGGCAGCAGGTGAACAATATTTGCTGCATCAAGACGGACATAAATGCTTATCCATCCGGGTTTATTGGCCGGATCACGCTGATCAACATCGGTATGGTCAGGCCACCCATAATTCGCAATCAAATCGCGCGCACGGCGCATCACAAGGGCGGTTAACGTGGTGACTTCCTGCATAATGGGTTCCTCTGAACGGGGTAAGTACACGCCGCCCGGGCGGCGTGCAGATTTCAGTTTTTTAGTAAGGCGCGAACTTTCGCCGCATCAGCCAGGCGACGGATAACGCTTTCCGGCACCGGATGGTTCTTATCCCGCGCGGACCATTCTCTGCGCCACAGTGCCTGTTCTGCGGTTATCAGCAGTGTTTCAAGCAGGTCAGCGGGCACCATTACTGCCGGGCCGGTCTGTTTCACCTGCTCAATCAGTTCCATTACGGCACCGGCAGACACGCCGGACTCAAGCTGTTGTTCCTCCGAAATAGCGTCCATATGCGCCAGTACCATCCTTATGTCCCGTTCCGAAACGGCATAGTCCATTCCGTCGGCCAGTGCTTCGATATCCGCCGGGGACCAGACAATGAGGTTCAGCGGGGTTTCTGCGGGATATTGCTCACGCAACAACCGGAAAAGGGTTTCGCAGGTTCCGTACATGTTTTTCTCCTCAGTCCTTAAAGCAGGCGTCCAGCTCAAGAATTTCGTTGTAGGCCGCCATAAACAGGGCATTGATGCGAAAAAGGGTCTGACGGGTCAGGCGTTCGGCCAGCACATCGGAATCAAAGCGATAACGGTGCTCCATCCCGTTCAGCGTCGCCCGCAGATCGCACATGTTGTTGGCAACGTCCGCCACTTCTGTGCGGAGTTGTTCGTGTCCTGCATAGTTCATTACGCGGCCTCCGGGAACTCGTCATTAGCGGCCGGGTACTGCATTGCGCGCCGGACGGCGGCCAGACGTTGCTGTCCGATCCGGTGGTACTGCTCCAGCAGTTCGATACCAATGTAGCGACGGCCAGCCTGGAGAGCGGCTACGCAAGTGGAGCCACTGCCGGCAAAGGGGTCGAGCACAATCGCTCCCGGATGCGTGAAAGACTCAATCAACGGTTGCAGGCTGGTTACAGGTTTTTCGGTCGGGTGGTGCCGGTTGCCTGAATATTTCCACGCAATCACGTCATTCAACGGGTTTTGCGGCAGGGGTGGACGGCCTTTTGCAAGGATGTAGGCGCATTCGTGGCGATAACCCACATATGCGGCCTTCGATGTGTAGGTTTTGGGGAAAACCAGATGACCAACAACACTGAATCCCGCTTTTTTCCACGCAGCCATAAAGCGATCGACGCGATTCCAGCCGTAGAAGCTCACCATCAGCGCGTCTTTTTTCAGCACGCGATACATTTCAAGGCAGGCGGGTTGCAGCCATTCATCGGTTTTATCGCCGGCGATAGTACGGCCCTGACGGTCCCGAAAGCCGACGAGATATGGCGGATCGGTCAGAATTAAATCAACAGCATTATCCGGAAAGCCGGACATGATATGGACGCAGTTACCCTGGATATATCGGGACATGGTAGATCTCCTTTCTCAAATGCGGCGCCAGTTACGCCGTGCCGATACGACAGCCGGGCGAAAAGCGGAGAATGCAGGGGCGGTGCCGCAAGCCGCAGCGCAGTAAAAAAGCAGACGCGGGCTGGACGGTTTGACGGCGAAAATTGAGCCGGAAAACGACGGGAAGACAGCGGATATTTCCTTTGAAATTAACTGCGACCGGGTGAGGACACCGGCGGAGCGAACCCTTGCATTCGCAGCGGCCCGGCTACAGTAGCGGCACGGCGGTCATCGCAGGACAGCGAAAAAGAGGAGCAAAGCGACATCATCAGGTGTTCCTCACAGGGTTATCCCCCGATTCTGTGGATAACCTGCAAAGTGAGCATGGCGGCGCGTTGACAAAATTTTCTAAGAATCATCTTGCATACCTCATAACTCCGACAATAATACTGTATATAAACACAGTTATATCGGGACGATTTTATGTTTGTTTCTTTCGCTACTGCAACCAGCCCCCTACAGCTAAAAATACCGCTGTTCACCGAACGCTGCCCTGCCGGTTTTCCCTCCCCTGCGCAGGATTATGTCGAGGCAGAGCTGGATTTAAATGACTACTGCATCCGCCACCCGTCAGCGACCTACTTCCTGCGCGCTTCAGGCAACAGCATGAATGATGCGGGCATGAAAGACGGCGATCTGCTGGTCGTGGATAAATCTCTTACACCGGAGCATGGCGATATTGTCATAGCCGCTGTCGACGGAGAATTCACGGTCAAACAGCTGCAAACACGTCCCCGGCTCGCCCTGCGGCCGATGAACGTCAGCTTTCCGACGATCTTTCCGGATCCCGATACGCTGGAAATATTCGGCGTGGTCATCCACTTCATTCACACCACGCGGCGCTGAAATGTTTGCGCTGGCGGATGTGAACAGCTTTTATGCGTCCTGTGAGCAGGTGTTCAGACCCGATCTGAAAGGAAAAGCAGTAGTTATACTGAGCAACAACGACGGCTGTGTCATTGCGCGCAGCGGCCCGGCCAAAAAGCTGGGAATAAAGATGGGCGTGCCGTGGTTTCAGCTGAAAGACCTGCCGCTGCCAGAAAAGATCTATACCTTTTCAAGCAACTACGAGTTATACGCGAGTATGTCGGCCCGGGTAATGAACGTACTGGAAAGCCTTGCCCCCGAGCTGAAATCTATTCTATCGATGAGTGCTTTCTGGACATCAGCCGGATAGACAGCTGCATTGATTTTGAAGACTTCGGCAGACAGGTGAGAAAGACGGTGCAGGCGCATACCGGACTAATCGTCGGCGTCGGCATGGGTATCTCTAAAACGCTGGCAAAATCCGCACAGTGGGCATCAAAGGAATGGCCTCAGTTCGGCGGCGTTCTGGCATTGACGCCGGGTAATCCGAGGCGGACAGAGAAACTGCTGTCCCTACAACTCGTTGAAGAAGTCTGGGGCGTCGGACGACGGATTGCCAAAAAACTGAATACAATGGGTATTACGACTGCGCTGCAGCTGTCCCGCGCGAATCCGGCTTATATCAGAAAGACGTTCAGTGTCGTTCTTGAACGAACGGTCAGAGAACTGAGCGGTGAACCCTGTATCACGCTGGAGGATGCGCCACCGGCTAAACAACAGATCGTCTGCAGTCGCAGCTTCGGTCAGCGTATCGATACTTATGATGAAATGAGGCAGGCAATATGCCGTTACGCACAGCACGCCGGGGAGAAACTCAGGGAGGAATGGCAGTACTGCAGGCACGTGTCAGTCTTCATCAAGACCTCTCCATTCAGTCCCTCTGAGCCTTATTACGCGAATGCCACGGGAGAAAAGCTGATAATGGCCACGCATGACACACGGGATATCATCGCCGCTGCGGTAAGGAGTCTGGACAAAATCTGGCGAACCGGTCACCGGTACGCGAAGGCAGGCATCATGCTAAACGATTTCAGCAACAGTTCAGCCACGCAATTGGGCCTGTTCGATGATGTGAAGCCACACGCCAATGCAGAGCAGCTGATGCAGGTGCTCGATAAGATCAACGGTTCTGCACTTGGCCATGTCTGGTTCGCGGGGCAGGGGATCAGTCCGGCATGGCAGATGAAGCGGGACATGCTTTCTCCTGCCTGGACGACGAGATGGACCGATATACCTACAGCAAGGTTTTGATCGCTCATGATGATGCTTAAATAGTTTAAGCTGTGGACTTTTAGCCACTTCTTAAACTGAACTCATTCATTTTCTTTAAGCCAATCGTCTACAAGATGATTGATAATATCTGTTATTGAAACTCCCTTACGTGCACAAGCGGCTTTAAATCTTGCATGTTTATCCTCATCGAAATTAACGTTTACGCGTTTAATTTTCCCTGGCATTGAAGCTGTAGTAACTACCTTCTGGAGATCTCTGTTCTCACCAAAAGTCATTTTATTTCTGCCACTATGGGCTTTTTCTAGTGCCATTTGTCACCTCTGCAATTCCACTCTCTTAAATGAGTAAAAAATCAAATATCCAAATACTCAAATACTCAAATACTCAAATACTCAAATACTCAAATACTCAAATACTCAAATACTCAACTACTCAAATACTCAACTACTCAAAAATGCTAACCATCTCTTTTGTAAGCATTTCTACTTCCCCCTTCGCTGCTCCATCATGAGACTCGAATACACTATTACCGTCAAGGATTGACTTAACGTAAATCTGACGCTGGGTTATAGCTGTACGGAATGCTTTAATCCCAGTATCCCTGATACTATCTTTTAAAACCGAGAGCATGGTTGCCTGTTCAATTTTTCTTGTTATAAGAAATCGAGATTCAACTTTCCTATTGTATGCCTGTGCCTCCAGAACGGTTACAACACTTCCCGCAGCGGAGAAATCAAGAGGACTTGGTGTAACAGGAATTATAACCAGATCACTAACCATTACAGCTGCTGATGTAATAACAGAAAGGGAACCCGCGCCATCAACAATTACAAAATCATATTCCGAGAGGTCTTTTCTGATTCCATAAACATCTTTTTCTGACGCAGCAGTAAAAACATCAAATGTTGCCTTCTCAGATTTACTCCAGTTTGTAAGACTCATCTGCGGGTCCGTATCGACCACTGCAATGTTAAACCCTGCGCGTGCCATTGCAGTACTAACGTTGATAACTGCAGTAGTTTTACCTGAACCACCTTTTGGATTAAGAAAAGAAATCACTTTCATACTCAAACCCACCTTAACTCATTTACTCATATACTCTTATGTGCTTTTGAGTATATCACCCTACGATGGCGAGCAAAGTAAAAGACACATTTACTCAAAAACTCATTTACTCATGCGCAGCGATGAGTAAAAACTCAAATGAGTTAAATAGATAATGAGAGAGCATCTCAGGTAATGCATTTGAGAATAGGGGTCAGTTTGGATATCGAACATTATTGTACGTTAAGGTTACGCCAGAGATATGTACAAAACCGACGGTTTCTGTACGGTTGACAGCTTCATAAATTTTTCAGCATGGCTACAGCATCAGTCTCCGGCATCTGAAACTGCACGCGGTGACGTGCAGCCACATCCATAATGTGCTGATAGTGATTTGCCAGGCAGGATAAAGGGGAAGGGATCGAACCACCCCGGCGCAGTCCCCTGAAGGAATGGCAGTTCCGTTCACCGCCAATGTTAGCTTTTTCCTTGCCATGATATCCTCTTAAGGTCATTTTTCAGAGCCAGGCCTGATGAAGAAGAAAAGCAACACACCCACTCCCCACGATGCCACGTTCAGACAGTTCCTTACACAACCGAACATTGCCCGTGATTTCATGGAAATTCACCTTCCTGCAGAACTGCGCGCGGTCTGCGATCTCAGTACGCTGAAGCTGGAGTCCGGCTCGTTCGTTGAGGAAGATCTTCGCCAGTATTTCAGCGACATCCTCTATAGCCTGAAAACCACGGCTGGCGACGGATATATTCATGTTCTGGTCGAACACCAGTCAACGCCGGACAAACACATGGCTTTCCGGCTGATACGCTACGCAGTAGCCGCCATGCAGCGGCATCTTGAGGCAGGCCACAAAAAGTTGCCACTGGTGATACCTGTGCTTTTCTATGCGGGTAAACGCAGCCCCTATCCTTAATCCACCCGGTGGCTGGATGAGTTTGCCGATCCAGCGCTGGCAGGCAAGCTTTACAGCAGCGCTTTTCCGCTGATAGACGTTACAATCATTCCGGATGATGAAATTGCTGACCATCGCAGCATGGCCGCTCTGACTTTATTGCAAAAACATATTCATCAGCGGGATCTGGTCGAACTGGTTGACCGACTGGCATCCATCTTGCTGGCCGGATATCTATCTTCTTCACAGGTCATATCGCTGGTACACTATATCGTGCAGGCAGGTGAAACATCCGACGCCGAAGCCTTTGTACGCGAACTGGCACTGCGTGTGCCGCAACATGGGGACGCACTTATGACCATCGCTCAACAACTTGAACAAAAGGGTATTGAGAAGGGTATTGAAAAAGGTATCCAGCTTGGAAGACAGGAAGGTCGTTCAGAAGGTGAGCGCGAAGCGACTATGAAAATAGCCCGCACCATGCTCCAGAACGGCATTGACCTTAATACTGTCATGAAAATCACCGGTCTTACGGAGAACGACCTGATCCAGTCAAACCATTAATTTTTTCTCTGAGAAACTTAACTGAATTTTCGTCAACCGTATCCATCCGGTGGATCATGGCGTGGCAGTTTGGGCACAACGGGATCAGGTCTGTCGCAGGATTTACAGTGTAATTTCGATCCTGTGCATACAATGGATTGATATGACGGATGTGTATAAATCCCTTACCCAGTTCACCGTAAACTTTCTCAAAATCGAAATCGCAGCACTTGCACACTGTACCGTGAACCCTGATACACTCCAGTCGAGCTTTTGCGCTCCGTTCATAGGCATTCACGATCACTGTTTTTTTTGCACCTTCAGTGTAAATGGCGGGAGATTCAAGCTCTTCTGCTAAAATATTGTTTTCTACCTGATGCCCCTCATTGAGGTCTGCAAACCATACGACACCCTCTTTTTTCACGTATCCACGCCTCAGATATCGTTCAAAATCTTTTATCGCAGATTTATCTTTTATGCCTGTACCCGGGGTACGGATAAGATTGAATGTGTATAAGTCATAGCCCTGATTGACGAAACCCAGATGCTCAACAGCCTGCGTGTAACCTGGATTTCTATTTCCTTTTGCGCCAGAAGCCCATCCTTCGCGAAGGATTACGGCCCTGCTATTAATACGCTCTACATCCCAGGCGCCAAAAATTACGAACTGTGAATAGACCCGAGTTTCCTAGACGGTTCCGTGCCTCATGAACCAGGCACTTTCATAAACTGCAGGTGGTTGATCTTCACAGGCACTATGGCGCCGTTTAGCATTATAAAACATCTCTACATAATCAAAGATATCCGCCTTCGCTTCTTCTCTATTTTTATAGATCCGTTTCTTTATGCGTTCTCGTTTTAGCAACTGAAAAAAGCTTTCTGCCACCGCGTTATCATGGCAATTACCTCGCCGACTCATGCTGCTTTTTAAATGGTGAGCTGTCATAAAATGCTGACATCTTTCGCTCGTATATTGAGAACCCTGATCCGAATGGATTAGGACTTCTGCCGTTGGTTTGCGTCGCCACACCGCCATCAATAAGGCGCCCATCACCAACTCTGCCGTCATTCGCCCACCCATACTCCAGCCGATGACCCGACGTGAGAAAAGATCGAGAACAACGGCCAGATACAACCAACCCTCATGCGTTCTGATATAGGTCATGTCACTCACCCAATGCGTATTGGGGGTAGGAACAACGAACTGGCGCTCAAGGTAATTTGGGTTGGCAACTGAAGGCTTTCCGCCGCCGTAATAGCGTCGTTTTCGGTATCCGGTTTGAGAAGCCAACTCTGCAAGCCTCATTAAGCGCGCAATCCTGTTGCGCCCTGCGCGTTCACCCAAGTCTTTCATGTCCAGCCAGATTTTTCGATAACCATAAACTGTACCGCTTTCAAGCCACAGTTGTTTAATGAGGTCTGTTTGGCGCTCATCTTGCCTTGCCCGCAAAGATTTAGGCCACTTCAGCCACTGGTAATAACCGCTGTAATGGAGGTCAAGAACCAGACACAGCCGGCGTACAGCATAAAAAGACGATATTTTTTTAATGAAGGCGTACTTCAGCCTGACGTTCTTGCAAAGTACGCGGCGGCCTTTTTTAAAATATCTCGCTCTTCAGTCACCCGCTTAAGCTCTTGCCTGAGGCGCTTTACTTCATGCTGAAGGGCATCGTCCTGCTTGCGCTGCGGTTCGGGTTTTTGGTAACGCTTGACCCATGCGTAAAGGCTGTTGGTGGAAACACCGAGTCTTGCCGCAACCTCAGAAACAGGGTATCCCTGCTCGTTAATCTGTTTTACGGCTTCAATTTTGAATTCTTCAGGGAAATTTTTGGCTGACATAAACACTCCTTCATTGAGCCTCCATTATTGGACTGACCCCACCTCCGTAGACAAATTCTGTCCTCACGACGAGGCCTGTTCAAAGGCCTCCGGACTGACGCCGCCGAGATGACTGTGGCGCCGGGCCCGGTTGTAGAACACTTCAATGTAATCGAAGATATCGGCCCGGGCCAGATCCCGGGTTTTATAGATACGTTTTCTGATCCGTTCTTTTTTCAGTGAACTGAAGAACGATTCGGCCACCGCATTATCCCAGCAGTTGCCACGCCGGCTCATGCTTGGGGCCAGGTTATTAGCCCGGCAGAAGCGCTGCCAGTCGTCACTGCCGTACTGGCTGCCCTGATCGCTATGTACAATAACCTCGCCGTCCGGTTTTCGACGCCACACGGCCATCATCAGGGCGTCCAGCGCGAGTTCGCGAGAGAGAGTGGGCTTCATCGACCAGCCAACCACGTTACGGGCGAAGAGATCGATAACCACCGCCAGATACAGCCAGCCCTGCCAGGTGCGGATATAAGTAATATCGGTGACCCAGACCTGATTGGCCCGGACAACGGTAAACTGCCGCTGCACACGATTAGGCGCAACCACTGAAGGTCTGCCGGCGATACGACGCGGAGCTTTATAGCCGCGCACGGCTTTAATCCGGTTCAGTTGCATAATACGGCCCACCCGGTTTTTACCGCAGATTTCCCCGATTTCGTTCAGGTCGCCATGAACCCGGCGGTAACCGTATACGCCTCCGCTCAGTGAATAGGAGTCACGGATAAGCGTCAGCAGACGCTGGTTATCTTTATCCCGCGCGGAGACCGGGTTATGCAGCCACGCATAAAACCCGGCCCGGGCAACGCACAACACCCGACACATCGTCATGACACCCCATACAGTGCGGTGATCATTGATAAAGCGGTACTTCAGTCGGGCTCCCTTGCAAAGTACCGCGCGGCCTTTTTCAGAATTTCCCGTTCTTCCTCAGTGCGTTTCAGTTGGGCCCTGAGCTTCAGGATCTCGCTTTTCGCTTCCAGTAAATCACGGGCATGCTGTTCGCTGTTATCGGGTTTAGTTGCCCGTAACCACTTATAGAGACTGTGTGCGGAAACGCCCAGCCGGTCAGAAACTTCGGCGACGGAATAGCCGCGTTCCGTTATCTGACGGACGGCTTCTTCCTTAAATTCAGGTGTAAATCGTGGTGTGCCCATACGCTCCTCCTATGCTCAAACTATATGGCAGGATTGTCTACCCGGGTGGGGTCAGTCCATATGAGGCAAAAAAGTGTCTACGAAACCCGGGTCTATTCAGTTTTCTATGTGGACATCGTGCAGGAGTAAGGCTTAATTTCCCCCGTGAGGTTATCAATGCAAGGCCTGACTTTGTTCAGATATACAGCGTTAATATGGCTAATGCCCTTACCCCTCGGAACCCCGAAAGACAACTTAAAGAGATTTCCATTCCAGTAACGGTCATGCTTGCTGAGCATGATGAACTGTTTGATGTAATCCGAATGGATGAGTTTTTCAGGAACTGCGGTAATCCTAATGTAAGCAGTCGAGTCGTGGAGGGTAGTACGCATCTCGATTGTATCTTCGGATTAACAGATATGATGAGGGAACACTTCACTGGCCTGACTTCAAGAGCGCAATAGGAAAGTTATGTTCAACGTATTAGAACCACTCAGCTGTCATAAGTGAAACGTCCGCTGCTCGCTCATTGCGGACTTTAGCACGAGCAATTTACCATTACGCGAACAGCTCAGACGGCCGGACAGCGTTTCTGGCAGGAGCCGGGTAGAACAGACAACACCCCCCCAAACAAACCCGCAAGAAACGCAGGCGTTGAGTTTTACCTAAATGCATTTAAACCCACAAAAATGGTTAAACTCTGATTCAAATTCCTTTGCCTCACCTAAACCCTTCCTCTTTTTTGAGAAAGTAAAATCACCTTATCCTACGTTGCCAAAGGACACACCCAATAAAAAGCACCTTTAAAGGCACCTTTAAATGAACTAGAATTAACACTCAAACTGAGGAGATAACACTATGGCATTTCAGGTCTTAACCACTACGGCAGCCAGTATCACTGAGCTTAAACGTGACCCAATGGGCACTTTCCACGCCGGGGATGGCGCTCCGGTAGCAATTCTTAACCGTAATGAGCCTGCATTCTACTGCGTGCCACCGGCACTATATGCACGGTTAATGGAGCTGCTGGAAGATGAGGAACTGGGACGGATCGCTGATGAACGAAGCGGGGAAAGGGTTATAGAGGTCAATATTGATGACCTATAAGCTGGCTTTCAACGAATCCGCTCTGAAAGAATGGAAGAAGCTGGGTCATACACTACAGGTGCAGTTCAAAAAGAAGCTCATAGAGCGCCTGGAGAACCCCAGAGTTCCGGCATCGCAGCTACATGGACGTAAGGACCAGTATAAAATTAAGCTACGTGGTGCCGGATACCGCCTCGTCTATCGTGTAGAAGACAACATTGTCACAGTCACTGTTATCGGTGTAGGCAAACGCGAACACAACGACATTTATAATGTAACCCTGGATCGCAATTGACTAAGGCTGTAAACACTATTTTGGAGTCTTATCCGTGCCCCTTTCCTTCCAGATAACGTCGTTGGCTTCACATCATCTTCCCTCTGCGCTCGTCGCGTCATTCATTAGTAATCGCCTCAGTCATGAAAAATCCTGCCTGAGAAGCGCCGGGAAACATGTCAAAATGGGCTACACAGACACGACACCACAGGATTAACCACGGTGTGCCGTAATTTGTAAATCGCCCCCCAGACGTTACTCTGTCGCCGAATTTGGTTTACAGGGTGCCCGCATGGAGCAGATTGCCGACAACGCCCTGTCGACCAAGCGTATGGTGGCGTATCACTTCAACAATAAAAAGCTGCTATACGTTGAGGTGCTGCATCAAAGAGTAACCGTGTCATTATCGCGATTTTTATCGCAATACTTTTTTCCTACGGGATTTAATTGAGTCCGTATTAACATAATGACGACACCTTATTGTTATTTTCAATTGTCGCAGAACATATCCAGCCAGGTCATGAACCACACCACTTAAAATTTTTAAAAAATGGGGCGAGAGGACGTTAATTATTTCAGGAAGGGCAGGTGTCCAATATAATCCATTTTTCCTATCTTAATGCCCTTATTACGGAGAATTGCGTATGCTGTCACCATATGAAAGTAAAAATTCGGGACTGCGTGCTGATAAAAGTAATCCTTTCCAATAAAGGCCCCGGCCCAGCCCGTAGGAGCAACTATTCTTGCTTCCCAACCGTTAAAGTCACTTTCTTTTATCGATGTGATATAGGCGATAGTCTTTGCGATACGTGCTTTAAGTTCCGGGAAAGTTTTCTCAGTGTCTTCAAAAAATGGGGCTTGATTACCACTCAAGACAGAGGTGGCAAGTGTTGCGGTGTCACATGCCATTTGTACCTGACGGGTAAGCGGAAGCATATCTGGTGAAAGACGGGAATTAAGAAGAACTGCTGAGTCAGATTTATTTTCCTCTGCGTGCTTTTGCGCTTTATCAAGCAGACGAGAAAGAGTGTGGAGCATTTTTGTGAACTGTGTGATCTGTGCGTACATTATAAATATTCCCATAGTGGTGTAGTGGTTCCCATCATTAAAGTGGTGAAACCGTATTATTGGGGTATAACAGTCCCTCCGACGATCGTGTAATCACCGAAATAATGGAGTTTTATATGGTGTCTAGTGGACGATGGCCTAACCAATATTCCATCCCACAAGCCATGCGGATGCGCAGGCTGTCCATTTCTAAAAAACACTCTCGTTACTGATGAAATGTAACACTTTCACCAACTGACGCCTTTTTAATCCTGTATTGATTTGCAGGATGAGTCATATCCGGGTAGCCCAGTGAGATACCAAATAATAATTTTAATGACGGGTCAATGCCGAGTTCTTTTCGGATGGTTTCTCCGTAAAAGCCCAGCATGGTCTGCGGAACGCCCCCCAATCCGTGAGCGGTCAGAGACAGCAGAAGCGTCTGAGCGTACATCCCTATATCCCCTGCCACACGAACGTTATCGCCCACTTCCGGCATAAAAAGCAGCGCAACATGGGGCGCACCAAAGAATTCGAGGTTACGACGTGAAGCATCACGACGCAGATCGTAGTCATCGCGTCTAACGCCGATAGCCTGATAATAGGCTGCGCCCTGCTCTTTATAACGTTCGCGGTAGACTCCAGAGAAATCATTGATGTCGAAACTGAAGTCTGGCGTCAACTGCCCTGCCTCATCAGCAGCGAGAATAGCCTTGCTCAGAGCATCTCTTTTCGCACCTGAGACAATATGCGTTTGCCAGGGCTGAGTATTACAGTTTGAAGGTGAGTGCTGTGCATCCTCAAGAACCGAACGGAGAATGGCTTCCGGAGCAGGATGAGGAAGAAAATTACGCATTGAATGGCGCTCACGCACGACATCATGAAAAAGCATTGAATCAGACATTGTGTCCCTCTTTTTTATTTCTGTTACAGACCGGAAACGTGGGTGGCCGACTAATGGGGTAGAAAACGCCAATAACCGTATCGGTGCAGCGCGCGTCCGGCGGATCTTTTCGATTTTAGTGTCAGGGTTTTCATTGTAAGTACCTGCACAAAGTGGCTGAGATAAAATCTTACTCTTTGCAAAATGGAATGGAATCGCCAAAAATAGGAATATAATTCTCAAAAATGGAATGCTCAATGGATTTTAACGCAGCGAAGTTGTTCCTCTCCGTGGTGAATGCCGGTAGCTTTTCTGCAGCGAGTGACAGTACTGGTGTACCGATTGCCACGATTAGTCGGAAAATTAATGAACTCGAGCAGGGGTTGAACGTGCTGCTACTGGAACGTTCACAGCGGGGGGTTAAACCCACCTATAAAGGGCAACAGTTCTTTGAACAGGCCCGTTTGGGTATTGAGTTACTGGAAGATGCGCAAAAATCTGTTACTTCTGCCCACACGCTACAGGGCAAACTGCGTCTGTCTGTTCCGCCTGATTTTTCTCTGTGGTGGGATTTATTGATCGCTTTCCAGCAACGGTATCCTGATATCACCGTATTTTGTCATTCCAGTGAAAGGGTCGTTGATTTGTTCGCTGATGGCGTCGATGTGGCGCTTAGACTGGGTGACCTGAATACGGATGACGTTATTGCTAAACCTCTTATAACTCTGAAAACGCTATTTGTCGCCAGCCCTGAGCTATTAGCGCGTCACGGTACTCCTGATACTTTGTCAGAAATGGCCCAACTACCGGTTGCTGCCTGGGAGAGCCTGAATCAGGGGGTTTTCGAATGGAATTTGGGAACCGAAAAAGTTAAATACAAACCGTTCTTTTCCTCTAACAATTTACAAGGGCTGATTCATTACGCCCTGAGCGGTAAAGCGGTTGTAGAGTTGCTGGATTTTTCAGCCAGATCCTGGATTGAAAGCGGGAACCTGGTACAGGTTTTACCCCATTATCCCCTTAAAGAAATAACACTATATCAGGTCTATGCTCGCCATAAATTTCCTTCAGCACTGGTGCGGGCCTATCTGGATTTTTGTACAGAATGGGTCAAAAGGGAAACGACTCCACAGGATTAACTACGGTGTGCCGTAATTTGTAAATCACCCCGCCAGACGTTACTCTGTTGCCGGTTTCCACGAAAAGTGAATGGATATTTACAGGTTATGTCTGCCCCCGCCAAACGCAAAAACGATCCTGAAGGATTAAAAAAACGCATTCTCGCCAGCGCGCTGGTCACCTTCGCCGAATTTGGTTTGCAGGGTGCCCGCATGGAGGAGATTGCTGATAACGCCCTGACGACCAAGCGTATGGTGGTGTATCACTTCAGTAATAAAGAGCAGCTGTACGTTGAGGTGCTGCATCATGTCTATCAGCAGATCCGCGCGCATGAAACCGGCCTGAATCTGGCGGAGATGTCGCCCGGCGAGGCCATCGCTCGTCTGGCGGAAGCCAGCTTCGATTTCCATATCAGCCACCCTGACTTTATGCGCCTGATATGCAGTGAAAACCTGATGCGCGGCCGCTACATCAGCCGGTCGGCGTCTATCCGCCAGCTTAACCAGAGCGCGCTTGAGGTGCTGGATGCGGTGCTGGCGCGCGGT
>Ga0256410_1001827_pt1 | contig 15351 bp, 13 predicted proteins | sample PhyWR1_FD_185983 | JGI IMG/M metagenome (GOLD analysis project Ga0256410, IMG submission 185983) | Leaf surface microbial communities from wheat plants in UC Gill Tract Community Farm, Albany, California, United States - DLSL W.R1 | ecosystem: Host-associated > Plants > Phyllosphere >... | reverse complement strand
TGCCTACATGAAGTGGATCATGGCCTGGGTGATAGTGATGCGGTGTTCCTTGGCGTATGCCTCAATCTTGGCCATTTTTTTCCCCTTCTCCATGGCAATCCGAGACGCCTTAGTTTCAATGGCGTTCAGCCGCTCTGCCTCTTCAGCTTCTTTCTTCTGCGACTTGGGTTCCTCTACAGCGTAGATAGCCTTGCAGGCCCGCTTCACGGTTGCCGTCGATACATCCCAGTGGTCAGCAGTGGCCTTGATGCTGGAGCTAGTCTCCCTCCTCCAGGCTGCGATTGCTTCGTCATCGTGCCGCTTGGGGGCGCCCAGCCTGCGACCATCGGCCTTGGCCTTGATGATGCCCGCCATCTGCCGTGCTCTGATGTTCTCCCGCTCCAGCTCCGCTACGCCGGCCAGTAGGGTGAGCATGAGTTTCCCTGTGGGGTTGGACAGGTCGAAGCCCTCGCGCATCGAGACCACAGTGACACCTTTCGTCTTCAACGCCTCTACTGTCTCTAGGACGTCGATGGTGTTCCGACCCAAGCGGTCGATGGCGGTGACGACAACGGTGTCTCCCTTCCTGGCGTAGCTGAACAGGGCTGCAAACCCCTTCCGGTCCATCGCCTTGGTCGTACCACTGGTGGCTTCGTCGGTGAACCAGCCGTCCTCGGATACGTTGAAGCGGTGCCCGATGGCGTGGCGCTGCGCCTCTATAGACTGGCCGTCGGTGCTGACGCGGGTGTAGGCGATGATAGCGGTCATGGTCGGGCCTCCTGGTCCACAATGTAGGCTCACAACGCTACCGGCTGGCTCTTATGATGTCAACACTTATGAGCCATCCTGGACCCCGCATTCTTTCGTGGGCCACTAAGGCCTCCCAGGCTGGCTCATAAGGTGTACTTACTGAGCTAGGTCAGGCGGAGAGGGAGCGACTTGATTGATCTTGAGTTACCGTTTTATCAGTGGGGAGTAGATTCCGGACCTTGGAGTGTCGTTACGGCCAAAAGTGTGTAATTAGATAGAGCATTCCTCCGATGTCGTAGCGTCCCCCCCCCCCAAGGGGGGAGAATAAGCAGAAGCCAATTTTACTAAACGGGATATAGATTTTTGCTCAAAAAATAGTCACATGTGGTTGGGCTCTCGTCCGTGGTCGCGTGTCTAAGAGTCCTCTCAGCTAGAGGAGGAACTGAAGAAAGAAGCGCAGTGCTCTAGCTTAGAACAAAGCATCCACTCCTATATCGTATGGAGGCGTCTCTTGTAGTTAGATGCCGCTTACCAGTAGGTAATCTTAACTCTGATGGATCAAGAGGCACACATGACAGATCACTCACCAGCATTCGACATTTCGCCGCCCAGAATCGTTATTGTAGATAAAGGTGGTAGGTGATTAGCCGTGCATGTCTTTAATGAGTAAGCTGACGTTGGGGTCGTTGTACTTTGGCCCCAGTAAACATCGCGCTTGTAAGGTACTGCAAGAGTCATCTGTTCGTTTGCAAAAAATATTAGTTTCAGCATGAATTTAGATGGCGCACTTGCATGTTTTGACCGCTCCACTCATTCCACGCAGAAATGAGGAAGGCTGAAAAAAAACTTCGCTTCACTCGCATGAGTATAGACCGGAGAGCTAGCTCTCCGGAAAAAACAGTTGTATAGAGCTGAACTATTCAGATTTCGTCAGCTTTTCTAATATTTCAGTTAGTGATTCTTTTCCAGAATTGCAGGTTTTCATTAATATAAGTGTGGCAGCTAGTTCTGAGGGGGATCTAGATTTAAACAGAGCTTCCGTGGTCGCTGAAGTGAGCGGGAGGGCATCTCCCATAAGTTTGAGTATGTCGCTCTCAACTCTAAGGGTAAGGTTTTTTTCGATGGAGTCTTTATCTATCGATGAGGTTACAACTCTTCGCCACGCATCGAGGTTTGCTGTTCTTATAGTAGGAGCGTCTAAACCGTCATAACCAAGCTTTTCCATTGCTGTCGTCGCATAATTATCAAAGCGGTATGCTTCCCAGGTGCGCTCGATCGCCAATTCAAATTGTGCAATTAAGTTATCCCTGTCTTCTGACTCGTCAAAGCAGTCGCATGCTGTTATGGCTTTCAATAGAAGGCTGTGTAAGTCAGTGGCGAGTGCCGTGAAGCATTTATGCCAATGTTCTGTCGTATTAGGAGATCCCGTTCCGCATTGTTCTCTAAGCCAATAGGTCGCAATTTCAATGGTTTTTACATCACTGACTTTTTCGAAGGACAGGTTGTGGCTGGTCCAAGTCCTGAGAGCACGAACGTGAGGTAGAATCGCACTGCTGTCAGAGCTCCATGGTGGGAGCTTTCTCAGAAACGATATTGAGGTCTTCCCTGATTCTTGGAGTAGCACGTACCCCCAAATTACAAGCCTAATGAAGGAAAGTTCATCGTTAGTGCCGTGTGGCGGAACGACTGTTATTTCTGGGAGCGCCTTTGCGCCTACCGACGTTGATAGGCGTTTCTTAAGCTCAAGGTAGCTTATTTGAAGTTGGCTGTAGTTCACAAGCGGGCTCCTTGGCGAGAAAGGGGGTCAGCAATAGGTCCTAAATGATTAAATGCGATGTTGAAGTCGCGAATTTCTCGCCCTTCACGAAGGTCTTCTTTCGTAAAGTCTCGTGCAAGCAAGTCAACCGTATTGATAAGTCCCTCCACGGAAATAGTCCAATGGCCCTCGCCGCGATTTTTTTCAACGCGTCCTTTAAAACTGCCGTAGCTGCTATTGCTACCGTCTAGTACCAAGCGTCTAACTATCCTTGATGAGTCTTCAAATTCAGTATCCTTGGATAGAGTGTTGAATAATTCTCTTGCATACGTGCCGCTGCCAACTAACCATTCGAACGTGGCTTCCAGAAATCTATAGTTGTTCTTTGCGGCTTCACCAGACACACTGTTTAGTGTTTTGACTAGGGATAGTATTTTATGTTGGAAATTTTTGTCTGCTGGAATCTGGCATCTCTCTCTCCGAAGCATCATCTCGCCGGATTTTTCGACCCAAAGAAGCTGGATCAATAGTTGCAGCGCTCGAACATCTTCGCGAATGGACTCTAACCGCACCCAAAGAAAATTCGCAGCTGCTCCCGCTTGGCTACGTATTGGTTCGCTTATTTTTTCTCCCTGTAAATCAAATAGATCACCACACATAGATCGCGCTTTTAGATAAAAGGCCAAAGCAGGATTTGTTTTCTCAAGTTCGTCGTACGCCTCTTGCGCTAATTGTATTGATCCAAGCGTCCGCGCTACTTTGAACTTTCGCTCCAGAATCTTTGCTGAGTGTTTATTCGATAGCTCAGCATTTAACTGGTCGAATACTGCGTATACATCAGCCTTTAATTCGAGTTCGTGAGTTGGTGAGCTGTTGGCGCACTTTAGTATGTCTATAGGGGCCCAGATCGCAATGTCCAAAGGGTAATGGTTGCTTACCACCGACATTGCCTTAGATATAGCGGCTCTAGCGGCTAGGTAGTATGACCAAATCTCACTTTCATCAGCTGATGTTTTTGCAAGGCCTACAGCTAAATAGCCATATATAGACGCTCGCTCGACCGCGAAGTTTTGTTGGGTTTTTCTACTAGCCCTCAAACGCTTTTCATCAATTTCCTTAAGTGCGAGCTCTACGATGTCTCGAGCTTCGTTAAGTATCCTTGCCCGATCCTCCTCTGAGATTTTGTTAGCAGAGTCGGAACTCTCTTGATCTGAAGTGAATATCGCGGAGCGCCTAAATGAAGACTCTTGCAGCATTATACTTGCATCATTTACATCATGTCTTATACGAAGGTTGGTAAGTGCATTGCCTATCCTAAGAAAGCCCATTCTATAAGCGTTTCCTCGCGGGCCGTCTTTTTGAAGTTTATTAAGTAAATTAAGCAAAAAAGAGATTTCTGAGCGTCCATCTACGTGAGATGTTCTTACGGATTCAATAAGGCTGACAATATAGTCGATCTCTTTGTCCCGCTCGGCTAATCTGCGGCGGCAAATTAGTTCCGCTTCCAGTCGAAGGCGGGGCTGCACTAAAAGTTCATTCCCCTCAGCGTCTGCGACATGCCATCTGAATAGGTCTAATTCCTCGAATAGATATGCGATTTGTATATAGTTAAGATTTTTGTCAGCACTGTTAAGTGCGCGTAAGAGAAGATTAAGCGGAACAGGACAGTCTACTCGCCCCGCAACCATTACGAAGTCGATCAGTTTTCCAGCGGAATCGAGTCCAGGCTCATCATTGACCTCATCTTCAAATAGGTTGCTAGTTGAAGATCCGAGACCTAGGGTAATTAATTGGGAGGCCAAAGCGTATTGAGGGTTGTCCTGACGCGGCATAGACTGAGCTCTAATTCTGACTATTTGCTCAGCATTTCTCGCTTCGTTGGTGATCCCATCTATTATTCGAGCACGACTCATCGAGAGATGGCGATAAAGAAAAGCAAGAATATATTTGTTGTCCTCTTCTACATTAATGTCTTTGTACTGTAGTGGAAGAAACCTTTTAATCAGGGACTTTAGTGCGCCTAGCTCGTCTTGACTTAATTTAGCTGAGGCCTCAGTGAAATGAGGGTTTCCTTTCTTTACGCCTTCGGTGATATAGGATGTGCCTATTACTATGCACCGTCTTCCTCGACTTTTAAGACTGTTTGCAAGCTCCTTGTATTTCTCGTGCGACTGATTAGCGTCACATATAATAATTGTACTCGAAGCACCTGATTTTTCGGCCTCGGCAGCAAAATCCTCCACGTCGCTGGCATGTGGAATTCTCGCTTTAGAGTAGATTACAGGGAGCTTATACTTCTCTCTAAGGAGCAAGGCGATACGAGCAAGACTTAGCGTTTTACCCGTTCCTGATTGTCCATGAATTATTAGATAACTATCCAAAAGGCCTGGGTTTTTAAGGTAGTAGTTAATCTTTGTTAGAAGTTCTATTTCGAAGTCCCTACGTATTGCGTAAGACTTTCCTATACCTTCTACCAATGATTGAAGTCCACCGAAGCCCCCATGAAAGCTTCGGAAGTCTTCCTCTAGGGCGCTACCTAAAATTAACGGCTGTGATTGAGTCCAAGTGTCATCTACTACGGCGGCGGATGCCTCTACACGTAAGCGAAGTGCCGGTGGAATGACGAAGATCTTCTTATTCTCAAGCGTCACTGTTCCAGCTTCGCCGCCATCAATGCTGCCAAATAATGGTTCGTCGTTTTTTAATAGTACTTGAATTATTTCATTAAGGCTGCGCTTGTCGCTCTGAATATTTCCTCGTTCTTCTAATACTGAGAAAAAAGCTGATTTTGGAGGTTTTGTTATTCCCAGGAATAGGATTTTTAGCTCGGTAGACATGGACAGCGCAGCGAGTAGCGTGTCGATGCTGAGCCAGTCAGCTTCAGGGTTATAACCATCTATGATTAATAAACCTACAGGAGTAACGGTATCAGATATCCGACCGATTAGGGCGCTTGTATGAATGCTGACTCGTTGCAATAGTTCCAACTGGTTAGAAGGCGGGCGAAAATCGGACTCAGTCTCGTTTAATTTTCCGAAAAGATAATGTATTGGAGGTCTAAACTTGCTTCGAGGTACTCGTGAGTAATGATCTTTCGCTAATATGGTTTCGGGAATTCTACCTCGTGTTTCGAAATGTCTTGCGATGGTTTGATCCACGGAAGTGGTAAATACGCCACTCCAGGGCAACTCGAAATTGATAGTGAGTGATTCAGGTAATACATTTCTTTCGCAACGTTCTGAAAGCCATTCGTAGTCTGCGCGTGTAAGGTTTTTTAGGTCTAATACAGCCGGCCAACCATCACTAGTAGACTTGGATGATTGTTTTCTTGTCAATATAGAACTGAGTATTGGGTCCGGGTTGCTAGTGTTCGCGTAGTCTTGGCCCAAGAAAAGGATTAAAGGCTTTTCGGTTTTTATCGCATCTAGTAACTGCGCTTCGATAGGCGTCACTGCGCTACCTCTTCATATTCGATTTAATGATGGTGAAGCCATTATGGATGTTGTGTGCTATCACCGTAGCTGTTGCTCGATGTGCATAACAACTCGCCGGAGTTGGCTTAAAGTGCTTGAGAATTTTTATAGTTGAATTCAATGCTTAAGTCCTTGATGCATTGTTTTTAATCGTTACAGCAAACCAATTCCGCTCCTGAACCCGTGCTCATACAGTTGCAGATTACGACACTCTATGCCGTGGTGCACCAAAATTCGACACCAAAGACATCTGCCGACAGCTGGTGCGCTCCTTACTCGAGCTTGAACGGTCATGACGTGTGATCAGAGTGTGTCGGAGCGCACTGAGAGTAGTGCTTTTGAGTGTGATGAGGAGCGTCCGCATGCGCCAAAGATTGCTCAATCTTTGTGCTGGTCGAGCTGCATTTCGCAGATGATTTGAGACCTTTATTTTTTTGGTTACGGGGTGTAGTGACTTGCTAAAGCGTTGCGTTGCGTTGCGCTTGAGCACCCTTTTAGTAACCTAGCTTTGGTTCGGTCGTTCACTCTGACCTTTAGCTCCCAAGGAAGCTTTCCACTTGGGCGCTTTTCTGCATGGTCTATTACTCAGCTCGCCTAGCGGGTAAGGGGCGCAGGGACGCTCTCCGGGCGATAAAACCCTCATAGATGATTTGCAGCTCATCGTTCGCATCACTTGCTAGTACTGAAAACCGTGCTGATTTTTAGTTTTATAGCCTTAAGAGAGAACGTGTCAGATCTTTTTATGCGTACCCTTAGTGTGTACACTCTGACTCCTATGGGGGGCTATAGACCCCGTAAAAAATGGGCTTGGCAACTTGTTTGTGGAATCGAGAGTTCGAATCTCTCCTTCACCGCCACATTCTGAAAACACAAACCCCTGATTTTCCTAGAGAAAGTCGGGGGTTTGTGGTTTTTGGTGTCTGGAAAAGGACCGTATGGGAACAAATCTGGGAACGGTGGTGGAGGTAGGTGATCTGCAAACGAGCGCCTAAACTATTGATCGCTGGGAGCTACTAGGTCGTTTTGGAGGCCAGCTCTGCACCTGAATATGGTGGGTGTAGCTTGGTTGCGGGGAATTCACGCTTACATTTGAATTGCAAAAAAAATTTGCGCTTTGAAACCTTATAAGGGGAGCCCGATGAACGTTGAGTCTATTGAGAAAGACTTTAGAACTTTAGTTGAGGGTGAAACCGATTTATTAAATTTGGTGGTGAAATTACACTTCTCGATAGATAAAGTTTTAGATAAAACTCTTTTTGAAGCTCTTCCTATGGCTAATTTAATGGAGCTAAGAAGGGTTTCTTTTTTGCTGAAGTTTGATTTTCTTTCCGCTTTAAGTGTTTTGAGTTCAGATGTACGAAAGTTTTTTGACTGTTGTAACAGTATAAGAAATACTTTTGCGCATAATCCATATGCGACTTTTTCGGATAAGGACGTAAGTAAAGCTAAAAGTTTATTGCTATCCCATCAGCGCTCTGTGGTGCCTAAATCTTTTCGAGCGGAAAATAACAGTGTTGAAGTGTTAAAGACGCTCTTTACGGTTTGCTTTCTTCAAGTAGTGGTGTCTTACGAAGAACTATGCAGGAAGAAGGTTCTTAATCTGATAACTAGCGAGATGACACTCGAAGCAGCCGTCGGTAAAGAGAGAAGATTTCAGGGGGAGAAATCAGTGCACGAAGAGTTTGAACACAGATGTGTTGAGCGCTTAGGTGTGCTGTATCCTGCAATTGAGTCAGGGGATTATTACAAAAAAGCGATCTTTAAGTAATTCTACAGTGCTTTTGAATCTCTACTTTATCGCCAAATTTGAAACGACCAAACCCACCTGGCCCAGGTCTGAATTAAGCCTGGGTCAGGTCGATTGCCTATTCAAACGTCTGGTGTCAAGAAGGAACTAGGCCCACTCGGGCGGGAGCGGTGTTGGTGTTGGTATTGGCGGTGCTGGTTGCGGCGAGGGCGGGGGCGGTGGCGTTGGCGCAGGAGCAAGCCCCATTAGGTCGACAACTTTACTCGCTAGCTCTGGCTCAATTGCTGTAAGAAATTCGTTCGCAAGCTTTACGTAAAAGTCGTAGACATCGTCATCGGAAATTATCCAGCCTACTTGAGCATTGTCTAAGGCCGCAGAGAATAACTTTGTAGCGTCTTCTGCATCAAAGTAACCCATGTAGTTGGAAAGTTTGGAAATGGCAACGTGTGTGGTAGAGAAACTTCCACTCTCACTCAGGTATTCAACTGCATCATTTTTCTGTTTGATTGCGGCTAAGTAATCTGGGTTTTGCAATACATCCGGTACTTCGTCTGCTGCATCGGCCACTGCCGCCCCAGGTACTGGAGGGGGAGGTGGGCCTGGTACTGGAGTAGGTGCGACTGGCGGCGGTGGTGGTGGCGGAGGGACGTCAAGACCTACAGGCGCTTGCTCTGGGATCGCTGGTTGTTGGACTAGCTTTTTATAATGCGCAATAACAGATTTAATATTTGTATATACGTGGAGTGATCCATCCTCTTTTCTTTTTGCCCACTCCTCGGAAAGATACCGCTTAGCCTTGACCGATCTTTTGTCTAGGTTGGCTAAAGGGGAAGCATAGTCTCCGTCCTTCGATACAATATGCAAGTCTCCAGGGGGGACATTCTGAAGGAGAACTTCCCAGTTGTATCTATCGCCAACGCTTTCCCCCTTTCCAGGCGGATTACCACGTTGAGATCGTTCAACCGCGAGCCTAAAGGTTGCGTCACTCTCTTCATATCTTTCTGATTTTTTGAATATTTCCGTTATTTTTTTATCTACTGGTAGGTCGTTTTGCAAAGCTAGGCCCGTAGCGTTTGCAACTAATGTCTTCTTTGCAAATTCGGCCTTGCTTATAGCCTCCTGATAATTTTTAGCTGCTTCAGTTCCTCGCATATGATTGGGCACAGCATTAGGGAATTTGCTGTTTTGAAAGTCAGTAACAGCGCCATGTAGCTTTGATTCTCGATTTCGCTCAAACTCGTTCTCCACCTGTTTCGGTAGATGCAGAACTATTTTGTCCGGACCGATATTTTCCAGTAATTCATCTATGACCCCATCGTCATCGTCGGGGTATGTGTAGAAGTTCAAGAAGATATTTGTGTCTATGAATAAATGCATCACCGGCATAAGCATTTCCTTCGCTTGGAGTATCGAGGTGGTGTGTGGATCATTTCACAGAGACCTGAGTCCGACTACAGGTCAAGGGCGTGCTGCAGCATGCCGATGACGTCCGGGCCGTCCTCATTGATCCACATGCCGTAGTGCTGTCGGATCATGTTTGCGCTGGTGTGGCCCATCTGCTCCGCTATCCAGTCGACCGAAGCCACGCCGGTGGTCAGCAGTTGGCTGGCGTAAGTATGGCGACACTGGCCAGGACCGCGATAGCGAACGCCGGCCGCTTTCAAGTGCGCTTTGAAGAACCTGTCCCTCACGACAAAGTCGCTGACGTGTGGCATGCCGCTCTTGGTGTTCAGGAATACGAAGTGCAGCTTGTGCTTGCGGACCGTCTTGTTGTCCCGCTCGACGACATCCACCGTATCCACGGTCTTGAGCTGGTTGATGGCGTCCAGCTTGCGCAGGGCATCATACGCAGGCTCCAGCAGACGCACCTTGCGCGTAGAACGCCGGGTTTTCGGCACGCGATATGCTCCCCGCACCTTGGATCGGCGGAAAGTCACTGTACCCTGTTTCAGATCGACAAATAGTCTCCGACACCCGCGGGCCTGCCCAAATCATGAACTGCACCATCAGCAGCTCCTGGGTGCGGCTGGTGTGTGTTTCGAGGATCAGCTTTATTTCCGCCCTGGTGAACGGGTCCGGCGCCTCTGGATCGGGCAGACGTACGAATAACCCCTCGGTTGGGTCGTGTGCGACCTTGTTCCGGGTACGGTACAGCCGGAACACCTGGCGCACATTGCTGATGATGTCGCGAATGGTCTTGTTCTTCAGCCGCTTCGACAGCGGCCCCTGGATCCATTCCTGCAGGTCCAGATGGTCAATCTGATCGATCTGAACTCCACCCCAGCGTGGCCGCACATGGACCTCGGCCTTGTTTTTATGTCCACGGAAAGAGGTAGCGGCCACGCTGTTGCTCTTGATCGTGAGCCAAAGGTCCAGGTAGTGCCCGAAGGCGTTTTCGATCAGTTTTGCCGAGTTGGGGAAGTGCCGTGCGTAATCGAATGTGCCGACCTGGATTTCGTATTCGATGATTTCGACCAGGCGTTTTGCCTGGGCTACCATGGCAGGCGTGTTGCCACCTGGGATTGATTCCCAGCACTTTTCCCCGTTGTATTGAAAATAGATCCTCACAGATTTCCCGCGAGCTTCGACCCCATTCATGTAAACCCCTAACGCTGCCAGACAAGGTCTAGGCCAAGGTCAAGGCGCCGTTTTTCTACAGCCTGGCAGCCGGCTACTTGGCCATGGACAGCTTGGCCAGCGTTTTTAGCATCCCCGATTTCATCTGGCAGCAGCAGGGCGACGGCGAAGTGTTCGTAGGCAGTTGGGCCGACAGCTTCTTTGGCGTGCGTGCGCCGCTGCAGCTGCCGGTGGAGCTGTTCGACGGCTATCAGGGTAACCAGAGCGCAATGATCGCGGCCCTTCCAGGACTGCGATCAGGTGCAACCATCAATCAGGGCGAGAGGATCACCAGCGTGACCCTTGCCGGCAACCAAATGGCGATCAAATGGACGACGCAATCCGTCGCAGTGTAGAGCGGCAATTCCCCGAACTCACCGGCGGCTATCATCTGCCACGCTTTGGCCGCGTGGTGGCCGTGCCTGATGCACCGGCCGCACCTGGTCTGTGCGACGACTTCCGGCCGCGCTTTGGCGTCGACGTGGAAGTGCTGTTGCCCGATGGCGAGCCAGATCTCGCGCTGCCGATCCTGACCGGCCTACCACTGTCGGCACCGATGGGCGGGCAAGAGGCGCGCATGTTCGGCTTCCCGGAGGAGGGCACCACCGTGGTGGTCAGCTTTGCCTACGGCCTGCCGCATAAGCCATTTATCACGCAGATCCTGCCCCACGGTCTAAGCCTGCCCCGGGTGCCGAAGGGAGACCAGGTGTGGCAGCACAGCGAGGCCTGCCAGCAGCGCGTTGACGCCGACGGCAACTGGCTGCGCCAAACGGACGGTAAGATTCAGGATAAGGCGATCGAGCGTGAAGTGGAGGCGATGCAGAACAGTGAGAGCTTCCAGAGCGACACCAGGACGGTGGACGACCATTCAAGCGAATCAGTGGGTGGGATCAAGACGATCGAGGCGCTGGGCGCGCTCAAGCTGCTGTCGGGTGGGTCTGCGAGCTTGGCTGCGGTGGATGATCTGCATCAGGCGACCGGACGGGACTTGAACCTGGTGGTGGGGCAGAAGCATAACGCCACGGTGGGTGGCAACATGGACGAACGTATCCAGGGAATGCGCAAGAGTGTGGCAGCGGTTAGTCAGCGCCTGCAGGCGCCCAAGACTTGGTTGGGGTCCGAACGGGTGAACGTGCTCCAGGTGCTGTGCGATCTAATTGACCTGGTGCACGAGATGAATCTGCAGTTGGCAGGGCACGTTCATGGACCAACACCTCCACCGAGCAATGCCGCGGCATTCGTTAGCGCCGCGGCTGTCGCTGAACGGTATGCAGTTATGATGAAAGCTGTAACTCTATGAAATAATTAATGGGTCAGGTATTTGAAGTAGTGGCAGTAGTTATTTGTATCGGACAGTTCCCGAAGTTTCCCAATATCATCGTCGTTGTATTTCATTTTTGAGTGGGTTTTGTAGAATATTGCCACTGTTATAGTGAATGCTGCGGCTATCAAGCTTAGTAGTGTTCCTTTGAAGGAAAACAAATTATAGTGAATTGCTGATAACGTATAGGACAATTCTGGGGCTCCATTTGCTGGCATGAAACTCAGCGGGTAGATTACGCCTATAAAAAATATGAATAACACCAAGATTAGCGCGGAAGTTATTTGGAACGGAGACTCAGGGTTGCCTTTTGTTGAGTTTAAAAGCTCCCGAATAATTCTGGAGTGGTGCTTCGCTTCGATGTATATCTTTTCGAAGCCATCGTCCACTGCGTTGATATCTTTCCAGTCAGGCATTTTGATGAAGTCGTATGAGTGAACAAGTGGTTTCGGACCTTTCATAAAATTCGAAATTCCCTGCCCCCCATTGCTTGGATAGCCCGGAAGATATGGATTGCTTATCTTTCGAGCTTCGCGAGCCGCTTTCTGTATCTGCTCTCTTTCAATAGTATTTTGTTCACATGTTTTTTTTGTTATGTGGGCTAGTTCTGCCTTTATTTCATCAATATTACTGTATGCGGAAAATTGATGGTCGCTGTAAAATTCAGAAAAAATCTCATCCGTTACCAATGCAGGATCTTCAATATTCGGAAACTTCTCATCTAGGTATTTGTGAAATTTTATGTATTCAGAGTGGTTATAATATTTGTTGTACCATGGGATTCTAAAGTTTTTAGCTTCCTCAGATATTTTTTGTGCGTCAATAATTATTTGCTTTATCTTGGAGTTTTTTTCTGTAAAGCTCGTTTGATTGGAAAATATTTTAGTGATGATGAATGCGCCGAAAATACCAACAATTGCCGCAGCCGATTGCGATAGTGAACTAAAAAACCAGTTCCAGTCCGGTGTCATATGCTGCCTCGCCGATGAGGGGATTATGGTGGGGATCTATGCTGTCTGTGCAAGATGCTACATCGAATTGATTTATTTTCAATCGCGCTGTCTACCGGTCGGCTGTCCCTGAAACGAGGGTGACGGCTTTCCTTGGCGATCGCTTGCAGCTCGCGGAAGGCGAAGTAGGGTGTGCCACTGGCGGCGAAAGCTTTCGAGTGAGTCAGTGGGTGGGATCAAGAAGATCGAGGCGCTGGGCGCGCTCAAGCTGCTGTAGGGAGGATCTGCGAGCCTGGCGGAGGTGGATGATCCGCTCCAGGCGACTGGGCTGGACCTGAATCTGGTGGTGAGACAGAATTATAACGCTACGGTGGGTGGCGATATGGAGGAAAGGATTGAAGGCTTGCGTTAGAGTGTGGCCGGAGTCAGCCGGCGGATGCAGGCGCCGAAGTATTGGGCCGGGTCTGAATCAGTGAATCTGTTTAAGGTGATTTGCGACATGCTGGATCTGCTGCAAGAGATGAACTTGCAACTAGCTACGCATACCCAACTACCAGGGCCAACGCCGACGCAGGCCGACGCCTCGGCTTTTCAGGCGAAAGCCACAACGGTCCTACAGTTAAGTATGAAGCTTCGGTCATTTACACGTTGACCCTTTTTACCAATGTACTACTTTTTAGGTTGGGCACTGTTCTCGATAACTGGCAAATAAAAAGCGTCACCTTTAGACTGAAGCGTATCAGACGCCTCAGCTACTTCATGCTTCAAAGCATCGTGCCACATCCATAATATTGATATTGTCATTGAAGACTCATCATTTGGATAGGCTCTGATCAACGCTTCTGTTGCGTAAATCAAAGATAGGCTAGTGCATTGTATCGGCTCTAAAAGTCCTTCGTTGGACGGGCCAGTTAGGAGGAGATCTCTGTTTGACATTGACGTTCCCAGCTTGAAGCCAATACTGTCTATGCCTGCATGTACATACTGATTGGCGAAGCTGAAATGGTTTCGTAATAAGTCCAATCCCACAAATTCTTCTATCATCGGAAAAGTTAAATTGTCTTTTGAAGCATCACCTAGCGCATTACGTGCCCAACCAAATTTTCGCTCGAAGGCTGCGCCGTACTTTTCTAATATTTCAGCCTTCTGTTTTTTTAACTCCTCCATCTGTTCAGCTGGGATTGGTTCGAATTCTAGTTTGTTCTTGTCGTTGTACTTTTTAGCCCCCTCAAAACGGATGATGCTCTGATAGTCTAGGAACCTAGTTGATAGATCTTCATCGCCTTCGCAAATAAACTTGGTGGTTGTCGAAGTTTCGTGAAGCGTTCTCCATCTAGCGAAGGCGCCATCAGCATAGCCTCCATGCAACAAGTGTGAGATTTCGTTGCCGATCTGAACGCAGCGTGCTTGCAGTCTTGTTGCGATATTGAATTTTTTGTTTTTAATTAGTGGTAAGTAGGCTTTGTTTTGTCTTAGCTCGGTGACGATCTCCATGCATATGTAAATAAGGCTTTCGAGTCTCTTAAGTGGCGTTTTCCAAGTATCGAATAGACGCTTTCTGAATCCTTCAAGAAGTCCGTAGTGCTCTGATAACAACTCATCCTTGCCGGTATCTAACGAAAGGTATAAATCTCGAGAAAATAAATGGATCAATTCTTCTGAGTTTTGCTCAGAAAAATTTTTGATCTTTTCAATCTCGTCTGCGTTTAAATTCAACCCATCCACTAGCTTATGGAAAAATCCTGTATTCAAGTCTTTATTGCTCGCGTCAACGCTCACTGCGCCGCTCCTTTCTTTAGATGAAGTGTGAGCCTAGAAGGGTCGAGTCAGCTTCGCAACCGATCAGGTTGTCAGGTGGATTTTACGACCCATAGCTGATCAACTTTCGTGGTGAAGCGTTGACTCATCATCTCTCGTTGCATCCCCTAATCAGGCGTAGCCGGCACACTTCCAGTGCGAAGTGTTCCAGGCCCACCTATGATTGATCTCATCCAGCACACACACATTAGCTTTTCCTCCGCACGTTGCACGTAGGTAGCTACCGCTTCTTTGATCGGCTCAATGGTCGTCAGACGCTTGCCGAACATCCGATTGCTTCAGATCTCCTGCTTCGCAGGTTCGGCTTAACGCTCCAGCCAAGAAAGTTGGCGCTGCAATAAAAAACGGAAGAAAAAAGCACTTATCCCCCTCCCGCCGACGGGCTTTGTGTCCCTTTTTTGTGCAAACGGGGAGTGGGTTGCAAACGCGGCTCCCGCCCAAGCCCGCTGCGGGGTCTGGGGGATGTTTCGCAATTGCACAGAGTGCAAGGCTTTGCAAAAAAGTGCAGTGGCCTTGCACATGTGTCACGGGGCGGCAGAGGACTGGCCACCTAGGCGAGGTGTCCAGTTTACGGGGACTACGGTTGTGAAAACTGGCTGCAGGTGGTGTTTTCGTTTTCGGCACCGTTCATATCTGAGGTCAACCAGCTGCTCTCGAACCCTACGCAAAACCGACTGTGAGGCCCAGCCTATCGGGGTTTCCAGCACTCTGAGGCATTGCACAGCATCACCATCAATTTCAGGCTGTCAGTCCCAATCAATAGCGTATGGAAAAAACGCCGAAGCGGTGGGCGGATGGCTTTTTTTCAGGCGAGGTGGGGATTCCATGACCATCCGGACACCCATTCCACCGACATCCGGACACTGATTCCACGCTGATCCGGACACTCATTCCACAAGCATCTGGACACCGATTCCACGGCCATCCGGACACTTTCAGGC
>Ga0256410_1001818_pt1 | contig 15403 bp, 14 predicted proteins | sample PhyWR1_FD_185983 | JGI IMG/M metagenome (GOLD analysis project Ga0256410, IMG submission 185983) | Leaf surface microbial communities from wheat plants in UC Gill Tract Community Farm, Albany, California, United States - DLSL W.R1 | ecosystem: Host-associated > Plants > Phyllosphere >... | reverse complement strand
GTCAAGCGCAGCAAGGGTGTGATGGTCAAGGATGCGGCCGAACTGGTCGCTGCACTCAAGCAGAAGGGGTTGCTGTAATGACCAAGATCCTCGTTGTCGCTGAACACCACGACGGCAAGCTCAACGCCGCCACCGCCAAGACCGTCAGCGCGGCCGCCGCGATCAGCGGCGCCAGCATCGACGTGCTGGTGCTGGCCGCCGATCCGGCCGCCGTGGCCGCCGAGGCTGCGCAGCTGGCGGGCGTGGTCAGGGTGCTGACCGTGGCCACCGCCGCCAACGCGCAGGCGCTCGCCCAGGTGCTGGCCCCGCAGATCGCGCAGCTGGCCACCGGCTACACCCACGTGTTCGGCCCCTCGACCACCTTCGGCAAGGACCTGATGCCGTGCGTGGCCGCCCTGCTGGGCGTCAACCAGGTCTCGGACCTGATGACCGTCGAAGGCAGCCACAGCTTCAAGCGCCCGATCTATGCGGGCAACGCCATCATCACCGTCGAAGTGCCGGCCGACCAGATCGTGGTCGCCACCGTGCGTGCCGCCTCGTGGCCGGAAGCAGCCAAGGGCGGCAGCGCCAGCGTGGAAGCGGCCAGCGTCGATGCGACCCTGCCGAGCCACACCCGCTTCATCGGCCTCGCCGCCGGTGCCACCGACCGCCCGGACCTGCAGAGCGCCAAGCGCGTAGTGTCCGGCGGCCGTGGCGTGGGTTCGGAAGAGAACTTCAAGGTGATCTTCCAGCTGGCCGACAAGCTCGGTGCCGCGGTCGGTGCCTCCCGCGCCGCCGTGGACGCCGGCTATGTGCCGAGCGACCTGCAGGTCGGCCAGACCGGCAAGATCATCTCGCCGGAGCTGTACGTGGCCGTCGGCATCAGCGGTGCCATCCAGCACCTGACCGGCATCAAGGACGCGGGCACCATCGTGGCGATCAACAAGGATCCGGATTCGCCGATCTTCGAGATCGCCGATATCGGCTTGGTGGGCGACTTGTTCACCTTGCTGCCGGAGTTGGAAGCGGCACTCTAACGCTCACAGCATTGACCAGGATTTCCCTTTGAACACTACCAACGCAACTACCCCGCAAAGGGCACTTGGCAATGCTGCATCAATCGACGTGTCCGTTGTGGTTCCCGTCTACGGCTGCAAGGGCTGTCTCGAGGAACTCGTCGAACGTGTAGCTGCGACCCTCAGAAGTGAGGGCCGCAGCTTTGAGCTGATTCTCGTAGATGACCAAAGCCCCGACGCGGCTTGGTCGCGCATCGAAGAGCTCGCCGCTTCATACCCAGTCGTTCGAGGACTGCGCCTGTCGCGAAATTTCGGACAGCATGCAGCTATCAGCGCAGGGCTTGCCAGCTCAGTTGGGGAACTTGTAGTCGTGATGGACTGCGACCTTCAGGATGTACCGGAGGCAATCGCACCGATGCTGGCCGCCCATCGTGACGGCGTTGAAGTGGTGCTCGGGCAACGAGCCGAGCGAAAAGATGGGTGGTTCAAACGCACGGGGTCCATCACCTTCTATCGCGCGCTAGGGTGGCTTACTGACACTGAGTATGACCCAACCACTGCCAATTTTGGCGTATACAGCCGCAAAGTCGTCGAGGCGTTGAACAAGATGCCGGAGACCGATCGATTTCTTCCACTTCTAGTGCGCTGGACGGGGTTCAATACCGTCAAAGTTGTTGTTCCGCATGGCCGAAGGGCTGAGGGGAAAAGCGGCTATACGCTGGGAGCCTTGCTACGAATGGCGACCAGAATTGCCCTCTCCTTCTCAGATAAGCCGTTGAGACTTGTGATGACGGCAGCCCTGATGATTGCTGTCGGCGCGGCAGCAATCGCCGCATTCGCTGTGTACCGTTACAGTGCGGGTGACATCCGGGTTGCCGGGTTCACCAGTGTCATTGCATCCATCTGGCTGGTCGGTAGCCTGCTAATGGGAAGCATCGGCATTCTCGGACTTTATCTTGGCAAGGTTCACGGAGAGTCGAAAGGCCGCCCACAGTACCTGGTATGGCAGGACACGCGGGAGCATTACTCGTGACAGAATCCATTCTATCGGCATCGCCATTTGATTCTAAGCGATTCGGTATCAACGTAATCCGTGGAACGATCGAAGGGCATTTGGAGCAAGGTCAGGCGGTATCGGAAATTGATCAGGCACCAGCGGAGCTTGTAATCTTCAGGGTGCCTGCGGGGGAAACTTTCGTTCCATCGTCCCTTGCCCGTATGGGCCACACAATCATTCATGCGGATACGCTTGTTTATTACGGCATGGACCTGGAGAGGATGACGTCGCTCGAATCTCCGGCCAATGTGCGTCAGGCGACCGCTGAAGACGGGGAAGCAATATCCTTGATTGCAAGGAACAGCTTCGCCGGATATCGATCCCATTATTCAGCCAATCCGCTACTGTCTCCACAGTTGGTTCACGCTGGGTACGTGGAATGGGCGCTAAGCAGACTCGATATTCAGCAGCTAGCTAGCACATGGGTAGCCGAATTTGATAGTGAGGTTGCAGGCTTCGCTACGTGCGATGTCCAATCGGACCAGGTGGAAATTGTCCTGAATGCAGTTCATCCTAATTTTGAACGCAGGGGGCTGTACGCGGCGCTGCTACAAAAGATCATCCGACATTACGCTGACCGCTCCGTGAGACGCCTGATCATCTCTACGCAGATTTGGAATTATACGGTTCAACGACAGTGGACCAAGGCAGGACTGCAGCTGTTCAAAGCCTACGATACCTACCATCTGGACCGGCGTTTGGCGACCACAGGTATAAAGCTGTGAACCAGATGTTCCCTTGGGCGATGGTTGCGATGACCATCATCCTGACAAGTTACGGACAATTGACGATCAAGTGGCAGGCGACCCTCTTCCAGCCAGCGACGAGCGGGCTGCTATCCCGACTGCCGGCCGTTCTTCAATTGCTTCTACAGCCATGGGTCATCTCCGCCTTCGTTGCGGCCTTTGGCGCCTCACTATGCTGGATGCTTGCCGTATCTCGCTTGGAGCTCAGCAAAGCCTACCCCTTCATGGCGCTCAATTTTCTGATCGTGTGCGTTGTGGCAGTACCTTTGTTCGGTGAAACACTGAGCACAGCCAAAGTTGTGGGATTGACCACGGTTGTGGTTGGCCTTCTAATCCTCAGCCAAGGCTGAGCCTCGACCAATACTGGCTATCTGGTGCCCAAATGATTCGTTTTAATCGCCCCTTCATGACGGGGAAGGAACTGGGTTTGATCGAACACGCCCATGCCAACGGGCACCTCTCGGGCGACGGTCCCTTCACCAAGGCCTGCCACTCTTGGCTGCGGGAGAATACGGGCGCGAAATCGGCGTTGCTAACCCACTCCTGCACGGCAGCTTTGGAGATGTCGGCGCTTTTGCTGCGCCTGCAAACCGGAGACGAAGTAATTCTCCCATCCTTTACATTTGTCTCGACGGCGAGCGCATTCGCGCTGCGCGGAGCCACACCGGTATTTGTGGACATCCGGGCAGATACGCTGAACATCGATGAGACGTTGATCGAAGCCGCCATCACTCCGCGCACAAAAGCAATCTGCGTGGTCCACTACGCAGGAGTATCCTGTGAAATGGATGAGATTCTTGCCATTGCACAGCGCCACGGCATCCCTGTAGTGGAAGACGCTGCACAAGCAATCATGTCGACGTATCGCGGACGGCCACTAGGCACTATTGGCGATCTAGGTGCATTTAGCTTTCATGAAACTAAGAACATCATCTCCGGCGAGGGAGGTGCCCTGCTTTGCCGCGATGAACGGTATGTCGAGCAGGCGGAGATCATCCGCGAGAAGGGAACCAACCGCAGCCGTTTCTTCCGCGGCCAAGTGGACAAGTACACTTGGGTGGACATCGGATCCTCTTACCTTCCGGGTGAGATCACCGCCGCCTTTCTATCGGCGCAGATGGACGAAGCAGAGGAAATTACGCGACGTCGACTTGCAATCTGGAATACCTACGACAAATGGGCCGCGACACATGAAGCGGCGGGACTGGTTCGCCGCCCCGTCATTCCAGCGCATTGCACCCACAATGCCCACATGTACTACATGCTCCTGCCATCCGTGGAGCATCGCACTCGATTCATTGACGGGCTCCGGGTCCGCGGCGTGCAAGCAGTGTTCCACTATATTCCACTTCACTCATCTCCTGCCGGCATCGAGTGTGGGCGAACACATGGGAGTCTTCAGGTCACTGACAGTACGTCGGATCGCTTGGTGCGGATGCCGCTGTGGCTCGGCCTTGAGCCACAGATGGGGAATGTGCTCCGAGCAGCAGACGAGGCCTTGGCCGAGGCATTCGCTTGATCGCTTTCATGCCTCAGGCTAACCAGGGCGCCCCAGCAAGATTGACACCCGTTGCGGTCATGCTTCTCTCCTATTGCGCCGCATTTCTGGTTTCAAAGTACGTTGGTTTGTTCCCTGGCTATGCGATCGACGATTACCAGATCATCAGCCGGCAGCAAGAAGGGGAACAGATCGCTTTCTTCTTGACCCAAGGAAGATACGGTACAGCGCTGATCGATTTCTTGCTCCAGGGCAGCTCGCTCAACATGCTTAGCTTCTCGGTTGTGTCCTTGATAGCATCCATGCTGTTCAGCGGACTCTTTTTCACAACTGTTCTAGCGCCAAGTATTGAAACCCCCCGGGCAGCGCTTGCCTCCATTTCCGCAGTCCTTGGCGCGCACTCCTATTACGCCGAGTACGTGACGTTCAGGCAATCGGCTTTGCCGATGTCAATGATGTTTGCACTAATCTGGCTGGCGGCCCGAAGCTATCGCAAGGCTGTCTCAAACGACGAACACAGGCCCCGGCATATCATCCTGGCGACGTTGGCAGGTGGCACGGCAATGGGCTTCAACCAGCTCGCGGTTTGCTATTGTGCTGCGGCGGCACTGTACATCCACCTTCAACTGCCGATATCGGATCATTCATCCCCAAAGAGCAGTTTGACAAAGGCTTTGCTTCGCGCCACGCTTTTCTCCGCATTAGTGGGTGCTGTGCTCATCGGCATCAACGTTCTCCTTTCGGCCGGCCTGCGAAGCGCTTTTGATATGCCCACAGACGGTCGCGCTGCGATGCTGGCGATGTCCCAGCTGGGCGAACGTACACATCAACTTGGGGCGCTGATTCCTCAGCTACTCTTCCGTTACGAGCCAGTAGCATCGCCACTTGCAAAGCTCACATGCCTCGCAGGTATCGCCATTCTCCTGATTCCGCTGCGTACGTCCGAGTTGCGCATTTCATTCATCGCCTTCTACTTTTTGCTGCTAGGCCTTGCCATCACCTTGGTACCGGTAACCCTGTCCAGTACCTGGTGGCCCGTTCCCAGGACGCTGATTTCAATCGCCTTTGTTCTGGCAGGTACCGCCTCACTACTATTTTCCCAACAGAAGCCACGACGCCTACTCGCCTCTACAACGCTCTTCATGATTAGTGCGTTGTTGTTCAGCGCTCATAGCAATTCACTTCTACTGAATCAGCAACGCCTCAACCGTTGGGACATAACCCAGGCCCAGGCGATTGCGATTCGCGCAGCAACGGAGTTCCCTGATGCCCCTGGAAAGATCGCTATTGCAGGCGCTCATTGGCATCACTCGCTCGCACCAGGCATTGCGCAGGGTGATATGAACACTTCGGCCTTGGCAATCGGCTGGGCAGTCGATGCGCTTTTCGACGAGTCGACGGGGACCGACATGAGTGTGCGCTCCGCGCCAGAGCTGGTGTCGACCTGTGAGGGCCGCAAACCATTCCCAGCCAAGGACTCAATGCTCGAGGTAGAAGGCGAGGTACTGGTATGCATGTAATCAGTGGCGGACGCTGGGCCCCAGCTGACTTGGTGCTGCCATGATTCTAGGCACCGGCCTGCTAGCAAACGCATTCGCTCCAGTGTTTGCCGATGACGAGCAAATCCTGATTTTCGCATCGGGAGTTTCGAACTCGAGCGAGTTGAACCCAGAAGCGTTTGCGCGCGAGCGTGTAGCACTTCAGTCCGCGCTGACCGCCAAGCATCAGCTTGTGTATTTCAGCAGCTGCGCCGTGGCGAATGCCCATCAGCCGCCAACACCTTATTTTCAGCACAAGCTCGAAATGGAGCAGCTGGTGTTGAGTCGAGGCGGCATTGTGTTTCGATTGCCACAGGTAGTTGGAAGATCCCGCAATCCAAATACCCTGACAAACTTCCTCTTTGATCGAATCAATCAGCAGCTCTCATTCGAGCTATGGGTTGCTGCCGAGAGAAACCTGATAGATGTTGATGACGTCGTCGCGATCGCGACCCACATGATCCGCAGAAATCTGCTTCACGTCGGGCAACCCGAATCGATCGCGGCTAAGCAATCCGTCACTATGCTACGGATTGTCCGCACCTTCGAAGAGGTGCTGGGGAAAAAGGCGGACTTTCAAGCGATTGAGCAAGCCCTGCCCTTCCCTATCCAAAGCGCGCTTTGTCAACGGGTCGCGGCAGAGCTCGGCATCGAATTCGATGACGGTTACCTGTCACGTCTTCTTCGGAAGTACTACGCCACGTAGTACCTCCAGACGGTTATTGCACCGACATGTATCGAGCGACACCGGAGAGCCGTTCGGTAAATGCCGTCCAGCTCCGTCCGTTGCAAAGTTGGGCGTACTGAGCTGACGTTCGCTCTTGACGCAACTCGGGAGATTCGCTGAGCGCCTTCAACTTCGCTACGTGGCTCTTGACGTCCGCGTAGTCCGCCACGAGCCATTCTTCCTCGATGAAGTCAGGAATGCCACCGACGTTCGGAGCGACAATGGGAAGCCCAGCCGCCGCTACATCGAACAGAATTGTGGGAACACCCTCCCACGCGGATGTGTGTAGATAGGCAAAGTGAGCAGCCTGCACTACGTCCTCTAAACGTTTGAAGGAACCATGCATGTGGACATTCGCCAAGCGCCCAAGGGTTTGCAGCGCAGGATCACCGCCACTCACCACGGCTACACCATGGACGTCAAAATCAAACTCAGGAAGTTCGGACGCGATGGCGGCGAGGATATCCGGGCGCTTCTGCCGATCAAGTCTACCCGCCCACAAAACTCGTGGTCGCGACGCACTTCCAGGAAGGAGCGGTCGCTCTTCCCACTCGCGGTCGTAGGGAAAAGGCAACACCGAGAAGACACTTTCCGAAACACCCAATTCTCTGGACCACCTGCGAGGGTAAACGCTGTTGTCGCAGAAAATCGTCTGCATGTGCGTGAAGCAGTCCCGGAGGTAGCTGCGCGCGTAGCCGACAGGTACCAAATTCAGATCATAATCGTCGCAAAACAACGAGGCGAACAAAGCTGATCGCTGACGAAGCGCCAGACCCGCGACTTTGATGCATTGCCACGCCACGCGGGAGTTTATATTGTGGATGACTTCCGGCTGCATCTGAACCAACAGACGAACCATCAACTGCACCTGCGTGTCGAAGTTCATCTCACCTGCTAGCCGTCCAAATTCGACCATCTTGACACCTGCAGGAATCTTTTCAGCCCACGGCGAATCATTCGGCTCAGTGGTCAGCACCAAGATCTTCTCGGCGGGAACGACCTCTGCCCAGGCATTGAGGTGGTAAATGGCCCCCCGATCGGCGCCACCCGGGACAAGCCAAGGAAGGATCATTACATGACTGTATCGATTACTCCCAACCTTCTGGAGCAATTCCTGATAGAGCTCGCCCGGACGCGGAATCACGGGTACGCCATAGTGGCGATATTGCCGCAGGTCACCATATTCACTTAGCAGACTAGGTTCTATGTGCGCAAGAGCGATAGTCTCCTCCCGAAGCCAAACTGGCATCTGAGGATTACCGTGGGCAGCAACATCTGCAACGCGCCCCATGCGACGCGCAATCCACCCGATGATACGGCCCAGTTCCGATCTGGGGCTGCGAAGCAGTTGACGATAGCTGACCTGCCCGGCCAGCCTGAAGAGACGGCGAATCATTTGGCTTCCTGAAAATCGAAAAGACGACTGGGAGGCATTACAACCTGCAGCGCTTTGCTAGCCTCGTTAACCGAGCCCGAGAACTTGCGTCTGTAGTAGTACGCGGTTGCCGGAGCTAAGAGGTGCTCGTACCCTGCGGCCGTCGTCTCACAATTCCAGTACCAGTCTTCGTAGCCGAAGCCCGTGGATCCTGGATAGCAGGCCGTGTAAGGGATCTCAACGAATACCTCCCGCCGGGCGAACACCGCACTAATCCAAGGATTGACAAGCAAGAGCGATTCTCGGGAATAGTACTGCCCGCGCTGATCGATCTGCCAGTTGAAAGCGTTGTACATCCCGAAGCTCACCACGAGCTCCGGATGGAGGATGACCTTCCCCGAGCTTTCGCGCGCGCACTCAAGATGGCGCCAGAAATACTCTCTACTAATGAGGTCATCACCATCCAGGGTGCAGACGAAAGTACCAGCCGAGTTCAGGACTCCCTGGTTCCGGGCCAGCGCAGAGTCACCTACAGAGACGTCGATGATTACCTCATCGCCAAAAAGATCAGGGTGATCGCGCACGATGCTGGACGTGGCGATGTCAGCATTATCCAAGACCAGAACCATCTGCACCTTGTACCCTGCCGCTTCAGCGCAGACGCGAGAAAGCAGGTAGCTCCGGAGGGCCGCATGGGCAAGTATTCCTTCACGATGGAAGGTAACCACCGCGCTCAAATCATAGTTCATCGCACTGACCTCTTACTGAGCACACCAGCACCCGGCTTCGGGACCACTTGCGCAAGAAATTCGAATGGAGATGGTTCAAGAACCGGCCCCAGTGACGTGACCTCCCCAGCACCCACACCCACATTTGGCAGAATAGCGCTCGCCCGATAGCCGCCGAACCCAGGGTTTGATCGAAAAGGAAAAGAGGTTACTGATTCATCAGCCTGCTGCATTTCCATGGAGATGCCAGTAAAGCGCTCGTTAGCCCACATAGTCAGGCAGCGGCGCAACGCAATATTGGCTGGAATAAGCCCTGGGCGGAGAATGATGGCAACCGTCGACACAGGGATCATCGCTTCATTTCCTGCCAAGCACAGTCGAAAGCATACGCAGTGCCACGCGAACCAGCCTCTTGAGGGGCATCCGGTTGAGTGCCGCTGCGAGCCGAGTCATTTCTTCTGCGATGGACTCGGCGGGAAGGCGGTTTCTTAGCTCGCCGGTCATGATCACGCCAGCGGCGGTGCTGAGTTGCTGGGCCGCACCGGTTAGCTGCTGGCTCGCATCAATCAAGCGCTGATGATCGGCGGATAGCCGCTCGTAGTCCGCCTGCATGATGTGCAACTGCTGGGAAAGGGTCGCCTTCTCCGCAACCGAATGCCGGTGCGCCATGCGGTAGGCGGCACGCAACCCGTCATAATCCATCGTTTGGGTCCGCACCGTTGACTCCAGAGCCTGGATGATCTGATCACGACGGGAAAGCTCAGCGTTCAGCTGATGATACTGGCCGTCGAGCCAGTTTTTGGCTTCCTGCAGATTGTCCTGCCAAGTCCGCTGGCGTATTAGTTCAGCGTGCGCTTGCAACAGTTGCTGACGCCACGAACGGTTTGCCCACTGCCATGCCAAACCCGGCCGCAGCGGCACCTCGCCGGTCAGTCGCAGCGCAGATGCTAGAGAACCCGCCTCATCCATGACCGCGGCAAACTCGGGCATGGCGAAGACTTCCGGCGCGTCTGGGTCACCTACGACGGACGACCAGTCAGGCTGCGACGCCAGCCGCCGTGCCTCGTCCAGGCCGCGGGCCCACGCCTGCCGCGCTGGGGCAAGCTCACCGCGGCCGAAGTGTATCCACCCGAGACGCGAGGCTGCAGTGGTGGTCTTGGTACCAAGCAGAGGACTGAAGTCCAGCACGTCCAAGGCAAGTACCTTGTTGTACAGGTCGGCCGCCTGGAGGAGATCACCGCTGGTCTGGAACAGCGAGGCAGACGCGAACGCTAACGAGACCTGCCACCGCAGTACGGTGGGATTCGCAGCAGGCGCATCCATGTAGCGCCGAGCAGCGGTAAGCAGCTCGGCACGGCCACCACCTTCCAGTGCCACCGGATCGTACAAAAGCACGCAGAGGGCGGCCCCGTAGTCGGCTGAATCCGCCGGGGCATCGCGCATCACCTTGCGCGCCATCACGCGTCGATGCCCAATCGATTCCAGCCGCAGGCCGACGGCCACAATCAAGCGCACCACGCTGGCATCGAGATAGTCGCGCTGGAAAGCTATGAGGTTCGGCGCCTTCAGCGTCCGGTCCTGCGCAATTCCTGGGCCGTCCACCTTTACCGCCATCAACACCAACGCGTCGGCCATGGCGATTCTGTCGGAGTCGATTTCGAGATCACCGGCAGAGTCCCGCGGCACTTCAATAAATTGCTCAGGCCCCATCCGACGCGACAGACTCTGCCACCAGGCGCGGTCAATCACCAGCCCAACCTGCTCCAAGATCCCCAGAAGCTCCCGCTGCAGTGGGTTACGACCGGAATCCAGCGGCACGACCACCACCAATCGGCCGCTGCGGACGAGCGCGGCGTACGCGGCATGTATGTCCTTTGACAAGCCGACGGAGTCATGTCGAAGCTCGGTGACCACAACGTCGATCGAGCCGTGCAACAGTTCCCATTGGGCGCGGTCCAGCCATTCGACACCCGGACCGGCTTCCGGTTGGGGCCGGTCGCCGATCACTCCTAGCCAACTGCAGCGCGAGTGCTGCAGAACGATCCGCCAGAGATCACCTTGAGCAGCATCCACGGCGAGAACCGCATCGCCAGCGCGCACTAGGGCCGATGCCAATCCATGAAAGTTGGCACGTGGTAGCGCCCACGCGTCAGTCAAACTGACACCCGCGCGCGCGAGCATCCTAATGGCCACCTGTTCTGGTGCGCCCGACAACGCGAAGACCGCCGGGTGCAAATACCAACCCAAGACGGCCGCCTCTTCAACCCACACTCCAAAGTCCGCTCCGGCTCCTTCCGGGCCGATCACCATCATGGTCGCAGCATCCAGAGCCAGCAACATGCTGAACTCACCGGCAGTCGCCGCCCAGGCGATGACCATGTCGGTCGATGCAACGCCGGAGGTCAACGCTTCGAACTGAGACACCTCGCATCCGGCCGTCAACAACGGGGAGACCATATGCAACAGCTCTCCACCAATAAGCAGCACGCGGCTCGGACCAATGGCGCGAAGACAGTAGTCAGCCAAATCAACCGCAATTGACGACGCCAGCACCGAGGCCCGAGGGGGAGAAGGGGAGGAACCGAGCATAGCCGCCATCACGCAGCGCCATCGAGAGGCGGGTTGGGCACTGGGTTGAGACGCTGCAACTCGGCTGACAGAGAATGGTACTGCCCATCGAGCCAAAGACGAGCCGCTTCAAGCTCAGCGGTATAGTGTTCTAATTCGACGATTCGCTGCATGTGCTCTTGGAACTTTCCATCCAGCCATGCCTTGGCATCGATGAGCTGTTGTACCTCATGCGCGCACATACTGATGTGCTCTCTGCCCCCGTGGATACCGGATATCACTGCCCGGTCATTGATGTCGTCTAGCAACGTTGCATCCGCACCCAGGACCCAGGACGTGATATCCGCATGGGTCTGCAATTGTAGCTGCAGAGCATCTGGACGAGCACCGTTGTCGGCCGCCAACTGGTGCGCTGCAAGATGCAGCAGGCCGGCGGCATGGACTTCAGTGGACAGCATGAACAGCGCTTCGCGCGCGCTCGCCTGCACGTGTTGCCAATGGGTGGCCGCAACATCAGCGGCCCCCTCAGCACCAGCGACGATAGCGGCAAGAGCATGCGCGCGTGCACGCGGCAACGGCTCGCCTGCGCCGAACTGTGCTTCCAACTGCTGCTTTGCCTCGTCAAGGCGCCCCTCTGCCAGTAGAGCGCGGGTCGCTGTCAACGGATCGGCTTCACTCGCCTTGCGCGCGCCGCGCTTGCGAGCCAGGACCAACAACCATTCCCCGTCGCAGGCCGGACCAGCAGCAGGATCGATCTCCAACATTGAGCGAGCCACCAGAGGCCGCTTCTGACCACCGCCAGCGTCCTGCAACCACGCTCTTTCAATCACGAATCCGTTTCTATTGAACTTGGCTATCAGCTTGGACCAGTCGTAGGCATGAACGTGAAATGGACCCGCACCTTCGCCGGTTTCGTCGGACCAGTCATTGGGCACGCTGGCGTAGACACGCCCCTGCGGAGACAGTACGCGATCCAGTTCAACCAACAGCCGGTCTGGCTCGTGCAGATGTGCCAGCGCTTCGATGGCGACAGCGAAGTCGGCCGAGCCATCTGCCATACTGGAAAGATCCTGCGCATCACCCACGACAAAGGTCGTCGGCGCGGGAGACATCGAAGCAAAATTGGCATTTGCGTAATCCACAGCGTGTGTGCTTGTATCCAGCCCCATGAGGGAGCTGGCGAAACTGCCATGGGCCAACTGGTAGGAACCGTAGCCGAATCCACAGGCGACGTCGATGACTCGATCGCCCCGTTTGATGAACTTTGCAGCGTGCGCATAGCGGGTCATGTGCGCATCAGAGCGCCGACCCGATTCACGGGTCATGTCGGTATGAATGTCGCGCTCTTTCTCCAAAACCTTGAGCGGATACACCGCCAAGGCTTGGTCAGGAACACGCTCGAAAGCAACCATCACCAGACCGTTGATACGGTCCAGTTCGCCGTAAGGCGCCACCCGTTCATTGAGTGGGTGCTTGCGCCAACCTGCATCGATAAACATTGACTCCAGATGGGTCCGGCTGCCAGCAACAGCAGCGCCGCCGACCATCATCACGCACACCGGTCCCGCGATGTCCAGCAACATCGCCTGCAAATGCTCGCCCGCCGACGTGGACCCCAAGTCTTCCATAACCACGATGCTCGCGGCGGCCCCACGCCCATCCACGCTGTCTTGCACCACCACGCCAGCACTACGTAATGCGCAGCGCAGCGCCGGTGCCGCGTCGCCAAGCACCGCTACAGGTCCGGCGGGCAACCAAGACCCCAAGCGGGGCAAGGCAACACGGAGGACGGCCGGGGTCAATGCAGATCGAGCAGAAGCGAGCGGCATATTCATAGGAAGGCCTTCCTGATTCATCCGGCTTCAATAATCTCGGCTCGCATACGAAGATCGCACACGCCTCCAAAGGTGTATTCCTTTTGACGCATCCCGACCTGGAAGAAGGCCGCCTCGTCGCGCCAATGCAGCATCCGCTGCGCGCCCCCGAAACGTTCCAGTTCCTCCGAAACCGACGCCTGCACCTCGTAGAAATTCACGCCGAGCGCGCAGTCGAACGAGAAGCGTACCGCGAAGGGAGTGTCGGCCGCGAAGGTAGTTCCCCAGACACCGGGAGTGGCTTGACCCTGTTCAGCCCAGCGGGTCACGTCCTGATTCAGCGTGCCCCATGAATAGAGCTTGACGCCCTCCTTGTTGCGCAGGCGGATATTGATATGGAGCTTGTCCATATTACGCACGGGACGAACGACCACTTCGATGACGACAGATTCGCCCGGCAGAAAATATGCGCATTCCTCGCCTCTTTCATCGAAGATCCGGACACGCTCTACAACACAGTCATAATCACCGAACGACAGCTTGTCGCTGCGTGCCCCCAGCACCGGTGACGCATCATGGGCCGGCCCTTCGGTCGGCTGCTGCGCCTCGACGATCTTCTGAGAATGCTGCAGGTGTTGCGCGCTGACCGAGGCGTAATAATCGCGCTCGTCCTCGTGTAGCTGCTTGCGGTACTCAAGTACTACATCTGACGAAGGACCGGCCGCGCGCACGACACCATCGCGAAGCAGGATGGCGTGATCGGTCAGGGTACGGATGGACTCCTGATCGTGCGACACCAGCAACAGCGTACAGCCGTTGGCCCTGAGCGCCTCCATCTGCTGGAAGCACCGCTTCTGGAACAGCGCATCACCCACCGCCAATGCTTCATCGACGATCAGGATGTCCGGCTCCACCTGGGTCTGCACCGCAAAAGCCAGGCGCAGCATCATGCCGCTGGAGTAGGTGCGTACCGGCTGCTCGATGAAGTCGCCGATGTCGGCAAAGGCAGCGATCGCGTCAAAACGCTGCATGACCTCACGCTCGGTCAACCCGAGGATCATACCGTTGAGGATGACGTTTTCGCGGCCGGTGAAATCCGGATTGAATCCGCTGCCCAGCTCGAGCAGGGCGGCGATGCGCCCATTGACGTGGGCCTTGCCGGTGGTTGGCGCCAACGTGCCGGCAATGATCTGCAGCAACGTGGACTTGCCCGAGCCGTTGCGCCCGATGATGCCCACGGCATCACCGCGTTTGACCTTCAGGCTGACATCGCGCAGCGCCCAGAATTCGCGCCCCCGCTGCCGGGACGACCAGTTGCTACTGCCAGGCACGATGCGCCCAAGGCGCGGCAGCAGCATCTGCAACAGGCGGTCGGAGGGCTTGTCGAAAATGTTGAAAACTTTGCTGACATTTTCGATATCGATGACCAGATCTTCAGACGACATCAGCGAAAGCCCTCCGAGTACGCTGGAACCACCAATAACCAAAGAAGAAGATGGCCAACGACCAAGCCACTGCCCAGCTGTACAAGCCCCAATCCGGCAGCGTGCCCGCAACGATCAGCGCGCGGGTCTGTTCCACATATACGGCCAACGGACTCAACCGCATCCACTTCCCGATTGCATCGGGGAAGATGATCGACGGATACAGAACCGGGGTGAGGTATTGGAGGATGCGCGCCAGCAGGCCGGCCAGCTGATCCACGTCGCGGAAGAACACCCCCAGCGATGCGAACAGATACGTGACGCCCATGGTCAGCGCGAGCATGGGGATGATCAGGATCGGCAACAGAATGATCTGCCAGTGCAATCCAAAGCTGCTGAAGATCAGGAACGCGACCAGTGCAATTGTTGCAACACCGGCATTGTAAAGCGACGAAAGCACCACGACCGGAGGCAGCACCTCCAGCGGGAACACCACCTTTTTCACCAGGTTCGGGTTGCTCAGGATCGCCGTCGGCGCACGAGTGATCGACTCGGCGAAAAAGTTGTAGACGATCAAACCGATGAACAACAGCACGGCGTAGTCGACCTTGGTATGGACTTCGATGCCCTTCCACTTGGCGCTGAAGATCGTGCTGAAGATGACCGTATAGATCGCCAGCATGATCAGCGGGACGAGCACGCCCCACAGCGCGCCGAGCAGCGAATCCTTGTATTTCTTCTTGATGTCACGGCCGGTCAGGCTCAGCATCAATTCGATACGTCTACCCATCATCAGGCTGCTTCCGCCAGCGCCCGCTCCAGATCCACCTGCAGATCCCCCAACTCCTCAACCCCCACGCTCAGCCGCACCAGCGCATCGCTGATGCCCAGCTTCTCGCGGCGCTCGACCGGGATCGAGGCATGCGTCATCAC
>Ga0256410_1001816_pt1 | contig 15416 bp, 17 predicted proteins | sample PhyWR1_FD_185983 | JGI IMG/M metagenome (GOLD analysis project Ga0256410, IMG submission 185983) | Leaf surface microbial communities from wheat plants in UC Gill Tract Community Farm, Albany, California, United States - DLSL W.R1 | ecosystem: Host-associated > Plants > Phyllosphere >... | reverse complement strand
TGAACAATAGCCCGCCTACGGCGGGAACTAAGACTCTGTTACAACGGTGCTTTTTTCAGTTGTCCTCGCTCGTTATAATCCTGTGCATGTATATCCCTAGACCCGCAAAACTCCTCTTTCAGATTGATGATGGCTGGGGAAAACTACTCACTCAATACGGTGACGCCATCCCTGAATGGACTCAACTGGTCGTCGAGCGCATGCTCGCCTGTGGTACCCCTGCCATGGGATTACGCCGGTACTGCTGCGCATCTCCCCATTGCACACACGCCAAATACATTTGCTACAGCTGTAAAGGGAAAGGCTGCAGCGCCTGCGGGACGAAAGCGACCGAGCAATGGATTGCCGAACAGCAACACATCCTCCCCGACTGCGAATGGCAACACATCACCTTCACTATGCCCGACAAACTCTGGCCTCTCTTCGCCAACAACTGGCCCCTACTCAATCAGTTATTTTCTTGTGCCGCCAATATCCTACTGAAATGGGCCAAAAAACTCGGCGTAGAAATTGGTCTGTTCGTGGCTCTACACACTTATGGCCGACAACTTAACCGACACCCGCATATTCATTTGTCCGTGACCCGCGGCGGGTTATCCCTTAAACACAGCGTTTGGCGGCCGATTTACTTCAAAAAGAAGGTCGTCGAAGCTTACTGGCGTCAGGCCGTCATCAAACTGCTGCGGGAAAGCTACGCCGAGTTAGACTTGTCCGCAGCTGGCTATGCGCATATTCGTGACTATCGTGAGTGGTGCCAGTTCCTTGAGGTCCAATTCCAACGACGCTGGAAAATCCACTTTGCGAAAAAGACCCAACATGCACGACAAAACGTCAACTACATTGGCCGCTACTTGAAACGTCCGCCGATGGCGGCCTCCGCGTTGCGCCATTACACAGGCGGCGCAGTGATCCATCACTATTATGACCACCGTACGCAGCAACATCGAAGGCAGATACTGAGTCAGGAAGAGATGCTGCTACGCTACATCAGCCATATCCCCTCACGCCATTTTAAAATGGTCCGGTATTACGGTTTTCTGTCAAACCGCAAACGCGGTGAATTATTGCCAAAAGTCTATGCAGCGCTAGAGATGGAGGTAAAGACAAAACCCACTAAACCTGGCTATGCCGCGTTGATGAAACAATTTACGAATGTCGATCCCTATCAGTGCGTGTTATGTGGTGATCGGATGGTGTTTTCGAGTGCGGAAGTCGGTTCGCGAGCCGAGGTATTGCTTGCTCAACGCCGTCAGCAGCTAGAAAAGAAGCGATGGCTATTAGCGGCGTAGGGAAGATCGGTCTTAAATTTAGATTTATGCCAAAAAGTGAATGTTTTCCAATCAGTCGTCAATCATTGAAGCATTTTTATCGTTGTTTATGAAAGAGGATGATCCTTCGCACGCATAGCATTGGCCTTATAATGTTAATAATGAATGATTGAAAATCCTAACCATCAAGGCTGCATATACGGGTACAGGTTAATGAAACCGTAACGCAAGATTTTACCGTAACTAACCACCTGATGAACTAAAACAAACCACCCAGAACTGGGCGTTCCCCTACTGGACCGGTAACATTTTCAGGACATAAAATAGATTAGGCTCGCTGACAATGTAAAGTTGATCTCGATGCACCGCAATCCCTTCCGGCTGCGGAATATATTTGATGACACCGCTTAAAGATGATTTCCTCGCTACGACACCATCGATATCCATCTCAATCACCATTTTAGCTTCATCAGACAAGACATAGAGACGTTGGCGTGTCTCATCCCAAGCCAAACCTGAGATATCATTTATGGATGAGAATACCTTTTCAATTTTGACACCTCGATGAGGACCGCGCATAAAACCAGTTATCTTATACACCGTCGCAGGGAGCTTTTCATTGGCAAGAAAAAGCGTGTCGTGTTGCTTTGAGTAAGCAATGCCTTCAATACCCGCGTTACGCTTCCCTCCTAAATCAAACACAAAGTGCGGCGCACGTCGCGTATAGCGTGCCCCCGTCAGATCCAGTGTTATCGGGGTGATAGACCGCGTTCTTTCCTCGGCAATAAAGAAGCCGTTCTCTTCAATAAAGGCAATCGATTCCGTGTCCACCATGTTCGTTAGCGCTATCTGTTGCAACACCTTACCGTTTGTATCCAGTTGGAAAACCCGAGCCGGGCTATTGGTCACCGCCATAAGGGTGCCCGTTCTCTCATCCCAAGTGAGGCCTGAGAGGTTATCGGGGATCTCCATGATGGTGGTTTCAAACATCACCTCGTCAAACAATGGGGGATACGACGGACCTGATTTGTGAATAAAGAAAGCACAAAATATGAATAGCGGTATGAATAAAATACAGAGTAATTTTCTTTTGTGTCTCACGAATAAACCAGTCTTGCATATTGCTGAAGTAAAATGGAATAGGCTGATATTGTGTGGTGCGAGAGTTCAATATCCAGACCGCTATTGCGGTATAAATATGCCCGCATCATGGCATAAGTTTCATATGACAAGTTACCTGTAACCCTTGACTCAGTGCAAGCCGGTCTTTTTTCTGCGGCAACTTCATCAATCCATTTTGTTTATGAGTGCTCACCGTTTTGTTGCTTATTTTCAGTAACCGACTCACCTTGGCATTAGAATAACCTCTCGCTAACAGGGTAAGCACTTCTCTTTGTGCATGGGTCATTCCCTGAGTATGCAGGGCACTGAATATTTTTTTATTCATATAACGAATGAATTCTTCTTTGGAGTAATGCCGAAGATGACGCGAGTCAATTGGAAATAGGCCGAATATTTTATCATACTGAAACCCAATCAATGCAGCAAAGGAGAGCCCTGATAGCGTTAAGGTTTCCAATACGACCCTATCCGATAGGTAAAACTTCTCGGCAAGCACGACAATAGGGGTATGCGGGCATCGAAGGGATACCTGATAAAGGAAATAGGCATAGCCACGCGGTGGAAGAGTGATAATAATACAGTCAGCCGGGTGATTTTCGATATCATGAAAAAACGCGTCGGCGGTATGATAAGTTTCGATATGGCACCCCTTGCCCGTTTTTTCGAGCAAATATGCAACCCCCTCAATTTCTGGCCAGCAATCACCAAAGATAGCAATACGTTGTTGAACTACCGATGTCTGTTTCATGTAATCGTCCTGTAGACCCGTTGGCATCGTGTTATTGGATAGCGAAAATGGGAAGAGGAGGTCAGATACATTTTTTCCCTGTGCCCCCCCGACCATTAAATAGCCCGCAGGGTAAAATTCAAAGAGACTGGCGTGTAGGCCCGCGCGATTTTTGCCCCTCGGGCGTCGACGGTGACAGTCAGTTTTCCTACGGCAGTCGCCCCCAAGGCTTTAGACACGTTAACCCGTGAGCGTTGCGTCCCAGTCACGTCCAGCGTATCCGCCAACAGCCTATTTGGGTCGCCTAGCGTGACACTCACATCCCCTACCTTAAAGCTGTCACCTCGTGGGGAATGAACATCTTTCCCCGCAGCTTGTAGGGACAAGGTATGGGTGAAGGCATTTTCCCCCCACCCAATGGGTCCCCCTCGGAACTCGAGCGGCAGGTCGACGGTCACGGTTTTTCCCCATTCAATTTCGTATGACACAACACGGGTAGGGAGGTGCAAAAGTACAGGCGGCGGGATAAAATCAGCCAAGTCCTCCCCCACGGTCAACCATGGAGAATTGTAATAATCCAAACCAAAGATGGTAGTCACCGCAACCTCGCCCCCGAAGGACGGCGCTGGGTAGAATTCATAGAGTGAGCCGTAAGTCATGCTTACCGACAGCAATATCTCACCGTACTCGCCCACTGACGGGAAGGCATTCATACACGCTTGAGCGGACCCACCATGCCATGATGCGGTGTTGGCATGTACACGCCTATTCTCTATCCGTGAGGTGCCAGAATCACGAACTTTGTATGTTGCTCGGTGTGTTTCCCAATGCGTATTTCCGCGCGTGAGGGCATATGCAATAGTGATATCAAAATCGAGCTCGCCCCGTAAATCGATACCCACCCCGCCGAACATCGGACGCGCATTCACCCACATAGCCGGAGACAATCCGCAATAGAGTTCGGGGATGGAAAGATTCGAGTCCATCTTTGATGTCCATATTTGGTTGTCTATGTACACATATGCTGGTGAGGACAAGCGGAAGCGCACGGTAGGGTCTGGGTTACCTGGTTTGCTGATTATCGTCGATGAATAGGGTGCCCCGGAGGCAGTCCTTTTTATTTCATCCCCGAATTGAAAACTCGTAGCATGCGCCCCCCACACACCCGTAACCTCCGCAGCGAAGGCGGCCGGAGAGGAAAACAGCCCGGAAAGAACAGTCGTAACGAGGCACAGGCCGAACAGTCGATGTATTGTCATATCGTTTTCTTTTACCAGCGGGGGTAATGCCCCCCCATTACTTAACAAAGCCCACTTATTTTTGCCTCGCCTGCACACCGGCCCACAACGTGCACCGAGTTTGTTCAGGGATGACATGAGGAACAGGTGTATACGAGACGGGACCACCCTCTCGCAGAGTGTGGTCATTCCCGAGTTATTGCGCAGCAACCGAGATAGAGTATTGGATGACATCGTAAGGCTTTATCGTTTCAGGCATCGGCACATCGTCCACCAGTTCACTGGCCAAAATATACAATTCAACATGCCCCCCTTTCCCCGCCAGCGAGATACCCTTATGTAAGACCTTAGACAGGCTCGCATCAAACTTGACCTCCCTGTTCTTCACAGAAACAAAAGGGACGCCCTCAAGCTTTTGCACAGAATAAGACACGACCAGCGGCTGGTTTTTCAGCACGGACTGTTGGCCTTTTTGGTTGCCAATCCAGACAGAGCGGTCTTTTTTTTCCAGGGTGTTTTTCGTTCTCGCCACGTTCGCTATATGCGCAAGAGCACCGTTTTCACGCTTTATAAATTCACTCTGTGCTTTATCCGATATTGCTTTATAGGCTGTCATCAGCGTCGGCTCATCCAATTGCAAGGCGTCATCCAATCGGTCGGTAAAGCCCTGCACCAATTGTTTTCTGTCTGCAGACAGGCCAAACTCCTCCATGTCCGACAACGTTTCGACGGCAATGTCCGCCATCATTTTCCCCATCGTATAGGCGCTGGGGTCAGATACACCACGACGCGGCTGTTCGGAAGCATCATTCTCATCGGGTTGGCGCAGCCGCGCTTCGATGTCCGCCACCCGCTTTTCTAAGGCGGTATAATCGGGTTCGACAACAACCTCGCTCCCCACCGTTGCACTGGACGGTTCTTGTCTATCCGCGAATACCGGCGCCGCCAACGTCACCATCAGCATGACTCCAATACGGTAATTCATCATCACATCCCTCATCCCCGCTCGCGGAGGTGTTGCCTAGTCTTCGTACCGCGCTCACGATAGCCGCGGTTCGCGTTGTACCCGTCGCCCAATAGGGCATCAGATGGCCCGGAGGGTAAAATTCAATAACACCGGGGCATAGGCCCCTGCCACTTTCGACCCGCGGGCATCAACGGTGACGGTCAGGTTTTCGGTCACCGCCGCCCCCTCAGCTTTGGAAAGGTTAACTCGCGAGTGTTGCGCCCCGGTCACGTCCAGCGGATCGGCAAGCAGTCGATTGGGGTCGGTAAGCGTGATGCGAACATCCCCCGCGGAGAAGCTATTCCCCACTACGTCCTTTACATCACGCCCCGATACAGTCAGCGTTAGATGATGCGCGAAACCACCGGAGTTCCCCAGCGGCCGCATTTCCCCACCGGCGAAGACCAGAGGCAGCGCAAGGGAGGTTACCGCACCGATGTCCACCTTTACGGCGAGGGGAAGTTCGGACAAGGAAAGAACGACAGGACGGCCGATAAAATCGGAGAAGAGGCCATGCATTACGATTACATGGTCACCAGACACGGACGAGTATTTCAGCTTAAAGTCTGTAAATGTCGTGTGCCCTCGGGGATAATCCCCGCCGGGAAGCCACCCCGACACGCGAACGTATCCACCAGTGAACCTCATATATACCGTGTCCCCCGATTCGAAATAATTATCATTCATACAAGTAGAGACGGAAGCAGTAGCACCATCACCGTTAAACGCCACTATACCGGACGGTGTGGTGGTGTACGATAGCGGCGAGGTCGCGGACGAACCGGACCAGTTTACGGATCCCTTGCTCGTGACCCGAGGTTGACCTGTCCTACCTTTGAGTAACCTTATTTCGTAGTTAGATTCAAAATACATGGATACGCCACGATCCGACGAATCCGCTTCCACATAGAATCGATTACCAATCGGGGCGGAGCAAAGGAATGCATTAATATCGTAATGACGGGTATGCTCTACACGGTGCCAGGACGTGTCTAGCGTGCTCGTAATGGCGATAGAACCATCACCACGACCAGACTGCGAGAGCGTGGGAACACCGGTAGTCGTAATACTGTCACCGAAGTAATATCTGATCGCCGTCGTATGGTATTTATATAGGTCGACAGCCCCCGATGATAGCGCGTTTGTAGGTACGAAGAGCGTGCAGATAGCACTAACGTATACCGACAACAACGGGGGTTTATTCCTCAGCCACAGGGCGATGCAGAGTTGTTTAATTATTGTGTTCAAGACATATCTCCCCGATCCCCCCGCGCCAACCGAGGCGGAGGGGGACCGTTTGTTGAATCATTGTCCGCTCGCGGCATGGCGGACGGTAGAGGTAATTTTCAAGGTATCGCCATGTGGCGGGTTTGTACTCCCCCTACGGGGGGTATGGCAACGCGCGGGCCGCTCCCTTAGGCAGAGGGCGATAGATGCCCGCTGACCAGTTCATACCGTTACCCTCCACCGAGCCCGGTACATCGCCACACGCTGTTGCGCAGCCCTCTCACTTTGGCCTCGCCTGCGTGCCTGCTCATAAAGCCGACGACACCGCTCACGGTGTTTGTTCAGGGAACGCGCAGATACTCCCTGCGCGCCCCTGTCGTTAAAATCGCGACCAAGCCAGTCGAATCCTCTCGACAGCCGGCCAATCATGGTTTTATCCGGGTGTTTCTCAAACCCAGACCGGTCGAAAAAATCATTCAGGTCCCGTATCGCACGCCGCAACGGCCAGCGACGGGGACTCAATAGCAAAAAATCATCCATGTACCGGGCGTACAAAAGCCCCGAATAATGTGAAAAATGCTCATCTATGTGGTACAGCAAAGCCCCGCCCAGTAACGGTGAAAGCGCGCAGCCTCTCGGGATACCCGTCAGCGGGGTATGAAACTCACCCCCCACCTCCACGCTGTAGTACACATACTGTTCCAGCACGGACAACAAACAGGGGTCATCCACATGTCGCATCAGCAGGTTCATAAGCATCGGCTTGCGGATATGCTGGTAGTAGCCACGAATATCCGTACGACACACGAACTGCATTACCTCATCGCCTAGGCCGTGCTCTAACGCAGCAGCAATACGATGGAGCGAGGCCTTACGTCCGCCATGACCCTTCAGGTGTTCACACCGAGGGTGTACGGGCAAGCAGGCGCTGATTTTCAGGGCCACGTACTTCAGCACGAGCGCATCTTGTGCGTCCCACATCGCGACCTGCTCACCCTCATGAGTTCGCCAGCACTGCATCGCCCGTAACCGATACGCCCCTGAACGAACCGCCCGCCATAGTGCTTCCCCCTGCGCTTCCCAGTGAAAACGCACGTGCCAAACATCCGCATTGGCTGGCGCATGGCGCCGACAGTGGCAAAGCCAGTGATACGCCTGCGCTCATTCCGGTTCTTCTGCTCGCATAGCGGTCCTCTTTATGACACTGATGTCCTAATCTAGGTTGGATACCGAATCGTCAGCTTGACGGCCGCGGTGACAGGGCCTCGTTTATCCGAGGGAACCACGGTGGTCTCTGTCATTAAACGACAGGTTTTGTTCAGCACTGTGTCGTCGATATCACAAAACGCAGTCGGCGTATCCAGAACAATGAAACTGTTGCTACCCCTTTCCTTCAGGCGTAACACCGCACGCCCCGTACCCGCCATCACCAGACTATCTTTCCCCAGCACCGTCCCGCCAACCACCTCCGCCGACAAGGCCGTACGGACGAATGACGCACAAACTATCTGGATATCGACGTCTTGTTTAGTGACTCCGTTCGGCAACTGCCCTAAGGCTATTGACGTCGGGAGTTTCAATTCACAAGGCGGCACCGTAACGGTGATGTTCAATGTTGCCGTCGCAGAACTGGGCTGTTTGGTGTAGCCATGACTGCACGCGAGAGCCGTCAGCAGGAATAGACCGATAGACACTCGGTTCGCGCGTCGGGCACATCTCTTTCTTTTCATGATTCTCTCTCGGCTGATGACCACAGCGTGTGCTCAAGGGTTAGTCGATGGAATGGGTATCAACCCCTCCCCAATCATTCACCGTATCAATGGTGACCTTTTTACCCAGCACGGCCTTCCCCAACGATGCCTCCGAATGAGGCGCCAGCACCGCAATCCCCTCCGCAAGCGCCGAGCTCAACGGAACCGATTGGCCGTCTTGTTTAACGTCTGAAACAGCAAAGTAGTACGGTGTCGGATTCTTTAAATAGGTCACCCCATCACGGTTCACTCGCGTGACTTTCTTCTCAGCCCCCTGACGCCCTGCAGCCAGTATCTTTGGTCGATAAATCAACTTGACCTGTGTGTTCATCGCAATGGCCAGGTAACTTCCCTCAGCATCTTTTGGCTTCGGGGGCACTTCCTGCACGTTAAGCCAGAAGAGCGACTCACGGTCACCAGGCATTCCATCCCCAACCTTCAACAGGCGGACAATTTGCTTTTGTTTATCCCCAACCTTAAAAAATGGGGGCGAAGGAATAATGTGCACGTCCTCTTTGCCATGGGTCACATTATCGAGCCATACCTGCCCCCCGTAGGTGTCACTCGCGGTATTCGTCACTTCAAAAGAGAGATTTTTACTGCCTTCATGATAAATAAAACGGGTGCCATTCAAGGAAAATGCCGCCATGGCCTGGCTGCTCAATATCAATGTCACCACAGAACCCATTAATAACGTTTTTACCTTATTCACACCGAACCTCATGTACAGAATTGGAATTTGCCGTTATCCCCTTAAGGGAGAATTGGCAGCGTTTATCGTCGCTTTGTGTCACCGTAATCGTTTTTGGTGGCGCCAACATGTTCATCACCAACACCCCATTTTTCGAGATATGCCCCGCGTTGAGCCCTTGCTCGGTGGCGGCATTCCCCCCAGTCAATGTCACCCCCTGAGCGCTTTTGACACGCAGGATATAGCGTTGCACCGACTGGAAACCAAACTCGCGGTAAATAATCGCCTTCTCCGTTGGCACCACTCGGAAAGAGGTGTGGAGCAGTTCGACGTCATCCGGCACATTTCCCGCATTAATCGAGATATCATTAGACGAATATGACGAGAGATAGGTCGCTGTATTTCCCCAACGATTGGTCGGCAAGGAGTTGTTGAATGTCACCCCCGGCGTATCCTTGATTTTGACAACGGCTAACGTGTCTGCATTTTGTTTGGTCAACAGTACACCAGTGTGTGCCGTGGCAATCACCGACCCCGAGATACCGCCTGAATAGCTCGTCCGCTCTCTATCCTGAGAGACGTTCACATTGGTTTGAATCGCATCAAAAGCATAGCTGGCAGAGGCAGATGCACCGGTGTTTTTCCCCGTGGAATTACCGCTCAACGCGTAGCTAAAGCGCTCGTTCACCGTGGAAGAAATCCCCGTGTTATAGCTCATGTCGCCACCGCGGTTATATCCCACGCTGTTGTTATTGAAATACTGGCGGCGATTAAGCGTAAAAGGAATACTCAGCGATAACGACAGCGAGTAATCATCTTTAGAGCGGGTGCCGCTCTGTGACCAATTACTGCTCAGATAGAGCGAAACGCCGTTTCTCAACGATGAACCCGTGGAAAGCGAGGCGCCTAACGCATCCTTAGGCCGGTCCCAATACGTCTGTTGCCAGAACGAAGCACTCATGCTTAGGTTATCGAAGCGCTGAGACAACCGCGCCTCATAGCGCGCTTTGCGACTTTCATGATTCAATGGCGTTTCCGGATAAAAATCTGAAAACTCCACATACCCCCGGCTTTGATAACGGAAGGTGAGCAGCTGTAGGTCGGTTCGGTCAGAGAACGCCTTGGCGTATTTTAACGAGGCACTCGTCCCCTGTTTCGTTTCGTTATTATCATACTGGGCACTCGCCACGTTCACACTGGCGGCCACGGCTCCCCATCGCCCTAACGGCTTAGAAATACCCACGCCGCCACTCTGATATTTGCCATGGACAAGCGTGGCCATATTGCCCGTGAACTGTTTAAAACCATAATCCAGACTCCCGAGCATAAAAAGTCCCGAGCCTGAACGAAATGCCTGCTTGAGTTCGTTGCTACCGTTTTTCTCACCCACCGCGATGTTGTAGTTAAACTCCCCAGGGCGTAGCAGTGTCGGTAGCGTTGCAACGGGATAAACCGTGGTCGTCTTGTGACCAGACTCATCTTCAACTTCGACTGTCAGGTCACCGTTGCTGACCGCATTAATATCGCGTAACTCCCATGGCCCAGCAGCCACGACGTTGGAATACACGATGTAATTATTTTGCTTGACAGTAATACGTGACGTCCCAGTGGCCACCCCGGAAATAACCGGTGCATACCCCCCCGAACGATTGCCCGACATGCGTTGGTTCGAGCGCAGCGATGCACCATAAAAACCAAAATCGGAGAACAACTCACTGCGGGTCTGTGCGCGTCCCAGCAAGAGGTCGCTACGTATTTGGCTTATCGCCGTGGACGCGGTGAGGTCGTTGGTGGTGAACTCGGTGTTACCCGATGCGTTACGCGAAGCATTCATATTGCTCGATAACACCCAGCGTCCCAAATTCAGTCCTAAACTCGTATGACCAAACGCATTAACACGTTCATTTGATGTTTTGGAGAAATTGCCGTTATAAGTCAGGCGCAGGCCATTAACACCGTAATCCCAGCGCTCAGCGTCCGTCTCCTCAAGCAGATAAGCTTGCGGAATAGAAAATTCAATTCGCTGATGGCCATGGTCAAATCGCACCGACGTGTGCGTATTATTCGTCAATGCATAGCAATTTTTTTCTTTATTATACACAGACGAATAATAGCTACTGCGCAAAAATATATTGGCATTTTTGAGCCAGTCTGGATTGAGGCATAATGTATTGCTGATTTCCTCTTCGGGATTAATATGTAAATCGCTTCGCCCAATCCGTTGCTTATTGAGAACAACATCAACGTAATACTCTCCCGCGGGATATTTAACCCCTTCCTTTAATACCGAAGGCACTACAGAGGTTCCCTGCAAAAAATCGGTATTCAGTTCCGTTGCTGTGCTGAGGGAAGGGAATAAACAGACCGTCAACAATGATAAGCGAGGAATATAGCGCTCCATCATATTTTCCTTTTACATTGTGAAAAGGGACTTGGTTTTTATGTGATAAAAAACCAAGTCCTAAATCATGACTTTATTTAGTTGTACGCCACGCTAAAGCTGGCGGTGCTAACATACGTCCCTGGCGCTGTCCCAGCGTTCAAGGTCGCATCAAACTTCAGGCCACCATCAGTCGTCAACTGAGGAACAGGCGGGGTGTCATTAGACATGGTAATAATCTCAGAACCCAAGAAGTCCACGTTCTCCGCACCTAATTTCACTAAGGTATTGGCGGTCTTGGCGTTGGTTGCCTTGAGCTCTACCCATGATCCGGTAGCACTGCCCGTCTTGTTTGCCAAACCGTTATTATCAAAGTCAGCAACCCACGACACTCTGACATCTTTCGCGGTAATATCGCCACACCCAGCCACACTAGCGAGCGCAGGCTTAAGAACAATCTTCTGAGCTGTGCCCGCTTGGCCAGGTGCAACATCACCTAAATTGATAGATGCACCCTGTGCGCCACCGACTTCTGGCACCAACGCACAGGTTGTGCTGGTCACATTGCCTGCGAAATTGAGTACGGTCTGTGCTTGCGCCTGACCAGCCATAACCACAGCAGCAATACCGACAGATAATAATGTCTTTTTCATGTTAAAATACTCTCCATTTATTTTACTAAAAATGTAATGCCTATAAATCGGCAATACCTACCCAGAGCAGGGAACCCTTCCCTACAATTTAAAGAATATAGTGTGGCACCAAAAACCAGGGGCTAAATAAAAATGGCGTTATATTTTATCCACGCAGAGATAATAAATACATGCTCGCGCCATGGTTTGGCTTAATATTTGTAGTTGCTTCAGTTTGATAGAAAAATAGCTTTGGGAGACATTATTTTCGCTGCACGCCATTTTTCTACTTTTCCCGTAAACGAGAAAGTCTTTCAGAGCCAGCATCATTCGTGCGTTACTTACCCTAAAGACTGACATCAACAAACCAAAATGAATATCATTAACCTCTCCCTGAGTTAATAATCCATATCCATTCAATTCTGAATTGTATTTATTTGTATAGCTTTTATCTAGCATCCATGGCCTCCAACAAGATAGTCACTGACACATTTACACCAGACGACTTACTGCTGAGATATAGAATACATGCGATCTATTATGCTGCGCAAATGTACTTTTACGATCTAAAATAGTACGCAGAGGTAATTTAATGGAATAAAGTTCTACACAGCGAAGTGGTTTCGATCGGAAATGCTGGATATAACGAAAAAGGCGATTATTAATGCGACGAAACGTGTTTTTTTCGCGCATTTATATTTTTTATATAAATTCAAAAATATATTGAAATGTGAATTTATTGTTCTTTTTTTAGAAAAAAATAATAATACTTAATGTTTTATATAATGATGTCTTTTTAGAGAAAAACGAAAAAAAAACCAACAGCATACTAACCTAGTACATCATTTCTGATCATACTAATATCAAGAAACTGTTTTAAGCATAGCATAGCCTTGGTAATTCCGTGTTATTAATTCGGGTTTACCTGATATTTTCTTGGTTTGAGGAGTGTAACTCACCTACGAGGTGAACGGACGAAGGGCTTAACATCCTCCGAGTCCCGTTTTACACTCGGAGGTATATATTTCTCGCCTCACTAAACGTCTCTTCACTATCTGGCAGAGTTTCCTTTTGGTCAGAAACAATATGACGCAGAGCATCAGTGCTTTGTAAGGCGATAATCCCGAATTCAGATACCAGCCCCCGAAGACGGTTATACGCTGCTGTTCTTTCCTGGATAAATCCCTGTCTTGTCCTAAGCATTGCATTGCCTGCTGGCTTTCGTCTTTGACTGGTACAAAGCGCATATGCGGCCGCTGCACGGCCTCACAAATAGCTATTTGCATCATTTTTCCCAGTCTTACCCGCCATGCGATAGGGGGAGACAAATTTCGGAGCCATCAACCAGACATCATGAGCATACTGCCTGAATAATCTTGCCCAATAGTGGGCGCCCGAGCAGGCTTACATTCCAATTACACAGGGAGGTAAACTTGCGATAAGTTCACGAAGTGCTGCACGCGACACCTTGGGTTTAACCAGAACTGCTTTACCATTTTGGTCAACGCAGTGAACAGCAAATACATTTTTGGTAAGATCGATACCGACAGTGGTGATGGTCATAACGAATCCCTCTAGGTCAATGTTTACCCCATAATTGCACGAAATTTAATCAGGCGCATATCTAGAGGAAGTCACTTCCAATTGAGGCATCTGTTCGTGGACAAAGAGAGCTTGCCGCCTACCTCTCCACAAAAATGGAAACACAAAAAATTGCAATTCAGGACGTAGATAACATAACCCACCAGATCGAACTGCCAACGTATTCACTGACGCTGCTTATGTCGATTTAAGGTGAGCAGGCCCTCGGTAACGCGGTTCAAGTTGTTCCTGTACATGCAGAATTAACGACGCAGGAAGCAGCCAACATTCTGAATGTTTCACGCCCTCACATGGTGAAACTTCTGGAAGACGGGAAGCTGCCTTTTCATGAAATAGGTCGCCACCGCCGCGTGTTTTTCGCCGATTTGATGAAGTACAAAGATCAGCGAGATAGGGAAAGCAACAAAGCAATGCAGGAGTTGGCAGATCTAAGCCAGGAGCGTGGACTTTACTAATGAACCACACACCTTATCCCGTAGTTTTAGATGCTTGCGTACTTTACCCATCATTTCTACGGGATTTACTGATCCGCTTAGGGCTGACTGGGCTGTATCAGCCGAAATGGTCAGCCACTATTGAAGATGAGTGGCAGCGGAATCTTTTGGCAAACAGGGCTGATTTAACCCCGGAACAGATTCAACGCACCGCCGTACTGATGAATACAGCGCTTCCCGATGCGATGATTACAGGTTTTGAACCGCTAATTGATAGTGTCGATTTACCTGACGTTGACGATCGCCACGTCGTCGCAGCTGCTGTTCGTAGCAATGCTGAAATCATAGTGACGTTTAATCTTAAAGATTTTCCGGCACCGGCACTTGATGCTTTCGGTATAGAAGCGTTGCATCATGATGATTTTGTGATGGATTTGTTCGATTTGAATCGCTCGCTCGTACTCTCGGCAGTAACTACGCAGCGTAGCAATCTGAGGAAGCCGCCAATGTCAGTTGATGACTACTTAGAAGCCTTACTGCGGTAAGGCATGGCGCAAACCGTAAAAGAGTTAAGCAAGTAGCTTGCTGATCTAGTCCGCTTAGTGGCCGATAAGGCTACTGGCTACGGTTACAACCGATGAAGTAAGTAGTGAACGACCTCCGGCAACAGCCCCAGAAATGTACAAAAAACAGGCTTACCGAATGGAAGGAACGTCCCCTGGATATGCATCTGATTAAATATCGTGCAATCATGGGGTAAACATAGCCCAGAGGGATTCGTTATGACCATCACTACTGTCGGTATTGATCTTGCTAAAAATGTGTTCGCTGTTCACTGCGTTGACCAAAATGGCAGAACTGTTCTGGTTAAACCCAAAGTATCGCGTGCTGCACTTCCTGAGCTGATTGCAGGTTTACCTCCTTGTGTTATCGGGATGGAAGCATGCTCCGGTGCTCATTACTGGGCAAGACTGTTCCGGCAGTACGGTCATGAACCCCGTCTGATGGCGGCAAAGTTTGTTTCTCCTTATCGCATGGCTGGTAAATCAGGTAAAAATGATGCAGCTGATGCTCAGGTTATCTGTGAAGCCGTCCGTCGCCCGCATATGCGGTTTGTGCCCGTGAAGGATGAGAGCCAGCAGGCGATGCAATGCTTTCACCGTACCCAGCAGGGTTTTATCGAAGAGAAAACAGCAACATATAACCGATTAAGAGGCTTAATATCTGAATTTGGCATCATCGCTCCACAGAGTACAGATGCCCTGCGCCACATAGTGTCTGAACAGAAGAACTCCTTGCCGCTTCAGGTTCAGCAATGCGTTGATGATCTGATGGAAC
>Ga0256410_1001800_pt1 | contig 15538 bp, 15 predicted proteins | sample PhyWR1_FD_185983 | JGI IMG/M metagenome (GOLD analysis project Ga0256410, IMG submission 185983) | Leaf surface microbial communities from wheat plants in UC Gill Tract Community Farm, Albany, California, United States - DLSL W.R1 | ecosystem: Host-associated > Plants > Phyllosphere >... | reverse complement strand
CTGTTCCACCCGTGCGCTGTTGGGCAAGCTCTTCTGCCAATGGGTTTGCCAATGATCTTCTGGCGATCCTTGCCAGCCCGGCACGATCAGATAACGAATCGACTCGCTGTGCATGGGTGTGCCCTCCTGCCGCGTTTAACGTTGCTGGTCAGTATAGGGTGAGGTTCACACGCCAATAAGGAATAAAAAAGAATTTATTAATAACCAAAAGGAATTTGCGCCCTTTTCAGAACTTGCTTTTACCAAGCCCTTCATTAAAACCGGCCATTGCGCCCCTACACTGCGGCGCAATGACCGAGCCAACCTCAGCGAGAATGATGCATAGAGTGTTCCGAGCCGATAGCAACTCCGAACTTATGGTTCATCGCCATATAATAATCACGTACTTGTGTAAGTTTTTCCGCATATGCTTGCGGAAGTAAAATACGCGCATTCAACAGATCCGTCAGTTCCTCAACTTCTGAAAAAAATCCATACTCTTTTTGCGCCAATACATCACCAAACATTCTCGGCCCAGTGATCTCGAAAATTTTCTTTTCATACTCGTTATAAATTTGCCGCTCTGCGGCTGTCGAATTTTCCTTCAGAAAGGGACGATTAGCGTTCAGCCATTCTTCGTTTGCCTTGAATCGCTCATACGCTGTCTCCAGAATCTCGTCAAATACAGGGTTGTCTGGATGGCTGGCAAAATTACTGGTGTTGAACCCATTGAAGTCCGTAGGTTCGTAAGTAACCGGCACGTTCATCAAGATATCATTAGGCGTGGCTTTCAATGTGACCTCGCCCACATTAAAGGTCAGTGCATCATCCGTATCCAGATAGATACCGCCGTACTTTTTCATTAGCACCGCGCGCATGACGTCCGATGACGCCGCTAAATTCTGCCCACGCCCTGAACGGAAAAACTGATACATCTCGCCGTATTGACCTGCATTCAGAGCCTGAAAACTTTCATCGGCCTTTAAATCATGTACTTCAAGCCCGCCCACTTTATGATCCAACGCTGAATGTATTTTCTGAAAAGTATCCGCGTCATTGGCATCAACGTGAACAATCGATTTATACCCGGGGCTTTTCCGGGAATTTTCCATAATATTATTGAGTAGATTTTCCGGCATTTCATTGCCGGCCCAGAAATAGTGGATCACTTTCGGCACCTCTGTAGCGCCGGACGGCAGTACCGGCATCCTCGGTAGTTTCAGTACTTTGGTTGTCATCGAAGCAGGCGCATTTTTACTGGCCTCAATCGCTTCGGCTTGAGTGCCACCCAGCCACCGTCCTTGACCTTTGCGCCAATAAAAGATGTCGTTCACCTGACCATTGGCTTGGAGCCCGCGCCAAAGACCCGCTTCGACGTCATACGTAACTTTGGTACCGTATTGACCGACATAAACCATATAGTCTTTCCCGATCATGCGCCTCACGTCATCCATGGGAACCCTGACCTCCTCAAGAATCACTGGAGGTGAGACGGGCCCCATCGGGTATCCGATATGCCCATTGACACGTTGTGGTGGCCTGAAGAATGGGCGCGCTTGTTCAGTCACTTGAGCAGGTGTGCGGGTTGCAGCATCAACCCCTGCTGCAACGCCACCGCCAGACATCCTCTCTGTCAGCGCTTTCGCCAGTGGTGCCCCCGCGTGAGTGGCCAACGGCGGTACGGCGTTCAACACGCCAAACACAATGCGGTCGGAAGCCGTTGCTTTTCCTTTGATCGCATCATCAATGCCGATACCCGTCTGCGCAGCCCCGGCGGCCAGGAAGAAAACATCCAGCCCTATAGCGACTTCGGGCATCACCAGCGCCAGGGGCGTCATGAACATGGCGACCTTGGTAGCCTCTTCCACGACATGCAGCACCTGGTTCTTGGTGTAGTCCCCGTCACTGACAATCGCATTGTCGGCGTCCGAATAGGACCGTGCTTTTTGCCGAACCTTGACCGCTTCGAAAGGATCGCCGTGCAACTGCTCAACTGCGATGAAACGATCCGGCACCCAACCGTTGAGGCTCGCAAGGAAAGCATTGCCTGATGCCTGCGCATCGGACCAGTTTCCCATCCCTTGCAAGGTCTGACGTACGCCGTCTGAAAACGTTCTGTCAGCTTGATCCTTGAGGGAAAAGTGCGTCAACAAGGACGCGCGCTTTACGGGGTCCGAGGCTTGCCCGGCCAGCCACGTTGTCATTTGCTGCGGATTATCGAAGCGATGTATTGGCGAGGAGTTGCCAGGGATGTAAAGCAACGTCAACTGGGTTTTCCGATCGGTCACACACATCAAGTCGGTCGACTCAAACCCATTGATGCTTAGCAGGCCGATGTCCAGATCCGGGTCCTTCACGGCAGCCCCTTCAAAATCCTGGACCGTCAGCTTGGACCAATCCTTTTGCGCAACAGGCCCCAACGCCCGCTGGGCGAGTGCCGTCTCGGCAGGGCCAAGGCTCCCTTCCAGGCGCTGCAGATTGATGGCTTTGACAAACGAGATTTTACTCAATGCCGTATAAGAATCGCTGTGCTTGTCCCAAAACCCATCAAGGGTCTTCTTATACAGTTGGGTCCGGTCTGTATCCCAGACTAATGCCTTGAAGTCATCCACCGGTATGGAAACGCGGGTGTCGGCGTTATAGGGGGCATCGCCCGGCGCACTGGGCTCCCTATAAATACCTTGTCGAGTGTTTGCTTCCTGCACCCAACCGTCAATCTGGTTGTAAATATATATCGCTGGCGAAAAGTACTTTCCAATCTTTACAAACCAGCTTTCATCTTTCTTAATTGTTACATCTTGCCTGTTTTTCAATGCCGCTTGTGTCAGGGTGATTTTTTCTACCACCTCTTTTTCATCCTCACTGTCATCTTTAAATGTCACCAGATAGGTTTTATCCGGATCAACATCCACACCCCATTGCTGCTTTATCTTTGCAGATAAAATAGTGGAAATTTCTTTTTCGGGCGTTACAAAGTCGGCGGTTTGCTTGCTGATATAAGATTCTAAACGAGCATTTTTTTTGAATGCCGAGTTGTTCCCACCTCTTGGCGTAGGGCTTGCTTCAGCACCCTGCAGTAAACTCTGTTTTCTCTTATAGTCAGCCAGCGTGGGCAAAATACAGGCAGATGGATGTCGCAGGCCGGCCATACGATTGTTCGAAGATGCCATTACCGCAGGCTTTTCTTCAGGCTTTTCAACCGTTAAATGGGGATTAACGAACGTATTCACGACTTGGACAGGAACGCGTATAGACATGCAATTACTCCATTAATTAAATCACTCTATGCGCTGACCAGAATAAGCATGCGGCCGAGAATTGCACGCTCGGAAACATGTAAATTCTTTTCCTGTGCAACATCTGTAAACATGTAATGCTTAAATAAAAAAAGGCCGCACCCTGCCAAGGAAAGCGGCCCAAAAACTGTCGAGACTTTTTGAAACTAACGTGCAGTGATCACCGACAACCTGGTTATGCCCGCACGCTCAATCGACGCCATGGCTCGTGCCACTTCGCCGTAGTTCACTCCATCGTCAGCCTGCAGTTGCACCCGCACATCGGGGTCCTTGGCCTTCGCCGACTGCAGGTTGAACTCCAGCAGATCCGGCTGGATTTCGTCCTTGTTGATAAACAATTTGCCGGCGCCATCAATGCTCACCACCAGCGGGTCCTTTTGCTCAACCGGCGCCACGGCCTGGGTCTTGGGCAGGTTGATCGGGATGGAGTTGGTCAACAGCGGCGCGGTGACGATAAACACCACCAGCAGCACCAGCATCACGTCCACCAGCGGCGTGACGTTGATCTCGCTCAGCACCTCATCACTGTCTTGCGTGGAGAAGGCCATCTCAGGACGCCTCCTTCACTTTTTGCGGGTTGCCGGCGCTGGATTTGGTCAACGCCGGGTGCAGCAGCACGCGGAAGGAATTCTTCTGCGCCAGGCTGTAGAAGTCGTGGGCAAAGTCATCCAGGTCGGCAGCCGTAAGCTTCAGGCGGCGCAGGAAATAGTTGTAGACCAGCACCGCGGGCACCGCGACGGCGATCCCTACGCCGGTGGCGACCAGCGCCGCACCGATGGGGCCGGCCACGGTTTCGAGGCTGGCGGAACCGGCGGCGCTGATGCCCTTGAGGGCTTCCATGATCCCCCACACGGTGCCGAACAGGCCGATAAACGGCGAGGTGCTGCCGATACTGGCGACCACGGCGAGCCCGGTTTCCAGCGAGCGGCGTTCCCGCACGATCTGCTGGCGCAGGGCGCGTTCGAGGCGGTCCTGGTGGTTGATGGCCTGGCTCAGGTCGGCCGCGTGGGGCGCCTCGCCGACCTGGATCGCGGCATAACCGGCCTGGGCCACACGCGCAGCAGCGCCCGGTTGGGTTTCGGCGAGTTCGGCGGCGGAGTCGAGGCTCGATGCCGCCCAGAACTGTTTATGGAACTTGCGATCCTGGGCCTTGAGACGACCGAACTGCACGCCCTTGAGCAGGGCCAGGCCCCAGGTGGCGACCGAAAAGACCACCAGCAGCCAGATCACCGCGCTTTCGATGGATTCAAGTGGAGATGCTAATGCCATGGTGTTTTCCCTCTGAACAGATCGCGGTGTGTGCAACACCCCGCAGCAATAGTTAGTGAATCTTGAAGTCGATCGGTACGCTGACCCAGCCGTTCTGGGCCACATCGCCCTGCTTGGCCGGCACGAAGCTCCAACGCTTCACGGCGGCCAGTGCGGCGTCGTCGAGTTGCTGGCGACCGCTGCTTTTCTGGATCTGGATCTCGCCCGGTTTGCCACTGGCCAGTACCTGCACCCGCAGCAATACCGTGCCTTCCCAACCGCGACGCTGGGCCAGTGACGGATACTCCGGCGCCGGGTTTTTCAGGTACGCGGCGTTGGCCGAAGCAGGCGTTACCGGGGCCGGCGCCGGCGGTGCGACCGGAGCAGGCGCCGGAGGCGCCGGTACCGGTGGCGCGGGCGGTTGCTCAACCGGCTTGGCGACAGGCTTGGGCACCGGTTTGGGCACGGGCTTGGGCGGTGGAATCTTTTTCGGCGCCGGCTTGGCGGCCAACTCATCCACCACCGGTGGCGGTGGCTCGACCACAGGCGGCGGCGGTGGTGGCGGCGCAGGCGGTGGCGGTTCCACCACCGGCGGCGCCGGCTGGGAAAATTCGATGGTCATCGGCGGGATTTCCGGCGGCACGATCGGCAGCACCGGCGTGGCCTTCTGGCTTACCCAATAAATCACTGCACCGTGCAACGCCAACACCAGCAGCCCCAGCAGAATCCCTTCGCGACGGCTGGAGAAACGCTTTGGAGTCTTTTGCGTTCGCAACTGCCCCAACGGCGCGCGGTGCGGCCGGCCAAGGTCGACCAACTCACCACTCGGTGCCTGGCGCCATTGCGCCTCGTGTGCACTGGCGGCGGTCTGGACTTTGCCCATTGATTCACTCCCTACGGTTTTGAAACAAAAAAACCGACAGGCCTGCATGGAAGGCCGTCGAGGGCTGAATCATCGGGGCCAGACGCTTATCTCTTAAAGTAATCTTTAAAGTTATACATAGACCTAAACCGAATAAACAAAACACTCGGAAACGCCAAAGCCTTGTGCGGCGTGGCTTGGCGCCACGCGCTCAGTTTTGGATGCTTTGCAGGCATAAAAAATATTCAGAAAAGGCATGACTCAGCCAGGGCTGTTTGCGCATAAATCGAGCAATTGGCGCTGCAGACTCTGCCCCGCCGCGCCCAGGCCACTGCGGCCATACAGCGCCAGCCGCACGCCCTGCACCGCCGGCAAACCGCTGCCTTCACCCAACACCACATGCCCCGGTTGCACCACCCGACGCGGCAACAGGCTGATGCCCAACCCGGCCGCTACCGCCGAGCACACACTGGCTAGGCTCGCGCTGGAATAACCGATACGCCAGCGCCAGCCGGCCACTTCCAGGTGCTGGAGCATTTCATTGCGGTACAGACCGCCTACCGGGAAGGCCACCAAGGGCAGCGGGTCGCGCCCCAGGCAAGGGGTGCTGCGGCTGTCGACCCAACACAAGGGCTCTGGCCACGACGCCAGGCAGTCGGCGCTGTCGCCCATTTGCTTGACCAGCAACACATCAAACTCGCCGGCCCGGTACTGGCGCTGCAACTCGGGGCCCAGGCCGCTGGTGACCTCCAGACGCACCCGTGGGAACGCCAGCACAAACGCCGACAGCAACGGCATCAGGCGCTCGGCGGCAAAGTCTTCCGGCACGCCCAGGCGCAGCACGCCGTCGCTTTGCTGGTTGATCAACACGTCGGCGGCCTCTTCGTGCAACGCGAGGATGCGTCGCGCATAAGCCAGCAGCCGTTCACCCTCGGCGGTGGCCACCACATGGCGCTGGTCGCGGTCGAGCAACTGGCACGCGGCGGCGTCTTCGAGACGACGAATCTGCTGGCTCACGGTGGATTGGGTGAGGTGCAGGCGCTCGGCGGCGCGGGTGAAGTTGCCGCAATCCACTACGGCGACAAAGCTGCGTAGCAACACCGGATCGAACATAGTCATTCCAATTACCACTGGTTAGCATGGTTATATTTAATTTCAGAATACCTTTGCCGCTGCCCATACTCACGCCTCATTTATCTATCGCAAGGGCGCTGCATGACCCTGAATAAATCCCTCGCCGGCTGGGGCCTGCTGGTGGTGCTTGGCCTCAACCTGCGGCCGATCCTCAGCTCCATCAGCCCCTTGCTCGGCGAAATCCGCCAGGCCACCGGCCTGAGTTTCCAGAGCAGCGCCCTGCTCACCAGCCTGCCGGTGGTGTGCATGGGCCTGGTGGCGCTGGTGGGCGTGCGGGTGGAGGCGCGTCTGGGTGAGCGACGGGGTATCGCGTTGGGCCTGATGATGATTCTGCTGGCGTGCCTGGCGCGCTGGCTGATGGGCCAGGCGTCGGCGCTGCTGGTTACGGCATTGCTCGGCGGCGCGGGGGTGGCGCTGATCCAGGCGCTCGTGCCGGCGATGATCAAGCGCGAGTTTCATCACCGCGTACCCGTGGCGATGGGCGTGTACTCGGCTTCGCTGATGGCCGGCGGCGGCCTGGCGGCGCTGCTTAGCCCGGTAGTGGCCACGCATTTCCAGCAATGGCAGGCCGGGCTCGGCGTGTGGTTGCTGCCGGCGCTGGGGGCGTTGCTGCTGTGGGCCTGGCTGCCGTTGGGCGCGGCGAAGAATCCACAGGTGGTGCCGGCGTTTCAGGGCCTGCGCAACCGCCGGGCGTGGCTGCTGGCGCTGTATTTCGGTTTGGTCAATTGCGGTTACATGAGCATGGTGGCGTGGCTGCCTGCCTACTATCAGCAACTGGGCTGGGGCGTGTTGCCCAGCGGTTCGTTGCTGGCGTTCATGACCATCTTCCAGGTGATTGCCGCGCTGTTGATGCCGGTGCTGGCGCAACGTGGCGTCGACCGCCGGCCCCTGCTCGGCATCAGCCTGCTGGCGCAAACCGTGGGTTACCTGGGCCTGATCCTCGCCCCGCAGGAGTTTCCCCACCTGTGGGTGGCCTTGTGCGGCTTTGGCCTGGGCGCGTGTTTTGCCCTGAGCCTGCTGCTGACCCTCGACCACCATCGCGACCCGCGCCAAGCCGGGCAACTGGCGGCCTTTGTGCAGGGCGTGGGTTTCTTGATCAACGCGATTTCGCCGTGGATGACCGGCTGGCTGCGTGAGCTGACCGGCAGCTTTGTCAGCGCCTGGGTGGTGCTGACGGTGACGGTGGTGGCCATGCTGCTGGTAACGCGCGTGTTCAGCCCGGCGACCTACCGCACGGCGCCGGCTCTATAGATATGCATTTAAGATCTAGATAAAACAATCAAGCTTCGTTGACGGAATAAGCAAGCGCCTTAAAATCCCGGTTCTCCCAAAGGATGCCGGGCACACCATGGACCTTCGCCAACTGCGCTACTTCATCGCGCTCAACGAACACCGCAGTTTCGTGCGCGCCGCCGACGCCATGGGCATCACCCAGCCGGCATTCAGCCGCAGCATCCAGGGCCTGGAGCAGGAGTTCGGCTGTGTACTGGTGGACCGCGCGAATAAAGACCTGCGCCCCACCCCCGAAGGTCAGGTGGTGCTGCAACACGCGTTGAGCCTGGTGCAGGGCGCGGCGCTGCTCAGCCATGAAGTCACGCGCATGACCAAACTCGACGCCGGCGAAGTACGCTTTGGCAGCGATGCGGTGGCCGCCGTCAACTTGGTGCCCCAGGCCATGGCGCGCTTTATCACCGCGTACCCGAAGGTACGCAGTGCGCTGCAGGTGGATAACTGGGAACGGCTGGGGCGCAGCCTGAGCCGCGAAGAGATCGAATTTTTTATCGCCGATGTGCGCCACTTCGAAGCCGAACCGAACTTCCAGACCCAGGCCCTGACGCCCCGGCGCAGTGTGTTTTTCTGCCGTGCCGGGCACCCGCTGTTGGCCAAGGACAGCCTGTCCACCAACGACCTGTTCGGCTACCCGCTGGCTACACCACTGATCGCACCGGGCATTCGCAAACTGCTGGCCAACCTCAGTGGGCGCATCGACTTCGCGCCTTCCATCGAGCTTGAGCAGTTTGCCGCGCTGGCGACCATCGTGCGTCAGTCCAACGCCATCGGCCTGGGCGCCGAAGAGGCCTTCGTCGACGCCTTCGCCAGCGGTGAGTTGCAGGTGCTGCACTGGCGCAACCTGCCCCCCGCCCTGGATAGCCTGAACAACCGCTGCGGGGTGATCAGCCGCGCTGGGGTGCGCCTGTCGCCTGCGGCGAAGGCACTGATAGAGACCCTGCAGGCGGTGGAAAACCCAGCCGATTGGCCCGCGCAAACGTCCCGAAATCATTGAAACGCACGCCCATCTCGGCCATGACCTTGTGCGCCACGTTGGCGGTCATCTGGCGGATGTAGAACGGTTCCTTCACCACAAAGTGATGGATGCCATGGGTGCTGCCGAAGTTGAAGCAGAATGCCTGCAACGGCCACATCCACCAGGGGTTGAGCACTTGGGTTTGCTGGATCACATTGCCCAGTTCCACGTCGCCGTAGTAGTGCATGTTGGAGCTGACAAAGTGCAGGCAAAAGGTGCGCAACACGTTGGGGCCAATGATGACCACGGCGGCGATGTCGATCACCTGCATCATCTGCAGGGTGCCGGCTGACCACTCGATGGGCGCGCCCATCAGGCCAGCGATGCCGTTGGCGGCATGAAAGCCGAGGAAGATGTACCACGCGCCCCAATGCAGCAGCGCCAGCGGCGCATAGACCAGCAGCGAGCGCTTGAGGATCTTGAGTTTGTGGCCCCAGGTCTTGGCGCGCAGCATGCGGATAAACGCCGACATCACGTTATCGCCGACCATCAGCAAGCGCGCAGAACCCCAGGGTTCACCATTGGTGATGGCGCGCTCTTCCATATCGGTTTCGGTGCCCGACACCTTGTGATGGTTGAGGTGCAGGTGGCGGCGGATCCACGGGTTGATGGTGCTCGGCCGCGCCAACCACACCAGGCCCAGCATCAGGTTGTGGGGCACGCGCTGCTTGCGAAAGTACATGCTGTGGATCAGGTCGTGCTCAAGCTCATGAGTCAGCGAGGCGAAGAAGGCATTGAGCAGCAGGCACACCCACCAGGCCATGTGGCCGCTGATGTACAGCGCCGCCGAGCCGAGCATGCCCAGCAGCGCAAAGGCCAGGATGCCCGCGCCCAGGGCGTCCTGATGCAGCAGCCAGGGGTGCTGCTGGCGCAGGCGCACGCCTTCGGCCAGCACCACTTCACGGATATGCGCCGAACGCTGTTGCGCGTTCATCTGCCGGGGACTTGCACAAGTACCGTCCATGCTTCCATCCTCTGGTTATCGAGGCTTCCATCCTGCACCAGGCCCCCGTGCAGCCTGCTAGCCCCACACGCCAACCTGTTGACCGCAAGCGCCAATCGTCATGACCGAACCCACCTCACTCGCCAGCTGGACCCGCGCCCTGCGCAAGCAACTCGACGCCCTCGGCCTCGACAGCGCCGCGCTGTGCGCCGAGGCCGGGCTGGACCCGCAGCAGATGGACGACCCGAATGCGCGCTACCCGCTGTCGGCGACCACGCGCCTGTGGGCACTGGCGGTGCAGGCCAGCGGCGACCCGGCGATTGGCTTGCGGGTGTCGCGGTTTGTCAGCCCCACCACCTTTCATGCACTGGGCTATGCGTTGGTGGCCAGCGGCAGCCTGCGCGAGGTGTTCGAGCGCATCGTGCGTTATCACCAGGTGGTCAGCGATGCGCTGACGCTGGAGCTGAGTCGCGAGGGCGAGCGCTACCGTTTCCGCCTGCTGCAACCGCCGGGCAGCCCGGCGCCGGCGCTGGAGGCCATCGACGCCTTTGCCGCGATCTATGTGCGCACCTGCCGCAACCGCCTGGGCCGCGACTATGCGCCACTGGCCGTGTACCTGCGCCGCCCGCCACCGGCCGACCCCACGCCGTGGCACACGGTGTTTCGCGCGCCGGTGTTTTTTGGTGCCGAGGAAGATCGAATTGAATTCGCCACCGAGGATTTCGACAGCCACCTCGACGACGCCAACCCCGAGCTGGCCGAACACAATGAAACCGTGCTCAAGCGCACTCTGGCGCAGCTGCAACCGCTGACGTGGGAGCGCAAGGTGCGCGGTGTTATCGAGGCGCAATTGCCTGACGGCGAGCCGAGTGCGGAACGGGTTGCCCAGGCGTTGCACCTGAGCCTGCGCAGCTTGCAGCGACATCTGGCGGATGAGGGGTGTCGGTTTGATGCGTTGCTCAATGAGTGCAGGCAGAACCTGGCGTTGCTGCACCTGCGGGATCTGCAGTGTTCGCTGGCGGAGATCAGTCATCTGTTGGGGTTTGCGGATACCAGCAGCTTTAATCGGGCGTTCAAGCGTTGGACGGGGATGACGCCGGGGCAGTTTCGGGATGGATTGCGGTAGAGGGATTTGTGGTGGATTTTATGGCCTCATCGGGGGCAAGCCCCCTCCCACCTTTGAATGTATTCACAAATCCAAATGTGGGAGGGGGCTTGCCCACGATGGCAGTGGTCCAGGCACTACAGCCTCCGATCCCGCCGCAGCACCTTCTTGACCCGCATCACCAACCCCTTGGCCTCAAACGGCTTGAGCAAATAATCATCCTCATGCAGCTCCAACCCACGCAACCGGTCTTCAATCCCGCCCGGCGTGGTCAAAAACAGCAGCGGCGTGGCACCCTTCAGCCTCACCGCCTGCTGCAATTTCCAGGCATTCAGCCCGGGCAGCATCACGTCCAGGATCACCAGGTCGTACTCGCTGCTTTCGACAAAGCGCTGCGCCGCCATGCCATTGGCCGCGACTTCCACGGTATAGCCGGCCTCGTTCAAGCCCTGGGCCATCCGCTGCGCCTCGTCGGTTTCATGTTCCACTAGCAGCACGCGCATAACACACCTCGATTGATCAGACGTGCAGGCTACCACCCTCAGGTGTGCGCTGCCTCGCGCAGGCGCTGTGGGTCGAGGATTTCGATCTCGCCGTAGCCCAGGCGCACGATGCCTTGGGCTTGCAGGTCCTTGAGCAAGGCGTTGGTGGTCTGGCGCGACAGGCTCAGCATCGCCGCCAGGTCTTCCTGGGGCAATTGCAGCACGCGCTTTGCGTGGTCCATGTCGCCGTAGCCGTCAATGATCATCAACAGCCGGTGGGCCAGGCGCACCGAGGCGGGCATCAGGCTCAATTGTTCGAGGCCGATAAAACTCAGGCGCAATTTCTGGCTCATCAACAACGCCAGGTCGCGCCAGTACTGTGGAGTTTGGTCGAGCATTTTCAGCAGTGCCTGCTGCGGTACTTGCAACAAGGTGCACGGCCCGACGGCGCAGGCGTCGTGGGTGCGCGGCAGGCCGTCGAACAGGCAGATTTCGCCGAACCAGAAGGGCGGCTCCACCAGGCTCAGCACCGCTTCCTTGCCCTGCTCGCTCACCGCACTCACCCGCAATGCACCGTCGAGCACCGCGTACAGGCCACAAGGCGGGTCACCGCGCTTGAACAGGTATTGCCCCGCCGTCAACTGCCGCAGCCGCGCGTGGGCCAGCAGGCTATGCTGAAACGCAGTGGGCAGGTGGCTGAACCAGTGCCCGGTAGCCAAGCGGGGGCGCCATTGCTCTACATCCATGAGAACTCCGAAGATTGTCGCCCAGCTGACAGTTGGTCGCGGGCTGACAGGGCATGATCGACCATCCTACAGGAGGAACAACAATGAAAAGCCTCGTCGACCACCTCAGTCAATACGCCGCCTACCACCGCGACCCGCGCAATATCGCCAGCCACTTTATTGGCATCCCGTTGATTGTGGTGGCGGTGGCGGTGCTGCTGTCACGCCCGGAATGGGCGGTGGGCGGCCTGTGGATTTCACCCGCGGTGATTGTCGCGCTGTTGTCGGCGTGGTTTTACCTGCGCCTGGAACTGGCTTTGGGCGTGCTGATGACGGTGCTGATGGGCTTGTCGGTGTGGGCCGGGCACGTGCTGGCGGCGCAGAGCACGCTGGTGTGGCTGAGTAGCGGGATTGGGATGTTTGTGGTGGGCTGGGTGATTCAGTTTGTCGGGCATTACTACGAAGGCAAGAAGCCGGCGTTTGTGGATGACGTGTCGGGGTTGATTGTAGGGCCGTTGTTTGTGGTGGCGGAGTTGGCGTTTCTGGTGGGGTTGCGGCACGACCTCAAGCAGCAGATTGAGCAGCGCTCGGGGCCCATGACACGCCGTGATCTAAAACCGAGTGAAGTCTAAATGTGGGAGGGGGCTTGCCCCCGATATCGGTGTCTCAGTCACAGATTTATTGACTGATTCACTGCTATCGGGGGCAAGCCCCCTACCACATTGGTTCTGTTTCAATAGTTGGTTTTGTGGTGTGCTTAGGCTTTTTGCCAGACTTTTGGCTTGAAGAATAAGGTCTCGCCGCGCGCCAATCCGGTGAGGCTGTCGTGGTCTTTCACCACTTCGGCCTCGATCAGGTCAGTCTGGCCTTCAACCTTCAACGTCACCCGCGTGGTAGCGCCCAATGGGCGGATATCGCGCACTTCCGCCGCGTGGTGATCCTCCAGCTCATGGCGCGACAGCGACACTTCGTGCGGCCGGAACAGCACGTGCTTGTCCTCGCCCAAATGCAGGCGGTTGGAGTCGCCGAGGAAGTGGTAAACAAAGTCGCTGGCCGGGTTTTCGTAGACTTCACCCGGTGAGCCGATCTGCTCGATCACGCCTTTATTCATCACCACGATACGGTCGGCGACTTCCATGGCCTCTTCCTGGTCGTGGGTCACGAATACCGAGGTGAGGTTGATGTCTTCGTGCAGGCGCGCCAGCCAGCGGCGCAGTTCTTTACGGACCTTGGCGTCGAGGGCGCCGAAGGGCTCATCCAGCAGCAGCACCTTGGGCTCTACCGCCAGGGCACGGGCCAGGGCGATACGCTGGCGCTGGCCACCGGACAGCTGCTCCGGGTAGCGATCCGACAACCAATCCAGCTGCACCATGTTCAGCAGCTCGTGCACCTTGGCCGCGATCTGGGTTTCGCTCGGGCGCTGGTTTTTCGGCTTCATGCGCAGGCCGAAGGCAACGTTGTCGAACACGGTCATATGGCGGAACAGCGCGTAGTGCTGGAACACGAAGCCGACGTTGCGATCGCGCACGTCGTGGCCGGACACGTCTTCACCGTGGAACACGATGCTGCCGTCATCCGGGGTTTCCAGGCCGGCGATGATGCGCAGCAAGGTGGTCTTGCCGCAGCCGGACGGGCCCAGCAACGCCACCAGCTCGCCACTCTGGATATCCAGATTGATGCTGTTCAGGGCCTTGAAGGCGTTGAAATTCTTGCTGACATTACGGACTTCGATCGACATGACTTATTCCTCACCGGCGCTTTTGCGCAGGCGGTTGATACGGTTCTCGCTCCACTGCTTGAGCAGCAGGATGAAGAGCGCCAGGATCAGCAACAGGCTCGCGACGGCAAACGCGGCAACGTGGTTGTATTCGTTGTAGAGGATCTCGACGTGCAGCGGCAAGGTGTTGGTCACGCCGCGAATGTGGCCGGACACCACCGACACTGCGCCGAATTCACCCATGGCCCGCGCGGTACAGAGCACCACGCCGTAGATCAGGCCCCACTTGATGTTCGGTACGGTCACATGCCAGAACATCTGCCAGCCGTTGGCGCCCAGCAGGCGCGCGGCCTCTTCTTCCTGGGTGCCCTGCTCCTGCATCAGCGGGATCAGTTCACGGGCCACGAAGGGCACGGTGACGAAGATGGTAGCGAGCACGATACCCGGCAGGGCGAAGACGATCTGGATGTCATGGTCCTGCAACCACGGGCCAAAGAAGCCTTGGGCGCCGAACATCAACACGTAGACCAGACCCGCGATCACCGGCGAGACCGAGAACGGCAAGTCGATCAGCGTCACCAGGATGCTTTTGCCACGGAACGAGTACTTGCTCACGCACCACGCGGCGCTGACGCCGAACACCACGTTGAGTGGCACCGAAATCGCCACGGCGATCACCGTGAGTTTCAAGGCCGACAGCGCGTCGGGTTCGAGGATCGCGGTGAAGAACGCGCCGAGGCCATTCTTCAGGCCCTGGGACACCACGATAAACAGCGGCAGCAGCAGGAACAGGAAGAATACCAGCCAGCCCAGGCTGATCAGGATACGTCGCGACACTGCGCTGCCACGGCGGGCAGCGTTGGCCGAGGACGCGGCGGAAATAGACGATTGGGACATGTTCCGCGCCTCCTTATGGACGTTCGATGCGCCGCTGCAACAAGTTGATCAGCAGCAGCAAGACAAAGGAAACCACCAGCATCAGCACACCAATGGAGGTGGCACCGCGGTAGTCGTACTGGTCGAGCTTGACCATGATCAGCAACGGCAGGATCTCGGTTTTCATCGGCATGTTGCCGGCGATGAAAATCACCGAACCGTACTCGCCGACGCCACGGGCAAAAGCCAACGCGAAGCCGGTCAGCCAAGCGGGCAGCAACGCAGGCACGAGGATGTAGCGGAACACCTGCAACGGCTTGGCGCCCAGGCAGGCGGCGGCTTCTTCGATTTCCCGGGGGATATCGGCCAGCACCGGCTGCACCGTACGCACCACGAATGGCAGCGTGACAAAGGTCAGCGCCAGGGTGATGCCCAGCGGCGAGTAGGCGATCTTGAAGCCCAGGTCAGCGGCAAACTGGCCAACCAGACCGGTGGGCGTGTACAGCGCGGTCAGCGCGATACCGGCCACAGCAGTGGGCAGGGCGAACGGCAGGTCGATCATCGCATCGATGATCTTGCGGCCGGGGAAGGTGTAGCGCACCAGCACCCAGGCCAGCAGCGTGCCGATCACGCCGTTGATCAGCGCGGCGTACAACGCGGTGCTGAAGCTCAGTTTCAACGCCGCCAGCACGCGCGGTGCGGAAATAATGGCCCAGAACTGATCCCAAGTGAGTTGAGCGGCGTGTACAAACATCGCCGCGAGGGGGATGAGTACGATCAGGCTGAGGTACACCACGGTGTAGCCCAGCGTCAGCCCGAAGCCGGGTATGACGGGGGAGATACGACGCGACATAAGAGTCCTTGGT
>Ga0256410_1001797_pt1 | contig 15571 bp, 11 predicted proteins | sample PhyWR1_FD_185983 | JGI IMG/M metagenome (GOLD analysis project Ga0256410, IMG submission 185983) | Leaf surface microbial communities from wheat plants in UC Gill Tract Community Farm, Albany, California, United States - DLSL W.R1 | ecosystem: Host-associated > Plants > Phyllosphere >... | reverse complement strand
GGCTGGCGAGAAGGACGTGGCGACAACTGGGACGGTATGACTGGCACTGCGGGCATCCACAGACTCAACGAACTTCACGCCGTCGGCTAATCAGGGCATCTAATTCCGACATACCACCTTTGACTATGTAACGACTTAACCACGCACGCCTTACCCAGGCGGCGGGCTTCGGCCCAGGGGCTCCTTATGGAGCCCTTTTTATTGGATGGCAAAACCCATTGAGGCTAGCGCTTTTTGTGGGTTACCCCTTGCGCGCTCAGTTAAGCGTGATTCCCTGTGGCGAGCAGGCTTGCCCTGCGTTGGGTTGCGCAGCAGCCCCAAAACCAGGCGCTGAGCCGTATCAGGTACACCGCGGTTTGCTGGCTTGGGGGCGGCGCTTCGCACCCCAACGCGGGGCAAGCCCTAATGCCAGTCAGTTAAGCGCAGATTCCCTGTGGGAGCGGTGGGTCAGTCGACCTCAATGTTTGCTGGGCCGACGCCTTCGCAGGCAAGCCCGCTCCCACATTTGATCTTGGTTACTTTGGGCATCGCGTTCGCTTAACTGAACGGCACTGGGGCAAGCCCGCTCGCCACGATGGCATCCACCGATTCGCGGATCAGCGCCGGTCCCTTGTAGATAAAGCCGGAGTACAGCTGCACCAGGCTTGCGCCGGCCGCTATTTTCTCGGCGGCGTGCTTGCCTTCGGTAATGCCGCCCACGGCGATGATGGGCAAGCGCCCGGCAAGTTCAGCCGCCAGCACCCTGACGATGTGGGTGCTCTGATCGCGAACCGGTGCGCCCGAAAGCCCGCCCGCCTCATCCCCATGGGCCAGGCCTTCGACACCTGCGCGGCTCAGGGTGGTGTTGGTCGCGATCACCGCATCCATCCCCGAATCCACCAGGGCCTGGGCTACCAGGATCGTCTCCGCGTCGCTCATGTCCGGGGCAATCTTGATCGCCAGCGGCACGCGCTTGCCATGCCGCACGGCCAGGTCTTCCTGGCGCTGGCGCAGGGCTTCGAGCAACTGTTTGAGCGAGTCGCCGAACTGCAGGCTGCGCAGGCCCGGCGTGTTGGGCGAGCTGACGTTGACGGTGACGTAGCTGGCGTGGGCGTAGACCTTGTCCAGGCAGATCAGGTAGTCATCCACTGCGCGCTCGACCGGGGTGTCGAAGTTCTTGCCGATATTGATGCCCAGGATGCCCTTGTACTTCGCCGCCTGGACCCGCGACAGCAGGTGATCGACGCCCAGGTTGTTGAAGCCCATGCGGTTGATGATCGCCTCGGCTTCCGGCAGGCGGAAGATGCGTGGCTTGGGATTACCCGGTTGCGGCCGTGGCGTCACGGTGCCGATTTCGACAAAGCCGAAACCCAACTGTGCAAAACCGTCAATCGCGGCGCCGTTCTTGTCCAGGCCGGCGGCCAGCCCGACCGGGTTGGGAAACTCGAGCCCCATCACCGACACCGGCATTTTCGCCGGCGCCTTGCAGACCAGGCCATTGAGCCCCAGGCGGCCGCCGGCACCGATCAGGTCCAGGGACAGATCGTGGGAGGTTTCCGGGGAGAGTTTGAACAACAGCTGGCGGGCCAGGTTATACATGGGCGGGCTAGACTCGGATGGCGGCGAAAGGTGGCGCGATTATAGCCGGGGTGACCACCCTGGCGCGAGGCATGCCGCCTGATCGTCAGTGACGCAGCGCAACCAGCGCCTCATACCGGGCCCAGATTTTTTGCGCATATTGCTCGCGCAATGCATCACGCTGCGGCCCCGACCCTGCTCCCGCGTTGTAGGAACCCACGGCCGTCCAGTTGTAACCGAACCGCTGGATAAACCCGGCGAGGATCGATGCGCCCACTTCCACCGACAGACAGGGTTCGCTCAGCAGCCGCTCTTCGGTAATACCCTGTTTGAGCAAGCGTGGCAGGTGCACGCTGTTGATCTGCATCAAGCCGATATCGCGGCTGCCGTCGCTGTTCGCGTTGTTCATCGCGTTCGCGCGGTATCCCGACTCCACCGCCGCGATGGCCTGCAGCAGTTCCGGTTCAATATCGTAGCGACCGGCCACGTCTTCCCAGCAATCGGCCAAGGCTCGGCTGCTGACCAGCACCGCACTCAACACGGCGCTGCTGGCCAGGCGCTTAATCATGCTGCACCTGACCACAGGCCGAGCAGAGACGCTGCTCGCGCGTCCCCTCCAACAGCGCTCTGTGCTGGACGTTCACAGGGCAAGTGAAGCGATAGCCCTTGCCATAAATCGTCTTGATAAAGCCCTTGTCGGCCTTCAGGTGTTTGCGCAGTGCATAAATGCAGCGGGTGAGCGACTCCTCGGACACCTCTCTACGGGGCCAGGCCGACTCCAGCAAATGGTCCTTGGTCATCAACGCACCACCGGATGCCAGCAGCAACCGCAGCACATGCCACTCTTTGGGCGGTAATTGAAGGTCCACATTCTGCCCGGTCAAGCGGCCATAACCATGCAAGGTCCACCCGGCAAATACCCATGAGGCTGTCAGCTCATCATTTGCGATGGCCATGGGCACCTCGGTATTGATCTACTGACATTGAATTTCTGGCTTCCTGAATCAACCGATACGGCAACGGCAGGACTATAAAAACCTGACCACCGAACCGAGCTAGGAAACGACTTATGCGCCTGAGGATTTCGATAGTCGCTACGTAGGACTTTTCGCCATACGAAGGTCACTCAGCGGACTCTGGGCTTGCGCGGTTGAAGGCACGTTGCACCCGCTCGTATTGGGCCCCGGTCAGTGGCGGCGGCCCCACGGCGCCTGCCAGCAGCTTCGGCTCGCCGCCCACCGCGCGCGCCTGGATCACAAACAGCCGCACCTGGGCGCCGCGCGCGCGGCGCGCGCCCTCGTCATCACGGCGAAAAGCCCCCAGCCACAGGCGCCGGCCCTGGGGCACACGCACCACCGTGCTGATCGCGATGCGGCCCACCGCCCCAGCCGAACCTGCCTTGAGCTTGCCGGCCATGGGCCGCCCATCCTCCAGGCTCAGTTGCATCTCGATCTGGCTCGCATCGGCAAAACGCGGCAGCACACTGGCTTCGGTGCGATAGCGCACCGGTTGCCACTGGGCATCGTCTTGCGCGGATTTGGGCAGGTAAAACGTGTGGGCGTCATGGAACACTGCCGGAACGTTTTCCTGGGTAAGGATCACCGGAAACGCCACCACTCTGGCCTTGCGACGACGTTCCAGCGCAGCCAGCTGCGTCATCAGACGGTTGTCGTCCAGAGGGTCCAGCACCTGTGTCACTGAGGGCGCGTCGTCACCCTCCCCGGACCAGGACGTCTTCAGCTTTTCCAGTTCATTACGGTCCACGTCGATCTGCCACAGCGTCACTTCAATCGGTCGCCTGGGCGTGTCGAGTTGCGTCACCAGCTCCTCGATCACCTTGACCTGAGCCGGCTTGCCCTTGATCAGCAGGCTGTTGGAGTCAGGATAAGCAATCACCAACAGGCGCTTGTCAGCCAGCGGACCACGCGCACCTTGCTCACGCTCGGCAGCCAGCACGGTCTCGATCATCGAGGCCATGCCGGGAACATTGACCTGCTCATCGCCCAGGGCGTATTGGCGATCGGCCACATGGGTATTGAACACCTGCACCACGCCAAACGCCTGATCGCCCACCGGCACCTGGGTGCGCTGGCGATCCATCAGTTGCGCCAGGTGCAGCACCTGATCCACGTAGTTGGGCGGGCCGGACACATAAAAGGTGCGCCCGGCGCTCTCGCGCAGGGGAAAGCGTGATTCATCCAACCCCGAGCGGCGCATGAACTCGCGCAGCCGGTCGACCGAGATATGCCGCAGTGTCACCGCAGAGCTTTTCGCCTCGCTGGCGTCATACACACGGAGCACTTGGCCGTCGCTGTACCAGATCAGGCCATGCTGCTCGGCGAGGGCCTGCAGGGTGTGCTGCGCCGCCTTCAGGTCGAACACGCCGGAAACGCGCGTGCGCGAGACATCGCGGCTGACCACCACGGGCAACCCCAAGGGCACTGACAACGCGGTAAAGACGGTATGCAGGCTTTCATCCTGCGCCCGATACGCCTCGGCCGAGGCGAACGTGCTTGCCCACAGCACGGCCAGGCACAGTAACCAGCGCAAGCGGGTCATGACAGGGGAATCGATCGTCACTTTGGATGTTCCTCGCAAAGAGGCGGCCATACTGAAAGCCGGCCGGGTTTCAATCTTGATGAAAACCTGACGGCCTGCCGCGGCCGCGAGGCCGTGGCATGTGCCTTGCTAAGCCTTGCTCACTGGTTTTTTGATTGAAAAGGCGGCATTGATGAACGATTCGGCAGGCAGCGGCCCGACCAGCGATCCATTGGCCTGGGTCCACGGCAGTGACGCCCCGGAAAAGAGCAGCCTCGACCTCGGATTCATGGCCTTGAGCGATTGCGCCTCGCTGGTGGTGGCGGCCACTCAGGGCTTTGCCCAACCCTACGGCTTGACCCTGAACCTCAAGCGCCAGTCATCCTGGGCCAACCTGCGCGACAGGCTGGTCAGCGGTGAACTGGATGCCGCCCACAGCCTGTATGGGCTGATCTACGCGGTGCACCTGGGCATCGGCGGCGTGGCGTCCACCGACATGGCGGTGCTGATGGGCCTGAACCAGAACGGCCAGAGCATCAATCTGTCTCACGGTCTGCAGGCACAGGGGGTGACCACTCCTGAGGCGCTGGACCACCACGTGCACCAAAGCCGTACAAAACTGACCTTCGCCCAGACATTTCCCACCGGCACCCACGCCATGTGGCTGTATTACTGGCTCGCAAGCCAGGGCATTCACCCCTTGCAGGATGTCGACAGCGTGGTGGTGCCGCCGCCGCAGATGGTTGCGCACCTGCAGGCAGGGCGCATTGACGGTTTCTGTGCCGGCGAACCCTGGGCCGCCAGCGCGGTGAAGCACAATCAGGGCTTCACCCTGGCGACCAGCCAGACGATCTGGCCAAACCACCCGGAAAAAGTGCTGGGCTGCACCCAGGCTTTCGTCGACCAATACCCCAACACCGCGCGCGTGCTGGTGATGGCTGTGCTCGAAGCCAGCCGTTTTATCGAGCAGAGCCAGGAAAACCGCCGTTCCACCGCGCAGCTACTCAGCGCCCGCGAGTACCTCGACGCCCCGCTCGACTGCATCGAGCCTCGCCTGCTCGGCCATTATGACGACGGCCTGGGCAACCAGTGGCAGGATCCCCATGCGCTGCGCTTTTTCGCCAAGGGCGAGGTCAACCTGCCGTACCTGTGCGACGGCATGTGGTTCATGACCCAGTTCCGCCGCTGGGGTCTGCTGCGTGAAGACCCGGACTACCTTCAGGTTGCCCGCCAGGTGCAGCAACTGAACCTCTATCGCCAGGCCGCCGCCGCCGTTGACGTGCCGGCAAGCCGCCAGGACATGCGCAGCAGCCAGTTGATCGACGGCAAAATCTGGGACGGCTCCGACCCCGCCGCCTACGCACGCAGCTTCCGCCTGCACGCCCTGGCGGATCACCCCAACCGCCAGGCTCAGCGCTGACAGGAGGCCACCCATGCTGCGAATCCTGTTGATCAACGACACCCCGCGCAAGGTCGGGCGGCTCAAGGCGGCGCTGGTCGAGGCCGGCTTCGAGGTCATCGATGAGTCCGGCCTGACCATCGACCTGCCCGCCCGCGTCGAAACGGTGCGCCCGGACGTGATCCTGATCGATACCGAGTCAGCCGGGCGCGATGTGATGGAGCAAGTGGTGCTGGTGACGCGCGACCAGCCGCGACCGATTGTGATGTTCACCGATGAGCACGACCCGAATGTGATGCGCCAGGCGATCAAGTCCGGCGTCAGCGCCTATATAGTTGAAGGCATCCAGGCCCAGCGCCTGCAACCGATCCTCGACGTGGCCATGGCCCGCTTCGAAAGCGACCAGGCCCTGCGCGCCCAGTTGCAGGCCCGCGACCAGCAATTGGCCGAGCGCAAGCGCATCGAACTGGCCAAGGGCATGCTGATGAAAATGAAAAACTGCAACGAGGAAGAGGCCTACACCCTGATGCGCCGCCAAGCCATGAGCCGCCAGCAGAAACTGATCCAGGTGGCCGAGCAGATTATTGCCATGAGTGAGCTGCTGGGCTGACTGTGGCAAGCCTTGTGATGGGCAGACTGGTTTTGATTGTGGTTGTGGCGAGCAGGCTTGCCCTCATGCCGTTCAGTTAAGCGCAGATTCCCTGTGGCGAGCAGGCTTGTCCTGCGTTGGGCTGCGCAGCAGCCCCAAAACCAGGCGCTGAGCCGTATCAGGTTCACCGTGTTTTGCAGGATTGGGGGCGCTTCGCACCCCAACGCGGGGCAAGCCCGCTCGCCACGGGGGCTCGTTCTTCACAAAGTTTAGTGTTGGCACAGGACTTGCCATGCATTCATCACAGGTAGCCAACGGCGGTTGCCCTTCCACGACAAAGACGTCGCACATCCGGTTTGCTTTCGCGAACCCGATGGCGGCGTTTTTTTTCGTTTTGGCCTTCTGACAAGACCCCCTACCGTTGAGGTGCGTGATGAAATCAAGCTTCTGGAAATCCGGGCACACCCCGACCCTGTTTGCCGCGTTCCTGTATTTCGACCTGAGTTTCATGGTCTGGTATCTGCTGGGCCCGCTGGCCGTGCAGATTGCCGCCGACCTGCACCTGACCACCCAGCAACGTGGCCTGGTAGTGGCAACGCCGATCCTGGCGGGCGCGGTGCTGCGCTTTCTGATGGGCATGCTGGCCGACAAGTTGTCGCCCAAGACCGCTGGGCTGATTGGCCAGGTGATCGTGATCGTTGCGTTGTTCGGCGCGTGGAAACTGGGTATTCATAGTTATGAGCAAGCCCTGCTGCTGGGCTTGTTCCTCGGCATGGCCGGCGCATCCTTTGCCGTCGCCCTGCCCCTGGCCTCGCAGTGGTACCCCGCTGAGCATCAGGGCAAGGCCATGGGCATCGCCGGGGCAGGCAACTCCGGCACGGTGTTCGCCGCGTTGCTGGCCCCGGTGTTGGCCGCCGCCTTTGGCTGGAGCAATGTCTTCGGTTTTGCGCTGATTCCGTTGGTCCTCACGCTGATCGTGTTCGCCTGGCTGGCACGCAATGCTCCGCAACGCCCGAAAGCCAAAGCCATGGCCGACTATTTCAAGGCGCTGGGCGACCGTGACAGCTGGTGGTTCATGTTTTTCTACAGCGTGACCTTCGGCGGTTTCATCGGCCTGGCCAGCGCCCTGCCCGGCTACTTCAACGACCAGTATGGCCTGAGCCCGGTGACCGCCGGCTACTACACCGCCGCCTGCGTGTTCGGCGGCAGCCTGATGCGCCCGTTGGGCGGCGCCCTGGCGGACCGTTTCGGCGGCATCCGCACGCTGCTGGGCATGTACAGCGTGGCGGCGGTGTGCATCGCGGCGGTGGGTTTCAACCTGCCAAGTTCCTACGCCGCCCTGGCACTGTTCGTGTGCACCATGCTCGGACTGGGCGCGGGCAACGGTGCGGTCTTCCAACTGGTACCCCAGCGTTTTCGCAGCGAAATCGGCGTAATGACCGGCCTGATCGGCATGGCCGGCGGCATCGGCGGCTTCGCCCTCGCCGCTGGCATGGGCGCGATCAAGCAAAGCACCGGCAGTTATCAACTGGCCCTGTGGCTGTTCGCCAGCCTCGGCGTGCTGGCCTGGTTCGGCCTCTACGGCGTGAAACGCCGCTGGAGAACGACGTGGGGTTCGGCCGCAGTGACTGCCGCGCGCGTCTGATGAGTCTGCAACTAAGCGTCGCCCAGGCCAGCGCCATGGGTCCGCGCAGCGAAAACCAGGATGCCCTGCGCGTGGTCACGCCCAGCGCGGAACTGGCTGCGAGCAAAGGTTACCTGTGCGCCCTCGCCGATGGCGTCAGCCAATGTGCCGACGGCGGCCTGGCCGCGCGTTCAAGCCTGCAGGCGCTGGCCCTGGACTACTACGCCACGCCGCAGACCTGGGGCGTGGCCCAGGCGCTCGAACGGTTATTGCTCGCGCAGAATCGCTGGCTGCAAGCCAACGGCGGCGGCCAGCCGTTACTGACCACCCTCAGCGCCCTGGTGTTTCGCGGCCGGCGCTTCACCCTCGCCCATGTCGGCGACTGTCGCGTGTATCGCTGGCTGGACGGCGAGTTGCAGCGCATCAGCGAAGACCATGTGTGGGAGCAACCGGGCATGCAGCATGTGCTCAAGCGCGCCCTTGGCCTGGATCAACACCTGGTGCTGGATTTTCTCGACGGCGAACTGCGCGCGGGCGAGTGTTTCCTGCTGCTCAGCGACGGCGTATGGGCCACGCTGAGCGAACACAGCATCTGCGCCATCCTGCGCGAGCAAACCAACCTCGACATGGCCGTCAACACCCTGGTGAGCGCCGCGCACCTGGCCGGCAGCCAGGACAACGCCAGCGCGCTGCTGGTGCGCATTGACGCGCTCGGCGCCGCCACCCTGGGCGATGCGCTGGTGCAGTTGCAGCAATGGCCACTACCGCCGCCGCTCAAGCCTGGCCAGCCGTTCGAAGGCTGGGAGGTGGAAAGCCTGGTCGCGCAGAGCCGACAATCGTTGCTGTACCGAGTGCGCGACGCCCAGCAACAGCCCTGGCTGCTGAAAACCCTGCCGCGCGGCCACGACAACGACACCGATGCGGGCCAGGCGCTGCTGTCGGAGGAATGGTTTCTGCGCCGGGTGGCCGGACGCGCGTTTCCGGACGTTCACCCGGCCAGCGGGCGTCAGCATCTTTACTATGTGATGCGCGAGTACCCAGGGCTCACCCTGGCCGAGCTGTTCAAGCAGCAAGGCCCGTTGCCCCTGGCGCAATGGCAATCCATCGCCGAGCGTTTGCTGCGCGCGGTCGGCCTGCTGCATCGCCGGCAGATCCTGCACCGCGATATCAAGCCGGAAAACCTGCTGCTGGGCGACGACGGTGAACTGCGGGTGCTGGATTTTGGCCTGGCCTACTGCCCGGGCCTTTCCGAAGACCCAATGAACACACTGCCCGGCACGCCGAGCTTTATTGCCCCCGAAGCGTTCAATGGCGAGCGTCCTGCGCCTCAGCAGGATTTGTACAGTGTCGGCATTACGCTGTATTACCTGCTGACGGGACATTATCCCTACGGCGAAATCGAAGCCTTCCAACGTCCCCGCTTCCATCAACCGATCAGCGCCAGCCGCTATCGCCCCGACCTGCCGGATTGGCTGCCCCTGAGCCTTGAACGCGCCGTGGCCGCGCAACCCGCGCAGCGTTATGAAACCGCCGAAGAATGGCTGCTGGTGCTGGAGCAGGCCGACCGCCGCGAACTGAGCGTACGCCCGCGACCGCTGCTGGAGCGCGAACCGCTGAGGGTGTGGCGCACGTTGGCGCTGGTGTCGCTGCTGATCAATCTGGTGCTGCTGTACGGACTGTTGCACCACTAACGGGCAAAACGCTTCGGCTGTGAGGTTAAACGCCCAGTAAAACTGCGGTTATGCCGACTTGGCACAACCGCTGCATTAGCTCTGGCAACAACCCACATACAGCCGCCCCTTCAACGACGAAGGATCGAGCTTCCCGAGAGAACGGGACCCGGACAAAGGCGTCCTCGCTAGCTGACTAGCGGGGACGCCTTTTTTTGTTTGCGCGTGATTGGTCGGAGAGCGACATGAAAAAACTCAAATTGGTGATGATCGGCAACGGCATGGCCGGGGTGCGTACCCTTGAAGAACTGCTCAAGCTGAGCAGCGATCTCTACGACATCACCGTGTTCGGCGCCGAACCCCACACCAACTACAACCGCATCCTGCTGTCGCCGGTGCTGGCTGGTGAACAAACCTTCGAAGAGATCGTGCTCAACGACCTGGACTGGTACCTGGACAATAACGTCAAGCTGCTGCTCAACCGCAAGGTCGTGCAGATCGACCGGGTCAAGCGCAAAGTCATCGCCGAGGACGGCACCGAGGCCGAGTACGATCGTTTGCTGATCGCGACCGGTTCCACACCGTTTATCCTGCCGATCCCCGGCAACACCTTGCAGGGCGTGATCGGCTATCGCGACATCGCCGACACCCAGGCCATGATCGACACCGCCAAGACCCACAAGCACGCGGTGGTCATCGGTGGCGGCCTGCTTGGCCTGGAAGCGGCCAACGGCCTGATGCTGCGCGGCATGCACGTGACCGTGGTGCACATCGGCGAATGGTTGCTGGAACGCCAGCTGGACAAGACCAGTGGCCAACTGCTGCAAACCGAACTGGAAAGCCGTGGTCTGGTATTTCGCCTGGCCGAACACACCCAGGCCCTGCACGATGCCGGCAATGGTCGCGTTGGCTCGGTGCAGTTCAAGAACGGCGACATCATCCCCGCCGACCTGGTGGTGATGGCCGCCGGCATTCGGCCCAATACCGAACTCGCGGAAACATCAGGCATCCCGTGCAACCGCGGGATTCTGGTCAACGACACGATGCAAACCTACGACCCGCGTATTTATGCGATCGGCGAATGCGCCAGCCATCGCGGGATTGCCTACGGCCTGGTTGCGCCGCTGTTCGAACAGGCCAAGGTCTGCGCCAACCACCTGGCTCAGCTCGGCTTTGCCACCTACAAAGGTTCGGTCACCTCGACCAAGCTGAAAGTCACTGGCATCGACCTGTTTTCAGCCGGCGATTTCATGGGCGGCGAAGGCACCGAGACCATCACCCTCTCCGACCCGATTGGCGGCGTGTACAAAAAACTGGTGATCAAGGACGACATCCTCGTCGGCGCCTGCCTGTACGGCGACACCGCCGATGGCGGTTGGTACTTCCGCCAGATCCGTGAGAACCATGCCATCGGCGAGATCCGCGATCACCTGATGTTCGGCGAAAACGCCTTGGGCGACGTAGGCCATCAGGGCCAGGACAAGGCCATGAGCATGGCCGACAGCGCTGAAGTCTGCGGCTGCAACGGCGTGTGCAAGGGCACCATCGTCAAGGCGATCCAGGAACAGGGCCTGTTCAGTGTCGACGAGGTGAAAAAACACACTAAAGCCGCCAGTTCCTGCGGCTCCTGCGTGGGGCTGGTGGAACAGATCCTGATCAACACCGTGGGCGGCGCGGCCGATGTAAAACCCAAGAGCGAAAAAGCCATCTGCGGGTGCAGCGACCTCAACCACGGGCAAATCCGCCAGGCTATCCGCGAACAGCATTTGCTGACCATCGCCGGCACCATGAGCTACCTGAACTGGCGCACCCCCAACGGCTGCGCCACCTGCCGCCCGGCGCTGAACTATTACCTGATCTCCACCTGGCCCGGCGAAGCCAAGGACGACCCGCAATCGCGCCTGATCAACGAACGGGCCCACGCCAACATCCAGAAAGACGGCACCTACTCTGTGGTCCCAAGGATGTGGGGCGGTGTGACCAATCCTTCGGAACTGCGCCGTATCGCCGACGTGGCCGACAAGTACAACGTGCCGATGGTCAAGGTCACCGGCGGTCAGCGCATCGACTTGCTCGGCATCAAGAAGCAGGACTTGCCCGGCGTGTGGAAAGACCTCGACATGCCGTCCGGCCACGCCTACGGCAAATCCATCCGCACCGTGAAAACCTGCGTCGGCAGCGAGTTCTGCCGCTTCGGCACGCAGAATTCCACGCAACTGGGCATTGAGCTGGAGCACGACCTGTTCAACATGTGGTCGCCGCACAAGGTCAAGCTGGCGGTGTCCGGTTGCCCGCGCAATTGCTCGGAAGCCGGCATCAAGGATGTCGGCATCATTGGCGTCGACTCCGGCTGGGAGATGTATATCGGCGGCAACGGCGGCATCAAGACCGAAGTCGCGGAATTCTTCGTCAAGCTCAAAACCGCCGATGAAGTGCGCGAGTACAACGGCGCATTCCTGCAGTTGTACCGCGAGGAGGCCTTCTACCTGGAGCGCACCGTGCATTACCTGCAGCGCGTGGGCATGGAGCACATCAAGAAAGCCGTGCTGGAAGACCCGGCCCGGCGCAAGGCGCTGAACGAGCGCCTGCAATTCTCGCTGTCATTCGAGCAGGACCCGTGGAAAGAACGGCTTGAACAGCCGCTGCTGAAAAAGGAATTCGAGGTGATCCCCGTCAAACACCTGGAGGTGCAGGCATGAACTGGCTGGATATTTGCGCCCTCGACGACATCAACGCACTGGGCTCGCGCATCATCAACGGCCCCAAGGGCGACATCGCGATCTTTCGTACCAGTGACGACGAAGTCTTCGCCCTCGACGACCGCTGCCCGCACAAGGGCGGCCCGCTGTCCCAAGGACTGATCTACGGCAAGCGCGTGGCCTGCCCGCTGCACAACTGGCAGATCGACCTGGCCTCCGGCGAAGCCCAGGCGCCGGATATCGGCTGCGCCCACCATCATCCCGCCCGTGTCGAAAACGGCCGGGTGATGCTGGCCCTGCGGGACGCCGGTTGATGGACCGTCAGGTCACCGCGTCCACCTGCTGCTACTGCGGGGTGGGCTGCGGCGTGCTGATCGAGCATGACGGCACGCAGATCCTCGGTGTGCAGGGCGACCCGAGCCATCCGGCCAATTTCGGCAAGTTGTGCAGCAAAGGCGCCAGCCTGCACCTGACGGGCGACCTGAGCGCGCGCGCCTTGTACCCGGAGTTGCGCCTGGGCAAAGGCCTGGCCCGTAGCCGTACCAGTTGGGATACCGCGCTGGACCACGCGGCCAGCGTGTTTGCCGACACCATCGCCGAACACGGGCCGGACAGCGTGGCCTTCTATATTTCCGGGCAACTGCTTACCGAGGACTATTACAGCTTCAACAAACTGGCGCGGGCTCTGGTGGGCACCAACAATCTGGACAGTAATTCACGGTTGTGCATGTCTTCGGCGGTGGTCGGCTACAAGCGCAGTCTGGGCGCCGACGCGCCGCCGTGCAGTTATGAAGACCTCGACACCAGCGACTGCGTGATGATAGTCGGCAGCAACATGGCTTACGCCCATCCGGTATTGTTCCGACGCCTGGAGGAAGCCAAGGCCCGGCGTCCGCAGATGAAAGTCGTGGTGATCGACCCTCGGCGCACCGACACCTGCGAATTGGCTGACATGCACCTGGCCATCCTGCCAGGCACGGATGTGGCACTGTTCCATGGGATTTTGCATCTGCTGCTGTGGGAAGACTGGATCGACCGTGACTTTATCCAGGCCCATACCGATGGATTGACGGAGCTTAAACGCCTGGTGCATGACTACACACCGCAGATGGTCACGCAGCTGTGCGGGATCAGTGTCGAGCAATTGCGGTTGTGCGCTGAATGGGTGGGTACCTCCCCTGGCTTTTTGTCGCTGTGGTGCATGGGGCTCAACCAGTCCACCGCCGGCAGCGCTAAAAACAGCGCGCTGATCAATCTGCACCTGGCCACCGGCACGATTGGTCGACCGGGCTGCGGGCCGTTCTCACTGACCGGCCAGCCCAACGCCATGGGCGGGCGCGAAACCGGCAGTTTGTCGAACCTGTTGCCGGGTCACCGGGAAGCCGCCAATCCTGAACATCGCGCAGAAGTTGCCAGTTACTGGGGCGTGGATGCGTTGCCGGAGCCGACCGGGCTGACGGCCATTGAGCTGTTCGAACAGGTACAGGCCGGCAAAATCAAGGCGTTGTGGATCGCGTGCACCAACCCTGCGCAATCGCTGCCGGACCAGACGGCCGTACGCGCCGCCCTCGCAGCCTGCCCGTTCGTGGTGTTACAGGAAGCCTTTCGCACCACCGAGACCGCCGCCTACGCCGACCTGCTGTTGCCAGCCGCCAGCTGGGGGGAGAAAGAAGGCACGGTGACCAACTCCGAACGGCGTATTTCCCACGTGCGCCGCGCCATTGCCCCTCCCGCAGAAGCACGGCCGGACTGGGCAATCACCGTGGATTTTGCCCAACGTCTGCAACAGCGTCTGCGTCCGGGGACGCCGAGTCTGTTCGCCTTCGAGCACCCGGCGCAGATTTTTGATGAATTCAAGCTGCTGACCTGTGGCCGTGATTTGGATTTGTCGGGTATCAGTCATGCCCTGCTCGACGAACTGGGCCCGCAGCAGTGGCCGTTTCCCATGGGCTCACGCAGCGGCACTTCGCGCCTGTATACCGACGGAATCTTCCCGACCGAAGGGGGGCGCGCGCACTTTATCGCCGACCCTTATCGCGCAGCCAAGGAACAGCGCGACGCGCGCTTCCCCCTGACCCTGATCACCGGCCGCCTGCGCGATCAATGGCACGGCATGAGTCGCACCGGCACGGCGGCGCAGTTGTTTGGGCATGTGAACGAGGCATTGTTGAGCCTGCACCCGGATGAACTGCGCCGCCATCGTTTCAAGGAAGGCGACCTGGTGAACCTCAAAAGCCGGCGCGGCAATGTGATCGTCGCCGTGAGCAGTGACGACAGCGTGCGCCCCGGCCAGGCATTCCTGCCGATGCACTGGGGCGACCGGTTTCTCAAGGGCGGCGTGAATACCCTCACACAGCCGGCGTTCGACCCGCTGTCAAAACAGCCTGAACTCAAGCACAGCGGCGTGCGGCTGGAGGCGGTGCAGTTGCCATGGCAACTATTTGCCCTGATCGAGGGCAATGTGCAGCAACACTTCGAGGCACTGCGCCCGCTATGCGAGGGTTTTGCCTATGTGAGCCTGAGCCTGGCCGGGCGGGAACGGCCGGCGTTGCTGTTACGCGCGGCACATACCGCAGCGCCCGAGCTTGAGCTGCTGACGCGAATCGACCAAATGCTGGGCCTGCACGATGGCCCCGTCATGGCCTACGACGATCCGCGCCGCTCGATCGGCAAGCGAGTGAAGATTGAAAAAGGCCGCATCACGGCGGTGCGCCTGGCCGGTGAAACCCTGGCCCGTCATTGGCTGCAGAGCCTGTGGCTGGAAGGCCGCACCGATGACCAACTGCGCCGCTGGCTGCTCGCGCCCTTGAGCGCTGCGCCGGGTGGTGCGGCGCCAAACAGCAAAGTGCTGTGCAACTGCATGAACGTCAGTGAAAGCGCCGTGTGTGCCGGTATCGCTCAGGGCATGGACCTCAATGGGCTCAAGCAGTCCCTGGGATGCGGTACGCAATGTGGCTCCTGTGTGCCGGAAATCAAACGTCTGTTGGCAAGCCGTCCGCAGCCAATCGCTATCAGTGTGTGAGGACAGGAATATGAGCGCAAAAGTCTGGCTGGTAGGCGCAGGGCCGGGAGACCCGGAGCTGTTGACCCTCAAGGCGGTACGGGCGATGAACGAAGCCGACGTGGTGCTGATTGACGACCTGGTCAACCCGGCAGTGCTGGAGCATTGCGGCAACGCGCGCGTGATTACGGTGGGCAAGCGTGGCGGCTGTCGTTCGACGCCACAGGATTTCATCCATCGCCTGATGCTGCGTTATGCACGTCAGGGCAAGTGTGTGGTGCGACTCAAAGGCGGCGATCCGTGCATTTTCGGACGTGGCGGCGAAGAGGCGATGTGGCTGCGCGAGCGCGGGATCGAGGCGCAGGTGATCAATGGCATTACGTCCGGCCTGGCAGGCGCAACCCAGTGCGATATCCCGCTGACGTTGCGCGGTGTCAGCCGTGGCGTAACGCTGGTCACCGCGCATACCCAGGACGACAGCCGCCTGAACTGGC
>Ga0256410_1001792_pt1 | contig 15596 bp, 10 predicted proteins | sample PhyWR1_FD_185983 | JGI IMG/M metagenome (GOLD analysis project Ga0256410, IMG submission 185983) | Leaf surface microbial communities from wheat plants in UC Gill Tract Community Farm, Albany, California, United States - DLSL W.R1 | ecosystem: Host-associated > Plants > Phyllosphere >... | reverse complement strand
TCAATCTTAACTGGACTTACGAAACTTATGTAAAATCAAAATGTACAGATGATAAGAATAGCCCTTGGTATGGTCCAATATATTCTTCACAAATCAAATTGGGAACTGATGAAATTAACGCAAGAAAATCTTCGCTTTATCCAAATCCTGTGAAAGATTTCATTAATATCAATTCTACTGCAAAAGTTAATAAGGTTTCTCTTTATAATGCAGATGGTAAAATCTTGTTAGAAGATAATTCTACAAAAATTAATCTTTCCAAGTTACAACCAGGAGTTTATCTAATGAAAATTGATTTTGCTGATGGTAAATCAGAAACTCAAAAAGTGATTAAACAATAAATTAAATATTCACAATAATGAATTCCTGTTTAGAAATAAGCAGGAATTTTTATTCATAGAAAATAAGCTGTATGAAAAATCGTTTCTTGATCATGAGATATTTCTATTACTTATTTTTACTCTTTATTATCTCCTGCAAGACTTACACTTCTTCTAAACCAGAGTTTTCAACTTATTCTAATCAAAATCATGTAGAGATAAAGAAAGTGAATAATCTTAGATATCTGGGCGGAATTAAAAATTCCGATGGAAGAATTCTTAAAGACAGCCTAATCTACCGAAGCGGAAATCTCCATCAACTTAGAAAATCTTCTTTTGATGAATTTGAAAAAATGAAAATCGGTAAAGTTATTGATTTGAGGACGCAACAGGAAATTTCTAAAGAACCCGATCAACTTCCTAAGGATATTAATTATAAAATATACTCAGCTTTTGAGGATAAGAATGATGAAATGAGTAATGCGAAACAATTAGCTTTGAAAGGAAAAATAAGTAAGAATGATGCTGATAAAAGAATGATACAATTCTACACAGATTATGTTTCAGAAAATCCTAAAATCATTAAGCAAATCATTACAGAAATCCTCAATTCAGAACAACCTATACTCTACCATTGCACGGCAGGAAAAGACAGAACCGGAATGATCACAGCTTTGATTTTAAAAGTTCTGAAATTCGATGATTCTGTTATTTTTGAAGAATATTTGCAATCTAATAATCTGAGACAACATATGATTCAGAAAAGATTAAATCTTGCCAATACATTTCATTTCGTTTATCCGAAACTGGATATTGGTGTTGTTGAAAAAACGAGTTGGATTGAACATAATTATTTACAATCCGCTTTCGATGAAATTGACAAAAAATATGATTCGATGGATAATTACATTCATCATGTTTTAGGAATTTCAGAAAATCAAAGAGAGATTTATATTCAGAAGTTTTTACAATAAAAAAGCAGTCAAAATTGACTGCTTTATTTTTTATCTGTTGATTGGTTATCCGTTTTATTTTTTTTTCTTCCTGAATTGATTAAACTCTGATTGATAATATATTCCAATTGGCCATTCACACTTCGGAATTCATCTGCTGCCCATTTCTCCAGCAATTTATACATCTCATCATCCAATCGTAAAACAAAACTCTTCTTCATCAATACTTTATTTTTGATTAGTTATAAAGTGTTCCTGCATTTAGTATTGGCTGAGCCGCTTTTTCGCCACATAGAACCACCATTAGATTGCTAACCATTGCTGCTTTTCTTTCATCATCCAATTCAACAATATTTTCTGCAGACAGTTTTTTCAAAGCCATATCAACCATTCCAACAGCCCCTTCTACAATTTTTGCTCTTGCAGCCACAATCGCGGTTGCTTGTTGTCTTTGCAACATCGCTCCAGCAATTTCTGACGCATAAGCCAAGTGACTGATTCTTGCTTCCTGAACAACAATTCCTGCTGTTGAAAGTCTATCTGTCAATTCTTTTTCAAGAATATGATTGACACTATCGCCACCATCACGAAGTGTAATTTCTGCATTTTCGTCTTCCAAATTATCGTAAGGAAAACTTACTGCCAAATGTCGAACAGCCGCTTCACTTTGGATTCTCACATATTCCATATAACGCTCTACATCAAATGCTGCTTTATAAGTATCGCCTACTTTCCAAACGATAACAGCGCCGATTTCTATTGGGTTTCCCATTTTGTCATTCACTTTCAGAGTTTGTCCTTGAAGATTTTCTGAACGAAGACTCATTCTTTGCGTTGAATACAATGGATTAATGAAAAATAAGCCATTAGCTTTTACTGTTCCTACATATTTACCAAAAAAGCTAAGCACTCTGGAATGGTTTGGCTGAATAATCATCAAGCCTTTCAGAAAAAAGATAAATGCAACAAAAGAAAGTACTCCAAAAATCACCGAAAGAGGATTATTATTACTTCCGCCGCTGATGACAAGGTATGCACTTAACACAAAAAGAACAAGGCTTATCACTAATGCTAAGAAGCCTGACAAAGGTTTTACAATTTTTTCCATATTAATTTAATTTGATATTAATTTGATATCATAAATATACTATTTATTTTGATACAAAAAATAAAAAAAACCGAACTTATTAAAGTCCGGTTAAGTAATTTTATTTAAAAAGCCTTAAGGCTCTACTTGAGTTCTTTTTTCTTGTTTTTCGTTCAATTTTTTATACTTAAACCAAGCCGCTATCGACAGTGCCAACATATAACCTAAGCTGATGTAAACCCAAAGTGGCAAAGGAATAGGATCTCCTTTTGCATAAGAGTGTAATCCTGACAAGTAATAATTAACTCCAAAATAAGTCATTACCATTGAGCAAAACGCAAACATCGTCACCACGTGAAAAGTATATCTGCCTCTCAATCCCGGAACCAATCTCATATGGATTACAAATGCATAAATCATAATCGAGATAAAAGCCCAAGTTTCTTTCGGATCCCAGCTCCAGTAACGCCCCCAAGATTCATTCGCCCAAATTCCGCCTAAGAAGTTTCCGATGGTTAAGGCTAATAATCCAATATTTAAAGACATTTCGCTGACAATTGCTAATTCTTTTAATGTTGTATCATTATGTTTGATGAAAGTACTCTTATTTGATATAATGTAGAAAATCAAAGAAATCATCGCAATCAACATCGATAACGAGAAGAATCCGTAACTCGAAGTGATAATTGCCACATGGACTACCAACCAATAAGATTTCAGAACCGGAACTAGCGGCGTAATTTGTGGGTCTAGAGCCGAACCACCGTGCGCAAATCCCATCATAATTACTGCTACCAAGAATCCAGCCGCGGGAATCAAAGTGTTTGAGTTTCTATACAAAGCAAATCCTGCCGAAATTCCCACCCAAGAGATGAAAATAATGGCTTCATAACCGTTACTCCAAGGTGCGTGACCAGAGATGTACCATCTTCCGACCAAACCTAAGAAATGGAAGATATAACCAACTGCTCCGATATAAATCAATGATTTTACAACGTTATGAAGAATTTTGCCCGGTTTGAACAATTCTACAAAGCCTAAAATCAATAATAAACTTCCAATAATAGTGTAGAAAATCAACAATTTGAAGTTGATATCCAAGGTATTCATCAGAACTTCGAGCTTAACTTTGGTTTCAGACGGCACTACATTCTTTCCCCATTTTTGTTGATACTCCTCTACTTTTTTAAGTTCTGCATCCGCTTTTGCCCAGCTCCCACCTTGCGTTGCCATAAGAACACTTGACAAATAGGGGCCTAAAATCGCTTGTGCATTTTCATCCGGTTCAAAAGTAGGTGTCATTACAGAATTCCAAGTATGATTTGGGTCATTTTTGACAGGAACAGTTCGGAAATATTGGTAAGACATAATTCCGTTCAGTACTTGAACTTTGTCATTTAACTTGATAACTGCTTCATCATATCTGGTTCTTTCAGATGCTTTTTTACGGAAAGCATCATTATAATCATCTTCCAAAACAAAACGAAGATTTCCGTTTTTATCGGCTGGGAATAATTTAATCAAACTTGTGAAGCCTTCGTCTGTAGCTTTTGTTTTTGCTTTAAGGTCTTTTCCAACTTTACCGGCTGTTTCGATTTTGATGATGTTGACTTGTGCCCAGAACATCGGGTCAATTGTTGCAGCCAAAAACCATTGGTTGGCATCCAAATCTTGAAACTTAGAACGGGAAGTTAATTTATGTAGAATATCAAGTGCCTGAGTGTTAGCCGGAACAATACGTCCTTCATAATTTTGAACCAATAGAGAACCAAACTTGTCTGCGTGTTCTTTATTAATAGTAATATTCTTTACCATTTCGTCCGCATCTAAAACCATTGGATTTTTATTCGCAGAAGCTGGTTTTGCTTCGGTGGAATGAGCGTGACCGTCGTGACTGCCGTCTTTCCCGTGCATATCAATTTCCTGAGCGTTGAGACCGAAACTTAATAAAAGTAAAACAACAGTCGCTGCTTTTTTCTTACTAATGGTTTTCAACATTTGGTTCAAGCTCCAGAAACGAGAACCTTTCCAGAACATTGTAACGAACATCCCTAAAAATAAAAATGCATAACCGATATAACTAATCAAAGTTCCCCAGAAATCATGGTTCACAGAAAGAACTGTTCCCTTTCTATCCGGGTCAAAACTCGCCTGGAAAAATCTGTAACCTTTATAATTAAGAACGTGATTCATATAAATATTGTAAGGCGTTTCTTTTCCTTCGTCCACGATTCTCACGTGAGATTCATAGGCTGACGGCGAAGAACTTCCCGGATAAGTTTCCATCACAAATTTTTCCAGTTTAAGGGCGAAAGGCTGCGTGAAATAAATCTTTGGTCCGAATCCTAACATCACATCTAATCCATCGATATGAATCTGTTTGTAATTATTTGGATTTCCTTTCTCAACTACAAGGTCAACAACTTGCTTTGTTTTTGGTCCCGAAACTTCAACTTTCAACATGTCCGGAACATCTTTATCTTTTTGTTTATCACCTTCGTATGCCACTAATTTTCCTGTTTTAGTTCCTTCCGGAATTACCAATTTCAATTGGTCAATCGTATAAAGACTTCTCAAAACCAAAGGCTGGAACTCATCTTTTTTCGTTGTTCCAGTTGCCTGAGTTGCCATTGTCATATAAGCTGCATCAGTAGGAGTTTTGATATAGAGTTGTCCATCTTTTTTCTGGAATTCGACAGCACCTTCAATCGCCGTTCTGTTGTAACTTACTAAAGTTCCGTTGATATTCTGAACTTCGCCTTCAGCTAAATAGATATTCTGACGTCCGCCCATATCACTGGTAGAAACCAAATGCAAGAATTCTTTCCCATTTCCTGCAACCAAACTATCTTTCTTTCTTTGGATATAATCCAGAGTTTTGATAACAATTTTTTCCTTTCCTAAGAAATCATAAGTCGCTTGGAAATCGTGATGAAGAGGCGACATCAAATAAGGAACATCGTGATAATTTTGTTGTTCTCCTTTTTCCTCAATTTTAATTTTGAAGAAATGCTTGTCCGTTACAATCTCATTATTAGTTTCTCCCTCACGGATATGCATCGTTCCTTCGAAACTGATGTAACGAGTGATTGCTCCACCAATGAAAATCAGAATAAAAGCTAAGTGAAAAACCAAAATTGGCCACTTTTCTTTTTTATAAAGTCTATATCTTCCGATGTTTCCAATAAAGTTCAGAATCAATAAAAACATAATGGCTTCAAACCATTTTGCTTCATAAATCAAGGCTTTTGCAGTTGGCGTTCCGTAATCATTTTCGATAAAAGTAGCAACTGCCATAGAAATTGCGAAAGCCAGAAGCAAAACTGCCATCGTTCGCGTAGAAATGAGAATATCCTGAATCTTTTTCATAAGTTAGATATCTAATATTTTATTTGTCAGACTTCATCGATTGGGCTTAATTCACGGGTTTTGTAAATGGCGATTTTGATCTGAAAATTTAGAATCCACAAAAATAAGGATGATAAATCACAAAGGCATCAAAAAAAACTGTTTTTTGTCATTTTGAAAAGCCAAATCGTTATTTTGAAACATTCTTAATAAGCCTTTTCAAACTGATAATTAGAGTGCTAAAAATTCATATAATTTTAAGAAAAATTAAAAATAACTCTCAACAATATATATGACTAATAAAAAACATTAAATTTGCATCTATTGACCTTTTTTGAAAATGAACAACGAACAAAATACGACCTCCAATTCAAGCAAAATCATATCGAAACCGAGAATCATTTCGGGTGTCACGCTGATAATTTTATCTGTAGTTTTGACACTTTCCTTCATCTCTTATCTGATGAATTGGAAGTCTGACCAAAGCCAAGCCGGAACAATGTCTGACAAAACTGTAGAATCTTCTAATCTATTTGGAAAAATCGGTGATTGGCTGGGAAATCTTTTCATTTTTGAGAGTATTGGCGTAGCAGCTTTTGTTGTGGCATTTTTGTGTTTTGTTTTTGGCACTTTGGTTTTTAAGAAGAATTATTTCAAACCTTGGAAAACCATTTCTCACAGTTTATTTTTCATTTGCTGGACTCCGATTTTCTTTGGTGCCATAACTAATGGCGAAGGCGTTCTTGGCGGTGTTTACGGTTATCAAATTATGGATTATCTTAAATCCTATATCGGTTCTGTTGGACTTTGGATGGTTCTTTTTGTAAGTTTTGCTTTATATTTTGTTTTGGAATTTAATCTAAGACCAAGTTCTATCAAGAATAAATTGAATAACATTAATAATAATACGTTTGGAAAACTGAAAAATCTGATGCCAGATTCTGAAGAAGAATTTGAAGCAGATGAAGAACTTGAAAAAGAAATTGTCCCAGAACATATTTCTGCTAATTCAAATCCTGTAAAAACTGAAAATGATTTCAGTAATATCAAAGTAACTCAGGATTTTGAACCAATCAAAACGCCGAATCAAACATCTTTCAGAGAAGAAATCAAAGAACCGATTAAAGAATCTGCTCCTGAACCAATTGTTTTGTCCTCTACTCCAGCTCAGCCTCATAAGCCAGTTGTTGAAACTCCGATTGTAAAAGCTGAAGATGATTTTGCTTTCAATGTAGAAATTAAAAAAGACGAAGATTTTCCGGTAACTGCTGAGCAACAAAAATCAGATGATTTGGTTAGCAAACACGGTTTGTATGACCACAAATTGGATTTGGCAAAATTCCAAATGCCTTCTGTTGAATTACTGAAAGATTACGGAAACGAGGAAATCACCATTAATAAAGACGAACTCGAGGAAAATAAAAACAGAATTGTTGGCTTATTGAAAACCTTTAACGTAGGAATTTCTGAAATTAAAGCGACGATTGGACCAACTGTTACACTTTACGAAATTGTACCGGAAGCAGGAATTCGTGTTGCAGCAATTAAAAAATTACAGGATGATATTGCTTTGAATCTTTCCGCACTTGGAATCAGGATCATCGCACCAATGCCGGGAAAAGGAACAATCGGAATCGAGGTTCCAAGAAAAAATCCGACAATGGTTTCGATGCGTTCGGTTGTAGCTTCTCCTAAATTCCAATCAGCAGATATGGATTTGCCAATCGTTTTTGGTAGAACTATTTCCAATGAAGTTTTCGTAGCTGACTTGGCAAAAATGCCTCACTTATTAATGGCTGGAGCAACAGGACAAGGAAAATCAGTTGGTATTAATGCGATTTTAACTTCGTTAATTTATAAAAAACATCCAAGCGAATTGAAATTTGTAATGGTGGATCCTAAGAAAGTGGAATTGTCACTTTACTCAAAAATAGAAAGACACTATTTGGCGAAGTTGCCTGATACAGAAGATGCGATTATTACAGATAACGCAAAAGTAATCAACACATTGAACTCGCTTTGTATCGAGATGGATGACCGTTACGAATTGCTGAAAAACGCATTCTGTAAAAACATCAAAGAATACAACGCCAAATTCGCGCAACGAAAACTTAATCCTGAAAATGGTCACAGATATCTGCCTTACATCGTTCTGGTTGTGGACGAATTTGCAGATTTGATTATGACTGCTGGGAAAGAAGTAGAACATCCGATTGCGAGATTGGCGCAGTTAGCCAGAGCAATTGGAATTCACTTGATTGTTGCGACGCAAAGACCTTCTGTAAACGTCATTACAGGTATGATTAAAGCAAATTTCCCAGCAAGGGTTGCTTTCCGTGTAATTTCTGGTGTAGATTCTAAAACTATTTTGGATTCGCCTGGTGCGGAACAATTGGTTGGGAAAGGAGATATGCTTTACTTCAACGGAAATGATTTGACTCGTTTGCAGTGTGCATTTGTAGACACACCGGAAGTTGAAAGAATTGCAGAATTTATTGGAGAGCAAAAAGGTTATTCTGACGCTTATCTTCTTCCTGAATATTCTGGTGAAGAAAGCAGTTCAACAGTCGGCGCTTTTGACCCGAACGAGAAAGATGCATTGTTTGAAGAAGGTGCAAGAATCGTGGTTTCTACGCAGCAAGGTTCAACTTCTATGTTACAAAGACAGTTGAAATTAGGATATAACAGAGCCGGAAGAATTATGGACCAATTGGAAGCGGCTGGCGTAGTTGGCGGTTTCAATGGAGCAAAGGCAAGAGAGGTTTTGATTTCTGACCTTAATTCTTTGGAAAGACTTTTGGATGAGTTGAAAGGAAGATAACTTAATTAAATATAAATATACAGAAACGCCAAGTAGTCTTGGCGTTTTTATTTTTTTTGAGAAGTATTGTAATAATATTATCCCAATAATTAATTTATAAAAACTGAAACTTTTCGCATCATCTTTTCATTTTCTTTTCATAATTTCGTTTTAAACTTTTATAATAAATGTCGTCGCACGAACTCCTCAACAAAGCCGTAAAGATTGCTACAAAAGCGCACAAAAAACAGACAGATAAGTATGATGCTCCCTACCTTGGACATGTTTTCCGGGTAATGAATGCCGGTAAAACCATCGATGAAAAGATTGTCGGGATTCTTCACGATGTTGTAGAAGACAATCCAGATTATCCAATAGAATACCTCCGAGAAAAAGGGTTTCCTGAACATATTCTTGAAGCAGTCGAATGTCTTACAAAACGTGAAGAAGAACATTTGGATTATGATGCCTTTATTACAAGAATTGAAAAAAGTCCGCTTGCAATTGCTGTAAAATTAAATGACTTAAGAGATAATATGGACCTAACAAGATGTAAAGAACTACTACAGGAAAAAGATTTGAAACGTTTCAATAAATATCTGAAGGCGTACCTTTATCTTTCTGAAAAGTATTAAATCACTCTCGCTGATTTTGCTAATTATGCAGATTTTAAATTTGCTGAATCGGCAAAATCAGCGAGAAAAATTTCTCTAATCTACCATCGGAATCACAATATCCTTCTCGTCATCCGTTCCATCGATGGTGAAGTTGAGCGCAAAATAAAGAAAGTGAAAATTATCATTGCCTTTGGTGGAAAATTCTCTCTGGAACATATAACCCGTGGTTGCAGACAATGTATGATTGAACTGATACCCGAAACCGGCAAAAGTCCGGTTTCGCTTAAAATTCGGGTCTTTCGGACCAAAGAATAATTCTTCAAAAGCATTCATAAAGAAAGTTTCTTCCTGAACTTTTGGTTTGTTGATTGGTAAAGTTGCGCTCAGCCTGTAACGGAAACGGTTCGCTTCTGTATGTTCTCCGGTTTGACTTGCGTAGAAAAACCGGTGTTCAGCTCTTCCTCTGTGATCTAGCTTAAGCCTTCCAAATCTTTGCGTGAAAGTATATTGTAGCCAAAGTCTGAATTCCTCCTGAGAAATCTTCATTTTCTCATAAGTTCCATATCTTCCAAGCCCAACAAATGCCTGATTATTTTTATTCAGATTATACCCAATCCCGCCTTTGGTCTCATAGTAATCAATGACTGTATAATCACGTCTGGCTCTGGTTTGGAGTTCCACATAAGCCATCCATTTCGGATCCATCTTATACGTAAAAGACATCATATTAAAACCAGAAAGGTGATCCTGCCCCAACGCAAAAACACCTAAAAACAGAAATACAAAACCAAGCTTTTTCACGATGCAAAGATAATCAAATACAACATTCATAATAATAATTTTTTGGGCGTAACCCTTTGTTTTTTGCTTATGAGCATTAATCACTAAAATCAACATTTCCAGTTCAGCAAAAAACAAGCGGGTCGGGCTGTCCACTACTATCTTTTTGTCCAGAACATATCACATCCAAATTAGCATTATTCCATAGACAAAAAGGATATCCGTTACCATCCCTTACGCAGATTCAACACAGAAACAACATTACTTCTTTCAAAAAAGATTGTTTAAACTAAAAATAAGTTGTGTTTTTCTCTAAACAACTTGTTTTAATTAAATGCCAATTGTTTTTTTCTCTAAACAGATTGTTTTAATGAAATACAAATTGTGTTTCTCTTTAAACAAATCGCTTGAACCAAATACAAGTTGTGATTTAATCTAAACAGATTGTTTTTAAATATCACAAAAAAACCTTTCAACAGAATTGAAAGGTTTTATGAATATTTCGAATATGTTATTCTATCCTAATAAAAGCGTCAACGGACTTTCCAGGTAAGTTCTCAACGTTTGCAAGAACTGAGCTCCTGTTGCCCCATCGATTACTCTGTGGTCACAAGCAAGAGATAGCTTCATTGTATTTCCAACAACGATTTGTCCATTTTTCACAATTGGTTTTTCAATAATTGCTCCTACAGATAAGATTGCAGAGTTTGGTTGATTAATGATTGAAGTGAAAGTCTCGATTCCGAACATTCCAAGATTAGAAACGGAGAAAGTAGAACCTTCCATTTCGTTAGCTTTAAGCGCTTTAGTTTTCGCTCTGCCAGCCATATCTTTTACTGCTGCAGAAATCTCGTTATAGTTCATATAATCTGTATTTTTCAATACAGGAACTACCAATCCGTCTGGCACAGCAACCGCCACACCAACGTTGATATTTCCGTGGTGAACAATTTTATCGCCAGCCCAAGAAGAATTAACTTGTGGATGTTTTCTCAATGCTACTGCAACCGCTTTGATAACCATATCGTTGAAAGATACTTTCGTATCCGGAACGCTGTTCATCTCTTTTCTAGCTTCGATCGCTTTATCCATATTGATTTCAACCGTCAAATAGTAATGTGGCGCAGTGAATTTACTTTCTGCCAATCTCTTTGCGATAATGTTTCTCATCTGAGAGTTTGGTGTTTCAGAATCTTCACCCGGCGTGAATGCCACACTTGGCTGTGCAGGCGCTGCTTTTGGAGCAGATGCCGCAGCGGCTGGTTGTGCAGAAGGCTGATAGTTTTCAACATCTTTCTTCACGATTCTACCGTTTTCACCAGAACCTTTGATTCCTGAGAAATCAATTCCTTTATCTTGAGCAATTTTCTTAGCCAAAGGAGAGATAGCAACTCTGTCGCCAGTAGAAGAAGCCGCAACTGGTGCAGACTCTTGTTTCTCTTCTGTTTTGGTTTCAGCTTTAATTTCAGTTTTTGGAGCAGCAGCTTTTTTGCCACCTCCGGAAACAACACCAGAAACATCCGTTCCTGCTGGACCAATGATTGCTAAAATTTTATCAACTTCTGCTGCATCGCCTTCGCTAACACCTTGGTATAATAATGTTCCGTTGAATTCTGATTCGAAATCCTGAACTGCTTTATCTGTTTCGATTTCTGCAAGGATATCGCCTTCTTTCACAGCATCACCAACGTTCTTTTGCCATTTAGCCACTTTACCTTCCGTCATTGTATCAGAAAGACGAGGCATTGTGATAACTTCTACACCATCAGGGATATCAGCTGAACCAGCATCCTCATCAGCAGTTTCTACAGATGTAGATTCGCCTTGAGTTTTAGTTTCTTCTTCAGATTTCTTTTCTTCAGTTTTTGCACCACCACCGATAAGACTAGAAATATCTTCTCCTTCTTTACCGATAATTGCCAAAACCGAATCTACAGGAGCTTGTGCACCTTCTTCTACACCTACATATAAAAGAGTTCCGTTAATTTCGGATTCGAAATCCTGAACTGCTTTGTCAGTTTCGATTTCTGCAAGGATATCGCCTTCTTTTACAGCGTCGCCTACCTTTTTGTGCCATTTTGAAACTTTGCCTTCCGTCATCGTATCAGACAAACGGGGCATCGTAATTACTTCTGCCATAATTTTTGATATGTTAATTTGATAATGAGATGATGCGGTGAGAATTAGTTAAAACAAATCAACCTATCTTCACATCATCAAATCGTTATTAATTATTTTCTAACTTGTTGATGAATGGATAATCCGGAGTAGAATATACATAATCGTAAAGAAGATTTGCATCCGGATATGGAGAATTTTCCATAAACTCTACGCATTCTTCTACAAACTCTCTAGATTTCTCATCCATAGCTTCCAATTCTTGTTCAGTAGCCCAGTTGTTTTCCAAGATTCTGCTTTTCACAATCTCGATTGGGTCTTCCAATTTATATTGTGCTACTTCGTCCTTGCTTCTGTAAGGCTCTGCATCTGACATAGAGTGACCTCTGTAACGGTAAGTTCTAGCCTCGATGAAAGTTGGTCCATCTCCTCTTCTCGCTCTTTCGATAGCCTCGTAAGCCGCTTCTGCTACTTTTTCTGGATCCATCGCATCTACAGGAAGACAAGGCATTTCGTATCCTAATCCTAATTTATAGATATCTTCGTGATTAGCCGTTCTCTTAACAGAAGTTCCCATCGCATAACCGTTGTTCTCACAAACGAAAACTACAGGAAGTTTCCAGTTCATTGCCATATTGAAAGTCTCGTGAAGCGAGCCTTGACGTACTGCACCATCTCCCATAAAACAAATATTCACTGCTTTTCTGTCAAAATATTTGTCTGCGAAAGCAATACCAGCTCCCAAAGGAATCTGACCACCAACAATACCGTGACCTCCGTAGAAACGGTGCTCTTTGCTGAAAATATGCATAGAACCTCCCATACCTTGAGATGTTCCAGTTGCTTTTCCACAAAGTTCTGCCATAATTCTTTTGGGGTCAACTCCCATTGCCATTGGATGAATGTGGCATCTGTATGCCGTAATCATACTATCCTTCGACAGATCCATTGCGTGGGTAAAACCTGCAGGAATTGCCTCCTGACCGTTATATAAATGTAAAAAACCTCTGATTTTTTGTTTTAAATAAAGAGAACGGCATTTGTCTTCAAACCTTCTCCACATCGTCATTTCTTCATACCATTTAAGGTAGACTTCTTTAGAAAATTCTTTCATTGTAATTTCGAAATATGTAGCAAAAATAAGAAAAAAAATCTTTCTTTATTGTATGCATATTATCATATTTTTTAAAGAATAGAAATCATTAAGTATAATTAATATAGAAAATTACGCAATCGTTTGCGCAAACATTCAAGTTAATTCAATTCTATTGGTTTTTACAAATTAATAATTTTTGTATATTGAAATCGAAATTTTTATGAATGGAAATCAAAAACCCTGTCATTCTCTCTATATCGAAAGTGATTTCGAATTTCTTCAACCCTTTGGTTTCATTGGTTATTTACTTTTTTTATTACAGCTATAAAAATTATACTTGGGAAGAAGCCTCAAAGAAATTCCTCCCGATCTTATTGTTGCTGATTATTCCTATTGCTATCTGGATTTACAAAAATGTAAAAAACGGGAATTATACCAATATGGACGTTTCTAATCGAAAGCAACGCCACTCGCTTTACATTTTTATCATCATTGCAACTGTTATTTTCTTAGGAGTTGATTTTTATCTGCACAAGGAAATGGACTGGACGATTTTTATGCTCTGCATCTTATTAATATTAATGCAAGTCAGTAATTTTTTTATCAAAAGCTCGATGCACACGAGTCTTAATATATATGTTGCAGCTCTTTTTTTTGCGATAGAACCTGCCATTGGAATTTTTTGGTTTGCATTGTCAATCATCATTGGAATCACAAGAATTATTTTGAAAAGACATACGCCGAAAGAAGTTTTTTCTGGTGCATCAATCGCCATATTTGTATCTTTAATTTACCTTATTATGGTAAAAACTATTATCTTTTAAACTAAACTATATATGATACTACAATCTTTAACACCTTCTGAGGAAGAAATAATGCAACTGATTTGGAACAAAGGACAAATCTACTTCCGTGAGTTAATGGACAGCTTTTCAGAACCAAAACCGCATCAAAATACTGTTTCTACGTTCCTAAAAATACTTGTCGAAAAACATTATTTATCGACAGAAAAGCAAGGCAGAATTTATCTTTACAGACCTGCTGTAGAATTTGTAGAATACCGAAAATTTGTATTGAAAAGGTTTTTGGAAAATTATTTTAACAATTCCGGAAGCGAACTTTTCAATGTTTTGTTGGATGAGGAATTAATAACTTCAGAAGACTTTGAGAACTTAATCAAATCAAAAACGGTTTTTGCTACCAAAAAGCAAGAGCAGGAAAATCACATTCAGGATTTTATCAAAGAAATAACCAGCGATAAAAAATCTAAAAAGAAGGAGAAGGACAAAAAGAAGAAAAAAAATAAGAAAAAATAAAATATCTTAATTAAAAACTCAACCAAATGATTCAAAAATTAAACGAAATATTCGGGAAAGCTTTGTATGCAATTCGGCAATATCCTTTGGTTTTGCTGATGGCATTATCGGCTTCAATTTGCCTGATGTTCATTGCTGAAGATAACTTCCGAACCAGCGAAAAGATTTTTACTTTAACTAAATTCACTTTAGTTTCCTGCCTCGGAATTTCGTTGATGTTTGGGTTGAAAATCCTTTCACAAAGAATCGGGAAACAGTTCTTATTAGAACTGGGTGGCATTCTTTTTCTCGTTCTACTTTATTTTCTATTGCCAAAACTAGAGAAAGACTTTACAGAAGTTTATGCATTTTTGCTCGTTCCGACTTATATTTTATCCCATCTTTTTGTATCGTTTTCGGCTTTTTTCAGAAAGAAAACTGAAATGGATTTTTGGCAATACAATAAGAATCTTTTCATCAATATTTTCCTTACAGCAGTTTTCACAGGCGTTTTGACTGGCGGCGTGGAATTAGCCATCGTTGCAGTAGACCAGCTTTTTGATTTTAATTTTAGTGATAAAATTTATCTGAGAGTATTTTATTTATTAGCTATTTTCGGAAGCAGTCTCATCTTTTTATTATTTAATGAAAAAGGATTAGAATATCTTGAAAAAGAAGGAACTTATCCTGTCGTTCTGAAGTTTTTCACACAATACATTCTCATTCCACTTCTTATAATATATGTTGTCATTTTATATTTCTATTCGGGGAAAATCTTGTTGAATTGGGAACTACCTCGTGGTTGGGTTTCGTATCTGGTTCTCGCCTACTCTATCGTTGGGATTTTAGCCATTTTATTGGTTCATCCATTAAAAGAAAATTCCGCAAAATCGTGGGTTAAGATGTTTTCCAAGATTTTCTATTTTACCTTGATTCCTTTATTGATTTTGTTATTCACAGCAATTTTCACAAGGATTTTGGAATACGGATATACAGAACCAAGATATTACGTTTTACTTTTGGCGATTTGGCTTGTAAACGTGATGTTATATTTTATCCTTAATAAAAATCAGAATATCAAATTCATCCCAATCAGTCTTTTTGCTTTTGGATTATTTTCTTTGATTTTTCCTTATTTCAATACATTTTCGGTGGCTAAAAGAAGTCAGGAAAATCAATTGA
>Ga0256410_1001790_pt1 | contig 15602 bp, 17 predicted proteins | sample PhyWR1_FD_185983 | JGI IMG/M metagenome (GOLD analysis project Ga0256410, IMG submission 185983) | Leaf surface microbial communities from wheat plants in UC Gill Tract Community Farm, Albany, California, United States - DLSL W.R1 | ecosystem: Host-associated > Plants > Phyllosphere >... | reverse complement strand
AGCGCGAACATCGCCTGCAAGACCTTCTTGCTGTTTACGCCCGGGCGCTGAAGGTGCTGGCATGAGCCCGGCGCGCTGGCTGGGCCTTGCGCTGCTGGTGGCCATTGCTTGTTTTTCCACATGGAAAGTGGACGCCTGGCGTTACGGCAAGCAACTGGCTGACATGCGCAAGGAGTTCGCCGACTACAAAACTGGCATAGCCGCTGCCTCGACCAAAGCCAGCGAGGAAGCCCGCGTGCTTGAGCAGCAACGCCAACGTGACATTGAAAAGGTGCGAGCCGATGCCGCTGAACAGAAACAGAAAGATGATGCTCTTGTTGATTTGCAGCGTGCTGACGGTCACTGGTTGCGCGAACAAATCGGACAACTACTTGCCGGCAAAGCCACCCTCAATACCCGCCTTACCGAGCGAGGCAAGACAATCGAAGATCTTGTCGATCTGCTCGCCGAGTTGCGATCAGAAGCTGATGGATATGCGGGAGAGTTGGCGGCAGCGCTTACAGAAAGTCGTCGGGCCGGATTTGCTTGCGAGGCCAGCTATGACTCCATAGCTGGAAAGCGTTGAAGGGCTGTAGAAGAATGCGCGGGAGGCATGCCTGTGCAAATGACAAGGGCATGAACCCGGCGCTACGCGCGTGTTAATTGCCTTCGTCTTTGGGTGGATCCTTACGCTCAACCCCAATGACTACAGCCTGCTTGATATCGTCATCAAGCACCTTCGCATTTATATGAAGGTAAACAGTGGTCCGCTCCCACTCTGCATACTGAAGGACATCCTTTTTCTCAGAGTCTAGAGTTGAGTCCTCTACGACAGCCTCAAACTCGACGCCAGACCGATGACTCCGAACTTTTACCTTGAACTCCTCAGGGTTTGACGAATCCACACGGACAATTCTATAGTAGCCATCCATTCGCTTTTCAGTTGCTTTTCGTCTTGCGCTTGTGACCAGCTCCTGGGCTACGTCTTGGGTGATCGTAATTTCGCTTACTGTCGCTTGCTCGGCAGTAGAGAAGCCTTTGAGCATTTCAGTCCTAGCATCATATGCTTGACGGCTAACAGCCTCTAAAGCGGGCTGACGAACTAGAAGCTGAGTGAGTAAGCGAGTTCGCTCCGTTTCTTCTTTGGAGTTCTCTTTTATTGTCGACAGCATTTCACGCTGTTCTTCACTCTTCACCTCGGCCATCCGAACGTCTTTACGATAATTCAGATAGTTAGAGAACGAAGATTTGCCCGCCCATAGGACGCCTAGACCCAGAACGGTTACGGCAATTAATTCTGGCGACATGGTTTCAGCTGCCTTTTCGGCGAATTTGAGCAGAACTGCTTGAAAGTCGACTTCAAAAATCGATGATCCTTCTTCGACTTTGACCTCAATTTCAAGCTCATCGCGCTCCTCCTTAGAAAGCTTGCGTGTGTCGTCGGTATTGTATTGAGCAATTGCATAAGATTTATAGACGAGATTTTGCAGCTCGATGAAAGACTTCATCACGCTAGGCGTAATGCTGGATTCAAATTTTTCACCAACCAAGCGCACCTTGAGCTTCGGCCAACCTTCTAGCTCGATTCCGCCTGGAAATTTTGCTCCCTTCAGAAACAGCTCGATTACCTCGAACGCGTCAGCTTCATTTTTTATTGAGATACCTTCAACCATTTTGCGTTTCCCTACGAGTGTTTTTGGTTGGTTTGGCAAGAGCTGTTGGTTCGCTCGATCCTACGTCTGATTGAACAACTTGTAGCGTCGTATGCACTGGATTGCCGCACGGTGCCTTTCTTCAAGTGCGCTGGATGTGGCGCGGCAATATAAGGCAAAAAGCCATCTTCGGGTAGTCATGCAGGGAATGCGGCAGGGCGCAGCTTGCTGAGCGCCGTCAGCGGATGGGGTACGAACGGGAGCTGGTTGCTGCGGTTGGTGCGCGTCGGGGACCTACATTCGTGGTCGGAAAAATTAACATGCCTCTTTGGCACGCATGAAAAGTACGATTTGGAGCGAATCCCGTTATATGGATTTTCAGCGGAGTCTCTCCGTTAATGGCGAAATCAGGGCTTTGCCAGCCTAGCTCCGTGGCGTCCTGGCCAATCGGCCAGCTTGTGCAAAACCGCAAGGCGGCTCGCCTACGACGAAGTCGGGGCAGGGCATTCCGGAAATTTTTCGCTTAAAAGCTGTGTTTTGTAGTAGCTTTATGCCTTCATAGGTACTTATAGACAGAGAAGATTATGACAGTTGATGATGATGTAGCCCTAGTAACGGGCGGCTGTGTTATGGCAGGGGCTGGAGCAGGTGTGGCCGTGGGCGCTGGGTCAGCGGCTGCCGCGGCTGCAAGCTTGGCAGCTTCAACAGTAGCTGCCGGATCGAGTGCGGCTGCGGCGACTGCTGCTTTAGCAACCGCTGGCGGTGGAACCATCGCGGCCGGGGGAGCCGGTGTGGCCGGAGGAGTTGCGACAATCGCATCAACAGCGGCTGCTTCAGCAGTTGTTCCAGTTGTCGGATGGGCGGTAGGTGGTGCGCTTGCTGTAGGCGTTGGAGGCTATCTCGCCTACACCAAATTAATCAAGCCTCGCTTTGGACGGTAAAGTGCTCGAAATTGGTCTAAGCATTTTAAATAATTGTCCGAGTTCATGACGGTAAAGCGTGTCCTGAGTCAGCAGAGAGTAATAGGGGGATTGAATCCCCCCCCAAGTCCGATCGTATTCTGTGTCCTTACCCTGAGCTGCAGACGTTGTTCAAATAGTTTTTTTATAATTGGTTTATGCGGAAAATATGGATTAAAAATTCCTTTTGGCGGGCATGAACTACCTTGGCTTTGTTTTCGTTCGGCAGGACGCTGTGAGAGGTCAGGCAGTAAAGTTATTTCTTTGCTGAAAGTTTGTACCAGTAGAAGTATTTTGTATAGGTGAGATGATGGTGATATCTGACTTATCTTACTGATTTTATTAAGATGCCCTGTTTTTTCTTAATGCGCAATTAATCAGAGTGTAATTTACTTAGTAGCTTAAGGCCTTATAGGTATAAGGTTGTGCTTTAACCAAGGATGAGTGGGCCTAATGAAATATGTAAAGCTGACAATCAACGTTACTACCCTTTTGGTTTTGACTGGATGTATGTCGGCGCAGATGGTATCTGCACCGAATTCTGAATCTGCTTATGCGCCTGTTAACGAAAGCTCTAGGCCGGGGATTGTTAAGTATTTAAATGATGGTGCTGGTTATGTGCGCAAGCAGCGCCGCGATGATGCATACAAACAGATGCATGAAGCTTGCAGTGGTCCATATAGGATTGATGCTGAAGGCTCCAATGTAGAAGGAGGGATAGTAATGAGCTCTGGGTCAGGAACTTTTTGGGCGCAATCTAATTACTGGTACATCCAATTTTCATGTATCTAGTATATGTGAAGAAAACCTGAAGGTTCACCGTTTTAGGGCTCATGTTCTCGCTTCCACCCCTTAATTTCTGGCGAACGTGGTGTCTAGGCTACAAGTGATATGCTTGCTATTCACTGATAAGGTCGCAAGCAACTCAAGGACTGCGTGACTCTCTCACGCACCTATAGGCATCTATGGCTATTCGATTGCAGCGAGCGCCAGAGACAACAGCCATAATCCAAGGGTTTACCATGCTCCTGCGGGCATGGGGTGCTAGGCGGGTAGGGGCATGCCGTTAGATTTCAGATTGTGGACTGGGCTCAAAAATATCGTTAGAGAAGTCTAATACCCAGTCGCCTTTTTACTTGTGCTCAACTGTCGGGATATGCTTGCGGTGTATTGGCGTTCCAATAATCGTAGACCTGTTTTGCGAGATCGGTGACTTTGACGCTGCTTTTACCGAAGGAACCCTGTTCCGTTTCAGTGAGGTGGACGATGAGGTGATCTTCTACATAGTCTTTTTCGACATAATCGGGCATTACATATCCGGTAAATTCGACTGTTTGGACAGAATCATGTTGTTTCCATTTGGCTTCAAAGTGCTTCACTCCGTTTGCAATGTGCGAGGTGATTCTAAGTATTGGGGTGCTTGAGCGGATTTCTGTTCTCCTTTTTTTGTCTTTATAGTAGTCAGGATGAATCCAATCTACGATATGTTCTGCAGTGACAAAAAAGTCAAACGCTGCATACTGGTCTTGTGGGGACTTTAGAACTCGCGCAAGGTCGTACTCCAGCTTCTTCACGAGATCTCGAGGGGCTCGTAGTTCGGCAAATCCTTTGAAATTACTCACTGTAGGTCCTTTGCAAGATTTGGTGGAAGGGCGAGCTGTAGCCAGCCCCAGCGGGGCTTTACTCCTAGCTTGTGCGACGACTCATTCTGGCCTGAAGGCAAAGTGTAATGGTCAATTAGTTCCTGACAATCTTTCCAGCCTTCACTTCGTCCGCCAACATCGTTAACTGATCAACATGCTCATGAAGCTTTGCGATTTTTGCCATAGCCATCAGGAACTCGGGTTCAGCGTAGCCTTTAGCTTCCCGGAACAGATCTTGCGCGGCGTAATCGAGAGCGAAGGCTGCTGCTTTCAGGTGCCTGCGTAGCTCTTCGTTGGGCTTGGTGAGAGGCATGGTGTGCGGTTCCCGTATGTCGCAATCAATCCAGTATCACTAAAAACCATAAGTGAACTCAAGGTGCGGCATGCAGCTGCGAGTGTCGGGTACGAGGTGTTTGGCAGTGGTATGAGCTTTGGGTTTTGTGCTTTGGCAGGACGCCTGGGGAGGGTCGAAAAAGGAGAATTGCGGAACAGCTTTCAGAATTGCGGAACAAAAAACAAAGGGCCTGCACGCGAATCGCGTGCAAGCCCTTGATTTGTTTGGTGCCCGAAGCCGGAATCGAACCGGCACGTCCTTTCGAACGGGGGATTTTAAGTCCCTTGAATAGCGTTAAATACTTATGGCGCTTTTTACCCTGCGGAACGCCTGGATACGTGAGAAAAGCCTCAGTGACTTTTCGAGTGACATCGCTACTCGGTATCCAGCAGCGTTGGGCGTCGTTGCAGCGAGCGCCTGTTGCTGGAGTCCCGTATTTACTGGCGCTAAGTAAGTCCAGCTTGAATGGGGTACTAGGAGGCGATGTGTAAGAGCGTTAGAGCCTGAGTCGAGAATGAGTCTTGTTAGTACTGCTTTAAATTCCGATAGCAAAATAAAAATTTCTTCTCTATTGATTGCGATCCATGTGCCCTATTAAATATCACGCTTATCTAGCGCAATGAAATCTGTGAATAATATGTCAAAAGGATCCATAGTTACGCTAAATGATATTCCTTTTCTTAACCTGTCTCAGGCAGGAGGGAAATTTTGCCGTACGTTAACCTTCTTTGTTGGCGGCGAATGGCGGCTGTGGATTCCCTTAGGGGATGGGCGAGTTGTCGAGAGCCATGGCTGGCCTGCAGAAGGATATTACTTCGGGGAGGCTGCCGAGCGGGAGTCAGACATATATCTGCATTTTGTCGACTTTATAGCGCAAAAGGCAAGTTATACCGAAATCAGCAAGCCATTTATTGGGTTGACTGATGATTTCTGCGATCTTGCGGCTAGCTTGGCAAAGATCTCAAATATACATAAAACAAGAGATCTACTTGCTTCTGGTGATACGCGTATGGTCGTAACTGAAGTAGAGTATTTTTTTTCAATTTGTCGAAGTTTAATTGATTTGTTTCAGGAAATTGCTTGTAAGCTTTGGGATAAGTTGACTCTGTATTCAAGTTGCTTGCCAGTAAAGAAAGCTTTACGTAAATCATTTCGTGAGATGGTTTTGTATGAAGGGCGATTAGTAGAAAAAGAAGAGCTGCAAGCTAGATTTGGGCTGCCTGGGCCATGGGCGGATTTTTACCTTAGGCATGCTGAGTTCTTTCTGCAAATCAGGAAGTTCCGCGATAATATCGTCCACAGCGGCTCGCAAGTTCAAACAATTTTTTTCAATGAAAACGGCTATCTTGTTAATTTAAATTTCAAGCCATTTGAAGATATGAAGGTTTGGAGAGAAGCCGATAAGGGAAATAATGACTTGGTTCCGCTTATGCCGGCGCTTGGTATGGTTGCATTTAAAACTCTTCTAGTGTGTGAAGATTTTTCAACCATGATGGAAGGCTCCTTTGAGTTTTCCGAACCGCTCGCTCCGGGGATGAGGCTGTACTCGCGGGGGTATTTTGATGAGCATTTTGTCGCGGTGATGAAAGATGCACGACAGCGATATATTGAGTTTTATCAAGATGGGGTTAGCGGGTGAGCTATTTTGGGTTTGTGTTCGATCGGCAGAACGCAGTGGGAGGAGGCTAAAGCCTCAGTGACTTTTCGAGTGACATCGTTACTCGTTGCCCAGCAGCGTTAGGCGTCGTTGCAGCGAGCGCCGGTTGCTGGAGTCCCGATTTACTGGCGCTGAGTAAGTCCAGCTTGAATGGGGTGCCAGGCGGTAGTTTGAGGTCGGCAGGAAATCAGGGAGGGGAAAACCAGTTGCCCGTTCTGGCTGTGATTGGACGGACTGAGTGACACCCTATTTGCTGAATTTGCTTAGAATCCTGATGGCTGCTGAAGTTTTGCTTAAGCAATGCGATGGTTTGATCTAACTATTTGAAATATATAGGGTTTTAAGGTTGATCGACACGATCCATCATGGGTGCCACGCTGAAGCGCCGGGACAGCTCTGAGCCAGTGTTTACGCGGGATGTAGCTGTTTTTTCTACCATTTTGCTCTACGTGTTTAAGGCGTGTATTAGGGTGTTTCAGGGCGTTTTTGGGGCTCGGTGGTACGATGTACCACTCAAAACTGTCGCGTACCACTCTCGATAGGGCGACCATCAGGGCAAGAAAACTGGCAGATGGGACGGTGAGCTATACGGCTCAAATCCGCATCAAGCGCGACGGAGTGCAAGTCTACCAAGAGAGCCAGACTTTCGCCCGTAAACAGGCCACCCAAGTGTGGGCGCGTAAGCGCGAGACGCCGTTGGATGAGCCCGGCGCGATCGAACAGGCCGCCGCAAGAAATGGAGTGGGATATGCCGCGTGTGGCGAGTGTCTCCGGGCACCTGTGCGGTAAGGGCGTCCGCTATTTTTTTGGGGGGGGGAATGGCACGAAAAGATATTGAAAGCGCCCGTTCAACTGGGCGCTCTGAGAGGGTCGATACGGCAAACCCATAATGGTCAGCCGAAGATTTCGTCAAGGCCAAGCCAGCTAGCGATGTGTTGGCGGGGTTGTTCGGCAACGCCCAGGTAAAGGAAATGCTCAAACCGAAGCGCGGACGGCCAAAGTCGGCGACCACCAAAAAGCACGTCAATGTTCGCCTTGATTCGGACGTACTGGCTCAATTCAAGGCATCTGGTCCTGGTTGGCAAACCCGGATGAACGCAGCCTTGGCTGACTGGCTCAAAACACATACACCTGATGAACTGAAGGCCTAAGCCCGGGAAAAGGACGCACCAGTGCCTCCGATCTGCCTACGTTGTCGCACTACTGAGCCGCCCATGAGGCGGCTTTTTGTTATCCACCAGAAAGAAGGTGGACACTTTCACAACATGCTGGTAGAGACTCCCTTGCTAAGCGCCCCGTATTTAAACCTCAATAGACATTCTCGTAAGGAAGCCCGACGTAGTTTTCCGCCAGACTTTTTCTGCCGACTTCTGATGAAACGAAGTAGTCCAATTCTGTCTGCTGTATTCGCTGACTAAAATCGTCCATGCCTGGTAATTTATGGAGCATAGACGTCATCCACCAAGAAAAACGCTCTGCTTTCCAGACGCGTTTGAGGCAGATTTGTGAGTAGCGCTCGATGAGGTCTGTGCGGTCTTCTTTATAAACTTTTAGAAGGATTCGATAGAGTGTACTAACATCACTGGCCGCTAAATTTAATCCTTTCGCGCCAGTGGGGGGAACGATATGTGCAGCATCTCCTAACAAGAACAGTCTGCCATACTGCATGGGCTCAACGACAAAGCTTCGGAGGGGCGCAATACTTTTCTCAATCGACGGGCCAGTTTGCAAGCGCGCTGCCACCTCTTCGGGCAGGCGACTTTTAAGCTCTGCCCAGAATCGCTCATCAGGCCAGTCTTCAACCTTTTCATTGGCATCCACTTGCACATAATAACGTGTCCGGCTGGGCGAGCGCATGCTGCATAGAGCGAACCCACGTTCGTGTCGGGCATAGATGAGTTCTTCATCCACTGGCAGAGTATCCGCCAGTACGCCTAGCCAGCCAAATGGATAAATGCGCTCATAAATCTTTAATTTATCTGCGGGTATCGACTGGCGAGATATACCGTGGAACCCATCACAGCCGGCGATATAGTCACAGTCAATTCTTACCGTCTCTCCATTCTTTATAAAAGTGACATAGGGGTTGTCAGTGTCCATGTCGTGCGGCGTGACTGCATCAGCATCGTAAATAGTTATTCCGTCTGTTTGACTGCGGGCATCCATAAGGTCACGCGTGACTTCAGTTTGTCCATAAACCATGACCGTTTTCCCGCCGGTCAGTGATTTGAGATTGATGTGCTCACTACGACCATCGAACGCGATTTTAAAGCCGTCGTGAACTAACCCTTCCTTCTCCAGGCGATCGCTCACTCCCGCCTCACGCAGTAAATCCACGGTGCCTTGCTCCAACACTCCGGCGCGTATGCGGGACAGGATGTATTCGGGGTTCTTGCGTTCAATAATGATGTTATCGATGCCCGCTCGCTGGAGTAGATGACCGAGAAGAAGGCCGGATGGCCCTGAGCCGATAATTGCGACTTGAGTTTTCATTGTGATTTTCCGTCGTCAGCTCCCTGGAACCGTGTGGGGTATGGGAGTGTGATTGTTTTTATCTCCTGTATTTTCAGTGACAAAGTCGCGGATAAGAAGGTAATATCCATTCAATTACTTGGACTTTTGAATGATTTGCTGTGGCGATCCCAATGGTGAAAAAATCTGATGCCGGGGTACCGGCGTTCAAGCTGTATGGTGAGACGGCGTCCTGGCCCACCCCGGATTTAATGCATTGTGAGTCCATACCAGAGCGCAGCAAACTTCACGATTGGGAAATCAAGGCGCATCGACATGTCGATTTGATGCAGTTGCTCTATGTACAGAGAGGTCATGCAGTACTTAAAGTTGAGGAAACTATTGTCCACGTCGATCGGCCTATGCTGCAGGTAGTTCCCGCGATGAACATTCATACCTTTAAGTTTTCCCAAGACATTCAGGGGCATATCCTGACATTTGCGCAACCGTTGTTGCAGGAATTGTCCTCGGCACTTGAGGGGGGCTATCTGTATAAAAACGGCTGTTACGACGTTGGGGAGGATGCTGCGCACCTCGATATGCTGTTCAACGCAATCAGTATCGAATATCGGCAAAAACGACCAGGGCGGCAACTGACATTGCACTCATTGATCAATTTGCTGATGGTTTGGATTCTCCGTAAAAACTCCGAAGAAGCGCAGAGTTACCTAAATACGACTGAGCGCAGCCTGATACATCTCCAGGGTTTTGTGTCCATGCTTGAGCATCGCTACCAGGAACATTGGCCCATCTCGCGATATGCCTCGGCGCTGGGAATAAGTGCTAACCATTTAAATGCCTTGTGTCGGCGCCTAGGCGGGCAGTCGGCCTTACAGATGATCAACGAAAGACTTTCGCTCGAAGCGAAACGGTGCCTCATATACACTGAAATGACTATAAATCAAATTTCTGACAGCCTTGGTTTTTCTGATCCCGCTTATTTCTCTCGATTTTTCAAACGCTCTTGCGGTGTTTCACCAAAAGCATTTCGCTCCGCGCGGTGAACTGATTCGTTTGATATTGATGACACGGATAGCCGACGTCATGACGCCGGTAACCTTCCCTGAAAAAAGTACGCATCACATAGGCCGGCCCTCTCAGGTCATCAGTATTACGAAGTGCTATACAAACACTTTATGGGGCTGTTTGTTAAAAACAAATCAGCAGAAAGCTCCACTGCATCACTTAAGCCTCCAACGGACTTTTTGCACCCGCACGCGGCAGGGTGAATAAGTTATCTTGCCGGGCTGTCAATCTGCTCGATCACGCAGGGACGTCAATGCTGAGCGTATACGTATCACAAGGTCAGCCACTTACGTGCGACCCATCGGAGCCGGTGGTGCCGTGGTGGAGCTTTACCAAAACTGTCCTGGCCGCTACCGCCTTGGCTTTGGTGCGCGATGGGCGGGTCGGTTTGGACGCTTCGGTGGGTGATCAGCCCTTCACATTGCGCCAATTGCTTCGACATGAGGCAGGGCTCGCCGATTACGGTGAGCTTGCCGATTATCACGCTGCGGTGGCTAACCATGAGGCCGCATGGTCAGCAGACGAAATGATGCAGCGTCTTGAGGGGGCCCGGCTTCGTTATGCCCCCGGCACCGGATGGCGCTATTCGAATGTGGGTTACTTGCTCATCGGCAGGCTTATTGAGCAGGTGACTGATTTGTCGCTTGCAGAGGCCGTGAATCGATACGCATTAACGCCTTTGGGCCTCGAGCATGTTCGCTTCGCCAAAACGCCCGCGGACTTGCGCGATACCCACCTTGGCAACCCATCCCATTATGACCCTGGCTGGGTTTATCACGGCTTGCTGATCGGCCCCCTCTCGCAGGCAGTGCTTTTTCTCGACCGGCTTTTCGCGGGGCATCTACTGGCTCCAGGCTTGCTCCAGGACATGCAGTCAGCCAAAGCATTGGGTGGCCCGATTCCAGGCCGTCCATGGGTATCACCGGGTTACGGCCTGGGGGTGATGCGGGGCTCGATTGAAGGTGGCTTTACCCTCTGCGGCCACTCAGGTGGCGGGCCTGGTAGCGTGATTGCCGTTTACCGCCTCTGCGCCGGCGACGCATCGGCCTGTTGCGCTGTTTTTGACGCGGGTACCCGCGAGGGGGCCGTCGAATCCCTCGTTGTCGGGCGACTAACAGCCGCTTTGCACTAGTCGGATAAGGTCGCCAGAGCCGCGCAATCGACAACGGGACGAGATCATGCGCGCGGCTTGACAGCGATCTGGCCGGTGCCTAGGATGCGCATCTTTCAACCTACCTATCGGTAGGTAGGTGATTGGTTTTCCACTGGAGAATGTGTGTATGGGTCGTTTAGACACGGTGCCAGTCAAACTGGCAATTAGCCTCGGGATGATTGGTGCGCTGGGTCCGTCTGCTGTTGATATGTATCTGGCAAGCCTTCCGGAGATTGCCCGAGAGTTTTCTGCAAGTTTCACCCGTGTTCAGCTCACGCTGACCTTTTTCCTGTTGGCCATGGGCGCGGGCCAGTTGATCTTCGGGCCGATTGTGGATGCCTATGGCAGACGCCGCCCACTCTTGGCAGGGCTGGTGATCTTCACCCTGTGTTCGTTAGGGGCGGCCTGGGCACCGACCTTGCAAGCGCTTATTGCGTTCCGTTTTGTTCAAGGGTTGGGCAGTGCACTCACGCTTGTGGTGATTATGAGTATGGTGCGGGACGTCAGTCAGGGGGTTACGGCAACGAAGCTGTTTGCGTTGCTGATGACCATTGAAGGAGTCGCGCCGATTCTGGCCCCTGCCTTGGGCGGCGTGATCGATACACATTACGGCTGGCGCGCCGTCATGCTGGTGCTGGCGGGCCTTGGTCTGATCGTGACCTGCAATAGCTTTCTGAGCCTGCCCGAAACCCTCGCGCCGGCAAACCGTGAACCCCTGCGGTTTGGTTCTGCCTGGCAGAGTTACCTGGCCATTCTTCGCGACGGGAAATTCTTGCGGCCTACTCTGGCGGTAGCGGCGGTGTTTTTCTTTCTGTTTGCCTACATTGGCGGTGCCACCTTTATCTATCAGGAAACCTACGGCCTCGACGCCAGCGCCTTCGGCCTGCTGTTTGGCCTCACCGGCATTGCCGTGCTGGTCGGGGCTACGGCGGCGGGCAAGTGGGTTGAACGATTCGGCTTGGCTACCCTTTCTCGGGCCGGTGTCGCCTGCATGGCCATGGGGGCGGCCGTCACGCTGCTGGCGGTGGTGGCGTCACTGGGCTTGGTGGGCGTGGCGTCAGGTGTGGCCCTTTCTTTGTTCGGCCTGGGTATTGCTGAATCGACGCTGATGTCATTGGTGATGTCTTCGCAAAAACGCGCACTGGGCTCCACCGCCGCGTTGCTCGGTGCGATACAACTGTCGGTATCATCATCGGCCACCCCTATTTCCGCGTTGGTGTTGGCTTACGGCCCGTTTGGCTGGGCAATGTTATTGATGATCAGCGCGTTGCTGGTCTGCCTGCTGACCCACATCAGCTTGCGTGACCGCTCCGATGAAATTATTGAGACAGCAGGGCATAACTAAGTGAAAACGATGACCACACATGAGCTTTCTTCCAGTGCCGAACGCATCGCTGACATTGCGATGCGCCAATTCGCCGACAATGGGTATGACGCCGCTTCGCTGAACGATATCGCCACCGAGGCCGGTATTCGCAAGGCATCTTTATATGCGCACTTTTCCAGTAAGGACGCGCTGTACTCCGTTGTTCTCGGGCTCGCGCTGCGGGCCGAACATACGTACGTGGAGGCTGATTTTACCCGGGCCAAACGGGTCAGTGCGGTACCCGGTGAACGCTATCTGGTCAACTTGCACCCTCGCTTTGTCGAAGCGGCGTCGTTGCGTTTCCTGTTACGTGCTGCCTTTTACCCACCGGCAACCGTAAGGCCAGCCGTCACGGCAGGGTTCAATGAATACTTGAACACGTTACGCGCTCATTTTCTCAGCACCCTTGAGCAGGCTTACCCGCATAGCCTGTCGGAGGCATTGGCGCTTACGGCTGAAACGTATATGGCCTTTATCGACAGCCTTCATGTTGACCTTATTTATGGGCATCAGGACAACTACCTGCGTCGGCTCGACGCGGTGTTGCGGGTGCTCAACAACACGTACGCAACCACGATGAGGCCGCGCGTCGATGAGTGAGGTGGCCGTCGGATTCGTGATAACGGGAACACTCATCGTGTTCGGGATCATCTACCACTGCGTTGATTGGCGAAGCCGTCAGCAGGGTGAACTCGAACTGAAGACTCACTGTCAGGGCAAAGAACGTGCATCAACCAAACAGCTTGATTGAAGATTTGCAGGCGCGTGGTTTTATCCATCAAGCCACTGACCTGTCGGGGCTGGCCAGCCATTTGGACCAGACCCCACGGACTATTTACCTGGGGTTTGACGCGACCGCCGACAGTTTGCACGTGGGGCACCTGCAGGGCTTGATGCTGATGCGTCGGTTGCAGCAAGCCGGGCATCGTCCCATTCTGTTGATCGGTGGGGCCACCACCCGTATTGGTGACCCCAGCTTTCGGGATGAAAGTCGTCCGATCCTCACGCAGGCCCAAATTGATACCAACATCGCCAGCATCACGCGTACGTTTGCACGCTACCTCACCCTTGGCGAGAACCACGGCGTGGTCGTGGATAACGCCGCCTGGCTTGATGATATTGGCTACCTTGAGTTTCTGAATGACGTAGGCCGTTACTTTTCCATCAACCGGTTACTGACATTTGACGCCGTGCGGCAGCGGTTGGACCGCGAGAATTCGTTGTCTTTTCTGGAGTTCAGCTACACGTTGCTGCAAGCCCATGACTTCACTGAACTGGCCAAGCGTTTTGACTGCACCGTTCAACTGGGCGGCGCTGATCAGTGGGCCAATATCATTAACGGCGTAGAACTGGGTCGTCGCCGTGACGGGCGCGAACTCTTTGGCCTGACCATGCCGTTGCTGGCGACCGCTGACGGCAAGAAAATGGGCAAGAGCTTGAGCGGTGCCGTTTGGTTGGATGGCAACCGATTGTCGCCGTTTGATTTTTGGCAGTTCTGGCGTAATTGCGATGATCGCGACGTGCGTCGGTTTCTCGCGCTGTTTACTGAGCTGCCGCTGGACGAAATTGATCGATTGTCGAGCGTCGAAGGGGCAGCGCTCAACGCGGCCAAAACAGTTCTGGCCAACCATGTCACCGCATTGGCTCATGGTGACGAGGCCGCCGCGCTGGCCTGTTCCGCGGCTCAGGCCGTATTTGGCGAGGGCGGGCACGTCAATGACTTGCCTGTGTTTCCCCTGGAAAGAGCGCAATTGGTACAAGGCCTGACGGTGGCATGCGCGCTGGTCGGCAGTGGTCTACAACCGTCGCTGGGCGCTGTGCGGCGCTTGGCCAAAGGGGGCGGTTTAAAACTTGACGGAACCACCCTGCACTCAGGGGACGAACTGTTGGACCCCGCGCAGTCCCAGTGGCTGGTCAGCCTTGGAAAAAAGCGCCATCTACGCTTTGAAGCCCCAGGCTGATAACGACCCGCGAGGGTCGATGGGGCGGCACCGGCGTTGATGTGGCCGACGAGGCTCACCGGTGGTGTCAGCCCTGTCGGTCAGGCGGGTTCTGACAGGCTGCGACGCTTGGGTAAGGGCGGCACACCCGCATCATTTTATGTTTGGGTTCAAAGCCGTGAGCCAGCATGCAGCGTTGCGCTTTGGCGGTGTCGCCAATGCTGGCGACAGCCTGGTTCGACCCGAGCGGTTTTGGATAGCCGCAGGCGTACATCACCGGCAGCGCCTCGCGGTTATTGGCCACTTGGAACGAGAAGTGAAGGGGCGCGCCTGCCTTTCGCCAAGTGACTTGCATGTCTTCATACCGGCCAGAATCGGGATTGATCGGGTAGAAGCCTTCATCGGCCTCAAAGGGCAATGCTTCGAGTTCGGCCACCGTCAGCGGTCGTCCCAGGCGTTCTTCGACGCAGGCCGGTACGTGCTTCATGACCTGGCAAAATTCGAAGCCGTCTTTGCGCGTAAAGCCCAAGCGTTGCATGCACTGAAATTGCAGTACCCGTTCGTTGGTCGGGTAATGGTTCATGGAGTACCCAACCGGTTCGCCACAGTCGGCCATCGCCGTTTTAACCGCCTCGACTGACGTGGACGTGCGTTGCCACTGGGTGAACTCGGCTGAGGGCGGGCAACCGGTGAGCAAAAACAATGATCCGATCAGAGCGGGGAAGGTCATGAACTGACGTTTGCGCAACATGGCGATCCTTAAGGGCGGTCGGGGTACTTTGTAAGGTAAACCGCTTGGCTGACGGGTGTGAGTTGCCCACTCGCAAGAGCACGCCGATCACATCGCGGGGCTCATGGGTCAACCGGCAGGTGATGGGTAGCCAGCACTGCCAGCGGGCCTTTTATGACAGCAGAACAATTTATGACAGCAGAACAAGGGTGGCCGTTTCGAGCAGCACGGGGCGCACCAGAATCTTGTAGCTGTCGGCATCGAAAGCTTGCCCCGTCAGTCGTGGGGCTTGTCTGGCGTCGGCCTCGCAGGCGTAGCTGCCAATATAGCGCCAGCTGTCCACGACGTGATACGCCTCCAGCTCGGCATGCCGTTCGTACAAGGCGATTGCGCCCGGGTACGGCCAGTGATGCACGGCCCAGCCCTCCAGTGCGCTGAGCAGCCGTGCGGTGTGTGCCTCATGGCTTTCTGCGCCTTTGCAGGCTCCGGCACATTTGCCAATTTGAGCCCTGAAACAGCCCCGTCCCGCCGATTTATCAAGGCCCAGCAGGGCATGGCAGAGGCGGTGTTCATCGGCAATCAGCATTAGCGCTTCAGTGGCCATGCGCCGGTTACGGAACAGGCCGTAGAGCTGAAGGCCTTCACCCATAGC
>Ga0256410_1001785_pt1 | contig 15626 bp, 12 predicted proteins | sample PhyWR1_FD_185983 | JGI IMG/M metagenome (GOLD analysis project Ga0256410, IMG submission 185983) | Leaf surface microbial communities from wheat plants in UC Gill Tract Community Farm, Albany, California, United States - DLSL W.R1 | ecosystem: Host-associated > Plants > Phyllosphere >... | reverse complement strand
AGCATCTCAAGAAGCTGGAAAACGACAGCACCTCGCGCTTCACCCAGGCGCTGACCGAAACCCTGGATGCCATCCAGGAAGTGCGCGCCGGCAATCGCCAGGGCTTTTTCCTTGGGCGCCTGGGCCAGCGTGCCCGGGAAGTGCGTGACTACGCGATCCACTCGCAATGGAAAACCGATGCCTCCAGCCGCGCCAGTGGCCTGTTGTTCCAGTTCGGCATCGATATTTTCCGCGCAGCGGCGATGCTCACGGTGCTGTTTTCCGACCTGTCCATCGGCCAGATGCTGGCGGTGTTCAGCTACCTGTGGTTCATGATCGGCCCGGTGGAACAGTTGCTGAACCTGCAATACGCCTACTATGCGGCGGGCGGTGCGCTGACGCGGATCAACGAGTTGCTGGCGCGTGCCGACGAGCCGCAGTATGCCGGTGGCGAAGACCCGTTCAGCGGGCGCAAGACGGTCGGTATCGAGGTGCGCGACCTTGATTTTGGCTATGGCGAAGACCTTGTGTTGAACCAGTTGAACCTGACCATCGCACCCGGTGAAAAAGTCGCGATTGTCGGCGCCAGCGGCGGCGGTAAAAGCACCCTGGTGCAACTGCTGCTCGGGCTCTATACGGCGCAGGCCGGCAGTATCCGATTCGGCGGTGCAACCCAGCAGGCCATTGGCCTTGAAACCATCCGCGAAAACGTCGCAGTGGTGCTGCAGCATCCGGCACTGTTCAACGATACGGTGCGCGCCAACCTGACCATGGGCCGCGAGCGCAGCGATGAGGCCTGCTGGCAGGCCCTGGAAATTGCTCAACTGGACGTGACCGTCAAGGCGCTGCCCCTGGGCTTGGACAGTGTGGTGGGGCGCTCTGGCGTGCGCTTTTCCGGCGGGCAGCGCCAGCGGCTGGCAATCGCGCGCATGGTGCTGGCCGAACCCAAGGTGGTGATACTCGACGAGGCCACCTCGGCGCTGGACGCGGCGACCGAGTACAACCTGCATCAGGCGCTGGCGCGGTTTCTCAGCGGGCGTACTACACTGATCATCGCCCACCGTCTGTCGGCGGTGAAACAAGCTGATCGAGTATTGGTCTTTGATGGCGGTCACATTGCCGAAGATGGCGACCACCAGCAACTGATCGCTGATGGCGGGCTTTACGCCAAACTTTACGGGCACCTGCAACAAGTGCGTTGAATTGGCCTAGGCTGAGCTATCGGAAGCGAATTTTCGCGTGCTTACCCAGCAGTGCATGTGCAAGGGACTTCATGAAGCAAAAGCGGACTTTAGGAACGCCACGGCTATTGGGCATCGTCTGGCCCTTCATCGCCGTTGTACTGTTTCAGGCACTGTTAGGCTGTCTCAGTCTGTATGTGCTGTCGGCGGTGCGTGGCTATGTGGCAGGTGAAAGCTTGTGGTCCAAGGGCCAGAAGGACGCCATCTATTACCTGACGCTCTACGCCGATAACCGTGACGCAGCCACCTACCTCAAATATCAGCAAGCCTTTGCCGTGCCTCAAGGCGGGCATGAACTGCGCATCGCGCTCGACCAGCCCGTGCCGGACGTCGAGGCTGCCCGCCAGGGTATCCTCAAGGGTGGCAATCACCCGGATGACGTGTCCAGCCTGATATGGCTGTACCTCAACTTTCGTCATTTCAGCTACCTGGAAAAAGCCATCGAGCTGTGGACGGTGGGCGATGGCTACCTGCTGCAGTTGGATGATCTGGCCCGCTCGATGCAAGGCGCGATCAGCAGCGGCCAGGTCAGCGAGGACGATGTGCGGCGCTGGAAGGCGCATATTTTTGCGATCAACGATGGTGTGACGCCAGCGGCCATGGCCTTCAGTGATGCCTTGGGCGAAGGGTCGCGGATGATCCTGCGGCTGCTGTTGATCACCAACCTGGCCACGGCCCTGGTATTGATCGCGCTGGCGCTGCTGCGCACGCACAAGCTGCTGACCCAGCGTCACGCGTTCGCCGATGCGCTGCAACTGGAAAGGGAGCGCGCGCAGATCACCCTGGAGTCGATCGGCGACGGCGTCATCACCACCGATGTCGATGGCGCGATCACCTACCTCAATCCGGCTGCCGAAGCGCTCACCCACTGGACCTCGGCCAAGGCCCAGGGCTTGCCGCTGGCGGCGTTGTTCAAGCTGCTGGATGAAAATCCCGAGCCCGATGGTTTTACCTTGATCGAACACATCATCAAGGGCCAGCTCAGTGGCGGCAGTGATCATTCCACGTTGATTCAGCGCCTGGATGGCAGCACTGTTTCGGTGACTCTGGTGGGGGCGCCGATCCGCAGCGCCGGCAAAGTCAGTGGCGCGGTGCTGGTGCTGCACGACATGACCCAGGAGCGCCAATACATCGCCAACCTGTCGTGGCAGGCGACCCACGATGCCTTGACCGGCCTGGCCAACCGCCGCGAGTTCGAGTACCGCCTGGAGCAGGTGTTGCAGCAATCGGGGCGCCAACCCCATGCACGGCATGCCCTGATGTTCCTTGACCTGGACCAGTTCAAGCTGGTCAACGACACCTGCGGGCATGCGGCCGGTGACGAACTGCTGCGGCATATCTGCGCGTTGCTGCAATCGGACCTGCGTGAAGAAGATACCCTGGCGCGACTGGGTGGCGACGAGTTCGGCATCCTGCTGGAGAACTGCCCGGCACCGGTGGCGGAAAAAATCGCCGAAAGCCTGCGTCACACCGTGCAAAGTCTGCATTTCGTGTGGAAGGGCCGGCCGTTCATGACCACCGTGAGCATCGGCCTGGTGCACATCACCAGCACGCCCACCACCCTGGAGACCTCGTTGCGCACTGCCGACATGGCTTGCTACATGGCCAAGGAAAAAGGCCGCAACCGCGTGCAGGTCTACCACGCCGACGACTCCGAGCTGTCCATGCGCTTTGGTGAAATGGCCTGGGTGCAGCGTCTGCATATGGCCCTGGAAGAGGATCGCTTTTGCCTGTATGCCCAGGAAATCGCGCCGCTGGGTCAAACGGAGGGTGGCAGCGGCCACATCGAAATCCTGCTGCGCCTGCACGATGAAGCCGGCCGCATCATCCTGCCGGACAGTTTCATTCCGGCGGCAGAACGTTACGGGCTGATGACGTCCCTGGACCGTTGGGTGGTGGAAAACGTGTTCAAGATTATCGCCCGCTGCCTGCATGAGCGCCCGGGCCGGCCCATGGCGATGTGTGCGATCAATCTGTCAGGCATTACCATTGGCGATGATGATTTTCTCGGCTTTTTACGTGAGAAATTCAACACTTACAGTGTTCCACCGGAAATGATTTGTTTTGAAATAACCGAGACCAGCGCTATCGCCAATTTGGGCAGTGCCATCCGCTTTATTAATGAACTCAAAGCCTTAGGTTGCCACTTTTCCCTGGACGACTTTTGCGCCGGAATGTCCTCATTCGCTTATCTGAAACATTTACCTGTAGACTTCCTGAAGATCGATGGAAGTTTCGTAAAGGATATGCTGGACGACCCGATTAACCGTGCCATGGTCGAAGTGATCAACCATATTGGCCATGTCATGGGTAAGCGCACAATTGCCGAGTTTGTGGAGACACCCCAGATCGAACAGGCGTTACTGGAGATTGGTGTGGATTACGCTCAGGGCTACCTGATTGAACGCCCGCAATTGTTTACCTTCGATAGCTTGCAGTGCCGACCCGCGCGGCCGCAGCCACTGTTATTCAAGGCGCCCGGCACATTCCGCTGAAACATTTGCTGGTCTGTACAATCACACTTAAAAAGGAGCCCTACAGTGATCGACACATTCAACCGAACCGGCCCGCTTATGGAAGCCTCAAGTTACCCCGCCTGGGCGCAACAACTGATCCAGGACTGTAGCGAGAGCAAGCGCCGGGTTGTCGAACACGAACTGTATCAGCGCATGCGCGACAATACGCTCAGCGCCAAAACCATGCGTCACTACCTGATTGGTGGCTGGCCCGTGGTGGAACAGTTTGCCTTGTACATGGCACAAAACCTCACCAAAACCAAGTTCGCGCGCCATCCTGGGGAGGATATGGCGCGACGTTGGCTGATGCGCAATATTCGTGTGGAGCTTAACCACGCCGACTATTGGGTTCACTGGGCGCGTGCCCATGGCGTCAGTCTCGAAGAGCTGCAGGCGCAAAACGTACCGCCGGAGTTGCACGCACTGAGCCATTGGTGCTGGCACACCAGTTCCTCCGACGCGTTGATCGTCGCGATTGCCGCCACCAACTATGCGATCGAGGGGGCGACCGGGGAGTGGTCCGCTGTGGTGTGTTCAACCGGCGTCTATGCGGCGGCCTTCCCTGAGGAAGACCGCAAGCGGGCGATGAAGTGGCTGAAGATGCATGCCCAGTACGACGATGCTCACCCATGGGAAGCGCTCGAAATCATCTGCACCCTGGCCGGCATGAACCCGACCAGGGCGCTGCAGGAAGAGCTGCGCCAGGCGGTGTGCAAGAGCTACGACTACATGTACCTGTTCCTGGAAAGCTGCATGCGCCTGGAGCAGGAAACAGCGCCGGTAGTCGCCCGCGAACGCCCGGTACGCGTGGCCAGTCAGGCCTGATGTAAATCGCGGTGGCGGGGGACTTACCCCGCCATTGCCAGACGATTGCGGCCTTCGCGCTTGGCCACGTACAAGGCGTTGTCGGCGCGACGCAGCAGGCTTTCGGGCGATTCTGCCGTCAGCAGCGTGGAGCAACCCAGGCTCACCGTTAGCTCGATTCGCGTGTCGTCCGCCCAGTAATCCTCAGCCTGTGCCGCCTGGCGCAGTCGCTCACCGACCATTTGCGCCGCCTCCCGGCTGGTGTTGGAGAGCAGGATCAGAAACTCTTCCCCGCCATACCTGAACACCATGTCCACATTACGTAACTGGCCTTTGATTGAGGCCGCCACGGCACGCAGTACTTTGTCGCCAGCGCTGTGGCCGTGGGTGTCGTTGATATGCTTGAAATGATCGATGTCCAGCATCAGCAGCGACAACGGATGCAGATGCCGGCGCGCCATGTCGATTTCGCGTTGCAGGGTCTGGTCCATGGCGATGCGGTTACCCGTCTCGGTCAGCGGGTCGCGCAGTGCACTGCGGGTGGCGGCGCGGTAGAGCAGGGCGTTGCGCATCGGGTAGAGCAGGGTGGACAGCAGCGATTCGAGCTGCCCCAGCTCTTCCTCGGCCAGGCGTTGGTTGCGGCGCAACACCAGTTCGCCCAGCGGCTCGCCCTCATGGCTGAGGCTATAACTCACCGAGTGATGCCCGCGTTGGCCGAACTCCAGACGAAGATCGCTGGCTTGATGGCTGTAGACCATCGCATCAAGGGGCACCAGACGCTGAATCTCGCGAAAGAACAGCCCCAGGATGCGCTCCGGCTCCAGGCTGGTTTGCAGATGCTGCGCCAGTTGCTGGCGCAGTTGCGCCAGGGTCACGGGGCGATGCGGCAGTGCCGAAGATTGACCGAAGCCCAGGCGTTGCAGTTTGGCGCTGTCGAAGTCGATTGCGTGGGTCTTGTTAGGTGTCTTCATCAGCAATCGGCCTCTGTGCGCCTGAACATCGTACGGGCTAAGCCAGCGTGGCGAGTGCCATTACTTGACCTGCTTGGGGAGTGTTAGAGCGAGATTCATGCCAATTCGTTTAATTAAAAAAAACGCCTTACAAATCAATGGGGGCTGCTACAGGCGAAAACACCCGCCTAACTATCACGCCGGTTATTTGGCTGATGCACGAGAATGCTGTGATCAATCTGCTCAATCGACGTCACGCCGGTCAGCGTCATGGCCACGCGCATTTCCCTGGCGAAGATATCCAGCAGGTTTTCCACGCCCTGCTGACCAGCGGCGGCCAGCGCATAGGCAGTGGCACGCCCCAGCAGACAGGCCTTGGCACCCAATGCCAGCATGCGCACCACGTCAAGCCCGGAGCGAATGCCCGAGTCCACCAGCACGGTCAGCTCATCGCCCACCGCGTCGGCAATCGGTGGCAGCGCCCTGGCGGTGGACAGCACGCCATCGAGCTGGCGCCCGCCATGGTTGGACACCACGATGCCGTCCGCGCCGAAACTCACCGCGTCTCTGGCATCCTGCGGCTCGAGGATGCCCTTGATGATCATCGGGCCCTTCCAGAAATCGCGGATCCACTCCAAGTCTTTCCAACTGATCGACGGGTCGAAGTTGTTGGCCAACCAGCCAATGTAATCCTCCAGGTGCGTGGGTTTGCCCAGGTATCTGGAGATGTTGCCCAGGTCGTGGGGGCGGCCCATCAACCCCACATCGAAGGCCCACTGCGGCCTGGTGATGGCTTGCAGCATCCTGCGCTGAGCGGCGTACGGCCCGGACATGCCCGAGTGCGCGTCACGGTAGCGGGCGCCGGGTGTCGGCATGTCGACGGTAAACACCAGGGTCGTCACACCGGCAGCCTGCGCACGCTCCAGGGCATTGCGCATGAAGCCACGGTCCTTGAGCACATACAGTTGAAACCAGATGGGCTGCGCGCTTTGCGACGCCACTTCCTCGATCGAACACACCGACACCGTCGACAGGCAGAAGGGAATGCCCTTGTTGGCCGCCGCGCTGGCCGCTTGCACCTCACCGCGCCGCGCGAACATGCCGGTCAGCCCCACCGGGCTCAAGATCACCGGCAGGGCATGTGTCTGGCCGAACAACGAGGTGGTGAGGCTCAGGTTGTCGACATTGCGCAGCACCCGCTGACGCAGGCCGATTTCGGTCAAGTCCGAGCAGTTGGCACGCAGTGTGTGTTCGGCGTACGCGCCGCCGTCGATGTAGTCGAACAGAAAGCGCGGCAACTTTCGCTTGGCGGCGGTGCGGTAATCGGAAGCGGACGAGATGATCATGGGCAATGTCTCCGGCAGGATGAGATAACCATAGGCAAAGATCTGGCATGATAAAAACAACTTTTATCACTACATCCAAGTCGCAAAAGGAATGCTGATGAACCTGCGCACACTGCGGGCTTTTGTTGAGGTGGTGCGCCAGGGAGGGTTCTCCCAGGCGGCCGAGGTGGTGTCCCTTACCCAGTCCACGGTGAGCAAGGCGGTCAGGACCCTGGAAGAGGAGTTGGGCATGCCGCTGCTCAACAGGCTCGGTCACAGGAACGAACTCACCGCCGCCGGCGAAATGACCTACCGTCACGCGCTGGTGCTGCTCGCCGAGCACGCCAACCTCGTGGCCGAGATTCACGACCTGCGCGGCCTCAAGCGCGGCGTATTGCGTATCGGCTTGCCGCCGGTGGGCTGCGGCCTGCTGTTTGCGAGCATGTTCGCGATTTACCGCAGTCGCTACCCGGACATCGAGATTGAGCTGACCGAATACGGCAGCAAAAAGCTGCGCGAATGCCTGCAGGCCGGTGAAGTCGACCTCGCGGCCCTGCTGTTGCCCGTGGATGAGGGCTTCGACTATCAGCCGGTGCGCAATGAACCCCTGATCGCCGTCTTGCCGGTCGGCCACCCCCTGGCGCTGCGCCAGCGCCTCGATTTCACGGATCTGGCCGACTCACCGTTCATCCTCTTTGAAGCCGGTTTCGCGCTGAACGCCAAGATCCTCGCTGCCTGCGAGCACAAAGGCGTGACACCCAAGGTCACCGCGCGCAGCGGCCAGATCGACTTCATCGTTGACCTGGTAGCGGCCGGGCTCGGTGTTGCCTTCCTTCCACGCATGCTCGCGCGCAAGCACCAGCACTCCGGCATTGCCCTGGTCCACCTCGACGAACCGCTCACGGACTGGCACATCGCCCTGGCCTGGCGCACCAGCGCACACCTGCCGCCGGCGGCGCGGGCCTGGCTGGATCTGGCCGAGGAACAGCAGCTTTGTAAAGGCCACTCGCTTTAAACCTGGCACTCAGCAGGGCAGGGTTGACTTCTTCTTTTTAATCAGTAACATACGGCGCATTCCGCGATAGCTCAGTTGGTAGAGCAAATGACTGTTAATCATTGGGTCCCTGGTTCGAGTCCAGGTCGTGGAGCCAGATAAAGAAAAGCCTGCAGCGATGCAGGCTTTTTTTCGCCCGGGATTTGCCGTCGTTAACTGATCAGACCGGGCAGGCACTAAAGTGAAAAAGGGCGGTCAACAGGCCCCCACTTTCAAGATATGAAACATGCACTTACGTATTATTGCCGTCGCCCTCTCTGCCCTGGTTTTTCTCGCGCCTGTCACCCAGGCCCGCAACCTGTCAGCCCTCTACTCGAACGACGAGAAGCGCCTGTCCTTTGACAGCTGCGCCGATCTGTTCCCCGCCGCACCGATCAACACCGCCACGGTACCCGCCAGCCTGAAACCGCTGGCGCTGTGTTCCGATAACTTTGCGGTGCTCTACTCGCAAACCAGCAAGACGCCGCTGGTGGTGGTCGAACGCCTCAACGCCGCGTTGTTGAAAGATGCGAAAGGCGAAGAGCGTACCAACCAGTTCTACGCCGACCCGCGTATCCCCAAAGACGGTCGTGCGGAACTGAGCGACTACCATGCCCAGCACCCAGCGGTGGACCGTGGCCACCAGTCCCCGGCCGCCGACGCGCCAAACGCGCATGCCATGGCGCAGTCGTTCGCGCTGTCGAACATGGTGCCGCAAGACCCCACCAACAATCGCAAGATCTGGAGCAAAGTCGAGTCCGACGTGCGCAAGTTCGCCGCACGCGCGGGCGGCGATGTGTTCGTGTTCACCGGGCCGTTGTTCGACACGGGCTACGCCACCATTGGCCGCAATAAGGTGTGGGTGCCGACGCGGCTGTTCAAACTGGTGTACGACGCCTCTTCCAAACGTGCCTGGGCCTATGTGCTGCCCAATACGGAAACCCGCATTCAACGGCCGATGGATTACGACAGCTTCGTGAAAACCACCGGGCTGAAGTTGTTGGGTAACTTGCCGGTGAGCGGTTCGATAGGCCGTGGCTGATCGACCGCCCCACTGTAGGAGCGAGTGAGCCGGCTGCTACGAAAAAACGGCATACTTGCCGTCCTGCAATCAATGCCAGACGAGATCCCCATGAGCACCTCCCTTTCCCTCACGCCCACGCGCAAGCCCGTGGCGCCGTTGCTGGCCTTTATCCTGCTGATCGCCGGCGCGCTGTTCCTGCAAAACACGGTTGGCGCGCGCCAGGTGCTGTTGCTGGTAGTCGGCGCCGCCCTGGGCCTGACCCTCTACCACGCCGCCTTCGGTTTCACCTCAGCCTGGCGCGTGTTCATCAAGGACCGGCGCGGTGCCGGACTGCGCGCGCAGATGGTGATGCTCGCGGTGGCGGTGCTGCTGTTTTTCCCGGCTCTGGGGGCGGGCACGCTGTTCGGCGAGCCAGTGGTGGGACTGGTGGCGCCGGCTGGGGTGTCGGTGGTGTTTGGCGCTTTTATCTTCGGCATCGGCATGCAACTGGGGGGCGGCTGTGCATCAGGCACCTTGTTCACCGTGGGCGGCGGCAATGCGCGCATGCTGGTGACGCTGTTGTTCTTTATCTGCGGTTCGCTGATCGCCACGCACCATGTGGATTGGTGGTTTGCGCTGCCGGCGTTGCCGGCGGTGTCCATCGTCAAGCATTTTGGCGTGGTCCCGGCATTGGTCCTGAGCCTGGGGGTGTTTGCGGCCATTGCGTTGCTGACCGTGCGCCTGGAAAAAGCCCGCCACGGCCAGCTTGAAAAAGGTGTGACCAGCGAGCACCAGGGGCTGCGCCGCTTTCTGCGCGGGCCGTGGCCGCTGGTGTGGGGAGCGATTGGCCTGGCGCTGCTCAACTACGCGACCCTGGCCCTGGCCGGCCGCCCCTGGGGCATCACCTCGGCGTTCGCGCTGTGGGGCGCCAAGGTGGCGAGCGGGCTGGGCGTGGACGTGTCCAGCTGGGCGTTCTGGCAGATGCCGGGCAATGCCAAGGCGCTGGCCGCGCCAGTGTGGGAAGACATCACCAGCGTGATGGACATCGGCATTGTCCTCGGCGCGCTGCTGGCCGCAGGCCTGGCCGGACGTTTCGCCCCCAGCCTGAAAATCCCCACGCGTTCGCTGATAGCCGCAGTGATCGGCGGGCTGCTGCTCGGCTACGGCTCGCGCCTGGCCTACGGCTGCAACATCGGCGCGTACTTCAGTGGCATCGCCTCAGGCAGCCTGCATGGCTGGGTGTGGCTGGTGGCGGCGTTTATCGGCAACGGCGTCGGTGTGCGCCTGCGGCCGTTTTTCTTCGCAGGTGAAAGACCGCAGGTGGCGTTGAACGGTTGCTGAGTCAGCTCTGTGGGGAAGCGTCGGGTGTTTGAGCCGCTTCGTTCGCCAGCCTTTCCCGCTCGGCCTTGCTGATGTATTTGTCTTTGCTTTTAGGCGCCAATTTCGCGTTGGCTTTCTTGGCCTTGGCCTTGAAGAGTTGCTGCAGTTTCTTTTGACGGTTCATGGTTTCCAGCCCGGATGTGTGCAGGCGCGGATGATAGCAGTTGGCGTGACCGCTGACGGCAGTGCTGATGAAGGCGCTATGAGACTGTCCAGAAATTGATGGCGGCGCTGGGCGTCGAGCTGACGGTGCGGCCAATGGTTGCGCCTGCCAGTCAAAAAACCGCAGGGGCCAAACGCGCCGTTGCTGGCGATTCATGATTCGAAGGATCCACAGTTGAACGAACACACATTATCCCGACGCCTTGAGCGCGTGGCGGCGCAGGTTCCGGCCGGGGCGCGCCTGGCGGATATCGGTTCCGATCACGGTTACCTGCCGGTGGCGCTGGTGCGCCGCGGGGTGATCACGGCGGCGGTGGCGGGGGAGGTGGCCGAGACGCCGTTTCGGGCGGCCACGCGCAGTGTGCGTGAGAATGGTCTGCAGCACCTGATCAGGGTGCGCCTGGCCAGCGGGTTGGCGGCTATCGAACCAGACGACGGGATCACCGCCATCAGCCTGTGCGGCATGGGCGGGGAGACGATTCGCGACATTCTTGAGGCGGGCAAGGCGCGTCTGTCCGGCCAGGAACGCCTGATCCTGCAGCCCAACGGCGGTGAACAACCGCTGCGTCAGTGGCTGATGGACAACGGCTACCGCATTCTTCATGAGGAGCTGTTACACGAGAACCGTTTCTACTACGAAATCATCGTGGCCGAACGCACCGGGCCGGTCACTTATACGCCCGAGCAACTGTACTTCGGCCCGCTGAACCTGCAGGTGCGCAGCCCGGTGTTTTTTGCCAAGTGGCAGCGCCTGTTGCGCCTGAAGCAGCGCACCCTGGCAGGCTTCGAACGAGCGTTGCAAGGGGGGCCTGAAGATCGGCTGCGAGCACTCCAGCGGCAGGTTGGCTGGATCACCGCTTTGCTGGAGTAACACCTGGCCACTAAGAGCGGATCTCCACAGGGCACTGCACCGATTGGGTGCCCGGTTACAGTTTGCGCCACACACTGAGTGCTTTTGCCCCATTTTCACGCACCGCCCACTGCGCAGCGTCTCGCCGCATCGCCAATTACGGGCCTGTAACCAACGGCCCATATCTTGCTTGTGCCAGGGTAATCAATGACATGGCATTTTGCCGTTAGTCGTTTCAAGGCTTCGCCTCGCCGTGCACGGTGTGGGTTGTTCCAGGAGTTGTCGGCAATGCACAGTCTGTTATCACCCGGTATGCGCCTGCTCGGGCGCTTCGGTTTCGCGCGCAAGTTCCAGATTCTGTTCCTCCTGTTCATGCTGCCGCTGGTCGGCAGCCTGTGGATGATCGCGGCGGACTATCGCGAGAAAAGTGCGGTCATCTCCAGCGAAAAGTCCGGCGTTCAGCAACTGTTGGCCATGGACTCCCTCGACAGCCAGCTCACGGCCCAGCGTAACCTCGCCGCGCGATGGAAGGCAGTGGACCTGCTGCGCGAACCGACGCCCGCGGCCAAGGCGGCGATGGACAAGGTCGACGCCTTGAACCCCATGATCCAGCAAAGCCTGCAAGCCCTGGGCGACACGCTCGCTGCCCAGCAGGCCAGCGCCGAAACCCTGGCCCGTTTTACGGCGTTGCAGGCGACGGTCAAGGGCATGGACACGCAATCGCTGCGCACCGTCGGCTGGTGGCCGGACGGCTACGACCGCTTCACCTCGGCGCTGACCGCGATGCAGGGCCTGCGCGAGCAAATCGCCCTCGACACCGGCCTGATTCTCGACCCGTGGCTGGAAACCTACCTGCTGATGCAGATTTCCACCCAGCAGACGCCGGACCTGATCGAACGAGTGGGGCGCATGGCCAGCGTGGGTCAGTCGTCCATCGCATCCGGGCAGTTCACCCTGCAAAGCCGCTTGCAGATGCGCGACCTGCGTAGCCGCATCGGCGACGCGCGGGATCAGTTGATCAAGGCCGCCGCCTCGCTCAAGGCCAAGCCGTATCCGGGCCTGGAATCCTGGAGCGCGCAGTACGACAACAGCCTGCAACTGCTCGACAGTGAGCTCAAGATTCTCGACGACGGCGTGTTCGGCGGCACCATCAAGCTCGACAGCGCCGCCTTCGACCGCAGCGTCGACGCCATGCTTGGCAGCCTGGGGTCGCTGCGCAACCAGTCGCTCAACTCGCTGGACGCACGCCTGAGCTATTACCACGCCCGCTCCCTGGAGCAATTCGTGCCGGTGGCAGCCACGTTCAGCCTGCTGGCCCTGGCGGCGCTGTACCTGTTCATGTGCCTGCAGGCCGCGATTCAACGCAGTGCCAGCGGCATCACCACGCTGGCCGAGTCGTTGCGCGACGGCAACCTGTGCGTGGAAGTGTCGGTGCAAGGCCGTGACGAACTGGCCGCCATCAGCGCCGCGCTCAACGTTGCCGTGGCGCAGTTGCGCACCAGCCTGCTCGGGGTCAACCACGAGACCGAGCAGCTCGGTTCGGCCGTGCTCACCCTCAATACCCAGTCGGGCAGCACCCTCAACGAGGTTGAAGACCAGCAGCACCAGATCAGCCAGATCGCCGCCGCCGCCACCCAGCTGGCGGCCACCTCGATGGGCGTGGCCAGAAGCTGCGAACAGGCGTCCGGCAGTGCCCAGCACACCCGGCGCATTGCCGAAGACAGCAGCCGCGACAGCCAGCGCACCACGGCCAGCATTCAGCAGCTCAACCAGCGGCTCACCGACACCGCCAACGCGCTGGAACAGGTGAGCCAGCAGGGCCAGCAGATTCAGTCGGTGGTCGATACCATTCGTGGCATCGCCGAACAGACCAATCTGCTGGCGCTCAACGCCGCCATCGAAGCCGCCCGCGCGGGCGAGCAGGGCAGGGGCTTTGCCGTGGTGGCCGACGAAGTGCGCAGCCTGTCGCAACGCACCCAGGCCTCCACCGCGCAAATCGCGAGTACGGTGGACAGCCTGCGCGCCACGGTCAGCCAGGCCGTCAGCCTGATGGGCGCCGCCTGCGAGCAGGCACTCACCGACGCTGAGTCGGTTACCGGCCTGGGCGCGCGCCTGGGCGAGATTGCAGGTGCCGTGCAGAACGTCACCGACACCCTGGCGCAGATTGCGGCCGCGGTGGAAGAACAAGCCACCACCGCGGATGAAGTGAGCGGCAATATCCAGCAGGTGGACCAGGCCGCCGGGCGCTTGCTCGACGGCGCACGGGCGGTGAACCAGGCGGCGGATACCTTGAGCAGAGGCAGCCGCGCCTTGAGCGACAACACCGCGCGGTTCCGTCTGGGCTGAGCCTGCGGATGAACCTTCGGGGGTTACGGGGCTCACTTGTTAAGTCGCCCTGTGCCCTTGCCGAAAGGAATCCGCATGCCTTCAACCCCGCCCACATCCCCGCTGCACGGCCCCGTCGAACGTGAACTCAGCCCGCGTGCGGTCATCACCGGGGTGGTGCTCGGCATCCTGTTGACCCCCTCCAACGTCTACGCCGGCCTGAAGATCGGCTGGTCATTCAACATGTCGATCATCGCCTTGCTGGTCGGTTACGCGATCTGGCAAGGCCTGGCCAGGCGCTCCACCACCCAACTGCCGTGGACATTGCACGAGAGCAACATCAACCAGACCGTCGCTTCGGCGGCGGCGTCGATCATTTCCGGCGGGCTGGTGGCACCGATCCCGGCCTACACCTTGTTGACCGGCCACCAGTTGGACCCGATCCCGATGATCGCCTGGGTGTTTTCGGTGAGTTTTCTCGGCATCTGGATCGCCTGGTACCTGCGGCCCTCGCTGCTCAATGACAAGGCGCTGAAATTTCCCGAAGGCATGGCCACCCTGGAGACGTTGTTGCACATCTACAACCATGGCCGCGAAGCCGCGACGCGCTTGCAAGTGTTGCTCGGCGCCGCGTTGCTGTCCGGGCTGGTCAAGTGGGTGGACACTTTCCTGTGGGCGTTCCCGCGCTGGTCGCCAAGCGCGCAGCTCGAACGTCTCACGTTTACCGCCGACCCGTCGCTGTTGCTGCTCGGCTTTGGCGGCATCATCGGCCTGCGCGTGGGCCTGACGCTGTTGCTCGGTGCGCTGCTCGCCTGGGGCGGGCTGGGGCCTTGGCTGCTGGCGCAGCATCTGGTGAGCCTGCCCGAAGGCAGCAGCGGCCCGCAGTTCGCCGCGCTGGTGGAATGGCTGCTGTGGCCGGGGGTGAGCCTGATGGTGTGCTCGACCCTGGCTTCGCTGGCGATCCGCCTGTGGGCGTTGCACGCTTCGACCAAAGCTGGCGGCGGCACGCCCTGGACCTTGCCCAAGCCTGGGCCTGCTGCGGGTTTCGCGCTGTCGATCATCCTTGTGGTGAGCCTGCAGGCGCTGCTGTTCGGCATCAATCTGGGCATGGCCCTGCTGACCATCCCCCTGGCGATCTGCCTGGCGGCCGTGGCGGCGCGGGTAGTGGGCGCCACCGGCATTCCGCCGATCGGGGCCATCGGGCAATTGTCCCAGTTGAGTTTCGGCATCGTCGCGCCGGGGCAGGTGCCGATCAACCTGATGAGCGCCAACACCGCCGGCGGTTCGGCCGGGCAGTGCACCGACCTGATGAACGACTTCAAGGTGGGCAAAGCGATTGGGGCGACGCCACGCAAGCAGATGATTGCGCAGATCCTGGGGATTTTTGTCGGCAGCATCGTCGGGGTGTTCGCCTACCTTGCGCTGATCCCCGACCCGCAAGGCATGCTGCTGACCGAGGAGTGGCCGGCACCGGCCGTGGCCACCTGGAAAGCCGTGGCGCAAACCCTCACCCTCGGCCTGGATTCATTGTCGCCGAGTATTCGCTGGGCCATTGGCATCGCGGGCCTGATCGGCGTGTTGCTGGGCGTGCTGGACAGCACCTTGCCGGCCCATCGCGCGCGCTACCTGCCGAGTGCGGCCGCCCTGGGCTTGGCATTTGTGCTGCCGGCCTCGGTGTCACTGATGATGGCGCTGGGCGCAGTGCTCACCTGGCTCGTCAGCCTGCGCTGGCCGAGCGTGACGCAGCGCTTTGCGATCACGGCGGCGGCAGGGTTGATAGCCGGTGAGAGCATCACCGGCGTGGGTGCGTCGTTGTGGCAGATGTTTCGGTAAGCCGGCAGATCCGATGTGGAAGTGAGCTATTTCAGCAATCCCATTCCTGTGGCGAGCGGGCAAGCCCTAATGCCGTTCAGTTAAGGAAAATGTGTGGGCTTATTGTGGCGAGCGGGCTTGCCCCGCGTTGGGGTGCGAAGCGCCCCCAATCCAGCAAAACGCGGTGTGCCTGATACGGCTCAGCGCCTGGTTTTGGGGCTGCTGCGCAGCCCAACGCGGGGCAAG
>Ga0256410_1001770_pt1 | contig 15726 bp, 14 predicted proteins | sample PhyWR1_FD_185983 | JGI IMG/M metagenome (GOLD analysis project Ga0256410, IMG submission 185983) | Leaf surface microbial communities from wheat plants in UC Gill Tract Community Farm, Albany, California, United States - DLSL W.R1 | ecosystem: Host-associated > Plants > Phyllosphere >... | reverse complement strand
CCATCGGCAACTGGCGGTCAAAGATCGCCTGGATCTGCGCCCAGCGCCGATGGCCTTCCTCATCGCCCTCCGGCAGCGTCCACACCCCGTGCAGATGGTCCGGCAGCACCACGATCGCGTTGATCCGGAACGGCCGCGCCTGCTGCGCCACCCGGAACGCCAATCGCAGGGTCTGCGCCTGTTCCACCAGCAGGCTGCTGCTGCGATCGCGCAGGTGCGCGCTGAAGAAGTAGGCGGTGCCGGTCGGCCAGAGGATGTGGTCGTAGGACATGGCCCAAGTATCCAAAGCGCCAGGCCGAGCCACGATCAGTGCACTCCCTGTGAGCACCTCGGAGCGCAGCGCATCCAAGGGTCGGGCTCCCGTCATGAACGGGCCGCATGACGGCCGGCCAGTGGCTTCTCAGGTACGATGCCCACCCCTGACTGCCATACCGTCTGGCGCTCGCGCCGCGGCCTGAGATCCCGTGCCCCATTACACCGGCCCCCTGCTGACCCGCCCGCTCGCCGAGAGCCTGACCCGCGCCCGCGATGCCGGCACCGGGGAATGGACCGGCTCGCTCGACCTCGGCCGCTCCACCGGCACCGCCACGCTGGCGGCCGACCACTGGCAGTGGAAGGGTGAGACCTACGCCTATCCCGGCAAGACCAAGGACCGCACCCTGTACTACTGGGACGGCGAGGAATTCCTGGCGATCTCGCGCTTCGGCTCGGCGCTGATCAAGCTGGTGCCGACCGACTGGGACGCGCCGACCTTCGAGATCGACGGCATCAAGATGCTGCCCAGCGCGCAGGTTTCCCCGTTCGAGGATGCCCGCCGCAAGGTCGCGTTGATCGCACCGGCCGGCAAGACCGTGCTGGATACCTGTGGCGGCCTGGGCTACTTCGCGGCGTGCTGCCTGGAAGGTGGGGTCACCCGTATCCGCTCGTTCGAGAAGAATCCGGATGTGCTGTGGCTGCGCACGCTCAATCCGTGGTCGCCCGATCCGGACGCGGAAAGCAGCGCCGGTCGGCTGGCGCTGAGCCAGGGGGATGTGTCGCAGGAAATCGAAACGCTGGAGACCGCCTCGGTCGACGCGATCCTGCACGATCCGCCGCGTTTCGGCATCGCCGGCGAACTGTATTCACAGGTGTTCTATGACCAGCTCGCGCACGTCATCCGCAAGGGCGGCCGGATGTTCCATTACACCGGTGCGCCGAACAAACTGACCAGCGGCCGCGATGTGCCGCGCGAGGTCGCCAAGCGTCTGGAAAAGGCAGGCTTCAAGGCCGAGCTGGCGATGGATGGGGTGCTCGCGGTCAAGCGCTGAGCAAGGGGCTGGTCAACTGCCGCGTGGCAGTTTGGCCGCCCACATGTTGTCGACCAGATTGGGATTCTCTTTACAACAGAAACAATAGATAGGTCTTAGTGCGTTGCGTCTGGCTGATGCGTAGAGCAACGCACAGTTCAAGAAAATGATAGTGGGCAGCATGATCTGACCGAGCTGAGCTCGTTCACCAGAGAACGCCGATGCCCATGTTCATTCTTCTACTCTCCGCAGCAGCCACGATGCCGGTCACGCCCCCGCCCGCCGCCTATCGTGATGAACACACCCAAGAGCGCGACGGCACCAAGCGCATCGTGCGCACCGCACAATGGTCTGATTTGGATGGAGGTTTACTCCTGGTCGAGCAGAAACTTCGGCCCAACCCGGATGACTCGCTCTCCTATTTCTTCTCAGAACAATCGCTCGCAACCCAGCTGTATCACCACGCACTATGTGAGCAGGATGGGATGACAGCGGGCCAAGGCGAAGGCATCTTAAGCGGCCCCGATGCGATTGGAGGTTGGTCATGCGAACAAGAGGGCGACGGAGATCTACCCGTGCCCCGACTGGAGCAGGAGCCAGGGTCGAAATCATCGTCGGCGGGAACGCTCTTGCATGGCGACCGCTCAGCTGACTACGTGTTCGCCTACGCGCCGTCTGGGAACGTGGGAGTGGGTGAGAACTTCCGGGCGCGCGGTAGTGTTCGTTTTCGCACAACCCGCGCCGGCAACGCGGAGGCCCTAATTGGCGTCGACAACAGGCGTTGCGTCTACAGAGTCTCTCGATATTACTCGGCGGGTACGACCGGAAGCTTCGCACCTTGGTTGAACTGCATCATTCATGTCCCCACTACTGTTCCCACAGAGACAGTTGGATGTATACCTTGGGGATGCGCCACCGACCGCGGACGGGTCGTCGCCTATTAGTCAGCTCTATCACAACGAGAATGGAAAGACGTGCTCGACACAACATTCTCCAAACTGACGATTGGCGCAGATAGAATGGCCGGCGTGACCCTCAATGATCGTGTGAAGCTATCCATCGTCTTAGTAGTGGCCGCAGAGGCGTGAGCCATCAACTGCCGCGTGGCAGTTTGGCCGCCCACATGTTGTCGACCAGATTGGGATAACGCCGCCCGTTTTCCTCGGCACGCTGACGTGCCGCGTCCTTCTGCGCCTCGGAGAGCGGCTGTGACTTCTTCTTTCCATTGGGACTGGGCTTCTTCCAGGGCGGTGTCTGGGACTGGCGCATGGAGGGTCTCGTGTGGACTGGCGCTGCATTCTTGCTCAGCGGGTAAAGCGTACAAGAACGCCCGACACGTGATCGAAACGTGCCGGGCGCGTACTGCGAAGAACGACCTGCGACTTACTTCTTCAGGAACTCCAACAGCGCCTTGTTGAACGCATCGGCGTGGCTGGCATTGCAGCCGTGCGGCGCGTCCTTCAGCACGACCACCTCACTGCCCGCGATGGCCTCATGCATGCGCTTGCCCGAGCCCTCGAACGGGACGGTGCCATCACTGTCACCGTGCAGCACCAAGGTCGGCACCGTGACCTTCTTGAGATCGCCGCGGAAGTCGGTCGTACCGAAAGCCTTCATACAGCCCAGCGCCGCGGTCTGATCGGACTGCTGACAGAGCTTGATCGCGGCTTGGCGTTCTTCCTCGCTGACCTTGAGCTCGCCGTTGGCGCTGAAGAAATCCTTGGTGAAGCCGTCGAAGAACGTGTCGCGGTCCTTCTCCAGGCCTTCGCGCATTTCATCGGCCTTTTCCTGCGTCAGCGGGCCCTCGGGGTTGTCGCTGGTCTTGAGCATGTAAGGCGGCACCGCCGAGGCGAACACCACGCTGTGCAGGCGTGATTCGCCGTGCTTGGCGACGTAGCGCGCCACTTCACCGCCGCCCATGGAGAAGCCGACCAAGGTGGCGTCCTTCAGATTGAGATCCTCGATCACACCGGCCAGATCATCGGCGAGCGTGTCGTACTCGTAGCCATCGGCCGGCTTGTCCGAGCGCCCGAAACCACGGCGGTCATAGGCCACCACACGGTAGCCTGCCTCGCGCAGCGCGGGAACCTGCGCCTTCCACGATTCGGCCGACAGCGGCCAGCCGTGGATCAGGACGACCGGGCGGCCGGTACCACCAGAATCTTCAACGTGCAGGCGGACGCGGGACGCAGCCATGGGAACTCCTTGGAGCGATGGGGAAGGAAGTTCGATCCTAGGGAGAGGGGGTTGGGTGAGCCGTGAAAGAAAGCGCGATGTTGCTGACGTGGCGTGCACGGGGCTGACTGGTACGGGCCGGGGTGTTCAGGGGTGAGAGAGAGGAATCAGAGGCCATGATCTCAGCATCTGAGACGGCAGCGGACGATAGTTGCCATGGGGCATCGTCGAGGGTGGGAGCCGGCACATGGATTGTCATGAGATCACGCCTGAGGCTGCTACGGGCGCGCAAGCCGGGCTGCCCGGTCCGCCAGAGGGTGCTTGCTGCGGGCTGGCCGTCACCCTGCTGCTGCATGGCTTGGGTGGGCACCCTGCATCCCGCGCGGCATTGAGCGCTGCACTGCGGCAAACACCGTGGACTGAGCGTTGTGTGCGCTGCACCAGTTATGCGTTGTTGCGTGGGCGCACGGTTCCATAGACAGGGCGTCGCACAGCGAGGCGTCTCAGACAGTGCTGATGCCACGATTCATTGACGTCGGTCGACGGATTCAATCGGACGACGCACCGTCGACGCAATGGGCAGGTCCGCCGGAGAATCCGAGTACCCCACGATCTCCAAGCCGGTAATCCGGCCATTGAGGCCAAAGACAAGCACGCCCACCTCCTCCCCGCTGGATGTCTCGCCGATTGCGTCAGCAACCACCTCGGCGATCTCTCCCGCCCCAAGGAGCTTGAAGTCGACGGATGCGCAGCCGCAGCCACAACGACTGACTACGTTGAGGCATGCCAGGTTCTCCAGTGAAGGGAGCTGTATGCCTTCCACCGGCGCGGACTGGACAGCGCGCCTCACCACTTTCATCTCGTGTGTCGAGATACCTCTAACTGCCATCCTTGATCTGTTCATGCGTACGGGTGCCGAGGGCGTTTCACCAGTCTCGCATCATGGCCTACGCGGGAACAGTCCATTCAATGCAAGGCATACGAAACCGGCCGCCCCAGGCGGCCGGCCCTTATTCCAGCCGCGGTGCGTTACAGCGCAATCCGGGCAACAGACTCTTCGCTACCCTTGGCCTCGCTGTCACCGTTCTTGACGGTCACGTACAGCACGTTCTTCTTGGCATCCAGTGCCAGGCTGTTCGGGTGCGTCGGCACCGCGTATGTAGCCACCTGCTTGTAGGTGTCGCTGTTGTACGCGGTCACGGTGCCGCCATCGCGGTTCGTCACGTACAGACGCTTGCGCGGTGCATCGAGCAGGATGCCCAGCGGACCGGCATCAGTCGGGATGCTGGCAAGTTCCTTGCCGGTGGAACGGTCCAGCACCAGCACACGCTGCCCCGGGTGCTTCGATTCGAAGCCCGAGCTGCTGGCCTGGTACTTGCGGATCATCTCCGAGCCCTGGTCGGTCACGAACAAGCGATTGCCCGCCGGGTCCAGCGCGATGTTCATCGGCTGCTCGGCACTGAGCTTGAAGCGCTCCTCAACCTTGCCGCTGTCGGTACCGACGGTGACGACCTCGGCCAACAGGTTGGAGGTGTATACACGCTTGGCCTTGGCATCCAGCGCCAGACCCGGTGCCTTGGCATTGCCCAGGCCCGGAATGGTGTTGATGACCTTTAACGACTGCGTATCCACCACGAACAGCACGCTGCCCTCGCCGGAGTGGCCGGTGACGTAGAGGCGGTTGTTGGCGCCATCGACGACCAGCTCACGCAGATCGTGGGTGTAGGCGGCCTTGCCATCCTCGCCGACCTTCTTTTCCATCAGCTGCACGATGCCAACGGATTTGTTGGTGGCGGTGTCGACCACGGTGACCGAGGTATCGACGGTGTTGCCGACGTACAGGCGGTTGTTGGCGTCATCCAGCACCACACCGAAGGCCTTGCGTTCCAGCGGGATGGCGGTCTCGACGGCCAGGGTTTCCGGATTCAGGCGCAGCACCTGGGACGGACCAGCGGCGTCGCCGAAGCCGCCCGAGGAGGCGACGAACACGGCATTCTGCTTGGGGCTGAAGGCCAGCTCATAGAGGCCTTGGGCGACGGCTTTGCGCTGGACGGCGGTGGTGCTGGCGGATGCTTTCGTCTGGTCAGCGGCGAACGCGGACGGCGCGCCAAGACTCAGGGAAATGGCGAAGGCCAGAGCGGCCGAGCGGATTACGGAATTGCGATACATGCGAGCTTCCTTGAAGGGGCACGGGAGGGTGTCCTGGCTCGCTGGGCCGTACGTGTGACGGCCGGCCCCGCATCTGTCTGCGCTGGGTGGGCTGGCTGGGTTTTCGCGGCAATGGTAGCAGGGTAGGCTTAGGCTTTGACCTGCGACGTGCCTCGCAGTATGTACAGGCACGCGATACAGCTGCGTACCTGTACATGGAAAGCCACTGCGGCGAACTGATGCTGCTCGCAGGTGCAGAGCGGCACAGGAGCTGGAGACTTACCCAGCAGTCTGGACCAACGTTCCTCATTCCTACTCAGTTGGCAAATCTGCGGGCAACTGGACCTTGTCCTTGCCCACCCTGTAGCGGATCAAATCTATCCCCAACGCCGACAGTGCCTCCGGCAGCCCCTGGAACAACGGACCGTCTGCAGGCAAAACAAGCACGCGTCTGCAGTCATGACGGCCATGCACCATCAATTGCCCGATCCCGCCATACACGCAGCTACGATCCGTCGAGGTCTTCACCTCATAAACTTCCTCAAGAGCTTGGTCCTCAATCACGCCAAGGTCGATGAGCACGTTCTTGACGATGCGCTGCCCACCGATCAGCCCCTGCTCGTCGCGCCATGCTTTGAGCGCATCGACTACTTCACCGTGACGGGAAACGTAATCAATGACGCTGGCACGATGTCCTGTGACATGGCCATGGGGCTCTTTGTAGTAATCACGGAACTTCTGCAGCTTGGCCTGGAACTCCGGCTCGTCTATGGCGCCATTTCGTACAGCTTCTTTGAAGGCCGCTACCTTTTCAACGTAGCTCAGCACAACCTTGCTGGTGCTTGGATCCTCAATAGGACCAACCAGAACGCCTTCGCGATGCTTTCCTTCAGCATCGAGCACCGTTTCCAGCTTCAAATCACTCCAAGCCAGGAAGGCCTCCTTTCCAACCCCAGCCCTGCCCCCACCAATGCGGGCGGAATGGAATAGATAGATGGTCCCAGTGTCCGAGTGCCTGGCGAAGAATCCGCCGATCCGATCATTTCGACCCGCGGGTACAGTATTGATCTCAACAGTGATGTTGACCCCGTCGTTTTCAGACCAAAGCCCGAACCAATGAAGGTGGCGGTTGGCGGAAGGATCGTCCCTACTGGTCTTTCCCGTCCAGAACCAGTACTCCCCGAACGTGCTCAATATCTCGCCTGGCCGACTGCCTCCAGGGTAACCGATCGTGCGCCGTGCGCTGCCGGTGGCCTGCTTCTTCAGCGTCGTTTCCAGAACTTTCCTCGCAGCGGCGATATCCCTGCGCGCCTCCAGCATGATGAACATCAACTCTCCTTGTTGGTTGAACTACGATCAGTTCTGAAGGCACTACATGTCGTGAATGCCACACTCAGTGATTGTATCAGCGCCCATGGAACCCGCACGCGCATTGCGACAGTTGGAACGGAAAGAATTTTCTTCAAACTTCCCCTAAAGTTCCGGCACCGACCGCCGCTACAGCTCGAGCCCCTATAGTATGGGGAGCCGCACTACCCAAGGAGGGGCGATACGACGCAGCAAAGCAACCTGTTGAACATGGACGGGCGAAGCCCGGGTGCCTTTTTGGCGTTGTCATCGCCGACGCAATCGAATGTGCGTCGCGACAGGAGTTCCGAATGAAATATCTAATTGGTCTGTACACCCTGCTCATTGTTCCATTCTGCTTGTACGGCTATTTCTGGGGCGAGTACGCCTATAAGGGATTCGCCTACAACCTTGGGCGAGCCTTCATCTGGCCAGCCATCGTGTTTCCCGTGATCGGCCAGATACTCGGCATCATGGTGTTGTTGGGTTTGATTTACTTCCTGACAATGCGGAGGTCCTGAGCCATGAACATACGAGTGTTCACGATGATTGCGCTGACCTGTGCCACCGCCATCGCTGGCTCAGGCTGCAGCAGTGAAGTTGACAAGATCCGGATCGAATTCATCGACAGCTGCAAGCAGGGCGGCGCAACCACTGCAGTATGCAAATGTGCGTTTGATCATCTCAAGAGACACTATGGCGAGGATGGTCTGATTTCAGTGCAAGCACGTCAAACGCCGCCGCCGGACTTCTTAGACGTACTGAGTGGCGCTGCCCAGCAATGCAGAACGAGGTAGGGAGCATTCGACTTCTTGTACGGAAGTTCTGGAACGACGATTCCGGCATTTTCTCGCGCTTGAAGCGGAGTATTTTCTGTAGTAGTCATTGAGTGATCTCACTGACTGCTGCAGCCGTAGATTGATATGCCATTCCAGTTTCCAGAGCGCGTCTTCCCGAACAATGAGCGCGCCTACCAATCCTCGGGCACTACCAGCTTCTCCTGCTCCAGATCAAATGGCAGCACCCACAACTTCAGCCGCGCATCGAAATCGAACGCCGGAAGGCGCTGGTCGAACCCGGCATGCTGGGGATACACCAGCGCCATCTCGCCCGCGCCCCCGAGGTACCGCTGCCCGTAAGCGAACATCTGGTAGAAGTCTGCCTGCTTCAACCCGTACTTCTCCCGTGAGTCCGAAGCGCGCGCGTCAAGCACCTTCCACTTGGTATCCAGCACACGCAGCTCTTCACCCCGGCGCAGCAGGAAATCGGGGATCAAGTTGAACCATCCCTTGCCCTGGTGGCTGCACAGATGTTCAGGCGCTGCACCACCCACCTGCCATGCCGGCGCAAACTGGCGGGCAAGGCAGGCACCAACATAGCGTTCGAACAGGCGCTCCATTGGAAACATCATGCTGGGGCTGCGCCAATCCCCCCGTAGCGCGAGCGGGCTTTGCCCCGACAGGAGCAGCTCGCACAACGGGCGCACGGATCGGTAGTGCGCCATCAACCGATCAACGCCCCAAGCACGCAGGTCCGTGGCGACGTGGGCGCTGCGCGGCACACCAGACATACGCGTGGACAGCTCATGTGCCAGCCGCCAACTACCGGGGTTTCGCGTACGAGCGCACACGCAATCCAACGCAGACCGCAGCAGGCGGTTCTCCGGGCGATCTTCGCTGAAGACGTCATGCTCCAGGTGGAACAGATGGGCGCGGGTGGGCGGTTGCCGTAGCTGCCGCGTGGTATCCAGTCGCCCGCGCAGGAAAACCTGCTCCTCGCGCACGCGGGTGTAGTCGAAACGCAGCCCGCGCTTGACCAGCTCATCCAGCGCAGCCAGGAAGCGCGCCATCACCCATTCGTTCAATGGCAGGTCGAACAGCGCCACCCCGGCCAGGCTGCCTTCGCGCGGTGGGATGTCCAGCACCGTGCACAGCATGCGCCGCAGCAGCCGACGGGCAGAAGCGTGGTCGCCGTCGGCGGGGACATGCTTGGGCAGCACCTCCAACGTTGTGCCGTCCGGGCATTCCATTACCCCTACATACTGGTCCAGCCGCAGCCAGCGGGCACCGTCGCGCTGCACCAGGGCCGCGCCGCCGCCACGCAGGCGCTCGAACTCCGCGCATAGCCAATCGAAGGGCGCCTGCGGCAGCCAGGCCGTATCCATTCCGTCCTGACGCGGCGCATCTGCGCAGACGCTAATCCGCGCGTATTCGCGGACCGTGAGCACCGCCACGGCTCAGCCAGCCCGGCCAGCGAGAATTCCCCGGTAGCTGGCCGCCTGTTCAAATGCCGCCCCGTGGATGTACCACCGTGCGCTATCTGGCGCGAGCTGCACATCCGGTGCGAACAGCCGGCCAAGCTGAAGATCGCGTTGGCGCAGGAAACGCTCGCCCTCCGGTTTGACGCCATCGTTGAGCACCCATGCAATGCGCTGCCAATCCTCGAAGAAGTACTCCTGCAGCAGTGGCAGGATGCGCAGGCGGAAGGCGTCGGCCAGCGATGGCAGGTCGGTTACGCCCATCAGGTAGGCATGGCCGATAAGATGGTCGCGCCCCAACAGCACCTCAATGCGGTCATTAATCGTGCCCAGTAGCTCGCCCAAAGGGACATCGTCGATGACAGCGTCCAGCAGCTCTGGCTGTGGCGGCATCTCGATGAACCGGAAGCGCCGGCGCAAGGCCACGTCCATTGCCGCCAACGAACGGTCGGCGGTGTTCATGGTGCCGATCAGGTGCAGGTTGGCCGGCACCGCGAATACCTGCTTGGAGTACGGCAGGCGCACCGACAGCGCTTCATCCATGCCTTGCCGCTTGCTGGGCTCGATTAGGGTGATGAGCTCGCCGAAGATGCGTGCGATGTTGCCCCGGTTGATTTCATCGATGATGAGCACATACGGCAGATCGCTGTGCTGGGCCTCGATGCAGAGCTCCAGGAACACGCCGGGTTCCACTACATACTCCAGCGCGCCGCCATCGCCCGCGCGCGCCTTCAGGCCCTCCACGAAGTCTTCGTAGGCGAAGCTCTGGTGGAAGGTGACGAAACGGATGCGACCTTCTTCAAGCAACACATCGAAGCGCTGCTTCAGCAATGCCCGGCCGCCGGCGCCGTGGCGGGCTGCGGTCGCCAGCACCTGCGGGTCGAGGATTTCCAGCGCTTTTTCCACCACGCCGTAGGTTTTACCGGTGCCCGGCGGGCCGTACAGAATGCTATTCGTGGGGCGGTGCGTGGGGATCATATCGGCCTCGTCGTCCACTGCTTCACCTTCAGACTCCTCATCCTCGGCTTCCTCAACCTCGTCCTCACGCTCGGCGCCCTCACCCTGCTCGTAGGCGATGGCCACCCACAGGAACGATTGAATGTCGATCATGTCTGCCGGCGGCCAGCCATCTTCTTCGAGGCGTTTGGCGAGGCGATTAGCCAGAGAGCGGATGCGCTCCCACTCTTCGGTCACCATGCCGCCCTTGCAGAAATCGAAGGTGGGATCCAACAGGCTCAGCGCCCGGCGCATCTGTCCGGTCTTGATGAAGAAGTAGCCGGTGGGATCGTCCAAGGTAAGCAGCAGGCTCGACAGTGAGCGCTGAGCTGCCGACTGCAAGGGCGTGCTGAGCCCGGCCAGGCAATCGTTGAAATCATCCAGCCGGTTACCGGGTCCCTGCAGGCGAAGTAGCTCCGCTACCCCGGCGCCCAACTGTATCTGGTCGTGTTCGGGAAGTTCAGCCAATTGGGCCACGATGCGCCAGCCGACCACGTTCTGAGGTTGGGGGTTATCGCTGCCCACGCGCACACGCAGCAGCTTGATCAACGCCGTCCAGACGTCCTGCGCCGGTCCGTCCCGACGAAGCGCCGGGACCATGATGTTTTCGTAGTGGTTGACCAACTGGCGCTTGTAGCTGGACTCGCGCAGCAGCCGCGGATCATCAAAGCCAGTGAAGCCGGGGAACCGCGCCAGGAATCGCGCGCGCAGCCGCACGTAGCCCAGTTCGAAGGTATCCCGTTGTTGACCGGTGCGCGGCTCTATCCGGTACTTCCCTTCGCCCTCTCGCACCAGTAGCAGGGAATTGCCCGCCACCAGACCCAGCCGCTTGAATGCAGGAGCCACACGGGACCGGATACGCGCGGAACCCGGCCCGCTGGCGCGCAGGTCCGAAGTAACTTGGTAGCCGTCCGGGAAGGTGAACACGGCCCTCCGGCCCGAAGGGGCATCTGGCCGGCTTAACATGGCGGAGGGAAAGCCCGCCCAGCCGGGATCGACAGTGATGTAGCCATTGCGGAGGGCACCGTCGGTGAGCACCACCTCGTAGGTGAGCGGCGAAGCGGCTGTATCAGCCTGATCCGCACTATGCATTTCTCACATCCGGCGCTTGGTTGATCTTGCCAATCCCTGTGCTGACCATGCATTGCCCCCTGTTTACGATTAAGGAATGCTACGGCGGCACGCTTGGATACGACAAGGGGTGACCAGAGCGGATTGCTATTACCTGCATGGAGCAGACGCCCGATGGAAGCAGCGCCTGCCAGATCGCAGCGCAGAGGCAGCCTTGGCGACGACTGGGTGGCTTACAGCCCGGCCGGCACGCACTGGCCGGGCACACCTCCGTGCGTTGCCCCTCATCCCACCCCAAACGGCGAACACCGCCACCCAAGCTGCCGGGCCACCATCGCCTCCAGGTCCCGGTCGCCGCTGCGGCGTCTACGGTGCGACGCAACTGGCCCGGCTCAGTCGCAGGCCTTGGGACGGGGTGGCGGCATCCTCTCTGGCCTATCGGGAGGACCACAGATGACCAGGATTGACGGGGATTGGCTTGAGGCGTTCGACGAGGCCATGTTGGGCTTCTTCGCTATCGACCATGCGGATGCGGGCATGGATCAGTACCTGCTGGAGTGCTACTCGGACTTGCCGGCTAGGGAGGCTGCGTTGGCGTTTGGGGAGGACTATGAGCTTTGTCGGGTGGATACGTTTTGGCCGCCGCCGCAGCTTGTGTTGAACAGTTGATACCAAAGCCATTTGGTTGGCACTAGTGATATCGGCGGGGTGGCGTGATCACTCGCGAGCCAACAGCACGCCTATCACTTACGCACGATTGATTGGGGTAGCATATTTCGCATTCCCTATCGGTATGCGAGTCCTGAGTGAACCTGCCTTTCCAAGTCGGCGCTCTCTACAATCGACAGGCTCAAATTCATGCTCTGCTTGGCGGTCAGCAGCAGGGCGGCATCTCCACGCCGAAGGAAAGCCCAGTCATCATCGCATTCACCGGGGAGGCAGGCGTCTCACACGGCTACCGGGACTTCTGGGACGACGATGAGATCTTTCACTATTTCGGTGAAGGACAAAGCGGCAACATGCGCTACACAGGCGGCAACCGCGCGATTGAACAGCATGTGAGCGACGGCAAGAAGTTGATCCTTTTCCAGATGATGGGAAAAGGGCGACCCTACCGTTATCTCGGGGAGTTCCTGAGGCTCTCTTCCTACATTCAGCCCAGCACCCCCGATACTAACGGCGACCTTCGCAACGCGATTGTCTTCCGATTGCAGTCGATTGAATCCGATGAGGGATTTGGTGGGCTTGGGCAGGACCTCGTCGTTGGTCAGCCGGAGGCAAGTTATGAAGTACAAGAGACGACCAAGGAAAAAATTGTAGAAGTGAGAACTAGGCAGAGACTCTTTCGTGAACGCTTGATTGGCGTTGAGAAGGGATGCCGACTTACTGGCATCGAGGACCTACGCTTCCTGCGCGCTAGCCACATCAAGCCCTGGGCGAGAAGCGAGCCCAAAGAGCGGATAGACGGACAGAACGGCCTCTTACTTGCCCCCCACGCTGATCTTCTTTTTGATCGCGGCTGGATTAGCTTTGATAACAATGGAGCGCTACTAGTCGCTCTCAATCTTCCGAACGAGGTGGAACTCTCGCTAAGGCTCGATTTAAGGCGCGGCGGCAAGTATGGTGCTTTCGAACAGCGGCAGCGGGAATACCTAGATTTTCATCGAGATTTGGTATTTGAGAAACAGTATGGATCGCCAGATTTGAACCATTACACGGGCTAGACTCTTCCAGCCCCCTCGATCCAGCCATGTGGCAAATATCAGTTCCGCACTACCGCGCGACCGAGCCTCGAGTAGATTCAGATTGACTGGCGCGGCCATGGCGCTTCAACGGTGTAGCCCGTGCAATTGTGCTTACCAAATCCCGGTGATGCAGCGCCTGCAGATAATTCAATCGAAGCCTGATCGGTTCTTACAAACTCAATACACTACTTTCCGTCTCTGTGATTTGCTCTTCTAGCGCGGAAGCATGTGAATTCTAGAAGTCATGCCAACATGATCGCGGCTGGCTGCTCGGCTATATACTAATTCCAAGCAGCCTTTAAGCCACCACATATAATGAAAATTAGACATTTCAGCCTGAATTCAGATTCAATTAGAATCGCTTAGCGATTCCAGCAATCTGAGACGCGGCCGCGGCCAATTCAGTGGAGTCACCATTTCTCCAATAGACCTCATTATTGAAATACGAGACCTCGCTTTGCGGAGGAATCGAGATGACTATTACACCAAGACCGTAATAAGAGTTGTAATCAAAACTGGAAAGTACGGAAGACTTCAGAGGCTCAGATAGCGACGAATTTTTTACCGCATCTTTCCATTTCGAAAAGTAATCTTCAACCGAAATTCCCTGGGCCTTAGCCTCACGATCAACGCCAACAACGAAGCGCCTTCCAACCTTATGCGGCTTTATGCCATCGATAATCGCTACCTGCTCCGCGTCAGCGTCCTTGTCCGTTACGCCGATCAGGATGGTTCCAGACTGGCCTTTCCCATTATTCGCAATAGCACAAATTGTTTTGATGACCTTCTCGACAACGTTATTGTCGACACCCCTGGCCTTGGGGGAAAGCGTGAGCATACCCTGCTTCAGCTCATACGATGGCGTCTCGATCTCGGATCGTCTAATGGTTGACTCGATATCTGTAATCGCGTGATTGCTGTAGATCTTCGTGGACAGCGACGGATCCTTTACAAACGCGCCGGCAAGCAATCCCTTGATTGTGTCAATGTTCTTCCTGCGCTCTTCCGGCGAGGTAGCTTTCCGAGAAGTTTCGATTCTGTCATGCAATCCATCGATCGCCTTCCTGGCTGCTGCATGATCTGTAAGCCTCATGCTCCCTTTGACTATTAGTTCATGGACAGCAATCAACAGCGCAGCGAAAACTGCGGGGAAAGAGTTTGTGTTTCGCTTGCTAAACAGGATATCTCTAAGCTTCTCATCACCCTTGTACTCACAGATAGCAAGTATCTCATCCAAACAGTACTTGAGCTCCTGAGCAAACTTATCTTCGCCGTAAACATCTAGAGCATTCTCTATCCTCTCAGCCTCTTCGCTACCAACTTCATAGATTGAATCAAGCGCATCTTTAGATCGCTCAATAAGCTGCCCACCGACAATGCACGCCGCTAGATCCGCAATACACTGCTCATCAAGACTGTCTCGGAGCTCAGTCGATCGCAAAATCCCCTGCCTCACCCAGAAAACTTCGTCGGCTTGAACCTCATAACCGTGCTTGGTCATCGGCAAGTCGATGCTAATGGAAGGCATTTTCCCAAGGTTAATTATGCCCGCAGACTCATCACCACGAATTGTGCAAGCAATTGAGCGAACCATGTTTGAGAAAGAGTTCTGAACGCCGGCCTGCCTTCTCTCCTGATCACTTAACCGGTGGCCGTAGGTATTGATTCTCCCGAAGACGTCGTTAATTTCGTGCTCGGTAGCGCCCCGCATTACAGATAGCGCAAGGCTGTAGTCCAAAATAATGCCGACTTCGTCCTGTGTGATCTTTCCCGGACTAGGATTAGGTTCAAACCTACCCGCATCAGCTCCCGCCTTCGCCGTGGGGAAATGCTGAACGTCAAAATATCGGCCATCAAGGGTGGGAAAAGACGATTCGATAAATGAAAAAATTGCGTGAAGGCGCTGAAGCCCATCGATAATTTCGTATGCGCCCGGCGCGCCGTCACGCTCTGCTACGAGGACTGCCGGAATGGGGTATTTCTTGAGAATGGACTCAATTAGCCTTTGCTTCTCCTCAAGTGTCCAAACGAGCTTTCGTTGATAGCGCCGATTAACGATTAGCTTGTCGTTCGCGAACCAGCCATACGCAGACTGGATGGAGGTAGGTTGAGATGCAAGCTCTGCCACGCTGTTTTTCCTTTTCAGTCAATGACACTAGATGTAATTAGGGCTCGCAGATGCGAGCCCTAATCAAACGACAAATCAAACCCCGACAGGATTAGCCTTCTCAGGATCAATCTTGTACTGCTTGATCGCCCGGGCAACATCCTTCCCGGTCATCTTCCCTTCCTTCGCCAGCGCCGCAATCGCGGCATGCGCGATGTAGTAACGGTCAACCTCGAAGAAGCGACGCAGGTTCGCGCGGGTATCCGAACGACCAAAGCCATCCGTGCCCAGCACCGTGTACGACATCGGCACGAACGCACGGATCTGGTCCGCATACGCACGCACATAGTCGGTGGCGGCAATGGCCGGGCCCTGGCGGCCTTCCAGCAGCTCGGTCACGAACGCCTTGCGCTGCTCGCCCTCCGGGTGGAAGCGGTTGTAGCGCTCCACGTCGAAGCCGTCGCGGCGCAGTTCGTTGAAGCTCGGGCAGCTCCAGATATCGGCGGTGACGCCGAAGTCTTTGTCCAGCAGCTCGGCTGCGGCAATGGCTTCACGCAGGATGGTGCCCGAACCCAGCAGCTGCACGCGCAGCTC
>Ga0256410_1001769_pt1 | contig 15741 bp, 10 predicted proteins | sample PhyWR1_FD_185983 | JGI IMG/M metagenome (GOLD analysis project Ga0256410, IMG submission 185983) | Leaf surface microbial communities from wheat plants in UC Gill Tract Community Farm, Albany, California, United States - DLSL W.R1 | ecosystem: Host-associated > Plants > Phyllosphere >... | reverse complement strand
AATTACTGGTACCTGATTATTGTTAGCTGTCTTTACACCACAGTTTGAACCTAATCCAGTTGTAATATTGCTATACATTTGGTTAACACTTACTACATGAAAATAGGCATCACTATTTCCCTGTATATTTGGTGGGCAAATACCTGCATATGCCATAATAGTACTACCACTTCCTGGTTCAACCGATGTTGTTGCTGTTCTGTTGCCATCGCAAGAATTATCAAAAGTGTGTTGAGCACCCCATTGGTGTCCCATCTCGTGAGCAACATAATCAATATCAAAAGCGTCTGTTCTAGGTGCACCTCTTCCTGTTACACCGCGAGCTTTACTACCAGCAACGCAAGGTGATCTAAGTTGTGCAATACCGCCACCGCCGGTACTGAAAATGTGACCGATGTCATAAGCGGCGCTACCTACTGTCTGATCAACAAACGCTTGATTTTCGTTTAAAAGTGTTGAGCCACTATCATTAGTGAATCCAGGTGCATAAGCATCGACATCTATAGAAAGTAATTGGTCATTATTAGCAATCATAGTCATTGTAAGAGAAATGGTTTTTTCATACACCCCATTTACTCTTGTCATAGTAGTATTCATAGCTGCAAGAACAGCTTCCTTCTTTTGAGCAATAGTTCCTGTTTGTAATCCTGCTCTATTGATATGATATCTAGAATACTCCATAGTTGAAGATAAAGCAAGGCGGTAATTTCTGAATTGACCATCCTGTACCAATGACTGTGGAACTGGTTCTGAGACAACATTTTCACCTTCTGGGTTTTTGTATCCACACGCAAATCCTTCTAGATTAGGTCCCAAATCTTCTCGGTTATAAACCATGTAAGTTGATTTATCTTGAGTATAAGCATCTAAATAAGCTGTTTTTCCAGCATTGAAATACATTACATTCACGCCATCATATGGTGATACACTGAAACGGATAGAACTTCTCGAGTTTCCCTTTTCATAACCAAGATATGATCTTAAGTTTGGATATTTAGCTTGTAGTACAGGATCCATAACAGATGCTTCCTGGATTACATAGTCCACTAATTTTCCTTCTGCTGTTGGGAATTTTAACACCAAAGATTCATCATTTGAGAAACGCTTTGGTGCTTTTGCTAAATCAGCTTTTATCTCTTCCGTGTTGAGCTGAAAAAGTTTGTATTTAGAAGGCGTAGCTGTTTTGTCATAAACAGGCAATTTGTTGTCGATGCCTGAGACTTGCTTCCAGTAATTTTTCTGCGAGAACAACATTCCCGAGAACATTACACCTACTGAAAATAGTAATTTTTTGTTCATTGTTAATATATTTTAAATTATCTCATTTTTTAATTGTTACACCATTATAATAATTTTTTTTATTAAGCTTAATGATGATTGCCGGATGTTTTTTATTTTTAAATTCAGGATTATCGTATTGCTGAATTTTTATTTCTAAATTCTGATTGCTTTCTGAAACCTTTGAAACGGTGAAGTCCAATTGTTCAATGTTGGGTTGTAAAACAATATAGGTTTCATTCTCTTCAAAAGTTGGAATAGGATTTTTTCTTGGAGAAGGATTATTTGCGTTGATAATTTCGTAAATATTATTGATTTCAGTCTGAGATTTTAAAACCTTAGATTCAGAATCAATTAGTCTAATATTTACGTGATTTACCTCTTCAAATTCTACTTCTTTTACCTCCAAATTACCACTATTCATTTTTGCATTTTGACAAGAAAATAAGTGAATCAATAAAGAAAAGTATAAAAGAGACTTTAATTTCATACTTTTTTTTGCTAAAATAAGAAAAATTATGCAATCTGTTTAATGTTTTTAACTATTTAAAATAAGAAAAGGCTTCAATTATTTGAAGCCTTTTTCTGTAATTACATTTCTACCTTATTCTGAAATCATAATCTTCGTTCCCTGTGTATGCGCATTCATCTGCGGAGCATAATAGTTCTGCAAAGTTGTGATTCCGTTAGAGAATTTTCCACTTGCATTCGCTACATAGTCATACTCGAAAACATATTTTCCTTTCGGCATATATTCTATATAGAAGTTCGTGGAAGCATCTTTTGTGGACTGATAATAGCCCAGATTATTTTTCCATTCGTAACCAGAAATCACATCCAAAGGTTCAAAACCTGCAGCACGCATATCTTTCAAGTGAATGAATTCCATATTTCTGTCCGTGTTCAGAATCATTCTCACTGTTACTTTATCACCAACTTTCAATGGCGAATTTTCATTAATTTTAATTAATTGCTCACCATTTTCAGTTTTTACTTTTTTATACAATTCTTTAGAAATTGAAATATAACTTTCCGAAGATTTTATTTTATCAAGATCTTCATAATATTGCCAGAACAATCCGCCTTGAACAATTCCCGGACTGTCTTTTTTAATGGAAACCGTTGCCAGATTTTTATCTAAATTTTCAGAAGTAATCGCCTGTTTCACATAACCAGTCGCTTGTGTTTGCGGATTCAAAGCTTTTCCACCCCAAGTAATTTCCGCTTTGTCAGATTCTGCAGAAGTCCAGGATTTCCCTGAATTAAGAATTGTGAAAATAACTTCCGCAGTTCCGCGCGAACTTCCCCAGGAATTCACTTCTTTTTGCGTTACGAGCCAGATTTTCATTTCTTCAATGAAAGTCTCATCCGTCGGAGTCAATTTATTAAAAGCTTCCAAAGCTCCCGCGTGATTCACGGTTTTGGACGAATACCAACCCCAATCGTTCAGGTTTTGTTTCCAATAAACACCCTGAGTTTCCGTGTCTGTCGAAGTTTCTTTCAAGTAAGTCATTAATTTTTTTGAAACATCTTTCAATCCATAATTATTAAATAACAAAGCCGAACGATGCAATCCGAAGAAAGTAAAATCGGTAATTTTTGCCGTTTTAGCTTCATCAATAACCTTATTTTTCAACGTTTTTCCGTTACCTTTTAAAGGATATTCTTTTTCCCAATACTGTCTTGTATCAAGATAATCCAAAACAAAATTGTTCCAAATATTGTACTTACTTTGCTTCATTTCAACATATCGACTCACTTCATTATCAACATAAGAAACCAGTTTAGCCACCATTTCCTTTTGTTCAGAACTTTGATAATCCCCCACATTTCCTTTCAGCCAATCATTGATTCTTCCTAGGTTTTTCAAGATATATAATGAATTGTAATACGAACTCGGATAACCTGCATACCAACTAAATCCACCATCAGGATTTTGCAATTTCTGCAATTCCGACCAATCGTTTTGAATGGAATTTCGCATCGTATTCGCATCAAACAATCTCGCTAATTTTTCCATTTGTTCGGTTTCGTTTTTCGATTCCAAAACCCAAGGCGTTTCTTCCAACAACAATTGTTTCAGCTCTTGATTTTTCTCCAAATTTGAAGTTAATAAACCTTTCGACTGATATTCATCAAAAATCGTTTTAAGTTTAGGATTGGCTTTGAAAATTTCCGAGGCCAAAACATCCGCAAACCATTTATTGAAGATGACATCCGCAGAATTATTCGTATCATTTTTCAAACTTGGAAGCACAAACATAATTTCCCAAATCGGATTCGTCGTCAATTCCAAAGTGTTGGAAACATTGGTCAAAGTTTTAGAATTTGAGTTTTTCAGATTCTCCAAAGTAAAAGTTTTCGTCTGTCCTTCTTTCACAAAAATCGGAAGCGCATCGGTCACCAACATTCTGTTCGGCAAAACAGCGATTGCTTTTTGTTCGCCATCTGAGAAGTTGCCTGCTTTCGCAACGATTTTAATGATAATCGAAGAAACATCGTTCGGAACTTTCAGTTTCCAAGTTGCAGACGTATTTCCATTTTCAGCTAAAGAAAAAGATTGTTCCTTATTATATCCTGAAACTGCAGTTAACTGACTGATTCCAAATTTTTCAGTAATATCTTCATTAGTAAACGCATCCAAAATCTGCAATTGTGCAAAACCTGTCAACTTTTGATTAACCAAACTTGAAATTTTGGTCTGAAGATTCAATTCATCGCCTTCACGTAAAAATCTTGGATAATTTGGTGTAATAGAAAACTCTTTCTGCGTTATTACAGATTTTTCCAAAATTGCACTTCTCGCATCTTTCGTATGCGCCAAAAACATCAATTTCCATTGCGTCAAAGCTTCCGGAGACGTGAATTCAAAACTCACATTTCCATCCTTATCCGTCAAAAGATTTGGATAGAAAAATGCCGTTTCGTTGAGGTTTTGTCGAACTGGGATTTTTTCTAAACTTTCATTTTTTTTCTGAGCCGAATATCCCGCTGCTACAACTTCCTCTAGATTTTTATCACCAGAATCTCTCGCCATCATTTTCTTTGTCATAGGAGCAGATAGAGTCATTTCCACTTCATTTGCAACAGCCCTTTTTGGTTTTGGACAACCTTGATATTGAGCGGTTCCTGGTACTGTTGGACACGAATCCATTGCATTAGGAACTCCATCACCATCAGTGTCAAGGTTACTGCCATAGTATAACTTGTTATCAAACCAGTTGAAATTCGGTATAATAACATTTAGCCTATCTAAATATCCTATAGGTTTTACATAATATTCCTGAGAAAGTCCTTCATTCAAATCATAAGAACTCTGAAAAAACTGCGAATAAAATCCCTGCCAATTCCAACTGTTCGAAGCAAATTGGTCAAGTGATTTGTCATACATACTTGCTAAAACTTCCGCATTGATTTTCTCTTTACCAGCGCCAGAAACTTTCACAGTCCATTTTTCTTTTTGTCCCGGCTGAAGTTTGTCGCGGAAAGTCACCGTTTCAATTTTTAAATCGTCTTTATTATCGGCGATTTTCAAATCAACATTCTCCGTTTTTACATCATTAAATGCAACTAACTGAAATTGTAAATTAACTCTCGAAACCGTTTCATCTTTCGGTATCAAAGTTTCATATTCCAGAATTCCATTTTTGAAAGATTTGGTTTCTGTAACAGTTTCTCCTTTTCCATTTTGAACAAAAACATTCACTAAAGCATCCGGAATAGCAGAATAAACAAACACTTTTGCTTTCTCACCACGCTTGAAATCCTGTTTTGGCTTAATGACTTCCAAGAATGGATTTTGATTTTGCCCAAGCGATTTTTTATCCCAAACTTTGAAGAATTGCTCCGTTTTTATCGTGTCTTTTCCTTCAATATTATAAAGCAAGACTTTGTATGTTCCAGCTTCTAGTTTTCCTAAATCTAATTTAGAATTGTCAGGCTGAGGCTCTCGAAGTCTTTCAATAATGACTTTTTCAATTTTCCAATTCTTCACATCATCATTTTTATCAAATCTGTCGTGAGGAAATTTCTGAACAAATTCATCCTTAGAAAGTTTTGATAAATCCTGAACAACAGGCGCAAAATTCTCTCTGAAAATCTGTTTTGGTTCTTCCAGTTTTTCCAGTTTTACGTTGTAAGATTTCTTCAGAATTTGGTCGTTGTAATTTTTGGTGTCAACATTCAGTTTTACAGCTTCATCTGAAAACGTATTTCCGATTTCATTCGCCGTAATGTAATGAGAAACCGAAGCTACTTTTACATTTGTATTGGCAGATTGAGTTTCTCCGTTGATGTCAGTAACAGAAGCATTAATTGCATAATTATCAATCTGAATTCCTTCCAGGGTTTCATCTTTTTTCAATTCAATTTTGATTGTGAATTCTCCTTTTTCGTTTGTTTTTACATCACCAAGAATCGAATTTTCATTATCATTTCCACGTGGATACCACCAGAAATACTTCCAACGGATATTCTGTTTTTTGATTTCGTAATTCACTGTTGAATTGCTCAAAGGAACACCAGAAAACATCATTGCTTTTCCTTTCAGTTCAATAGTTTGACCGTATTTGTACTCGTCTTTTATCGGTTCGAAAGTCACTTCAAACTTTGGACGTTTGTATTCCTCAACATTAAAATCCGTATAACCTGAAATATGATAACCAGAATTATCATCGTCATTATCAACTTCAATATTGAAATTTCCGTTCAGCTTGTTTTTTGGAAGTGTAAAACTGCCATTCACCGAACCAAATTCATTGGTTGTCAGTTTTAAAGTTTGCAATTCTTCGCCGTTTGCGTCGTGCAAAGTGATATTCAACGGAATTTTTTCTAATGTTTTTACTCTCTGAGTTTCGCCATTGATTCCAGTTGCAATCGCTTTGAAATAAACAATTTGTCCAGGTCTGTAGATTTTTCTGTCAAGGAAAATCTGTGCCGATTCCTGATTCTCGGATTTATTTCGATTGCCATAATCACTATCATAGCCGTAAACATTTATCATCGAATAATTGTTCCCATTTTTCACAAGAAAATTTCTGTAATATTCTTTATTCTCAGAATTTGGAATTTGGAAATTGCCGGAAGCATCGGTTTTGACAGAATGTTTTACGATTGGCTTTCCTCTTACAAATTCGATAATTTCAAGGTTTTCATTGGCAAAAGCTTTTCCATTTTCGTTGTTTACGAGTTTCAGAATATTAGCTTTTGGATTGGAATCATCTTTTTTAGAATAAATAATTTTCGAATCAGAAACGATGAAATAAAAACTTTTCTGCACCGAATTTTCCACAACATATTCAGCCAAATAAATTCCTGCTGGAATTGCTTTCAGTTCCAAAGATGTTTTATGTGTTTTGAAATCAAAAGATTCTGGAAGCGTGAATTGGTCTTTCCTTACCAGCGATTTTTTCACTTTTGCAAATGGTGTTTTGTAAGAATCAAAAACGTGATTCAGAAAACCTTGTGTGTCATCTTTTACTTCATAAATATTCAAAGAAAATTGCTGAACATTTTTTCCTTCCGCAACGATGTGAATCGGTTTGTTACTCTGGGTTTCGTTCTCATAAAACAAGTTCAGTTGCGGATTTTTAATCTGATTTTCTTTGTTTTTAATGTTATTGATAAATTTCGATTTTGGATAAAGTTCTTTCGCTTTATTTGCCCAAACCAAAGCTTTTTTGTTATCCTCTTTTTGCTGAAGGATTTCAATCATATCATCGATAATCAAGACTTTGTAATCGCCTTTGACAGATTCATCCTCAACCAGTTTTTCAAGTTGTGCAAATTTGTCTTTGCAATTATTCAGTTCACAATTATAATTGATTTTCTGATGTTTGAAGTACAATTGGGAATTCCCGGAAAGTGAACCCATTTCCGAATCATAAATATCATTGATCTTTTTTGAGTTAACTTTCAATTCGTTCGGAGTGAAAAGATTTTGATTTTTTAAGAACTCAATATAACTGTAATTGTACCAATCGGATAACGTCGGGAAATATTCAAAATTATCAGAATCATCGAAGATTTCCTTGTATTTCTGCATTGCAATTTTCTTCAAAGCAGAATTTTCTTTTTCTAATTCTGAATAATTCTTTGACAAATAATTTTTGAAATCAAGCTTGCTCCAAGTTTCAATTTGTGATAAATCTGCATTGTCAATATTGGTTTTTTGATTGATTTTCCAAGAATTATTTTGATAATAATCTTTGATGAATTCCAGAGTCAGAAGATGAAAGAGTTGCTTTTCATCGCCTTTCAATTTAGTTTCCGTATTTTGAAGCTTCGAAAAGAATTTGGAATTTTCATCATTCTTCGTATCATCATGAGTCTGCTTTGTAATACTGAATTCTGCTTTCAAAGATTTGATGATTTGAATAGCGTTGTTGTCTTTCAAAGCTTGATTTTGTATTTCCAGAATAATCGGAAGATTGGATTTGTAAGTTCCTTTTTTATAATTGTCTTCGATTTTTTTCCATTGCTGGTCGTAGTAGTTTTGTGCGGAAAAATTCATAGTAGCAAATATCAATAAGAATACTAATAAAGATTTTAGGATTTTCATATATGTCTTTTATTTTTTTTGAATGAGTGACTGAATCACTTTATAAAGATGCATTATTTTATCGTAAGGTTGGAAAGAGAAATAATTTTTTTAAATTTTACGTTTTGAAGATTTTATTTATTTAGAACAATTTTTCCGACATTTGTTAAAGTAAAATGTCGATTTTAAATTTAGCAAAAAAATATCTCATTGAGAGTCAGGTTTATGTTTCATTAATGGGAACTTTTCTGGCTGGATTTTTTATGCTGGAGCAAAAGATATTCCGTTGGCCGACTTTGTTGTTGATTTTCATTACTTATTTCAGCGGTTATCTTTATACCAAATATCAGTACGACAAAAAGAGATTTTTCAAGATTCTGATTTTCAATTGTATTTGTGGAATTATCAGCGTGATTCTCATCCTCAAAAATCATAACGAATACAGACTTTTGAAATGGGCGGTTATTGTTGTGTTGGGCTTGCTTTACAATTCGTTTTTCTTGGAGAAATTCATTAGGAAAATTCCTTTATTAAAGGTTTTTTATGTTGGACTGACTTGGGCATTGATCAATTCCTGGCTGATTCTTCCGGAATTTAATTGTCCAATTTTTTTGATTTCTTGGCTATTCATTTCTGCTTTGGTTCTGCCTTTTGATATCAGAGATATGAATAGTGATGATGTTGTGACTTTTCCGATTTTGATTGGTGTTCAAAAAACCAAATTTCTGGCTTATTTGCTGGTTTTTATTTCAGGTTTATTGAGTATTTTCTATCTGGATTTGGAATTCGGAATATATTTTTTCTTGACTGTAATTATCACATTTATATTGATTTATTTTTCTGAAAACAGCAATCAAGAATCATACTTTTCTTTTTGGGTAGAGAGTTGTAGCGGATTACCATTGTTATGGCTTTTCTTGCATTGGCTTGTAAATTGCTAATACAGATTTTGTTGAATTTTCCGATTATTGATGAACAAATCGATTCTGATTTTTATTTTCGTTTTAAGTTGCTTTTCTTTTGCTAATGCTCAGGAAGGAAAAGATTCGCTTTATTATAAAATCGAGGAGTTTTCTGATAAAAGAAAAGTTACGAAATTCATTCATCGTTTTATATTTCGTAGAGAAGCGGACTCAGCATCTGTGAAAACCAGAACTGATAAACAATCTCAAGAAACTTACGACGGAAGATATATCCGAAATATTAAAATTGAAACCATTGACCCTTTTGGATATGGTTCCAAAGACAAAAAAGAAAAGTCCAAATGGTACGATTGGTTCACAAATCACCTTCATTCCAATACAAGAGTTTCAACGGTTAATAATTATTTGCTTTTCAAAAAAGGCGAAGAATATAACGCGCAAAAACTCTACGAATCTGAGCGTTTGCTGAGAACAATGCCTTTCGTAAACAGAGTCAATATCAGCGTTTCAGACAGTACTTCTACCAAAGATTCTATTGATGTTGTAGTAAAAGTTCTCGATTCCTGGAGTTTGAAACCGAGATTCAGTTATTCCGGAAGCAAAATAGGTTTGGGAGTGACAGAAGAAAACTTTCTTGGACTTGGCCACGAAGCGGATTTCCTTTACAGAAACGATTCTAAGGAAAAACAGGATTATATGTACGGAAGTTATACGGCTTACAATCTTTTTGGTTCTTACATCAATGCTCAGGTTTTAGGAGAAAGAGATTTTGCTAAAAATGAAAGAATTAATTTCAATGTCAAAAGAGATTTTTTCTCACCATTGACAAAATGGGCAGGTGGTTTTACTTTTGAATATTTTATGCGAAATGTTCTCCTTCCGATAGAAACAGACACTACTTTTCCGGAAGTTCAAATCAAGGTTTACAGTCAGGATTTGTGGGGTGGTTATCAGATTCCTGTTTCATCTAATCCAAGTGAAAAAGTTTCCAGTAATATTGCTTTAATTGGTCGTTTTCAGAATTATCAGTATAAAGATAGCCCGGCTTTGGACCAATATCAATATTTCAGTTCTTACAGCAGTTTTCTGATGTCTGCCGGATTTATCCAGAGAAAATTCTCCGTTCAGAAGGACATTTTTCAATATGATTTGCCGGAAGATATTGCTTATGGAAATACGTTCAGTTTAACTACCGGATTTTTGTCGAGAAGTAATGAAGTGATGCCTTACGCTGGTGTTTCGGGTTCATATGGCGACTTTACTAAGATTGGTTATTTTAATATTAAGGCTCAGTTTGGAAGATTCTTTAATGAAGACAGCCAAAACCGAGAATCTTTCCGGTTGGACGGAACTTATTTCACAAATCTAATGGATTGGAAATTTGCGAAGGCAAGACATTTCTTTTCTCCGACTTTAGCGCTTGGAAATCCTCAACATAATTATTCTTACAGAGACAGAATCAACCTTTCCTCGGCTGAAGATTTTCCTGTTTATAATGCAGATTATATTGGGACAAAGAAGCTGGTCTTGAGATATCAACTTCAGCTTTTCGTTAATAAAACTTGGAAAAATTTCCATTTTAGTCCTTATTTGACAACTGCGGTTGGCTGGCTTGGAATGCCTGATGATAATCTTTTAAAGACTAAAGCGAACACTAAAATTGGAATCGGGGTTTTGATCAATAATCCTTATTTGGTTTTCAACAGGATTCAGATTTCCTTTACTTATTATCCTCGAGTTCCTTTTGATAACAATTCGGTTTTCGATTTTGACAGCAACCGAAATAATGTTTTGCCACTGAATAATTTTGGTACGGATATTCCGCATTTTGTGAATTTTGGAAATTGATTTTGTTGTTATTTAGTTCTATCTTTACTGAAATTTTTGAGTGATGGAAAACATTGAAACATTAAGAAGTAAATTGGTAGAGAGAATTTTTTCTACTAAGAATGTTAATTTTTTGCAAGCCATTGAGAATCTTTTTTTGTCTGTTCAACCGGAAGGAGAATCGGATAAATATATTCTGTCTGAAACTCAAAAAGAAATGATTCTTATTGCAGAAGATGATATTAAATACGGAAGAACAATTTCTGACGAAGAGCTAAGAAAATTAGACGAGGAATGGATGAAGTAAAAGTTGTTTGGACCACACTTGCAAGAATACAAAGAAATGCCATTTTTGAATATTGGAATAATCGAAATAAAAGTAACTCTTACTCAAAAAAATTAAACCTACTTATTTATCAAAAAATTGATTTATTGAAATCAAGTCCTCTTATTGGTTCTCAAACAGATTTTAAATTTTACAGAATTTTACATTTTGAAAATTATGGTTTGGTTTATAGAATCGATGTAGATGTAATTTATATCATTTCTTTGTGGGATAATCGTCAAAATCCTAAAAAATTAAAAAAACTTCTTGGATTATGATTATCAACAAACTTTCACTAATAAATTTCAAAAATCACTCGGAACAATCTTTTGATTTTTCACCTCAAATCAATTGTTTTGTGGGTAACAATGGAGTAGGGAAGACCAACATTCTGGATGCACTTCACTATTTGTCTGTTGGCAAAAGTTTTCTTGGAAATTCTGACCTTAACAATATTAAGTCTGATGAAGATTTCTTTGTGATTGAGTCCGAAATTCAGAATGATGAAAAAGAAGATATTATTAAAATTCTTCAGTCAAAAGAGTCCAAAAAAGTCATCAAGAAAAACGATAAATCTTACGATAGATTGGCTGACCATATTGGTTATTTGCCGAGCGTGATGATTTCGCCTTATGATTCCAATCTGATTTCTGATTCGGGAGAAAGCAGAAGAAAGTTTCTGGATGCGATGATTTCTCAGACCGATTCCTCTTATCTTTTTGATTTGATTCAGTATCAGAAAACAATACAGCAAAGAAACGCATTACTGAAATATTTTGCCAAAAACAGAACTTTTGACAAAGATTCTCTGGAGATCTATGATGACCCTATTTCAAACTTCGGAACCCGAATCTTCGAAAAAAGAAAAGAGTTTGTCGAAAAACTGAATCCAATCGTTCAGCATTTTTATGAAATCATTTCCGGTGGAAAGGAAATCGTAAACGTGATTTATGAATCTCATCTTTTTGAAAATACTTTTAAAGAACTTTTATCAAGCTCTATTGATAAAGACAGAGCTTTAACTTATACTTCAAAAGGAACTCACAAAGATGATTTGTTGTTTGAAATGAATGGAAGTTCAATCAAAAAAATTGGCTCTCAAGGTCAACAGAAATCTTTCTTAATTTCTTTAAAATTAGCCCAAATCAACCGAATCAAAGAATTGACAGGAAAATCACCAATCCTTCTTTTGGATGATATTTTTGATAAGCTGGATGATACGAGAGTTTCTCAACTGATTGAGCTGTTAAACAAAGAAAGTTTCGGACAGATTTTCATTACTGATACACATAAAGAACGAACAGAAAACGTTGTAAGGCGCATCAACGAGGAGAGCAGAATGTTTGAGATTTCATAGTCTGCATTCTCTGAACCCAAGCTAATTTTCTCTAAAACAAGATAAATATCATATTCCAAAATACTTTTTGGTAAGAAGAACTCAATACTTTTGCGAAGTAATTTTTAATTATTCTAAATAAATATTATGAAAAAGTTTTACGTTTCTCTCTTCTTCTTATCTGCTATGATTAGCAACGCACAAAGTTTTGAAGAAATCTCTCAGCCTAATCTTAAAAATTATTTTTATTCTGCGGCGGCAGTTGCAGATGTTGATAACGACGGATCTCAGGATATATTTTTCACTGGTGCGATAGATGCTGACGGAGATACCAATGTTGATATGACTTCCAATAGTCTTTACAAAAATATCAATGGAACTTTCTCTTCCGTTCAGGAGTTTGGAGACAATTCGGTTCACTTGAGTGCGGTTAAATTCATTGATTTTGATAATGACGGACTTTTGGACGTTATCACAACTGGATTAAGCTATAATGATATCGTGAATTATCAACAATATCGATATAAAAATACAGGTTTTGGTTTTACTCTGGTTGATAATGCAGCTGGGAAAATCTACGGGAGCTTAGATGTTTTCGATTTCAACCACGATGGGAAACAGGATTACGCGATTAACGGAACACAGTATGTTGAAGGAGTAGGGTTCACACACGATTTGGATCTATATCTTAATAATTCAGCAGGTTTTCAGAAAAATACAGCTTGGGCGGCAGGAACACAAAACGGAAGTTTCAAAGTGATTGATCTTAATAATGATAACGAACTGGATTTAATAGTCAATGGATATAATGCCGGTTATGAAGGAACTTTCTCTGTTTATATTAACGACAATGGAAATTTAGTTCAGAAGTCTGAACTTCCAGCAGTGAGTGACAGCAAAATGTCTTTTGCGGATTTCAACGGTGATGGTTTTCAGGATTTCGTAGTTGCAGGTCAGGATGAAAATTATGACCCATATCTAGCAGTTTTCATTAACGATGGCCAAGGGAATTTTACAGAAAATAAAATCGAAGGCGAAGGATTGTCTGGTGGTGGAGTAGAAGTCGGTGATTTCAATAACGATGGATATTATGATTTTGTTGTCATTGGAGATAATGATTATGAATCCTATTCTAAAATTTTCCTTTACAATCATCAACTTCAGAAATTTGAGAAAGATGAAAATACGAACCTTTACAATTTGGGAAGCCAAGGAACTTTAGCTATATTTGATTATAATAACGACGGGAATCTTGATATTCTAGCAAATGGTTTTGATTGGGCTGATGAAGACTTGTTGCCTTACACCAAATTATTCAAAAATAAAACGACGGTTACCAATCAAAAACCAGATGCGCCAACAATTTTAACCGCAACAGATCGTGACGGTAAAATCAAGTTCACTTGGTCTGGAGCAACAGATGACAAAACGCCGGAAAACTCTCTTCAATATGAATTGAGTGTTGGTTCCGAAGCTGGAAAAACTGACATCGCAAAATATATTGTGACTACAAAAAGCTGGTATCTGGATAAAATGGATTTACCCTCCAAAATATTCTGGAGCATAAAATCAATTGATGCTGCAAAAAAATATTCGGATAAATCCCAGGAAAAAGAATTGGCGGTTCTAGGCGTTGCTGATGTTAAAAACACAACAGTTTCTATCTATCCAAATCCAGTAAAAGGTGTCTTGAATGTAAAATCTAAAAGTAAAATCAAAACGTATAAAGTCTATAATCTTGCAGGACAAAGTTTGAATACAGAATTGACATCAGATTCTACAATTGATTTTTCTCGTTTGGAGAAAGGTGTTTATGTTGTAGAAATCCAATTTGAAAATGGTAAGAAAACTACTCGGAAAGTGATTAAAAACTAATAACCAAACTTTCATATCCATATCTACATTTTAAAAAGAAAAGCCCATTCAGTTTTTGAATGGGTTTTTCGATTTTATTATGTTCTTGTTTAAATAAAAGATTATCAGAGAAAATTATTATTCTCGCAGATTAGGCTAATTTCGCAGATGTTTTTTTAATAATCAAAGTTTTAATTGTTGAAAAGAAATACAAAGCCTCAACATAGCCCTGATGGGAACGGCATCCTTTTTTGTTATTGCGATTGCTGAAATGCTCAATGGATTGCTTCACGTTGTTCGCAATGACAAAAAAGATATAGTGGACAGCAGGTTGAAATGTTCTACCGAAGCCACCAGCTTGTTGCTCCTAAAAATTACAAAAAGCTTCCATCAAATGAGAAAGGTAAAAGGTCTCTGATAGATTTTGTTTTGATGATTTCTCCGTTGGGTGCGGCAAAATAGATTTCGATTTGTTCTTTTTGCTTAGCTTCATACTCCAAAATAGATTGTCTGCAACCACCACAAGGTGGAATTGGAACGGAACTCAAAGCATCTTCCGGTCCGCCAATTACAAATATTTTTTTGATTTTTACATCAGGATAATTCGCTGAAGTCCAAAAAATAGTCGTTCTCTCAGCACACAAACCGGAAGGATATGCGGCGTTTTCTTGGTTGCTTCCTGTGATTATTTCGCCGTTTTCCAAAAGAAGCGCACAACCAACAAAAAAATGGGAGTAAGGTGCATAAGCTTGTTCTCGAATGGTTTTAGCTTTATCAAAAAGTGTTTTTTCTATATCGTTGAGTTCATCGTAACTCGGGATAACTTCAAAGTTGATTTTTATCTCTTTTTCCATTTTTTAAAATGAGGGAGGTAAAAATACATTTTTTGTGGAAATAAATTAACATTAATTGAAAAAAAACATCTAAGAGATATGTTACGACCGTTTTTAGCACTTACTTTTCTGTTTATCATTGGATTGGCGGAAGCTCAGGACAAGATATTTTGGAACGAATATCGAAAGTTGGTGTGGACAGATTTTGAATCTCAAACAAAGCCAAATACTTCTCAGGCTGCAGCTACAACTTATTGTGGAATTTCTTATTTACTTAATAGTTCGACCAAAAAATTCACTTCCAAAGAAGTTAAGGTTGAATCTTTTTTTGTTCCTGCAAGATCTTGGGCACACAATGACCATAAAACAGATTTGGTTTTGATGCACGAGCAAAGTCATTTTGATATTGCTGAATTGTTTGCACGACGATTTAGGAAAGTAATTAGTGATAAAACTTTGGATGTCAAATCTTTGCAGAAGTATTATGAAAGAATCTATGATGATTACAAAGATTACCAAAAGGATTATGAAACTGTGACCAATCACGGCAGAATACGCGATAAACAATATGAATACACTCAGAAAATCAATTCGGAAATAGAAAAGCTTTCGGATTTTAAAACCTGAATTTTCGATTCTCTTTCTTCTCAGACAATTTCTTTTTGTTGTCGATACGTTTCTGGATTTGACCTTTTGAAGGTTTTGTAGCAAGTCGTTTCTTTGGAACAAATAGTGATTTTTCAACCAGTTCCAGCATTTTCTCAGTCACGATTTTTTTGTTTTGAAGCTGAGTTCTGCTATCAGATGAAGACATTTGCAGCAAACCT
>Ga0256410_1001768_pt1 | contig 15744 bp, 12 predicted proteins | sample PhyWR1_FD_185983 | JGI IMG/M metagenome (GOLD analysis project Ga0256410, IMG submission 185983) | Leaf surface microbial communities from wheat plants in UC Gill Tract Community Farm, Albany, California, United States - DLSL W.R1 | ecosystem: Host-associated > Plants > Phyllosphere >... | reverse complement strand
TGCTGACAAGCCAAAGGCTGAAGGCGCGGCTGGCGGCGGTATGCCTGACATGGGCGGCATGGGTGGCATGGGCGGCATGATGTAAGCCAGCCTTACCCCCTGTACCGAAAGCCCCGCCTGCAGTGATGCAGGCGGGGCTTTTTATTGGCTGTCCTTCCAGAAGCGATTGGCTTCTCAGCCCTAGCCGTAAACTCCGCTTGCCCTTAAGCTGCGCGAGCCAACATGGCCGTTAACGCGTCCGGAGACATTGCCCATGCGAATTTTATTGGTTGAAGACAACCGCGATATCCTCGCCAACCTGGCGGATTATCTCGGGCTCAAGGGCTATACCGTGGACTGTGCGCAGGACGGTCTGTCGGGCCTGCACCTGGCCGCGACCGAGCATTACGACCTGATCGTGCTCGACATCATGCTGCCGGGCATCGACGGCTACACCCTGTGCAAGCGCCTGCGCGAAGACGCGCGGCGTGACACACCTGTCATCATGCTCACCGCCCGCGACCAGTTGGATGACCGCTTGCAAGGCTTTAAGTCCGGCGCCGATGACTACCTGCTCAAACCGTTCGCGCTGTCCGAATTGGCCGCCCGCATCGAAGCCGTGCTGCGCCGTGCCCAGGGTGGCGGGCGCCGTGCGCTGCAAGTGGGCGACCTGAGTTACGACCTCGACACCCTTGAGGTGACCCGCGAGGGCCGCCTGCTCAAACTCAATCCGGTCGGCCTCAAGTTGCTGGCGGTATTGATGCAAAAGAGCCCCCACGTGTTGCGTCGCGAAATTCTTGAGGAAGCGCTGTGGGGCGATGACTGTCCGGACAGCGACAGCCTGCGCAGCCACGTCCACCAATTGCGCCAGGTGATCGACAAGCCGTTCGCCAAGCCACTGCTGCAAACCGTGCACGGCGTGGGTTACCGCCTGGCCGAGGGTCGAGATGGAGTTTAAGCAAAGCCTTGCCCAGCGGATCATCATCGCGTTCGCGCTGATGAGCGCGCTGGTGGCGGGGGCCTTCGCCATGGGCATCGTTGCCACGGTGCACCTGGTGGAAGAGAAACTCATCTCGGCCGGCCTGGGCGGCGACCTGCAACGCCTGCTGATGATGGACAGCGTTGAAGACTGGCGCCACCGTCCCGAGCCGGACCAACTGTTTTATTTCAGCGGCGGGCCGGGCGACTTCGAGCTTCCCAAGGACCTTCGCCATCTGGAACCGGGCTTCCATGAGGTGTTTCGCGAGTCGCTGTCGTACCACGCCATGGTCGAAGTGGTGGACGGCCGGCGCTATGTGTTGCTGCAGGATCAGAGCGATTTCGAGGAGCGCGAACGGGTGCTGTTTGCCGTGGTGCTGGTGGGTTTCGTGCTCAGCCTGGCGCTGGCGGTATTCCTCGGCTGGGTGCTGGCGCGCAAGGTGATGGCGCCGGTGGTGCGACTGGCACGCCAGGTGCGCCACCGCGACCAGTTGCTCGGCCTGGCACCGCCCCTGGCTCCGGATTATGCAGCTGACGAAGTGGGTGAGCTCGCCGTGGCGTTCGACGCCACGTTGGGCCGCCTGCGCCAGGCGCTGTCGCGCGAGCAGCTGTTTACCAGCGACGTGAGCCACGAACTGCGCACGCCGTTGATGGTGCTGGCCAGTTCTTGCGAACTGCTGCTGGAGAACCCGGCGATCGATCAGCGCGGACGCAACCAGGTGCAACGCATCGCCAGGGCGTGTGAAGAGATGCGTGAACTGGTGCAGACCTTCCTGATGCTCGCCCGCGCCGAACACAGCGAAGAAGCCATGTCGCCCCAGGTGACCTTGCCGCAAGTGGCTGAAGACCTGCTCGGCATCTGGCGCGAGCCCATCGAGCGCAAGGGGCTGGAATTGATCTATCACCCCGGCAGCCCGCTGGACACCCGTTACAACACCACCTTTTTGCACGCGGTGATGGGCAATTTGTTGCGCAACGCCTTGCACTACACCGAACACGGCTTTATCCGCCTCACCCTGGAACCCAGCGGGTTTGTAGTCGAGGACTCCGGGGTGGGCATTCCCGAGGAGAAGCGCGAAGCGATGTTCGAGCCGTTCGTGCGTGGTACTGGCAGCGAGAAGCGCGGCGAAGGGCTGGGGCTCGGGTTGTCCCTGGTACAACGCATCTGCGAGAACCAGGGCTGGAGCGTCAGCTTGAGTACCATGGAGCCCAGCGGTTGCTGCTTTCGTGTCGAGCTGAACCCGCCCAAGCCGTAAGCGCTGCCTGCAGGGGCGAGTATCCTCGCGCCTGCTTTTTTTGTAACGTCTTGAAATGTATCAGAATAGACAGGACAAGTTTTTCACACTTGATTGACCTGTTGATCACAGTTCGCTGCTTAAGGTTGCAGGCATCAGTGAACGGAGACGTAAGATGCCTTCCCCAATCAAGCTCGAATTTTCCGAAAAGTACGATGATCAGCATGCGCAGAATTATTTGCTCAAGCATCAGGACAATCTGGCGCGTCGGCTGTCCCACAAACGCGACGAGCAATTGGCGCGTGGTGCGTTGGCCATGGCCGGTGAGCCAGGCTTGGTGCTTGACCTGCCGTGCGGTGCCGGTCGTTTCTGGCCGCTGCTGGCCGAAAAGCCCAACCGTGTGATCATCGGTGCGGACAATTCCGAATCGATGTTGAAGGTGGCGACACTCGCTCAACCGGCGGATGTGGTGAAACGGGTACGGCCTTTGCAGACATCGGCCTTTGATATTGATTTGCCAGACAGTTCGGTCGACAGCATTTTTTGCATGCGTTTGCTGCACCATATCGGTGATCCGACGCACAGGCTGGCGATTCTGCGAGAGTTCCAGCGGGTTACCCGCGACAGCGTGATCATCTCGCTGTGGGTGGACGGCAATTTCAAGGCCTGGAAACGCAAGCGCGCCGAGGTGAGACGTCGCAGAAAAGGTGAGCAGGAAGGTTACCAAAACAGATTTGTGTTACCGGCTGCTACTGTTGAGGCAGAATTCGAGCAGGCCGGTTTCCGTGTTCAGGAATCCCTGGATTTCATCCCGCTCTACGCCATGTGGCGTGTATATGTATTGCGCAAGAGGTAACAGGATGGCAGTTGAGTGCGTAGCAGGCAGTCATGTAGCTCCCGAAGAGCGATTTGATTATTTCTGGCGCCAGCAGGGCGAGTGGGTCGAGGAACCCAACCGTCGACGCGGCGGTGAGAGCGGTGTGCAACGGGTAGTCAGCGCCAACGGCCGCTTGCTCTACTGCAAGCGCCAGACCGGGCATATCTATCGCAGTTGGCTACACCCGTTCGGACGCCCGACCGTGTTGCGCGAGCGCGATGCGCTCAAGGGCTTGCGCCTGTTGGACGTGCGAGTGCCAGAGATGGTGTTCTGCGAGGCGCGCCGCGACCCCGAACACCAATGGAAAGCCTTGTTGGTGACGGCTTCGCTGGACGGCTTTGACGAGATCGAAAACTGGTACGCCGCTGGCGGCCGCCAACAGTATGGCGAAGCGGTGCATGAACGCCTGCTCAAGGAATTGGCCGAGACCCTGGCTCGCATGCACAAAGGCCGCTGGCAGCATGGGTGCCTGTATATCAAGCACGTGTTCGTGAAGGTGACGGGCGACGTTGACTCCGCCAAGGTGGAAGTGGCGTTGCTGGACTTCGAGAAATGCCGCCAGCGCCTGACCGCTTATCGGGCCGCGTCCCACGATATGCTGCAACTGCGTCGCCATTCGTCGTTCAGCGATAGCGACTGGAAGAAACTGAGCTATTTTTACGAGACGGCGTTTGGCAGCGCTATCAAGGGTTTAACCAAATGAAGCTAGAAATAGCACGAGGTTTGTTCCTGGTCGGGGCGTTGGGCGTGTCAGCCCTTGCCCTGGCTGCGTGGGAGCTGCCTCGGACACAAGTGCTCAGCGCAACTGAAGGTAGCGGGCAATGCCTGCTGCCGCGGGTTGCCAAGGCGAGTGTGGCGGCCAGGCCCGATCATGATTTGCTGTTGTTCATGTTCGGGATGTCCCAGGGGATGAGGCCGCAAAGTTGAAACGATTGAAACCCGCGAAAGGGCCTTACTCCGTGAGGCCCTTTTTTTGTGGCCAATGGATCTGAAATCAACGTCCATCCCCTATGGGAACGGGCATTGTGTGGCGAGCGGGCTTGCCCCGCGTTGGGGGGCGAAGCGCCCCCCATCCAGCAAAACGCGGTGTACCTGATACGGCTCAGTGCCTGGTTTTGGGGCTGCTGCGCAGCCCAACGCAGGACAAGCCTGCTCTCCACAGGGAACTGCGCTTAACTGAACGGCATTAGCGCAAGCCTGCTCGCCACAGAGGCTCAGTCAAGGCGCAGATCAAGCCAGGTGCAGATGGTTATCCCAAAGCCCCGCCGGCAACTCCAGCGGTTGGGCGATCACCTGTGTCTGTCGGCAATCATAGAACCGGCAGCGCCCCTGGCCCGATGTCACCACAAACCCGTCCGCCACCGCGCCCACACCCGCGCAGTCGGGCAACGGTCCATCCAGGCGCAGCTCGCCGCTGTCCAGGTCCCAGATAAAGAAGCGATTGCCCCGCGGTGCGGTCAGTGCCACCAGGCGCAGCTCACTGTGCACCGCGACGCTGGCGGTGTAATGCCCCATCGCCTGCAACTGCTCATCGGCCACCGGGAAAGCCACGAACGGCTGGCCGGGCCGCTTGATCGCCAGCAGCTCGGAACGCTCTTGGGACGGCCCCATGAATTGCTGCCCGGTGAGGATGGTGCCATCGCTGGCGATGCCCATATGGCGCACGCTGTTCATCGGCTGGGCGAGGGTTTCCTTGCTGATCAGCGTACCGTCGCGCTGCATCAGCACCAGGCTCGGTTCCATGGCGTTGAGGTTCATCTCCACGCGACTTTCGGCCTCGGTGCGAATCCCGCCATTGGCAACCACCAGCGTCTCGCCGTCGGGCATCCATGACACCTGATGCGGGCCGATGCCGTGGGTGGACATCTCGCCACTGTGCACCAGTCGCTCGCCTTCGAAGCGGTATACGCCAAGCAGACCGCGTCCGGGGTCGGCGGTGTCGTTTTCGGTGGCGTACAGCCACTCGCCGCTTTTGTGGATGACCGCATGGCCATAGAAATGACGGTTAGGGTTGGAGGTAATGGTCTGCAGCAGCGCGCCATCACGCAGGTCGATCAGGTAGCTCTCGGTGCCCGGACGACGGGCGACAAACAGCGCAATCGGCAGCGTCGGATGATTGATGATGTCGTGGCAGCGCTGGCCAACCTGGGTGGCAAACACCGGCTTGCCGTCCAGGCGATAGCCCACGGCATAGTGATTGCCATGGGCATCATCGCGCGCCGACAGCAGCAGCGGGCCCTTGTCCTTCTGCTTGAACAACGTCCAGCCGCCCAGGGTGAGGGCACTGAGCAATATGCTGCCCACCGCTAAAGCCTGTCGCCTGAGCATCATCAGTCACCGTCGTTGGCATTGAAGCCGAGTTGGATGCCCAACGCTTTGGCCAACTCGCCTTCGTGCAGGCGGTGGACGACGTTGAGGCTGTCGTAGATATCGTTGAGCTGCTGGCGCCCGGCGTCATCATTCAACAGTTCGTTGAGAGTGCGCTGGTTGCTGGCGAACAGTTTGAGCGATGCGGCGTAGGCGGCGTCGATCTTGTCGGCCAACGGCTTCTGCTCGGCCGGCAACAGACCACGCAGCCCCTTGTTGTCGACGCCCACCCACACGGTGCGCGCCGCAGCGAGGCTGGCCTCCAGGCTTTGCAGGGACGACTGGCTGCGCCAGGCATCGGCCTGGAAAGGCTGCGGGATACCCTTGGTCTGGCGCCCCATGGGCGTGCCGAGTTTTTTCTTCAGGGTGTCCAGCGCGGTCACCTGCACGCGCAGCAGGTCGGCGATGGCCTCGTGGGAATCGGCGTAGCGCTGGTTGGGAAACTTGCTCATCTGCGCGAGCATGCCGTCGGTGCTGTTCCAGCTCGCCAAAATCTCTTCGGCCAGGGCTTTCTGGCGCTCGCCGATGGCCATCAGCAGTGGGCAGTAGCGGGCTTTTTGCGCGTCGTCGGCGATGTCGGTTTTGGCGTCATACAGGATGTACTCGTAGGCCGACAGGCCTTGTACCACCACGCTGGACTTGGCCAGTGCTGCGCCGTCGATCTGCGGCTGCGCGGTGACCAGTTGCTCCACCTGGCGGCCCACCAGGTTTTTCTTGTCCGGCCAGAACTGCACCTGCCACGCGCGATTGCCTTCGGCCAGCGGGCCGATCAGCAGCGGTTGCAGCTCGGCCCAGGCTTTTTGTGCATGGAGGAAGTCCGCACGGGCGGTGTCCAGGCTCTCTTTACCCTGGCAGTAGGCCAGAGCGCTGACGGCCAGTTGACGGTCGGCGTCGACCCAACGGCTGTAGGTCGGCAGGATCACTTGCTTGGCGATAGCCGCCGAGGTCACGGCCTGCGGGTCTTGCGGTGAGCAGGCACCGAGGGCGAGGGCGGCAAGGCTGGTGAACAACAACTTGGGACGGAACATGTCGAGCTCCCTTATCGGATTGGGGCAAAGCTTATAGAGAATTCAGGAACGCCAGCAACGCGGCACGCTGCTCGGCATTGAAGGACAGCACTTGCTGCTGCGCCGGCTCTGCCTGGCCGCCATGCCACAGCACGGCCTCCAGCAGGTTCCGGGCGCGGCCGTCATGCAGAAACTGGGTATGGCCACTCACGGTTTGCGTCAATCCGATGCCCCACAACGGCGGCGTGCGCCAGTCGCGGCCGCCGGCCTTGAATTCGCTGCGGTGGTCGGCCAGGCCTTCGCCCATGTCGTGCAGCAGCAGGTCGCTGTAGGGGCGAATCAACTGATTGGCCAGCTCGGGCTCGGCAGCGTGGGCAGCCGTGGTGAACGATGGCGTGTGACAGCCCTGGCAGCCGGCCTGGTAGAACAGGTTTTTCCCGGCCAGCACCTGCGGCGTGTCGACGCCACGACGCGCCGGTACGGCGAGGTTACGGGTATAGAACAGCACCAGACGCAGAATATTGTCGCTGACTTCCGGCTCACCCTCGGGGCCATTGCCGTTGGGCGCCTGTTTGCAGGCGACCTGAGCGTCGGTGCAGTCATCGAACGGCCTCAGCGAGGTGGTGAGGCCCATATCACCGGAAAACGCGTGAACATTCTGTTGATTGAGGTTCGGTTGTCCGGCTTTCCAGCCAAAACGTCCCAGCACGGTGGTTTGCCGGGCGTCATCCCAGACCTGATTGGCGCGGCCGATGAGTGCGTCCTTGTCGGCGGTCTTCGGGTCGGTGTTGCGCAGGATATCGGTTTCGCTGATGGCTTCGAGCAGGCCCAGGCCGATCATCGGCGGGGCGATGCGTGCGGAAAAGCGCGTATCCGGGTGCATCGGCCCGTAGCCGAGCTGGGTGATCTGCAGCGCAGGCTTGCGCAGTTCGACGACGGTGCCGTCCTTGAAGGTGACGTTGACGGGCGCGTAGTCCACCCGCACTTTGCCTTCCGGCACCACGCCCGGCACGGCCATGTCCTGCAACTGGCCGCCGTACACCGGCTCGGGCACCACGCCGGCCTGTTCGATCAGGCTGGCGTAGTCCGCCGTATCCGGCAAGGACAGGCGCACCAGCATCGACACGGCATTGGGCGCGTCGGGCAGGGGCGGGTGGCCGCGCCCATCCTTGATATGGCAGTTCTGGCAGGCATTGGTGTTGAACAACGGCCCCAGGCCATCGCGGGCGGTGGTGGTGGACGGGGCGATCACCCAGGGGCTGCGAAAGAAGCTGTTGCCGACGCTGAAGTCCACGCGACGCGTGGGCGACAGATTGGCCGAGGGCAGGGAAAACGCGTTCTGGTCACGCTTGTTCACGGTCGCTGCACCACCGGCCCGCGCTTCCCCAGGCTCTGCCTTGGTGAACCTGGGCGCGTCGTCGCAGGCGGTCAGGCTCAAGGCCATCAATGCTGCGCACAGGCGAAAAAGCGAACGGAACATCGAGTTTCCTGAGGCGATGGCGAAAAAGGGGTCGCAAAGTCTAACAGGGCCGGGGGCAATGAATAAGAGCAATTATCGTTTGCTGGCATCGCGTTTCATTCCGGCTAGAATGACTTCACATTTTTTCTGGAGGTGGCCAATGCAGGCTCTCGACGCTTTGCTCAACCGTGTTTCCGTGCCGCGTCTGCTGGAGCCGGCACCGACCCAGGAGCAGCGCGACGTGCTGTTCGCAGCCGCCATGCGCGCGCCCGACCATGGCCAACTGCGCCCATGGCGCTTCCTTACAGTGGAAGGCGCTGCCCGTGAGCAGATGGGCACCTTGCTGGCCGAAGCGGCGCGCCTCAATGATGCGCAGGCGCCGCAAGCTGTCATCGACAAGGCCCAGAATGGTCCCTTGCGTGCGCCGTTGGTGGTGGTGGTGATTGCGCGTCTGCGGGAGCATTTCAAGGTACCCAAATCCGAACAGCTGCTGGCGGCTGCCTGTGCGGCTCATGGCATTTTGCTGGCGGCTTATGCGCAGGGGATTGGTGCGGTGTGGCGTACCGGGGAGTTGTCGTATTCGCCGCATGTGGCCAAGGGATTGGGGCTGGTGGCGGGTGAAGAGGTGATTGGCTTTCTTTATCTGGGAACGCCGCAGAATCCGCCGCGTAGTGCGCCCAAGGAGGATGTGGCGGCGTTTGTGCAGGGGTGGCCTGGGGTTTGATTTGACAGGGGCATATCCGTTGTTGCGGTGACGGCTGATCTGGGTTTCGCCCTCAGATGAAAGGCATGATTTTTCCCCAATCCGCTTCTCTGTGGGAGCTGGCTTGCCTGCGATGCAGACACCTCAATCCAGCAGGAAAACCCGGGCGATGCCTTCGCAGGCAAGCCAGCTCCCACATTTGACCGCGTTCGGCAGACAATCCCGGTCGGCTCCAGGGCCGTCACCAGCCCAGGAGTCGCTCTACACCTTGAACTGATCCATCAGCTTCATCTGCTGGCTGGCCAGGGCATTGAGTTGGCTGCTGATGGCCGCCGACTCGGTGGCCTGGCCAGTCAGGGTTTCGGTCACAGTGCGAATCGCCGATACGTTGCGATTGACCTCTTCGGCCACTGCGCTCTGTTCTTCGGCGGCGCTGGCAATCTGCAGGTTCATGTCGCTGATCACCGTTACCGCCTCACTGATCTTGCCCAACGCCGTGACCGCCTGATGGATCTGCCCGGCATTGCTCTGGGCCTGGTGCTGGCTGGAATGCATGGTCGCCACCACGCCACGCGTGCCGCTCTGGATGCGTTCGATGACCTGGCGAATTTCCTCTACCGAGTCCTGGGTGCGCTTGGCCAGGTTGCGCACTTCGTCGGCCACCACCGCAAAACCGCGCCCGCTTTCACCGGCGCGTGCCGCTTCGATGGCCGCGTTCAGGGCCAGCAGGTTGGTTTGCTCGGCGATGCTGCGGATCACTTCCAGCACCGAACCGATCTGCTCGCTGTTGACCGCCAGGGCTTCGACTTCGCTCACGGCCTTGCTGACTTCGTCGGCCAGGGTGGTGATGTCGCGGGTGCTTTGCTCGATGATCGACATGCCTTCACGCGCCGACTGATCCGCGCCTCGCGCCGCACTGGCGGCATTGGACGCGCTATTGGCCACATCGTGGGCGGTGGCGCTCATTTCGTTGGACGCGGTGGCCACCTGGTCGATTTCACGGAACTGCACCTGCATGCCTTCGCTGGTCTGGCGGGCGATGGCCGATGACTGATCCGCCGTACCTCGTGCCTCGGTGATGCTTTGCTTGATCTGCGCGATGGTTGGTTGCAGCTTGTCGAGGAAGCGGTTGAACCAGTTCACCAGCTCGCCCAGTTCGTCCTTGCGGGTATACGTCAGGCGCTGGGTGAGGTCGCCGTCGCCGCTGGCGATGTCCTTGAGCATGGCGGCCACGCTGTTGATGGGGCGGGTGACGCCGGTGGCGGTCAGCCAGATCAGCAGCAACCCGAGCAGCCCCGCGCCCACGCCTACGCCGATGGACAACAGCGCACTGGCTGCCTGGGCCTCATCGATGACGCCTTGCAGCTTGATCGAATCAGCCAGCATCACGTGTTTGGGCAGCTTGACCACCACGCCCCAGGCCTTGGCATCGGCGATCGGCTTGAACGGGTAGACCGCACGGATCGTGTCGCCCTGTTCGCGGTTGACGTGGCTGTCGCTGGCCAGCAGTTGCACGACCTCCTTGCCTTCGGCGCCCATGATGTCCGCCAGGTTCTTGCCGACCTTGCCCGGCTCGCCGCTGTAGGCCGCAATCAGGCCGGTGCTGGAGATCACCTCCAGGTGCGCGGCGCCGTCGAACAGGTTTTTCTGGGCCGCATCGGTGGCCACTTGCAGGGCTCCGAGGGCGATGTCGACACCCACCACGCCGATCACCTTGCCGTCCACGATCAATGGCTGGGACAGGGTGGTCATCAGCACCGACTTGCCGGCGACCGTGTCTTCATAAGGGTCCAGCAGGCAGGTGCTGCGAGTATCGCGTGAGCAGGTGTACCAAATGTTGTAGGGCGTGCCGCTGAGGTTGAGGGCGGTCTTGTTCAGGTCTTCCTCGATCATGATGGTGTTCACGTCTGTGCCGCCGGCGCGGCTCCAGTAGCTGGCAAAGCGTCCTGATTCGTTAGACACGCGGGCCTTGTCGCCGACGAATTCGCTGTCCCGGCCATCCAGGCCATTGGGCTCGAACGACAGCCACATGCCCAGCACCTTGCTGTTGCGCTCGAATGCGGTTTTCAGGCTCTGGTTGAGTTCCTCGCGCAGCGCAGCCGGTTCCAGTCCGCGTTTGGTGGCGAGGTTGCGCAGGTCCCTGACCTGGTCGACGAGGGCGGTCGCGGCGGTGAGGTTGTCGCCGAAGGTTTTCTGCAACTGCAGGGCTTGCTCGGCAGCGTTGGCCTGCAGCAGTTTCTGCACGTTGCTGGTGAGCATGCGCGAGCTTGAGTCGCTGGTCAGTTGATCGTTCTTGTCGGTCTCGCGCAGGTTGATGCTCACGATCAGCGCGATCACCCCTAGCAGGCAGAGGCCGGACAGCAGCACAATTTTCAGACGAATTGAAAGAGTGTTGAGCATGGATTAACTCGCGAAAGGACGTAGTGGAGTGCAAGCAGGACGAGCCAAGTCCGTTCGGCGCTATGCCTGAAACATCGGCGTCATGAATCAATTCGTGAGAGCAAGGCGATGAGCGGTAGGAAAAAGACTACATGCTGCGTTGGGCGGGGGCTGCGAGCCGTTCCGGGCGCGACCAGATCCACAGGTTGCCCAGGCTCATGCCGGCAATTGCCAGGTAGATCGGCCAGCCGTGATCAAGCATCACCAGCATCAGGAGGGCGCACACCAACATGCTGACGGTGGCGCTGACTTTGGCGCGGCGCGCGATGATTTTGCCGTTGCGCCAGTTGAACAGCATGGGCCCGAACAGGCGGTGGTTTTCCAGCCAGGCGCTGAGGCGCGGCGAGCTTTTGGTGGCGGCCCAGGCGGCCAGCAGGATGAATTCGGTGGTGGGCAGCCCCGGGATTACAATCGCCACCAGGCCGATGCCCAGGCTGACGTAGGCCAGCAGGCCAAACAGGATCTGTGCGATTTTCGAGGTGGATTGGGGTTTGCCGGTCATGTTTGTGCGCAACATAAAATAAAGCAAAAAATCAGTTTGAAATGCGAACTCATTGTGGGAATGGACAAGCCCTAATACCAGTCAGTCAAGCGCAGATCCCCCCTGTGGGAGCGGGCTTGCCCGCGAAAGCGGCGGGTCAGTCAACATCAATGCTTGCTGGGCCGACGTCTTCGCGGGCAAGCCCGCTCCCACATTTGATCGCATTTCAATTCAGGTATCAGGCCATTTCAGGGGCGCTAGCGTACGCTTGTTCCAGCAATACGGTGAAGCGTACAAACGCATCAATCGCGCCTTTTTCCACGGCGGCTTCCTCTTCGGTGCTGAATTCAAGAGCGTCGAGGGTTCGGGTGAAGCGTTTCCAGCCTTCGGCGCGGCCGCCAGCCGGTTCGCCCAGGTGGCGGGCGCCGAAGGTTTCGCTCAGGCCAAGGCCCACGGCGCGTTTGATCAGGAACGCGGCGCCGAGCTTGGAACCCTCGGACACGAACAGCCAGCCCAGGGCTTCGGCTTTGCTTGGGTTTGTCACGGCGCCGGCGACCGGGGCCGGCACTTCGGTGTCAAGGTCGCCCAGGTCTAGCCGGGCAGCGTCGGCGCGGCAGCGCTCGGCAAGGTCGGGGATGATGTTGATCAGCTCGGCATCGTTGTACAGCGCCACCAGTTCCGACTGAAACAGATATTGCGCCACCACGAAACGGGCGAAGTTGGCCTGGGTGTCGAAGGGGGCGTGCGCCTTGACCAAGGCGTCGAGCCGGGTGTGTGGCGCATGGGTGATCTGGTTCAGGCGCTGGGAGCGCAGGCTTGGGTGTTCTGCGGTAGGAGAAGCGGTCATCGAAAGAGTCCTTGAGAAGGGTAGCGCCTGGTTGCCCCGTAAAGAGCGGTTATCAACTAGACGAACAAGAAGACGCTGCACAGTAAAAAATCCTCACCCCGGCGCTGAACAATCGCGGCAAGGTGAGGCGGGTGTCGTCAGATGTCCCAGATCAGGTTGATCGCAACGTTGCGGCCGGGCTGGGTCAGGCGATCAAGGTTGGCCGGGCCTGTCACCGCCGCTTCGCCGACGCTGTCGTAGCTGCGCACGTCATCCCAGTTCCAGTACTTTTTGTCGGTGAGGTTGTAGAGGCCACCGTTGAGGGTCACGTCCTGGCTGACTTTGTAGTAGGCAGTCAGGTCGAGGATGCCAAAGCCCGGTGTCTTGAAGGGGCCGCTGGTGTCGCCGTCCGGTGCGTGGAAGGTGCTGCTGTCGACGCGATGCTGCTTTTTCACCAGCGTCCAGCTCAGCAGGCCGCCGTAGGTGTTCTGGTCGTAGCCCAGGCCGAACACGCCCTTGAGCGGGTTGACGCTGTTGAGCGGTTCGCCGTTTTCATCGTTACGACCGTAGGCATAGGACACCGCGCCCTGGGTGTAGAGCCCCTGCGGGGCGCCATAGGCATCCAGGTTGAGGCGGCCCTTGGCTTCGGCGCCCTTGATGGTGGCGCGCTTGATATTGACGGCCTGGAACTGCTCCACGGTGCCGCCGACCACGGCGTTGTCTTCGTCGATAAAGTTGCGGTACTTGTTATAAAACACCGCGATCTCGAAGGAGCCTGCGTCGAATGCGCCGCGAATGCCGGTTTCGATCCCTTTGCTGGTCTCCGGCTTGAGGTCGGGGTTCGGTTCGACGGTGTAGCCCAGGTTCAGGTTTTCGAAGCGGCCGTACAGCGCCTTGGCGGAGGGCGTGCGGAAACCTTCGGCGTACTGGCCGAACCAGGTGTATTGATCGGTGAGGGCGTAGGTCAGGCCAAACTTGGGCGTCACGCGGTGCCAGGTCTTGTCCTTGTTGCTGACCGAATCGGCACCCGTGGGGTTTACGGTGTTGAGAAACGCCTGGGTCAGTTTCGGCTTGAGCTGGGTGTAGTCGTAGCGCACGGCGGGCAGGAAGGTCCATTTGTCCCAGGTGATCTGGTCCTGGGCGAACAGCGAATAGGTGTTGATGGTCGGGTCCGGGAAGTCACTGGATTTCTTCACGCTGTCGCCGGCTTGCGGGCTCGGTGCACCGATGGCGGTACAGCCACTGCCAACCGCCAGGCACGTGGCGGCGCCTTCGCGCGAACCGGTGACTTTCTGCTGCTTGAGCGTGGTGCCGTAGGTCACTTGGTGATCGCTGTCGCCGAGGCGGAAGGCCTTGTCCAGTTGTGCGTCGAAGACCCACTGTTTTTCTTCGTACAGCGTGTCGCGGGTGCGCAGAACGCGGCGGCCTGACTGATAGACCTCGGCGGTGGTCTGGTCGGTCTTGGCGATCTGGTAATTGAGGCTGGTCTTGATGCGGTCGGCCATCGGCGATTCGAGGGAGAAGGTGTTTTCCAGGCCGAAACGTTCCCGGGTGATGGTGTCGTTGCCGCGCCGGTCGCGGTAGAGGTTGAAGCCCCGGCCACCAATGAACGGCCCGCCTACTGCGTTTTTCAGGTTGACGTCGCGATCGTCCTTGTACTTTTCGTAGGTCAGGCCCAGACGGTTGTCATCCCCATAGTTCCAGCCCAGTTTGGCCAGCACATTGGTGGTGCGCGCATCCTCCGGATTGGCGCCGGTGCGGGCCAGGCCGGTGGCGTTGTTGCCGTCGTAGGACTGGGTTTCATGACCCCTGCGCTGGCTCAGGTGCAGCAGGCCGTCGACAGCCTGCACGCGGCCGGCAACGGTGCCGGAGGTCAGCCAGCTGTCGTCGGCGGAGCTGTAGCCGGTTTTCAGGCGGGCGCCGACGTCCTGGCCTGGCTTGATGATGTCGTCCGGGTCGAGGGTGAAGTAGCTCACGGCACCGCCGATCGCGCTGCTGCCGTACAGGGCCGAGGCCGGGCCACGGAGGATTTCCACGCGTTTGACGATTTCCGGGTCGACGTAATTGCGACGGGTCTTGGCGTAGGGGCCGTTGAAGAAGTTGTCCGGCACTTCGACGCCATCGACCTGGGTGAGGATGCGGTCGCCGTCGATCCCGCGAATGTTATAGCCGGCGTTGCCGGAGCGAGTACCCGCGCCGCCCACCGATACGCCGGGTTCGTAACGCACCAGTTCGCGAAGGGTGTTCACGTTCTGGCGGTCCAGTTCCTCGCGCTCATGCACGGTGACGGTACTCGGTACGCTGTTCACCGCCTGCTCGGTACGGGTGGCGCTGATGGTCACCTGTTGCAGGTTGACGGTGCCGCCAGCGGCGCGTTTTTCCAGCACGATGTTGTTATTGCCCAGTTTGCGGTAGCTCAGGTTGGTCCCCACCAACAGCCGCTCCAGCGCTTTCTCGGGTGGCAGCGCGCCGCGCACGCCTGGCGATGACACACCTTGGCCCAGCTCGGCTGGCAGGCCGACTTGCCAGCCGGTCACGGCGGTGAAGGCATTGAGCGCCGAGACCAGTGGCTGCTGTTCAATGCTGAACGCGTAATTGCCATGGCTGCGCGCGGACGGCTCGGCCGCCACGGCGCCCATCACCGGCGCACCGGCCAGCAGGAGGGCGGCAGTCAGCAGGGACAGGACGGGCGAGGAAGACCGACGGTTGAAACGAGAGGACATCGTGAACGCTCCGGAGGTACGAATCTTATAGTTGCGCACTGTTCCAAATAGGAATCAGTTGCATTGGCTATAACGAGACGTATCGCCGGTTAATATCGAGTAAAAATAATTCTCATTTAGTTGAGAATGACCAGCGCCGGGAATTCCGCGAGTCTGGCCGAGGTGATGTGAGCCAGGGAGCGCACCACGTCCAGCGGCTGGTCGAGGCGATAATTGCCAGTGACGGCGACACGGGCGAGCTTGTCGTTGGTGTTGACGATCCAGCCTGGATAATAGCGGCGCAACTCGGCGAGCACTTCGCTCATCGGGCAGTTTTCGAACACCAGCCGGCCCTGTACCCAAGCCAGGTCCCTGGTGGGGTCCAGTCTGGCAGGCGGGCCAAAGCCCTTGGGGCCGATGCGGATGCTTTCGCCGGCGCTCAGGCGCACGCGGGCATCGTCGACGGTGTTGCGCAGGTCAACATCGCCGCGCTGCACCTGCACCTGGGCTTCGCCGTTGAGGTAGCGCACGGCGAAAGCCGTGTCGCGCACGCTGGCCCGCACCGGGCCGGCATCGACTTCCAGGGGCAGGCCGCGACTGGGCATGACCTCGAAAAAAGCCTCGCCCTGATACAGGCGCGCAGTGCGCTGGTGGTCCTTGATGCTGCTGGAAAATGCCGAGTTGGTGTTGA
>Ga0256410_1001764_pt1 | contig 15761 bp, 11 predicted proteins | sample PhyWR1_FD_185983 | JGI IMG/M metagenome (GOLD analysis project Ga0256410, IMG submission 185983) | Leaf surface microbial communities from wheat plants in UC Gill Tract Community Farm, Albany, California, United States - DLSL W.R1 | ecosystem: Host-associated > Plants > Phyllosphere >... | reverse complement strand
TGAAGCAGCCTTTGCGAGCGGCCATGATCAGGCAGTTCATTGGGGCAAAAGCGTTGGTGAGGGTGCGGATGGCATCCTGAGTGTGGATTTGAGCGTTCATATTATGGGTGTTCCTACAAATGACACGGTTTAAGAACCGTGCAACGTTAAAACGTTCCAGTAACGTTGATCACCATTGATCAAACGAAGAACCTGACTGGAACAAAGCCGCCAGTTTGAAGCGCTGATAATCAAGGCGCGCTTGGGCTGGCAGGTAGGTACTTAGGAGGGCAGGCAACACAACAAGGGCAAAGGTTCTGGGCCCGGGGTGAAGATCCTGATCAATCTGCAGGGTGGTTCGGTCAGAGCATTGAAGCTTCGCGACACCCTTTGCTTGTTCAAAGGCTGTGTCGTCGCAAGCGATACCTGGAAACCATCTAGGTGGTCGATCCCGCGTTGTTCAGGGGATTTCTTCGACCAGAATTGACTTTCAGCTTGGTACTAACGCCGCGGATAGTAACGGATCGAAATCCCAAAAGAAAGTGTGTCGGCAAAAAAACTTCATTCAGCCGCCAAGCAGCCCGCGATAGACCAGCACCGTAATCGCTGCCGCCAATGAACAGCCCAGCGCGTAGGTGGCCAGGGTCAGTCGCAGTGATTGGCCTGTTTCGACCACCTTCATCACGTCCCCCATGTCGTTGATCCGGCCTTCACCCAGCTCAATGCACAGGCTCACCGCCGTAAACGCGGCAGACAGCAGGATAGCAATGGCGAACAGTGCGCCGTCGGGGGAGGGCAGCGCCGCATTGATGCCCAGGGATGTTGCGCAGATGGCCAATAACAACACGGCGAATAACAGCATTCCTTTCATGTATCCGTATACCGATGCGCTGCCAGGTGGGGCAGTGTGGCGACCGGAACGGCATTTGAAAAGTCCCGGCTTTGCACCTTCGGTAACATTTGCGCCGGTTGACGAATCAAAAAAACACACTCATATAGCCGGCTGATTGCCACTTGTGCACATTGGTTGCAGCGTGTGTCGCTCTTCCCCTGCTTGCGCTCCGAAGCCGCCATTTGCCTGCAATGAAAATTTAAGTCAATGAAAAACATCGCTTTTTTTTATTGGTGAAAAAATCGTCAGTTTGACTGCGGCCCCCGTTCCATGGGGCTTTGCGCAGGTTAAAGCACGGTTGTCCACTGAGTTATCCACAGCTTCTGTGGATTGTCCCAAGCGCTTGCTCTAGCACGGGCGTGCAGGTTTATTTCAGCTTTACCTGAACGAAAAAAAGAGTAGAGTGGCGCGCCTTCCGATCTGTCCCACAGTGCTTTATGAAGTTTCGCTCAGTATCATCTTCTGTTACCGATACCTCCCAGACTGTTACCGCGCCCAAGCGTTTTTCCCTTAAAGTCGCCTTGTGGCTGCTCGACAGCCCGCGCCTGGGGCACCACGCCAACGTCAAGCACTTTGCCGGGCGCTTGCTCAAACAGCCGGCCCGCGAAGGGGTGGTGGCCGCGCAGAGTCGCCTGGGTCAACTCATGTGCCGCGAATGCGGGAATGCCCGAGACCGGCGCATCGGCCACGACCTGCTGCGCCTGGCCGCTCGCGCCGGTGACCGCCGTGCCCTGCGCGAATTGGGCCAGGTCGAAGACTGAGCTGTCCTCCTGCCCTGCGCTTGGTTAACCTTGGTCTTTTTCGGTGACGGCAAACATGGTTATGGCTTTTGACTGGACCAGCCTCGCGCTGGGCCTTGCAGGCGCGGCGGTGCCGTTATTGGCGCTGTGCTGGCAGCTTCAGCGGCGCCTGACCGCGCGCACCACCGGCTGGGAACTGCTCGAAGAACGACTGGCCACCGCGCAACTGGCTCAGGAAGGGCTTGCCGCCCAGTTGGACGCCAGCCGCGATGAGATCAGCGACCTGAGCCATGCCAATGCGGCCAAGCAGGCTGATCTCGCGGCCTTGCGGCGCGAGGTCGAACTGCTGCAGATCGACCGCGACAATGCGCGCGATGCCGCCCACGCCTGGAACCTCGAGCGCAGCGCCAATGAAACCGAACTGCGCCGCCTGGACGCTCTGGCGGCCGCGTTGCGCGCCGAGCTGCGCGAGCAGCAGGACAGCCACCAGCAACGCCTCACCGACCTGCAAGGTTCACGGGATGAACTGCGTGCGCAATTCGCTGAGCTGGCGGGGAAAATCTTCGATGAGCGCGAGCAGCGCTTCGCCGAGACCAGCCAGGAACGCCTCGGCCAGTTGCTCGATCCGCTCAAGGAGCGCATCCAGTCCTTCGAAAAGCGCGTCGAAGAAAGCTATCAGAATGAAGCCCGTGAACGTTTCTCCCTGGCCAAGGAGCTTGAACGCCTGCAGCAACTGAACCTGCGCCTGTCGGACGAAGCCACCAACCTGACCCGCGCCCTCAAGGGCCAGAAAACCCAGGGCAACTGGGGCGAGTTGATTCTTGAACGGGTGCTGGAACATGCCGGCTTGGAGAAGGGCCGCGAGTACCAGACACAGGTCAGCCTCAAAGGCCCGGACGGTGAGCGCTTCCAGCCCGATGTGCTGATCATGTTGCCCGGTGACAAGCAGGTGGTGGTCGACTCCAAGGTCAGCCTGACCGCCTATCAGCAGTACGTGGCGGCGGATGACGAGGGGATCGGCCAGGCCGCGCTGAAGCAGCACGTGCTGTCCCTGCGCAATCACGTCAAAGGCTTGGCCGGCAAGGATTACAAGCGTCTGGAAGGCTTGCACAGTCTGGATTTCGTGCTGCTCTTCGTCCCCATCGAGGCGGCTTTTTCGGCGGCTTTGCAGGCCGAACCCAACCTGTTCCAGGAAGCGTTCGACCGCCATATCGTGATCGTCAGCCCCACCACGTTGCTCGCCACCTTGCGCGTGATCGACAGCCTGTGGAAGCAGGAGCGTCAAAGCCAGAACGCGCGGGAGATCGCCGAACGCGCCGGTTGGCTGTACGACAAGTTCGTGTTGTTTATTCAAGACCTGGATGAAGTGGGCAACCGTCTGCAGCAGTTGGATAAGGCTTACAGCGCAGCGCGCAACAAGCTTACGGATGGACGCGGAAACCTGGTCAGCCGCACCGAACAGTTAAGGCTGCTCGGCGCCCGCGCCAGCAAAAGCCTGCCGGCCGATTTGCTCGAACGCGCAATGACCGACGCCGACGGCGTGGCGCACCTTCCTGAATAAAAACGCAGCCCCCTCCACATGTTGACCGAGTGAAGCGGGCTTACAGCGGCAAGTGCCGGCTTAACAGTGCCCGCAGCGCCGCAGGTTTTACCGGCTTGGCCAGGTAATCCAGCCCCGCTGCGTGCACCTCGGCCACTGTTTCCGCACGGCCATCGGCGCTGATCACCACGCCGGGAATCGGCTCGGCCAATTGCGCACGTAACCACCCCATCAGCTCGGTGCCGGTTTCGCCGTGGTCCAGGTGATAGTCCACCAGCACCAGTTGTGGACGTACGCCGTCGGCGAGCAAGGCGGCGCATTGCGCCTGGTCGGCGGCGGTCCATACGTCGCAGCCCCAACGGGTCAGCAGGCTGCGCATCCCCATCAGGATGCTGTCTTCGTTGTCCACGCACAGCACCCGCGCACCGCTCAGCGGTTGACCGGTTTCCGGCGGGGGCTTGAGCGACGGGCTGGCTTGATCGCGCGCCAATGGCACGCGCACGCTGAACACACTGCCTTTGCCCGGCCAGGAGCGCACGCTCAGACGGTGGCCCAGCACTCGGCACAAGCCGTCGGCAATCGCCAGGCCCAGTCCCAGGCCTTTTTCGGCGCGGGTCTGGTGGCTGTCCAGGCGCTTGAATTCCTCGAAAATGACCTTCTGTTTATCCAGCGGAATGCCCGGGCCACGGTCCCACACCTCCAGGCATAATTCGCCACGACGCCGGCGTACGCCCAGCAGCACCGGTCCTTCGGCATAACGGAAGGCGTTGGTCAGAAAGTTCTGCAAAATCCGCCGCAGCAGCTTGATGTCACTGTCGACTCGCAGACGGCTGCCACGCAGACGAAAGCGCAGGCCTTGCTCCTGGGCCAGCGCCTTGAACTCGGCGCCGAGGGTGTCGAACAGTTCGTTCAGCGCAAACGGCTGACGCTGCGGATTGATCTTGCCGTTCTCCAGGCGCGAAATATCCAGCAGGTCGCTGATCAGGTCTTCAGCCGAACGCAGCGAACTGTCCAGGTGCTGCACCAGTTGCCGGGCGTCACTCGACAGGCCGTCGTGCTGATGGGAAAGGGCAGCGGAGAACAGACGTGCGGCGTTCAAAGGTTGCATCAAGTCATGGCTCACCGCCGCGAGAAAGCGGGTTTTCGACTGGCTGGCGGACTCGGCCACACCCTTGGCGTCGGTCAGTGCCAGATTGAGCTGGGACAGTTCATGTGTGCGCTCGGTCACCCGTTGTTCCAGGCCTTCATTGGCCTCGGTGAGTGCCTGCTCCGCTTCGCGAAACGCGGTAATGTCGGTGAAACTCATGACAAAGCCACCGCCCGGCATCGGATTGCCGATCAGCTCGATCACCCGGCCATTGGGAAACAGACGCTCGGAGGTGTGCGCGCGGCCCTGGCGCATCCAGTGAAGGCGTCGCGCTACATGCACCTCGGCCTCGCCCGGCCCGCACAGGCCGCGTTCGGCGTTGTAGCGAATGATGTCGGCAATCGGCCTGCCCACGCTGATCAGCCCGTCCGGGTAGTTGAACAGCTCCAAATAACGGCGGTTCCAGGCCACCAGCTTGAGGGACTGGTCAACCACGCTGATGCCCTGGGTGATGTTCTCGATGGCGCCTTGCAACAGCGCCCGGTTGAACTGCAGCACTTCCGAGGCTTCGTCGGCGATTCGGACGACGTCCTCAAGCTGCATTTCCCGACCTTCAATGGCCGCTTTCACCACCGCCCGCGTCGACGAGGCGCCGAGTACGCCGGCCAGCAGGCGTTCGGTGTGGGCGATCCAGTCGTTGTCGGCATTCTGGTTGGGGTTGAAGCCTTTGCCCTGGCGATAGGCGAAGCGGATGAAGCTCTGCTGCGCGCGTTCCTCACCGACAAAGCGCGCCGCCAGGCTGAGCAGGTCGCTGATCTGCACCGACAGCATCGAGCGGGCGCCCGCACGCTGGCTGGTCTCCTGGCCGATAAAGCGGCCGGCCTGCCAGTGCTCGGAAACGCGCGTGCGCGACAGCATCGACACCCACACGAACAAGGTGAAGTTGCCTGCCAGGGAAAACACCGTACCGAGGGTCAGCGAGGTAACGGACAACCCCAGCGGGTGCGAATGCAGCCAGGTCATGCCGGGGAAAAGGCTGAAGGACCAGCCGAGACTTTTCGCGGTCACCGGTAGCACCAGGGTGTAGAACCACAGGAACGTGCCTGCCGCGAGGCCTGCAAACACGCCCCGTCGATTGGCCTGCTTCCAGTACAGCGCGCCGAGCATGGCGGGGGCCAGTTGGGTCACCGCGGCAAAGGCGATCTGGCCGATGGTGGCCAGGCTGGCGGTGGAGCCCAGCAGCCGATAGCTGACATAGGCCAGCAGCAGGATGATCACAATGCTGACCCGGCGCACCGAGAGCATCCAGTGGCGGAACACTTCGAACGGCCGCTCGGCGCTGGAGCGGCGCAGCAGCCAGGGCAGCAGCATGTCGTTGGAGACCATGGTCGACAGCGCGATGCTGGCCACGATCACCATGCCGGTGGCCGCCGAGGCGCCGCCGATAAACGCCAATACTGCCAGTGCCGGATGAGCTTCGGCCAGGGGCAGGCTGATCACGTAGGAGTCAGGCAGCACCGAGCCGGGCAGCAGCATTTTGCCGCCCAGGGCAATCGGCACCACAAACAGTGCTGCGAGGATCAGGTACGCCGGAAACACCCACTTGGCCAGACGCAGGTCCTGTGGATCAATGTTCTCGACCACCGTGACGTGGAACTGCCGCGGCAGGCAGATGATCGCCATCATGGCGACGCCCGTCTGTACCACCATCGACGGCCAATTGATGGTCTCTTTCCAGTATTCCTCCAGTCGGGGTGCGAGCATCGCCTGGCTGAACAGGTCGTCGAAACCGTCGTACAGGCCGTAGGTCACAAACGCGCCGACCGCGAGAAATGCGAACAGCTTGACCAGCGATTCAAATGCAATCGCCAGCACCATGCCGCGATGGTGTTCGGTGGCGTCAAGGTTGCGGGTGCCGAAAACAATGGTGAACAGCGCCAGCACCAGCGATACCACCAGCGCCGTGTCCTGTGCGCGGGTGCCGGTGGTGTCGGCGCCAGAGCCAATCAAGAGATTGACCCCAAGCACGATGCCTTTGAGTTGCAGGGCAATATACGGCAGCACGCCGACCAGGCAGATCAACGCCACCACCACGGCCAGCGACTGGGATTTGCCGTAGCGGGCGGCGATAAAGTCGGCGATGGAGGTGATGTTTTCCTGCTTGCTGATCAGCACCATCTTTTGCAGCACCCAGGGTGCCAGTACCAGCAACAGCACCGGGCCCAGGTAGATCGGGATGAATGCCCAGAGTTGTTCGGCGGCCTGGCCGACGGCGCCGAAGAATGTCCAGCTGGTGCAATACACCGCCAGCGACAGGCTATACACCCAGGCGCGCACTCGCGGTGGCAATGGCGCGCGGCGGCGGTCACCGTAAAAGGCGATGGCAAACATAATGGCCATATAGGCCAGGGCAACGGCGGCGATCAGCCCGCTGGACAGCGTCATGTTAACTCCGAGCACAGGAACACCCAGGCAGACCCGGCCCGGTGGGACAGTCTCGCATGATGCAGGGTGTTAGTCAGTGTCGACCAAGGTCGCCCCCTCGATCACCTCGGAGGCAGGGTTTTCTGACGCAGGATGTAGACCGTCACCAGTACGGCGCTGGTCAGCATGAACCCGCGCGCCCAAGGCGAAGGCACCAGGTAGCAGGAGACGCTGATACTCAACCACATCAGGCCGATGGCGTAGACCTTGCCCTTGAGCGGGATGCCGTTGCCGTCCAGATAACCACGAATCCACGGGCCCAGCTGCGGGTGTTCCACCAGCCAGTGGTAGAAGCGCGGCGAGCTGCGTGCAAAGCAGGCGGCGGCAAGGAGGAGGAAGGGGGTGGTGGGCAGCACCGGCAGGAAAATGCCAATCACTCCCAGCGCCACGCTGAGCCAGCCGATAGCCAGCAGCGTATAGCGCAGGAGCGGCGAGCGATTGCCCATGGGTGTCACGGGCAAACCACTCAGTGGTGGCGAGGCTTGAGAATCGCCGGTTTTTCGTCGGGCGCGTTGCACAGCAGGTACAGCGCGGTCAGGGCTTCCGGGATCTGTACGATCATGTCGTCCATCAGGTTGGCGTCGGCGGCGATATCGGAGAATTCAGCTTCTTCCTCGAACAGGCCAGAACCGACCATGATCGGCAGGAGCATCTCGCTGACTTCTTCTTCAGCCGACTCGAACCAGGCGGCTTCACGCAGAAACACGCCTTCCATGAAACCGATGCACCAGCCGCGCAGGTCGGAGTCGTCCGGATCTTCGCCCAGGTCCAGCTCGCACGGCAACTCGAATTCCTCGTCGGATGCCAGTTGGCGACCGATGTGGGCCTTGAGGGCCAGCAGGGTGGATTCGATTTCCTCGCGGTGGGCGTCGTCGGTGTAGCGAGGCTCCTCAGCGAACAGCGCGTCGATCCATTCACGGTCGGGGACGACTTCGGCGCAGATCGACAGGGCGGTCAGGTAGCCGTGGGCGGCCACGTAGTCCAGCGCCTCGTCATGCAGCTCATCGGCGTCGAGGAAGGCTTGCAGGCGGGTTAGTTGCTCAGCGAAGGACATTGAAGGACTACCTTGGGAATAAACGATGCTGAATTCTAGGCTTTCTTGAGCGCCCAGGCCAGCCGCACTGCATATTTGCCAGGTTTTAGCGAGAGAGGTCTATTCGTCAGTCGCGCCCTTTGCCGGATGACGCTCGGGTATACTGCCGCGTTTTGTGATGCCCCATGCAGGCTGGTCGGCAGCGCGGGAAAACTTCGCTTACGGATTATTTTCCGTGCCAGCACCGTTTTTCGGCCAGCCTGTACAGAGGGATTTTGGCACCATTTTGGAGTTTTACATGCTCGAGCAGGCTCAACGCGTCCTCAAGGACATCTTCGGCTACGACAGTTTTCGTGGCCGCCAGGGTGCGATCATTGAGCGCGTGGCCAAGGGTGGTGATGCCCTGGTATTGATGCCTACCGGTGGTGGTAAATCCTTGTGCTTCCAGGTGCCCGCTTTGCTGCGCAACGGCCTGGCGGTAGTGGTTTCGCCTTTGATCGCGTTGATGGACGATCAGGTGGCCACCCTGGAAGAACTCGGCGTCGCTGCCGCCTCCCTGAATTCCACCCTCAGCGCCGAGCAGCAGCGCGACCTGGCCGCACGCATCAAGCGCGGCGAAGTGAAAATGCTTTATCTGGCCCCCGAGCGTCTGGTGCAGCCGCGCATGCTGGCGTTCCTGCAGAGCCTGGAAATCGCCCTGTTCGCCATCGACGAAGCTCACTGTGTGTCGCAATGGGGGCATGATTTTCGTCGCGAGTATTTGCAGTTGGGCCAGTTGGCCGAGCTGTTTCCCGACGTGCCGCGTATCGCCCTGACCGCCACCGCCGACAAGCGTACCCGCGAGGAAATCGTCGAACGCCTGCATCTGCAGAACGCCGAGCGCTTCCTGTCGAGTTTTGACCGGCCGAATATCTTCTACCGCATTGTGCCCAAGGAGCAGCCGCGCAAGCAGTTGCTTGCGCTCCTGTCCGAGCGGCGCAGCGATGCGGGCATCGTCTATTGCCTGTCGCGCAAAAAGGTCGACGAAGTCGCCGCGTTCCTTTGCGAGCAGGGCTACCCGGCGCTGCCGTACCACGCGGGCCTGCCCAATGAGACACGCTCGGCCCACCAGAAGCGCTTCCTCAATGAGGAAGGTCTGATCATGGTGGCAACCATTGCGTTCGGCATGGGCATCGACAAGTCAAACGTGCGCTTCGTCGCTCACATGGACCTGCCCAAATCCCTTGAGGCCTACTACCAGGAAACCGGGCGTGCCGGCCGCGATGGCCTGCCGGCAGATGCCTGGATGGTCTACGGGCTGCAGGATGTGGTGATGCTCAAGCAGATGCTGCAGAACTCCGAAGGCGACGAGCGTCACAAGCGCCTTGAGCAGCACAAGCTCGACGCCATGCTGTCGCTGTGCGAAGAAACCCGCTGCCGCCGCCAGACCTTGCTCGCCTACTTCGACGAAGACATGCCCGAGCCCTGCGGCCATTGCGACAACTGCACCGATGGCGTGCAGACGTGGGACGCCACCGAGCCGGCGCGTCAGGCGTTGTCGACTATCTACCGCACCGGCCAGCGCTACGGCGTGGGCCACCTGGTGGATGTGCTGCTGGGCAAGGACAACGAGAAAGTGCGCAGCTTCGGCCACGAAAAACTCTCGGTCTACGGCGTCGGCAAGGCCCGCGCCGAGGGCGAATGGCGCTCGCTGTTCCGGCAGATGGTCGCGCGCAACCTCGTGGACATCGACATCGAAGGCTACGGTGGTCTGCGCCTGAACGACAGTTGCCGGCCGCTGCTCAAGGGCGAAGTGACCCTGGAACTGCGCCGCGATCTCAAGCCCCAGACCACCGCGAAAAGCAGCAGCACCAGCCCGGCCAGTCAGTTGGTGCGCGGTGAAGAGCGCGAGCAGTGGGAAGCCCTGCGCACCCTGCGCCGCAAACTGGCGCAGGAACACAGCGTTCCGCCTTACGTCATCTTCCCCGACTCCACCCTGCTGGAGATGCTGCGCGAGCAGCCCACCACCATGGCCGAGATGGGCAGAGTCAGCGGCGTGGGCGCGCGCAAGCTGGAGCGTTATGGCCAGGCCTTCCTCGAAGTGCTGGGCGGGCAGGCCGAAGCGCCGAAGGAAGTCGCCGATATCCGCCACGAACTGATCAGCCTGGCGCGGGCCGGCATGACGCCGATCCAGATTGCCGGCCAACTGCAATGTTCGGAAAAAAACGTCTATACCTTGCTCGCCGAATCCATTGGCAAGCAGCAATTGTCACTTGAGCAGGCCCTTGATTTGCCGGAGGATCTGCTCGGCGAAATTCAGGATGCGTTTCTTGACGGAGAGGGCGAATTGCCGCCGGTTGCGGAGATCGCACCGTTGTTCAGCGGACGTGTTCCGGAAGGCGTCTTGTACTGCGTACGGGCGGCCTTGCAGTCTGAATTCGAGATTTAATGGGTCAATTGCGACAATGTAACGAATCAGTACATAGCCACTATTGCCTATGGGCATGGCTCATGCTTAGCTGACTAATAATTAGCCAAACTTTATTTTCAGTCTAACCCACGAGTTTTTTATGCCGTTAACCGATCAACACCGATTTGGCATGCAATTGGCGCAAATGTCCCGAGGTTGGCGCGCCGAGCTTGACCGCCGCCTCGCGGGGTTGGGCTTGTCCCAGGCACGCTGGCTGGTGCTGCTGCACCTGGCGCGGTTCGAAGACGCGCCGACTCAGCGAGAGCTGGCGCAGAGCGTTGGTGTGGAAGGTCCGACCCTTGCGCGGTTGCTCGACAGCCTCGAGGGGCAGGGGTTGGTGCAGCGTCAGGCGGTGGTGGAAGACCGGCGGGCCAAGCGGATTTTGTTGTGTGATACGGCTCGGCCGTTGATTGATCAGATTGAGACGATTGCGACTGCCTTGCGCCATGAGTTGTTTGTGGGGGTGGATGAGGCGGATTTGAAGGTGTGCATGCGGGTGCATGGGCATATTTTGCGGAATTTGGAAAAGTCTTGATTGAGTGAGTGCCGTGGTTTGGTGGGTCCCCCCTCCCACATTGGGATCTCCATTTTTCCGATGGATATCACACTGCTTTTGCTTTGGTTACTTTGAACTGGGCCGGCATTCCGGCTCTTTTCCAAAGTGATCCGCCGTAGGGGCGGAACCAATATCCGCCATCACCGCAGCAACGGGTATATACCCCACCCAAAAACACCCCCCTTAAAACGTCTGCCCCAAATTCAAATAAACCGCCTTCTGCCGCTCATCATTAAATCCGTAACTGAAATTCAGCGGCCCCAGCGGCGTATCAAACCCCAAAAACACACTCGCAGCATTGATATACCCGCTGTCGAACTCATTATCATTGTTCCACGCCCGACCCCGCTCCAGAGATGCCCCCAGGTACAGCGGAAAATCCAGCGGCAGATATGAGCGCGGTGTCAGCCGGCGATAGTAAACCGCCCGCATCAGGCTGATGTTCTGCCCCGAAATCGCATCCTGACGAAACCCCGACAGCTGCCGCGCGCCGCCCAGCAGAAAGCTGGAAACCACCACCTCCGAATTGTCCAGCGTGCGCCCATAACGCCCACCCAGCACCAGGGTGTCGGGGCCGTGGCTCATGGCTTTGTCCAGCTTGAACTCCCATTGTCGGTAGCGTTGGTCGGAGCCCAGTCCCGGTTCGAATTCGCGAAACGCCAGGCTGATATCTTCGCCCGTGTGGGGGAAGTACACGTTGTCCAGCGAATCGAAGGAGTATTTGAGTTCATAGAAGCCTTCGCTGAAGCTTGCGCTCGGCAGGTCGCGTTCGCCGATGCGTACGTCCGCCTTGCCCCAGGCTTCGCCGACGCCGAAGCGAATCTCGCCGCTGTTGCCGATCTGCCGGCCGACATTCAGGCCGAATCCGTAGCGCTCCACGCGGTATTCGGCGATCGGGTCGTTGTCCAGCACCAGCTCGACGTTTTGTGCCTTGGCGGTGATATAGGGCGCAACGAAGTAACGCGAGCCAGCGTCCATCGGTTGGTAGAACTCGCTGTACAACTCCTGCCGATCCCCGATCTGCATCCGCGTCAGCCATTCGGCGCCGAGGCGGTTGATGCCGTTTACACGGTAACTGGCGCCCAGGTTGAAGGCACTGTCGCCGCGCATGTCGTCTGACAGATTCAGGCCCAGGCGCAGGTAGTCGGTGCCGCTGCGCTTGCCCCGTGCGCTGATCACCAGGGTGTTGTCGCGGCCCTTTTTCACTACGCGGTATTGCACCTGCTCGAAGTAATCCAGGCCATACAGGGTGCCCATGTCCGATTGCAGTCGACCCAGGTTGAGGGGCTCGCCCAAGGGTTGGCGAATGTAATAGCGGATCACGTCATCGCTGACTTTCGAGTCGTTCTCTACGGTGATAGCGGTGATGACCGGAGTGCGTTCGCCCGGTGCCCGCGCGGCCGCCAGTTCGGCGTCAATGGGTTCGGCGGGGCGCAAGTGGGCCAGGCGCTGGTCGAGTGCGCGGGTGGCGCGGTAGCCGGCGTCGATCATGTCCCTGGCGCGGCCGAAGTCGCTGACGCCGTAGGCGCTCAACGGCGGCTGGATCAGCACGTCCTTGGGATGCAGGGCCTTGAGTTGTTCTTCGGAATTGCGCCGGGTCATCAGGGTGATGGATTGGTTGAGTACGTCCACTACCGTTGCCAGTTGCTTGCGCGAGCGCAGCGGGGTGCCGATGTCGACCACGATGGCAATGTCGACGCCCATCTCACGGGCCACATCCAGGGGAATGTTATCGGTCATGCCACCGTCCACCAGCAATCGGCCGTCCAGCTCCACCGGGGCGAACACGGCGGGAATCGACATGCTGGCGCGAATCACCTGGGGCAGGTGGCCCTTGCTGAACACCACTTTTTCGCCCGTGGTGATGTCCGTGGCCACCGCCCGAAACGGGATGGGCAGTTTGTCAAAATTACGCGTGTTGCTGCTGTGGGCGAACATGCTCTCCAGCAGCAGCGCCAGGTTCTGGCCCTGGATCACGCCCAGCGGCAGGCCGAGGCTGCCATCGTCGCGAAAGCTGAGTTTCTGCTTGACCAGGAAATCCCGGTCATCCTGTTTGCGTCGAAACGGTACGTCCTCGCGCGGTGGCGCATCGGACAGGGCTTGCTGCCAGTCGATGCCCAGCGCGAGTTTTTCCAGTTCGTCGATCTTGTAGCCCGATGCATACAGCCCACCAATCACCGCGCCCATGCTGGTGCCGGCGATGGCGTCGATGTGGATGCCTTGCTCCTCCAGCGCCTTGAGCACGCCGATGTGGGCCAGGCCACGCGCGGCGCCGCCGGACAGCACCAGGCCGATTTTCGGCCGTGGTGGTTCAACGGCATCGACAAGAAGAGGGAGCAGGCACAGGAACAGGAACAGGCAGGACAGCAGGCGGCGCATCATGAATCTCAAGGCTGGGCGATAATGGCCGGTATTATAGCCACTCGATCCGCCGAGGCCGTTACGCCAGGAGCCTGTCAAATTATGTCCGTGAGCAAACCCGAGATCGTCATCACCTACTGCACCCAATGCCAATGGCTGCTTCGCGCGGCGTGGCTGGCGCAGGAACTGTTAAGCACCTTTGCCGAGGACCTGGCCCGGGTCGCGCTGGAGCCTGCGACCGGCGGGACGTTTCGGATTACCTGCGACGGCGTGCAACTGTGGGAGCGCAAGGCCGACGGCGGTTTTCCCGAGGCCAAGGTGCTCAAGCAACGGCTGCGCGACCAGATCGACCCGCAGCGTGACCTCGGGCACAACGATCGTACCGCGTAGGGATCAACTCGCCCCCGCCGGCTGTTTGGCCTGAGCGGCGCTGCCCATCAGGCCGGACAGCACGATGGCGACGATGATCAGCGCGCCGCCCAGCAGCATGCGTAGGGTTGGCGTTTCGGCGAACAACAGCCAGGCCACGGTAATGCCATAGACCGGCTCCATGGCGAACACCACCGACGCAGTGCGCGCCTTGATCACTGCCAGGCTGGCGACAAACAGACTATGGGCCAGGCCCGTACAGAACACCCCGAGCAGGCCGATCCACAGCCAGTCAATCGCGCGCACATCCGCCAGCCCCGGTGCCGCCACGGGCAACAGGCACACCGCGACCACCACGTTCTGGCACAAGGCCGCCTGCACCGCCGGAACTCGCCCGGAACCGGCACGGTTATTCAGTGACAGCAACGAGAACAGCAACCCCGAGGCAATCCCCCACAGCAGGCCGCCGGTGGCTTCGCTGGCGAGATTGAAGTCCGGCGTCACCAGCACCAGGCCCACCGTGACCAGCGCCACCAGCAGCACTTCATTGGCGCGAATGCGTTCGCGAAAAATCAGCCCCTCGAGAATCACGGTAAACGCCGGAAACGCGGTAAACCCCAGAGTGGCAACCGCGACACCGGCGACTTTGACCGCTATGAAGAATGTCACCCAGTGCGCCGCCAGCAAAACGCCGCTGACCACCAGTCGACGCCAGTCGCGCCGCAATGGTTTCCAGGGGGCATTGCTGGCGAACCGGGCAAATACCGCCAGGGCCAGCACGGCAAACGCGGCGCGACCAAACACGATGATGGCGGGGGAGGCGGCGGCCAGTTTGCCGAATACGCCAGTGAGGCCAAACATCAGTGCGCCGATATGCAGGGCGCCGAGGGCTGAGCGGGGAGTCATTGCGATCCTTGAATCAACGAGCGGACAGGTGCGCAGTCTAGAGGGTCGCGCAGGTCAGCGTCTGTCGTCCGCGCTGCGATTTTTATCGCGTGACGTTTCCTACACTGCACGCTGCAGCGGGATGAAAGAAGCAGGAGCGCTGTCATCAGACTGACGCACCGTTGTCATGGGCTATTAATCGCCAGGGCGCAAGCTCGCGAAAACACCGCCGAGGCAAGCCCATGACCAGTGCAGAGTCCATCAAGCCCAGCCGCAAGCAACGGGTGCGTACCCTGTGGATTTCCGACGTGCACCTGGGCACCCGGGATTGCCAGGCTGAACACCTGTCGCAATTTCTCAAGGGCTATCACGCCGACAAGGTGTACCTGGTGGGCGATATCATCGACGGCTGGAAAATGCGCGGCGGCATGTATTGGCCCCAGGCCCACACCAACGTGATCCGCCGCCTGCTGACCATGGCCAAGCGCGGCACCGAGGTGATCTATGTCACCGGTAACCATGACGAATTTTTAAGGCGCTACTCCAAGCTGATCCTGGGCAATATCCAGTTGGTGGATGAAGCCGTGCACGTCACCGCTGATGGTCGTCATCTGCTGGTGATCCACGGGGACCAGTTTGACGTGATCACCCGCTATCACCGCTGGCTGGCGTTCCTGGGCGACTCGGCCTACGAATTCACCCTCACGTTGAACCGCTGGCTCAACCATTGGCGGGCGCGCTATGGCTACGGCTATTGGTCGCTGTCGGCGTATTTGAAGCACAAGGTCAAAACGGCGGTGAGTTTTATCAGCGATTTTGAAGAAGCCATCGCCCATGAAGTGACCCGGCGCGAACTGCATGGCGTGGTGTGCGGGCATATTCACCATGCCGAGATTCGCAAGGTGGGCGAGGTGGATTACCTCAACTGTGGGGATTGGGTGGAGTCGTGCACGGCGCTGATCGAACACTGGGATGGGCAGATCGAGTTGTATCGCCTGGCAGATGCGCAGGCGAAGGAGGCGCTGCTAAAAGCTGAGATGGTGGCAGGCTAAAGGCCCATGCAACCCAAATGTGGAAGGGGGCTTGGGCCTCCCACATTTAGCGTCGGTTTCGTCAGTTGAAGACGTCGGCGATGGCTTGGGCCAGCAGGGTAAGGCGCGTTGCATCCATGCCTGCGACGTTGGCCCGTCCAGAACTCACCAGGTACACGCTGTGCTTTTCTCGCAGTTGCTGGACCTGCTCGGCACTCAGGCCGGTGTAGGAAAACATTCCGCGCTGCGTCCCGATATGCGCAAACTTCTCAGCCAGCCCGTGCGGCGCCAGGGCGTCCACCAGCCCGGCACGCAATTGCGCGATGCGCGAGCGCATGGCTTCGACTTCGCCGCT
>Ga0256410_1001763_pt1 | contig 15786 bp, 16 predicted proteins | sample PhyWR1_FD_185983 | JGI IMG/M metagenome (GOLD analysis project Ga0256410, IMG submission 185983) | Leaf surface microbial communities from wheat plants in UC Gill Tract Community Farm, Albany, California, United States - DLSL W.R1 | ecosystem: Host-associated > Plants > Phyllosphere >... | reverse complement strand
ACCAACCCCACTCATCCTCACCCGCCTGGACGTACAGCGTCTGGAGCAATTGATCGACAGCTTGCCAGAAACGACTCCTGGCATTGAGGCACTGCAAGCCGAGCTCGATCGCGCCGAAACCATCGTCGGCCACGAAGAAGTGCCTGCAGGCGTTGTGACCATGAATTCCCGTGTGCACTGCCGCGAAGAAAGCAGTGGCAAGGACTACCGCCTGACGCTGGTCTATCCAAAAGACGCCAACGCCGACGAAGGCAAGATTTCGATTCTGGCGCCTGTGGGCAGCGCACTGCTGGGCCTGCAAGTCGGCCAGCACATCAACTGGCCCGCGCCGGGTGGCAAGACCCTCAAGCTGGAACTGCTTGAAGTGGAATACCAGCCAAAAGCTGCCAGCGATTTCAGCGCCTAAGACCTTCCAGATCAGTCATGTCACTGCGCAGGCACTTGCCCGTCACGGGCAAACTGGCGCAAGGACCGGTAGCTGGCGCTCAGCTCCCGGGCCAGGGCCCGACGCTCATGACTGACCTGCTGCGCCTGCCACTGCGAGCGATGGTCGAGCAGGGCCAGATGCTGCTCATCCCAGCCCCATTCGCGGGTCAGGCGCTTGAGTAAGCGCCGCTGCCACTGCGTGCCTGCCTCGCCATTGCTTAACGCATGGTCAACCTTCAGGTACAGGCTGCGGCGTACCAGTTCCAGCCGCTGCGCCTCGCCGCGCCCTTCAAGGTAGCGCTCAATGCGTCGGTAAACCACGACGTAGGGGTCTAGCTCATCCAGGTCAAGCTGATTGGCATACACCCTTTGCTTGAAGTCCAGGCTCAGGCAGTTCACCTGCGGGTGCTCGCTGGCGTACACCTCAATCAGCAACAACTTGAGCAGCGACTTGTGCGGCGACTCAATGCCCTTGAACAGTTGCCACAGCCCGGCGCCTACGAATTCGCCGGGGGCGATATGGGCCAGATGGCCAAGATCGATGGTTTCGTCGCCGCCGATCAGCCCCGCGTCCAATAACCCGCGGGTGAATTCGGCGTACCGCGCTTCCTCCTGCACCGGCACCCACCACCACATCGGCGTGCGCCCGGCGAGCCAGATGGCGGTGCGGTAAAACTCATCGAGCAACAATCTTTGCCGTGGTTCGCTGCCTTCGTCGTTGCGCAATTGGGCGTCGATCAGAAACAGGTGCGCCTCACTGCCCTGACTCGTCGCCCACGCTTCCAGGCGGCGGCATTTTTTGCGCAGCGCCGACACGGCGGCATCGCTCAAGTCCGGCGCCAGGCAAATCCATACGTCCATATCGCTTTGCGCGGTCTGGGCCAATGTGCCGAGGCTGCCCATCAAAAACAGCCCGTGGATCGGTTGCGACGGGCAAACGCTGGCCACGCTGCAAGAAAAGTCCTGAACCAGTTGGCGGGCAGCGGCAAGAGTGGCGGCATCCGGCGTATAACCCGACACCCCGGCGGGGGTGCAGTCCGACACATAGCCGGGCAACAGCGGGTGATTGACATGAAACAGCAGCGCCAACAGGCTCAGCAGCGTTTGTTGGCGTGGCGCCAGGCCTTCCCGGGCGCGGGCCAGGCGGCCCTGATTGACGCGTAAAAAGCGCCCACGCAACTGCTGGAGAACCTGTCGCCCGGTTCCCTCGTTCAGTACGGGTGCAGAGAAGTGTGCCCGCGGAATCATGAATCGTGCAGATCCCGAGGGCGTGGCGTGGCGTCAGGCAACTTCTTTGGATTCAACGAGAATCGACAACAGCACTTGAACAGCTTCGGCAGCATCACGGCCCAGGCTTGTCAGGTAGCCACCATCCGGTTGGTCAATCAGCTTTTTATCAAACAGGCGCTGCGCCGCCGCGATTTTTTCTGGCGCGGCATGTTGATGAATCTTCAGGCCCTCAAGGGTACTTTCCAAGTCAAACAGTGCAAGGACTTCCAGTTCGGCAACCAACTCAGGGGTAAACGACATAAAGACTCCAGACTATGCAGGAAAAGACGACAGCCGCTCTAAGGTGATCCCACTTGTGCTGACTGTCCAGCAACACTTCCCACCTTTGTAAAACAGCCTGTCGATATAAGGCAGTTGGAGTGTAGTCAGTACCCGGTCAAACGCAGGGCTAATGCGCAATAACTTGCGGGAGCAACTGCCTTTTAAACCTGTGGGAGCGGGCTTGCTCGCGATGGCACCGGCTCGGTCTGCCTGATACACCGCATCAATCTAATCGCGAGCAAGCCCGCTCCCACAAGGGCGTAAATGGCCCGAATCAATCATTTGTTTTTTCAGTTATATAAACATTCTTAAATAGTCTTTTTAAGAATATCCGCACCTCTCTACTATTGCCCCTACGCCAGCAACCCTGTCGGCACCCCATTTTTTCAGGAGCAGCACCATGAGCGCATCTCTGCGTAGCGTTGACGGTCAGGACGAAGCAACCATCCTGCGGGAAATCCAGAGCGCGCTGCGAGACCTGCGCTTTGGTGCTGTGGAAATCACTGTGCATAACGCGCAAGTGGTGCAGATCGAGCGCAAAGAGAAATTCCGTTTGCAAAACCCGAGTCAAAAAAACGCCTGAACCGTTCAAGCGCATTCACCTGAGTGCGCTCAATAAAAATTAAAAAATGCTTTGGAGCCTCACCTATGTCCCTACGCCGTTACGCTTTGGCCGCGCTGGCCAGTGCCATTTTTGCTGGCTCCGCAGTAGCCAAAGATTACGAGTTGTTGAACGTTTCCTACGATCCAACCCGCGAGCTGTACCAGGATTACAACACTGAATTCACCAGTTTCTGGAAAGCCAGCCACCCTGGCGACAACGTCAAAATCCAGCAATCCCACGGCGGTTCGGGCAAACAGGCCCGTGGTGTGGTCGATGGCCTGCGTGCTGATGTGGTTACCCTGGCTCTGGCCGGTGATATCGACGAAATCGCCAAGCTCAACAAGGGCTCGCTGCCGCAAAACTGGCAAACCCGCCTGCCGGACGCCAGCACCCCGTACACCTCGACCATCGTGTTCCTGGTGCGCAAGGGCAACCCTAAAGGGATCAAGGACTGGGGTGACCTGACCAAGGACGGCGTATCGGTCATTACCCCGAACCCTAAAACCAGCGGCGGCGCGCGCTGGAACTTCCTTGCCGCCTACGCTTACGGCCTGAAAGCCAACGGCGGCGACGAAGAAAAAGCCAAAGAATATGTAAAAACCCTGTTCAAACACGTGCCAGTGCTAGACACCGGTGCACGCGGTTCGACCATCACCTTCGTCAACAACGGTCAGGGTGACGTGTTGCTGGCCTGGGAGAACGAAGCATTCCTGGCACTCAAGGAAGAAGGCGGCACCGATAAATTCGATATCGTCGTACCTTCCCTGTCGATCCTGGCTGAGCCGCCAGTGGCAGTCGTCGACAAGAACGCCGAGAAAAAGGGCAACACCGAAATCGCAAAAGCTTACCTCGAACATCTGTACAGCCCGGCCGGCCAGGAAATTGCTGCAAAAAATTTCTACCGCCCGCGTGACGCTGCAGTGGCTGCCAAATACGCACAGCAGTTTCCGAAACTGGAACTTGTGACTATCGACAAAGACTTCGGTGGCTGGAAAACTGCGCAGCCGAAATTTTTCAATGACGGTGGCGTGTTCGACCAGATCTACCAGGCGCAGTAACCTGTGGGGTGGGGCCAGTGGCCCCGCTGAAAGCTAGAACATAGAGCCCGCGACTACGTTGCGGGCTTCGTGCGTTAACCAAGGACTCTTATGTCTCGTCGTATCTCCCCCGTCATACCCGGCTTCGGGCTGACACTGGGCTACACCTTGGTGTATCTCAGTCTGATTGTGCTCATCCCGCTGGCTGCGATGTTCGTGCATGCCGCCCAACTAACCTGGGACCAGTTCTGGGCCATCATCACCGCCCCTCGGGTGCTGGCCGCCCTGCAACTGAGCTTTGGCACCGCCTTTGTGGCTGCCATCATCAACGGTGTGATCGGCACTGTGCTGGCCTGGGTGCTGGTGCGCTACACCTTCCCCGGGCGCAAGGTCATCGACGCCATGATCGACCTGCCGTTTGCCCTGCCGACCGCGGTGGCCGGTATAGCCCTGACTGCCCTGTACGCCCCCAACGGCTGGATCGGCCAGTTCGCCACCGACCTGGGTTTCAAGATTGCCTACACCCCGATGGGCATCACCCTGGCACTGACCTTCGTCACCCTGCCGTTTGTGGTGCGCACCGTGCAGCCGGTGCTGGCCGATATTCCCCGTGAAATCGAAGAAGCCGCCGCCTGCCTGGGCGCCAAGCCCCTGCAAGTGTTCCGCTACATCCTGGTGCCGGCCTTGCTGCCCGCCTGGTTGACCGGCTTTGCCCTGGCCTTTGCCCGTGGGGTGGGCGAATACGGCTCAGTGATCTTTATCGCTGGCAACATGCCGTTTAAAACCGAAATCCTGCCGCTGCTGATCATGGTCAAGCTGGACCAGTACGACTACACCGGCGCCACGGCCATTGGCGTGATGATGCTGGTGGTTTCCTTCATTTTGCTGCTGATCATCAATTTGATTCAGCGTCGCATCGAAAAACCGTGAAGGAGGCCTGACCATGTCCAGCTCAACACAGAGCGCTTCATCCGTGGCCAATGCCGCCCGCCGTGGCAGCCCGCTGTCGCGGCGCCTGCTGATCGGCTTCGGCTGGTTGTTTTTCACCCTGTTCCTGCTGCTGCCGCTGCTGATCGTGGTGTCCCAGGGTTTGAAAATGGGGGTCGGTACTTTTTTCGACGCCATCCTCGAACCCGACGCCCTGTCGGCCCTCAAGCTGACCATTATCGCCGTGGTGATTTCGGTGCCACTGAACGTGGTCTTCGGCGTCAGCGCGGCCTGGTGCGTGAGCAAGTACAGCTTTCGCGGCAAGAGCATCCTGGTCACCCTGATCGACCTGCCGTTTTCGGTCTCACCGGTGATCGCCGGTCTGGTCTACGTGCTGATGTTTGGCGCGCAGGGCTTTCTCGGTCCGTGGTTGCAGGACCACGACATCCAGATCGTATTCGCCTTGCCGGGTATCGTGCTGGCCACCATCTTCGTGACCGTGCCCTTTGTGGCCCGGGAACTGATCCCGCTGATGCAGGAGCAGGGCACTCAGGAAGAGGAGGCCGCACGCCTGCTGGGCGCCAACGGCTGGCAAATGTTCTGGCACGTGACCGTACCCAATATCAAATGGGGCCTGATCTACGGCGTGGTGCTGTGTACTGCGCGGGCGATGGGTGAGTTCGGTGCGGTGTCGGTGGTTTCCGGGCACATTCGCGGGGTGACCAACACGCTGCCGCTGCACGTCGAGATCCTCTACAACGAATACAACCACGTTGCCGCCTTCGCTGTGGCGACCCTGTTGCTGATTATGGCGCTCTTCATCCTGCTGCTTAAGCAGTGGAGCGAATCCCGTATTAACCGCCTGCGCGCCAGCGCCGCGGAGGAATAAACCATGTCGATCGAAGTCCGTAATGTCAGCAAGAACTTCAACGCCTTCAAGGCGCTGAACAGCATCAACCTGGATATCCACAGCGGCGAGCTGGTGGCTCTGCTCGGCCCGTCGGGCTGCGGCAAGACCACCTTGCTGCGCATCATTGCCGGCCTGGAAACCCCGGATGAAGGCAACATCGTGTTCCACGGTGAAGACGTCTCGGGGCACGATGTGCGTGATCGCAACGTCGGTTTTGTGTTCCAGCATTACGCCCTGTTCCGCCACATGACGGTGTTCGACAACGTGGCTTTCGGCTTGCGCATGAAGCCGAAAAAAGAGCGTCCGAGCGAAAGCCGCATTGCTGAAAAAGTCCACGAACTGCTGAACATGGTGCAGCTGGACTGGTTGTCGGATCGCTACCCCGAGCAGCTTTCCGGCGGTCAGCGCCAGCGTATCGCCCTGGCCCGTGCCTTGGCGGTAGAACCCAAGGTACTGCTGCTGGACGAACCGTTCGGCGCCCTGGATGCCAAGGTGCGTAAAGAGCTGCGCCGCTGGCTGGCGCGCCTGCACGAAGACATCAACCTGACCTCGGTATTCGTGACCCACGACCAGGAAGAAGCCATGGAAGTGGCCGACCGTATCGTGGTGATGAACAAGGGCGTGATCGAGCAGATCGGTTCACCGGGCGAAGTCTATGAAAACCCGGCCAGCGATTTTGTGTACCACTTCCTCGGGGACTCCAACCGTCTGCATATCGGCGAAGACCAGCACGTGCTGTTCCGTCCCCATGAAGTGTCGTTGTCCCGTCACGAGATCGAAGACCACCATGCCGCGCAGGTACGCGACATCCGCCCATTGGGCGCGACCACCCGGGTGACATTGAAAGTTGAAGGGCAAAGCGAGTTGATCGAAGTTGAAGTGGTCAAGGATCACGACAGCCTGACCGATCTGGCGCGCGGCGAGACGCTGTTCTTCAAGCCGAAGGTGTGGCAGAAAGCCTGAAAAGCACCCTCACCCCAACCCTCTCCCGGTGGGAGAGGGGGCTGATTTGTGGCGCTGAGCCAATCTGCTTCTGCCTTTAGTCCCCTCTCCCTCCGGGAGAGGGCTAGGGTGAGGGGCTTTTAAGATTTACGGCTTTTTCAGCTTCGGATTCGGAAAAAACTGCACCGCCTGCACTTTGGGATCCGGTGCTTTTTTCAGCGCTGACGTATTGACCCGCGTACCCAATTCCTTGGGCACCGACAACCCCTGTTCATTCAATGTATCCGAGTAACCGCAGGCCACGCATTCGCGGTGCGGCACCTCGTCTTCGTTCCACATCATCAACTTGTCCGGCTCGCTGCACGCCGGGCATACAGCCCCGGCGATAAAGCGTTTTTTGGTCACGTTCACAGGTGCATCACTCATGCTGCCGATTCCTCGGTCAGGCCGCTGTGACGCAACAGGGCGTCAATCGATGGCTCACGACCACGGAAGTCCTTGAACAGCTCCATGGGTGCCTTCGAGCCGCCACGGGCCAGGATCGCCTGGCGGAACGCCTTGCCGGTGTGCGGGTTGAACACGCCTTCTTCTTCAAAGCGCGAGAACGCATCCGCCGACAGCACTTCCGCCCATTTGTAGCTGTAGTAACCCGCCGCGTAACCGCCCGCGAAGATATGCGCAAAGCTGTTCGGGAAGCGATTGTAGGCAGGCGGACGCATGACCGAAACTTCGTCGCGGATACCGTCCAGCACCTGCGCCACACTGCGACCGTCACCATGGGTGGCGTGCAGTTCGAAGTCGAAGAGGGAGAACTCCAACTGGCGAACCATCATCAGCCCGGACTGGAAGTTCTTCGCCGCGAGCATTTTATCCAGCAGGTCTTTTGGCAGTGCTTCGCCGGTTTCGTAGTGGCTGGAAATCAGCGCCAGGCCTTCAGGCTCCCAGCACCAGTTTTCCATGAACTGGCTTGGCAGCTCGACCGCATCCCAGGCCACACCGTTGATGCCCGACACGCCCGCGTGCTCGATCTCGGTCAGCATGTGGTGCAAACCGTGGCCGAATTCGTGGAACAGGGTGGTCACTTCATCGTGGGTCAGCAGTGCAGGCTTGCCCGCAACGGCCGGAGTGAAGTTGCACACCAGGTTGGCCACCGGGCTCTGCAACTTGCCGGCCGCGGTGCGGCGACGATCACGGGCGCCGTCCATCCAGGCACCGCCACGCTTGTTGGCACGGGCATAGAGGTCAAAGAAGAAGCGCCCGATGTGCTGGCCGTTTTCCTTGATCTCGAACAGGCGAACATCCGGGTGCCAGGTGTCAAAGCCTTTGATTTCGGCAATTTCGATCCCGTACAGACGTTGCACAATGGCGAACAGGCCGCCCAGCACCTTGTCGATCGGGAAGTAGGCGCGCAGTGCTTCTTGCGACACGCTGTAACGCTGCTCGCGCAGTTTTTCGCCAAAGAAGCCTGTATCCCAGCTTTTCAGCTCCGGGGTGCCTTGCTCGGCGGCGTAGGCTTGCAGCTGCTCAAGGTCGCGAGCGGCAAATGGCTTGCTGCGCTTGGCCAGATCCCGCAGGAAGGTCAGCACCTGATCCGGCGTTTCGGCCATTTTGGTGGCCAGGCTCAGCTCGGCGAAGCTGGCAAAACCCAGCAGCTTGGCCAGCTCCTGGCGCAGGTCGAGAATTTCTTCCATCACCGGGCCGTTGTCGAACTTGCCGGCATTCGGGCCCTGGTCCGAGGCACGGGTGCAGTAGGCGGCGTAGACTTCTTCGCGCAGGGCACGGTCGTGGGCGTAGGTCATTACCGGGAAGTAGCTGGGGAACTCCAGGCTGATCAGCCAGCCGTCCAGGCCCTTGGCCTGTGCAGCGGCGGCCATTTGCGCCTTGGCTGAATCGGTCAGGCCCGCCAGCGCAGCTTCGTCGGTGATGTGCTTGGTCCAGGCCTGGGTAGCGTCCAGCAACTGGTTGGAGAACTTGCTGCCCAGCTCGGAAAGCTTGCTTTGTACTTCGGCGTAACGCTTTTGCTCGGCTTCGGGCAGGTCGATACCCGACAGACGGAAGTCACGCAGCGAGTGTTCGAGAATAGTTTTTTGTGCCTGATCGAAATCAGCCACTTGCGGGCTGTGGGCCAGGGCTTCGAAGGCCTGGAACAGTTCGCGGTTCTGGCCCATCTCGGTGGAGTAGGCGCTCAAGGCTGGCAGGCAGGCCTCATAGGCTTCACGCAGTTCTGCACTGTTGCACACCGCATTGAGGTGGCTGACCGGGCTCCAGGCCGCGCCGAGCCGATCGTTCAGCTCATCCATCGCCAACACAAGGCCGGCCCATGTCGGGTTCTGGCCCTGGTCCTTGAGGATGTTTTGTATGCCGGCGCGGTTGTCGGCGAGGATCTGCTCGATGGCCGGCTGTACGTGCTCAGGACGGATCGCCGAGAACGGCGGCAGGTCGTAGGGCTGCAAAAGAGGGTTGTTCTCGCTCACGTTTGGCACCTTGGCTGGAAGTAACATTGGCTCATCTTAATTACAATCGACGCTGACCGCAGCATTGCAACGCCCTATTACGGCTAAAGAAGGAAGCTATTTGTGTCCATTCGTCCATTCCAGCAGCACACACCGACCTTGGGCGAGCGTGCCTTTGTCGATCGCTCGGCAGTGGTGATCGGTGACGTCGAGATCGGCGCCGACAGTTCTGTCTGGCCACTGACCGTGATTCGCGGCGATATGCACCGCATCCGCATCGGTGCGCGCACCAGCGTGCAGGACGGTTGCGTGCTGCACATCACCCACGCCGGGCCCTTCAACCCTGATGGCTTCCCGCTGCTGATCGGCGATGACGTGACCATCGCCCACAAAGTCATGTTGCACGGCTGTAATGTGGGCAGCCGCATTCTGATCGGCATGGGCAGCATCGTGATGGACGGCGCCGTGATCGAAGACGACGTAATCGTCGGCGCGGGCAGCCTGGTGCCGCCGGGCAAGCGCCTGGCCAGCGGCTTTCTGTATGTGGGCAGCCCGGTCAAGCAGGTGCGTGAGCTGAGCGAAAAAGAGAAAGCTTTCTTCACCTACAGCGCCGGCAACTACGTAAAACTCAAGGACCAGCATCTGGCCGAAGGCTATGACCAGCCCGTTTAAGCCCCCTTTTTTGGAGCCCCGCATGCATTACCGGAACGTATTGTTCGACCTCGATGGCACCCTGACTGATCCACGGGAAGGGATCACTCGCTCGATCCAGTTCGGCCTGAGCAAACTGGGCATTGATGAGCCTGACCTGAGCAAGCTTGAGCACTTTATCGGCCCGCCGTTGCTGCAGCAGTTTATGGCCACCTATGGCTTTGATGAGGCAAAAGCCTGGGAGGCGATGGGCTTCTACCGCGAGCGTTTTGCCGTAACCGGTCTTTATGAAAACGAAGTGTTCGAAGGCGTGGCGCCGCTGCTCGAAGAGCTGGTGGCTCAGGGTCGCCAACTGTTTATTGCCACGTCAAAGCCGCATGTTTATGCCCGTGAAATTGCCCGTCACTTTGATTTCGCCAGGCACTTCAAGGTGATCTACGGTAGCGAGCTGGATGGTACCCGCACCAACAAGGTTGAGCTGATTGCCCATCTGGTCAGCGAGCAAGGGCTGGACCCGGCACACACGCTGATGATCGGTGATCGCAAGCACGACCTGATCGGTGCGCGTGACAACGGCATGGACGCTGCGGCGGTGGGGTATGGTTTTGGCAGCTTTGAAGAACTGAATTCATTCGCGCCCAAGTACCACTTTGAAACCCTGGCGCAGTTGCATCAGGCGTTCAAGCGCTGATCTGCCCTTGTGGGAGCGGGCTTGCTCGCGATTGGGCCGGAGCGGTGTGACAGATTCACCGCGCAGCGGCCATCGCGAGCAAGCCCGCTCCCACAAGGCGCTAACCGGCGCGCAGCGCCATCTCCCGGCGCAAGTCCTCGCGCCAGCCCAGCAAAAACCCCAGTTCCACCACCACGAACAGCGGCCCCACAATCAGCCCGGTCACGTCATCGATAAACGCCGGCTTGCGCCCCTCGTAGTAATGCCCGACAAACTGAAACACCCAGCCCACCACAAACAAACCCACGCCCCAGCCCAGCCAGGCAGCCGTGCTTAACCCCGCCAGCATGTGCCCCAGCCATACACTCAACGCCAGCAGCACCGTCATCAACAACCCCAGACGCAATTCAAGGCGCAGATAAAACACGGCACTGGCCAGCATCACCAGTATCGCCGGTGAAATGCCCATCCATTGCGGGCGCGATAGCAGCGTGGCCACCGCGATCACTATCAGCGGTATGCCCACGAAATGCGTGGCGATATTGTGCGGGTCACGGTGATAGGCCGCATATTGGCTCAAATGGTCGACCAGGCTTTTCATGGTGCAGAACCCTCAAGGATTACTTTTTAGTTATAAACAAATAGCTTCTTATTCCTTAGCGAATCTAAAAACCGTCCCTATACTGACTCGGTAACACACATACCGCTGGAGGCGCACACCCATGGGCAACGATTCGATTCGCTATTTGATAGTGCCGGGCTGGCAAGGTTCGTCCGACGATCATTGGCAAACCCACTGGCAAAACAGCTTACCGAACAGTACTCGGGTGGAGCAGGCCGACTGGCTGACGCCTCGCCGCGAGGACTGGATCGCCGCCCTGGCCGAAGCCATTGCTGCCGACAGCACCCCCGTGATCCTGATTGCCCACAGCCTGGGTTGCATTACCGTAGCCCATTGGGCCGAGCGTGCGCCAGAAAGCCTGTTAAGCCAAGTACGCGGTGCGCTGCTGGTGGCCCCGGCAGACGTCGAGCGCCCGGCCTGTGCGCCTGCGTTGCGCAACTTTGCGCCAATCCCGACCCGGTCGTTGCCTTTTCCAAGCCACATCATCAGCTCGGATAACGACGGTGCGGTCAGCGCGCCACGGGCGATGGAGTTTGCCCGTCAATGGGGCGCCGAGATCGGCATCATCAGCGGCGCCGGGCATATCAACGTGAAATCCGGACACCAGCGCTGGGAGCAAGGCTTCGCCTTTTTATACCGCCTGCAAACCCGCATCGAGCACGGCGCCCTGCGTCGCGCGTGAATTCCTGTAACGCCCGCGCCCACCCTCAGGCGGCGGGCGGGAGCCTGCCATGAGCCTGCATGAAACCTTCGGTCAGCCGCTGCTGACCTTTCCCGACGCGGAAAAAAGCCCGCTGAGCATTCGCGCCAAAGCGCTGGTGTTTGTCGACCCCCGCTCGCGCCAATTACGCAACGATCTGGAACTGCTCGCGCCACGCGCCTTGCCCGTGCTGATTCGGGGTGAAACCGGCAGCGGCAAAGAGCTGCTGGCACGGCATATCCACCGCGCCAGCGACCGCACCGGCCTGTTTGTGTCAGTCAATTGCGGTGCCATCAGCCCCACTTATGCCGACGCCGAGTTGTTCGGCTATGCCGCCGGAGCCCATAGCAGTTCGGCCAGCAGCCGCGCCGGGTGGTTTGGTTCGGCCAATGGCGGCACCCTTTATCTGGACGAAATCGGCGACTTGCCGTGGGCGATCCAGACCAAGCTGCTGGCTGCTCTGGAAACCCACGAAGTCACCCGCGTGGGCGCCCATCAACCGAGTCCGGTGGACGTGCGTCTGGTGGCGGCCACCAGCATCGATCTGGCACAGGCCGTCAGTGCAGGCAAATTCCATGAGCGCTTGTATCACTACCTCAGCGAAGGGAGGCTGGACTTGCCCGCGTTGCGCGAGCGGCCCGGGGATATCCTGTCGCTGGCCGAATACTTTTTAGGCATTTACAGCCAGCGCCTGAATCTGCCCGTGCCCTTTATCAGCGACAGTGCCCAGCGGGTACTTGAGCGCCACAGCTGGCCGGGCAACACCCGTGAACTGGAGAACGTGATCCATTTTGCGTTACTGGTCAGCACGGGCGAGGAGATCCAGCCCGAGCACTTGAACCTGCCTGACGCCCTGAGCCAGATCGAGTTGTTTATAAAAGGCGCCACGGCGCAGGAGTTGGCGGCGATCAGGCAGTTGTTGTAATCCCTTTGTAGCCGCTGAGGAGCGAAGCGAGGCTGCGATCGAGTGCGTAGCGCTCGCAAAACCAGCGCTCCCGATTTAACAGACCCACCGCGATACCTGATGCTGCGATGGCTTTGCCATCGATCGCAGCCTCGCTTCGCTCCTCAGCGGCTACAAGTTTGCGGCAATGCGTGCAAGTGAACAAAATGGCATAAGAAGCTGAATAAATATTATTGTTCGGGAATAAAGAATCTAGGTATTGTCCGTTTCGTCTTCCAGGAAAACCGTCATCCGAACGGTCACACACATAAGGGTATCGCATGAAAAAGGTTCTGTTGTTTACCGCATTGGCGGCTGCTTTGACTGCAGGCCTGGCCCAGGCTGGCGAAAAACTGGTGGTTGCCGCAACGCCGGTGCCTCACGCTGAAATCCTTGAGCTGATCAAACCAACCCTCGCCAAAGAAGGCGTGGATCTGGAAATCAAGGTCTTCACCGATTATGTGCAACCCAACGTGCAAGTGGCCGAAAAACACCTGGACGCCAACTACTTCCAGACCCTGCCTTATCTGGAAAGCTTCAACAAAGGCAAAGGCACTAACCTGGTGACCGTGACCGGCGTTCACGTTGAGCCTTTTGGCGGTTACTCGAAGAAAGTCAAAAACCTGTCCGAGCTTAAAGACGGCGCCACCATCGCCATCCCTAACGAAGGCAGCAACAGCGGCCGTGCCCTGATCCTGCTGCAAAAGGCCGGTCTGATCGAACTCAAGGACCCGACCAACGCTGTGTCCACGCCAAAAGACATCGCCAAGAACCCGCACAACTTCAAGTTCAAAGAGCTTGAGTCCGCACTGTTGCCACGGGTGCTGGATCAGGTCGACCTGGACATGATCAACACCAACTACGCGCTGGAAGCAGGCCTGAACCCGGCCACCGACGCGCTGATCATCGAAGGGGCTGATTCGCCATACGTGAACTTCCTGGTAGCCCGTCCGGACAACAAGGACAGCGCGGCCATCCAGAAGCTGGCCAAGGCCCTGACCAGCCCTGAAGTGAAAGCCTTTATCGAGCAGAAATACAAAGGCGCGGTGCTGCCAGCGTTCTGATCACGCACCAGACCACTGAAAACGCCGACGGCTTGCACAGCGTCGGCGTTTTTATTTGTCCGGCCAGTGCCAGGCGGGCTGATCCAGCATGCGTTGGCCAACCACTTGCGTCTGGCCGAGGTTTTTTTCCAGCACGATGCAGTTGCACTCAGGGTCTTGCTGCAAGGCGGCGATCAGGCGTCGGGCGTGGGATACCACCCATACTTGTGAGTGCTGCGAAGCACTGATGATCAGCCGCGCCAGCGCGGGCAACAAGTCGGGGTGCAGGCTGGTTTCGGGTTCGTTGAGCACCATCATGCTCGGCGGGCGCGGGGTCAGCAAAGCCGCGACCAGCAGCAGATAGCGCAAGGTACCGTCTGACAGCTCGGCGGCAGATAACGGGCGCAGTAGCCCCTCCTGATAAAACTCGATATAAAAATGCCCGCCGGGCACACATTCAATTGCCAGCCTTGCGCCAGGGAATGCATCGCTGATCGCGGCATGCAAGGCTTCGGGGTTGCCGACCTCAAGGATTGTTTGCAACGCAGCGGCCAGGTCACTGCCGTCGTGATGCAGCACCGGCGTGCGTGTACCCAGTTGCGGTTGGCGCGCAGGCGCCTGGGGGTCGGTGCGAAAGTGATCGTAAAAGCGCCAGCCACGGATCGACTCGCGCAGTTGCAACACCTCGGGCGAGGCCTGCAAGCTGCCAACCTGATCGAACAGGCTGTCGTACAGGGGCGTGTGCTGTGCCAGCACCTGCCAGTTGCGCCCGTCACGCGCGCGGATCATGGGGCCGTTGCGCTCGACCAGCTCGCTGGCCGGCCGATAAAAAGGCCCCGCCCAGATGCTTTCGTGCTTGATCTGCGGATCGAGGTTGAACTGCGTGCGGCCGGGTATCGGCAAGCCCAGGGCGATGGCGTAGCTGAAGTCTTCCCCGGCAAAGCCAAGACGCAGGCGCCGGTTTTCCTGGCGCACGCTGGCATGCACATCGACTTCACCCGATTTCATGCGTCGGGAGATCACCTCAGGTCCCGCCCAGAAAGTCGAACTCAGCCCGCCTTCACGCGCCAATGCATTCACCACGCCGCCCTGGGCGGTTTCGGCCAGTAACCGCAGCGCACGGTAAAGGTTGGATTTGCCACTACCATTGGGGCCAGTGATCAGGTTCAGCCTGGCCAAAGGCACTACCAAGTGGTTGATAGAGCGGTAGTTGGCCACGGCCAGGGTGGTGAGCATGGGTGACCTCGTTGCTGGGTGGGGGACCGTAGCAGCTGCCGAAGGAACGAGGCTGCGTTCGATTGCGCAGCGATCGCAAATACTTGATCCCGAATTGTCCTGATACACCGCAGTGTACGGTTATGCGAAGGCTGCGTCGGAGTACCGCACCACGCCAACGCAGCCTCGTTCCTTCGGCAGCTGCTACAAATGATTTTCGGCTGCGGCAATAGAGTCCCACAGACACTGAACCCTGTTCTACGCTGTCAGTCGTATCCGCATGTTAAACAGCATCACGCAAAGGAGCTTGCATGGCTGGTCCACTGAACACGGGCATTTTGGGCTTGAGCCTGTTAGCGCTTCTCACCGCGTGCGGCAAGGAGGGGCCCAAAGAGCCTCTGTCCCCCCGTGTGTATGTGCAACAGGTGAGCACCCGCGAATTCGCCCCGCCCATCCAGCTCAGCGGTGATATCCAGGCCCGGGTCGAAACCCAGTTGTCATTCCGGGTGGGCGGCAAGATTATCGAGCGCACGGTCGATGTGGGTGACCACATCCAGGCCAACCAGGTGCTCGCGCGTCTCGACCCCAAAGACCTGAAGATCCAGGTTGAGACCGCCCAGGCCAGCGTCAACGCGCAACAGGCCCAAGTGGTGCAAACCCGCGCGGCGTTTGTGCGCCAGCAAAAGCTGCTGCCAAAAGGCTACACCAGCCAAAGTGAATACGACGCTGCCAACGCCGCGCAACTGAGCGCACAGAGCGCCCTGGCGGCGGCGCAGGCGCAACTGGCCAACGCCCGTGACCAACTGAGCTACAGCAACCTGAAAGCCGAGGCACCCGGGGTGATTACCGCGCGCCAGGCCGAAGTGGGCCAGGTGGTGCAGGCCACCATGCCGATTTTTACCCTGGCCCGCGATGGTGCCCGCGATGCCGTGTTTAACGTGTATGAATCGCTGTTTATCGAGCCGCCCAAAGACCCCACGGTGCAGGTCACGCTGCTGAGCGATCCGACGATCAAGGTCAACGGCCAGATCCGTGAAATCACACCGACCGTTGCGGCGCAAAGCGGCACGTTGCAGATCAAGGTGCAGCTCG
>Ga0256410_1001757_pt1 | contig 15819 bp, 32 predicted proteins | sample PhyWR1_FD_185983 | JGI IMG/M metagenome (GOLD analysis project Ga0256410, IMG submission 185983) | Leaf surface microbial communities from wheat plants in UC Gill Tract Community Farm, Albany, California, United States - DLSL W.R1 | ecosystem: Host-associated > Plants > Phyllosphere >... | reverse complement strand
TTGCTGACACCTGAAAGCACGCCACCGAAAGAAGCGACGCAATTACGAATTTAAGCATTTCATTCACCTATTTATTTGCGGCCAGATCGCGCGCTTTCTGTAGCTGGTGCGCGTTGGTCATGTTTTGCAAAAGAGTAGCCTGAGCACTTGCCGGCAGCGATTCGAATATCGCCAGCGCGACATTTCCCATGGTGCTGCTCATGTCAGCTCTGACTGAGTTTTCATCCCACCATGAAGCGTTGCAGCTGTACGGATCTTTATTGCTTGCCATATTATTTCCTTAGCAGCACAAAGCTGATAACGGCGAACAGGGTTAAAATCAGGGTTAAGTATGGCAGGTTTTCAGTCGCCATCTTGTTCCTCCGGCGCCGCCGCTAACAACCGAACAATCCGCTTCACTTCTTCAATGCGATCATCGTCAGCTGAATCGCTGGTATCGATTCTATCCAGCATTATCAACGCATCATTGGCGAGTGAGTTACCTGACCACTCTGCACCACCTGTGGCACATATAGGCTCTATTGGTGCTGTGTGTGGGGCATTGAGGATTGCCGGATGGTCTGAGATATCCCTGACAACCACCTCTTTCGTGCAATGGCAATGCCAGTGAGCAAAATCGACAACCTTTATGCCACTTAGCTTGCGCACTGCTATTTCATTAGCGGATGGGTTCCATACTCCAATTACCTGTTCCTGCACATCAGGCAACTTAAAAGCTGGGCTTGCAGGTTGGGTAAGTGCGGCAACCGCTGCCAGCACATCCTGAGAGTAGGCTACATTGTGCCACTTCAAACCTTCGGCCAATTTATTTAGGCGCTCAATCAGCGCCTGCTTCTGCTCGTCGTTCATCATTCTTTCACACTCCCACCTGCTGCGCGGATGGCTGCAATAACTTCATCGCATCTATAGAAGAAACCATCAAGCGGGTTATCTACCTGCATAACTGGCAACACAACCGGCTGCATCACTGCCACTGGCGGCGCGGTGTAAACCGGAAAGTGAGATTGAGCACTTTCATACGCAATCATGGCGTCATCGTAACCAGAACACACAGCTTGCTTATACTCATGCCAAGCGTGTTTGTGGATGTATCCAAGCACTGGAGCCTCCAAGCTCGCCAGCGCGATTTTTCGCACCTCAAGATTAAACCTATCTTCTTCACTAGCCAGCCCCGCTTTAATCGCAGTTTCAGTTGTTCGGATATAGATTCTCAGGCGTGCAACCAGCGCCGCGCGTTCTTCGTTAGTCATGGGTGGCTCCTTCGGTGGACGTGCAGGTCAAAGAAAGCTTTTCAGAAGCGTTCAAAGTCATAAGCACAGTCCTTTCGCAGTAATCCAATTCGGAGATGTCACTGTTATCTAGACCAGCCTCTCTAATAATGTCTGCCGCATAAGTTGGCTGGTCATGCATCTCGCACAAAAGAAAAGCAGAGTAGAACACGCCGCTTTCGAATTCACCCATCACACACCTCCTTCGGTGCTGCCGGTGCGGAGTTGGTCGGCGATGCCTGCGCGCACTTCATCCAAATAATCACGTTTAAATTCATCTGGTGATGCATTCGGCAGGAATTCCAGAGCCGTCAAAAAACCACCGGAGATGTCGAAGGCTTGCTCTGGCGTATCGTTTACAAAGCCACTTTCCCATGCTGCCAACATTCGATTGACCGCAAAGTGAATTCCCTCCGCCCGCACCTCGTTGAGAATTGCGTCAGTGGTTGGGGTTTTCATTTTCGAAACGGCAGTTTCAATCTTTGCGTATGTTTGGCTTCCAATTGCGCTTGTACCTAGCGTTCTGAGGAACTTAAGAAGCTGGCATGGGAACGCCTTCAGAGCCAAATTCTCCGACAGCACCGCATCCAGCTTCTCGCGCGATTCCTGCAATTTATCCTCGGCGTCTTCAAGTCGATCCTGAACCAACTCCTTGTCCTTCAGAGCCATCAGAATTGAATCAACAGCCTGCGCATATGCGGTCTCTTGCTTTTTTATATCGCTATGTAGGTCGGCGAATTTACGCACCAGATAGGCTGGCAGCTCTTCATTGACCAGCATGTCGGCTGGCACGCATTTGCCTGCCAGCAGGCCGCGCATTTCGTGTTCGGTAACTTTCATCTCTTTCCCCTCATTCGCCAACCGAGTACAGGCTAGCTCTTCATTTGCGTTTGTTTTTACGTTTACGCCAGGCATACACCCGGCACTTATCAGAGCAATACTGCGCGCTTCTTTGTCCTGAGAATTCACAAGAGCAAAATCTGCACTTCTTTATTTTCATTGTAGTTAACCTCAATTCCGTAACAATAATCTATTTCAATTCCGTTACTTCGTCAATCACTTTTTAAGCGCATGGCGCACGCCTGAGGCATGCCCAGCTGCGAATATTACTGGAAAGGTTTCCTTGATGAACTGGATGCGGCTTATGGCCATGGTGTCACGGCGCCGAACTGGCTTTCCTTCCCGGAACGCTATCACCTCATCCAAAAAATCATCAGCGGTCTCGATTGGCTTATTCATTTATTTGCCCTCTTTCTCTTCGTTCCAGGCCTTAGTTGCGTCATGGAAACCATGAATCCAGTCGGCATAACCAACGTCTTCACTGTGCGGGATTGTGTATGGATGACCATGGTCAAGGTTCTGCCATCGCGCGCCATATCCGTAATAGTAATGCGGCGATCGCTTAGTGTTCGGTACGGTCACATCACGCTGGAACTTCGCTTCATCGTTCGTAATGTCCATGAGGCGATAATCATTAAGCGACTGCTCCATACGCCTGGTGTGATAGCCGCTAAGCCAATCCTTCGACTGAATAGACCACTTGGCATAGGGATTTGAACCGACACTCTTTCCATCCTTACACGCCTGTACGCCAGCGTAATAGGCCTCTGATTCGGCTAGTTTCATGAGCCCTCCAGTTTTACACCGGGAATTTTACCGGCTGCGATGGCGTCGTATATTTCACAGCAGATGCCATAAATAGCGTGTCCACATGGTTTTGGTGCTGATGCCATTGCGTGAGTTGCCGCATCACGCTTGCGCTCTGCTTCGGTGCGGATTGGGCGGAAATTATGAGAATCGATTTCATTAACAGTAAACGTGATCCGATGGTCATAGTTCCATGCGAAGGCGAATCCATCATAATGACCCACAACTACTGCCGGATACCATTGGGCACCATCATAAGCCTCGCACTCTGTGCCAACAGGCGGCAAACCCTCACCATCCCACTCTTTTACCTTTGATGCGGCAAGGGCGGCTTCGTATTGACCTCGGTAAATCACTGCTGTTTCCATGTCATCGGCTAGCTTAATAAAGATCCTGCGCTTAACCACCGCTGACTCAACGCCTGCTGGTATTGTCCATACAAGATTGTTTTCTCCCCTGTGGATTCCGGGGGCTGAATAAAAAACAACTTCGCAGTCGTTATCTTGAGCGCAAATTTCTGCCCCAATTGGCCAACCGCCATTATTTCCAAGATGCTTAACCAGCAAATCAATCAACTTCATTTCCTATCTCCACAAAAAAGCCCTCAAGTGAGGGCTGCATTAGGATACATCTGAGTTACCGAGCAACTGCGCCCTGATATTCTGGCTTTGGTCTCGGTTGATACTTTTCCCTTAAGTTTGCTCTCTGTCGCATACCCCACAGTATGCAGTTCAGATGGTTGCAATGATCGTCAGGGACGGCGATCGTTGAATTCACTTCCAGATCGCCTCTTTCTTGATACCAGCCACTATCACTTTCATTCATGGTCTTACCCTCACTGGATAGCAGGCCCACCCTGCTATTGATGCAAAACAATCATACCGAAATATTATTTGATGATAAGCGAAGGTTTGCCAGTTTTAATCTGCGCGCCCGGAACCGCTATGCCTGCTTCAAGCTGTTTTTTGATGGCTAATTTGTCTGGTTTTATCAGCGTTTCATAGTCAACCAGCTCAGGTGGAAGCGATCCGCTATCCATAATTTCAACCGATTTTGATGGTGCGCGGATGCTTACCTGGTGAACGCCAGCCTTTAGTGATTTCTTGCCAGCCGTTTCAAGTGAAGCTGCAATGTATTCCTTAATGCGATCGACGCGATTGTTTGCCATTCTCGCGCGCTCAGTTAACTTTGCAGCCTCTGCTTTCAACGCCTCAGCATCGGCAAGCTCGTTTTTAATCAGCGCCAGGCAGTTTTCAATCTTCACTTCAATTTCAAAGTCCAAGCCTTCCAGAGTGTCGGCGATCATCTCTGGTTCCATGTCCGAGTTGCTGAGTGCTGCGAACTCATTTGCCAGTTCATAAAGTTTCATTGTGCTGCCTCCAGGCGTGCTTTCTCTGTCATATAAATCTGCTGAACATTCTTCTGTACCGGCAGTCCGCTAGTCATTTTGTATGCGCCCTGGAACACTGATTTAAGCTCATTCATGCTGGCCGCCATTCCCATCTGGTCGCACAGCTCAGAAACCTTGCTGTTGATATCTGCCAGGCGCTGCTTCTCATCCTGAACAATCTTCTCTTCCGGAACATATTCCATCACCGGCTCAGTGAAAATCCCCTCATGCTCATTTAGCATGTCGGTGGCGCGATCCATTCGCTCAGCGCGCGGCCACCATTTAGCGGCGCGTTTTACTATGGTTTTTCGAGCCATTTCTGACCAGAAGTTTACCCATGGCCCCTTGGGGTGCGTTCCTGACTTGCTGACTTTCCGAATATCTTCAATTTCCGCCAGGCTCATTTCTTCCGTCAAATAATCGCCATCGGAAGTTTTAACTGTGCAGTAACCGCCAATAACCGATCCTCTATCTGCCTCACTGGCGAACGCGTTGTATTTGTGGGTTGGGGCGCGGTCCAACCCATTTGGCTCATACGTGTCATTAGAGTAAACCAGCTTGCATTGCCCCCATTTTATGACGCCGGCAGCCTGTGCAATATGAAGAAGTCCGATATAGCTGATATCAAGGCATACCGCACCATCACGCGGAACAAGGTAAGCAATTTTGCTGGCAGGATTTAGGGTTATGCCAATTGCAGCAAGGTTTATAATGGCATTCTGAGCGCTAACAGGGTTGCTGATTGCTGTTTGTGCCAACTTGTCATTACGCTGGAATAACTGGATGGCAAACTGTGATTCTTTGGCCCACTGCACTGACTGATCGCTAACCGCGCCTTTGAAGAGTGGTTCCTGCTGGTTTACGAACTGGACTAAATCAAAGCTCATCTTGTTTACCTTCTACGTTATGATTGTCAATTTCCACGGCGTACTCTCGCGCTGCTGTTTTGTATGCGACATCGCGAACCAGTTCATCGATAGCGATCTGGATGTCGTCGGTGTTCATTACTGCCTGAGCGTGCCCACCTGAGAAGTAACCCATCAGGCACGCCATGATTCCTGATTCAACCGGAGCCATGCATTTGGTCGCTGGCAAAGCCTGTTCAACACGCTCTGCAATCATCTCTTTGTCGGCATCACTGAATCGATCAATGATGACCTGAATGCGCTGTTCGTAATTCATATCACTCCTCAAGCTGAGAAAGGCGTTCGCCAAGCTCAATCAGATTTTTGACTTTAGACTTTTCTACGTTAATAAATTTTGCTATCTCACCAAGACTTGAACCTTCCTGCCTCATTTTATATGCGGTTATTTTTTTCCATTCACGATGATTTTTTGATGGTTTTCCTGGCATATATATCCCCTTTTAGCTATTAATCAGGCGTCATCTTAATGGCGCCTTGTTAATCGCTATTCGTTGCCGGAGGCAGTGAGCGTTGTCAGTGGTTACTGGCCCAGAGCCTTAGAAATAACAACATCGATACGTGCTGCCAACTCTTCGATTGGATTTAAGGAATTGGCATCAGCTTTTATTCCGGCTTGCCAGAATTGAGCCTGCGCACGCTTCAACGCCTCAAGCATGTGCGGGGCTGCTGCTATCAGCTTTGCGTTGAAATTGTCCTCTTCATGCGTTGCCTCTCGACCGCCAATACTTGCAATACACTCACCCTCATCATTGAGAATCAGCGTGCCGTTTGAGCCATAAAACGCACTCCATTCGCCAAGCGTCCCTCTAAACTCACTCATCTCAAATCCTCGCTATCATCGCCAACCCCACCAGCAACACAGTAACTACCCAGCAGATAATGAAATCTTGTGTGCTCATGGTTTTGGCCTTTGTGTAGGTAAAAAGAAACCGGCTCGGGGGCGGGCTATTTGTTGCGGAGCCAGATGCAGTAAGGCCCGTCTTCAGTGTCGTGAATCGACCCAATGAACCATCCATCGCCATCAGGTTTTGTCGGCTCCCAGAGGGATACATCCGCGTCGTATTCGCCGTCGGCATACTTCTCAGCGAACTCTTGCTGGTTGGGATCGCATTCAAGCGAAAGCGTAAATGACTCAAGGTTGTTGCTCTCAAGCCACTTTTCAAACGCTCCAAACACACCAAATTCATTGCCGTTTGCTGGCTCAAAATAGTCAGGGTGCGTCCAGAAACCCAATTCATCGCGCTGCACTTCAATTGCTTGCATACTCACCTCTTGTCAGTTGTGCTGCGTCCACGCTGTTTAGTGAACAGTTGATTTATCTTTAGCTGCCACACACAAGGCAACTGCAAACATCCCGATCGCCGCGCCAATCAGCACGCCAACACCCATCCCGATGAATAAACCTGAGTAGAAGTCCATCAGATACCCTTACCAGCAGGCTTGCAGTTATCGTAATAAAGCCACTGAGCACCGTCAGCGCTAACCTGATATGAACCACCGCGCTTGATGAACACTGCGCCATCTTTACTGAAAGCGCGCAGAACGCCGGATTTCAAAACCTTCATTGGTGGAGAGGTTAAAACATTCTCTCCCTGAACAACCTGAAATGAGATCCCATTATCAGCGATGATGGCGCCTTTCGGGATAAAGCCTAGGTTTGCGGTCGGCTGTTCGCCCAAACCAGCAACCAGGCTGGCATCGCACACCAGGATTTTATTTTCAGCCATTGCTGCGGCCGGCATCAGCAGTAACGCCGCCAGGATTAATTTCTTCATTAGTGCACCTTTGTGATCATTTGTGATTGTCGAATATGTTCGGCCGGCACATACATAACCAGCCACTTGTTTTTTTCTGCATCCCAGCAGTAAGCCTGTTCACCTAAAATCATGTAGGTGACCCATTTAAAATCTGATTGCAGCTGCCAGAATTCAGCGCCAGGCATCGGGATGTTGTGAACCACCTCACCCACTGACTCGATCGCATAACCCTCTACTACCTGGCGCATCAGATTGCATTGCGACACTGATACGCTGTTAGGAATTGAAACCGGTATTGATGACGTTTTCATCATTAGTATTCCTTGCCGATAAATGCAGCCTTGTTGCCGTTGTAGATAAACTCAATTGCAGCCGAGAATGATGGATGAGATGTTGATATCTTCACTTCGTTGAACCAGATATTCAGTCCAGCTGTTTTTATTGTTCCGAGGTTGCAGAACCATTCAATGTTTATGGTTACTGAAGCGCTTTTAGTAACATTCACAAAGCTGATATCTCGCATGTCGTTATCTGCAAGCTCTTGGATGATTCCAAGTGACTGCGCCTCATGAAGCAATCCAATAAAACCTTCTCTGTCGTTAATTTTCATTTGCACGTCTCTTTTAGTTAAGGGCGATAATAATGCTTGCGATTGCGTTGCTGACACCCGGGATCATAATCATCAGACCAAGCGCAAGCATCACCACTGAATAGAAAGAAAATCCTAAAAAAACAAATAAATGGTACATGTCTAATCCCCTTGTTAATTGCCAAAGCACACTCGCAAATGTTCTTTGGTAATCGCAGACTATTTCTCTTATCTGCTCATCATCATTGCCGTTCATCCTGAACCCGCCGATGGGCCGACCTTACTGGGCCGTTCAGTTACTGATTCGTTCTGTGTTACGGACTATACGACTATGCAAAAATATCTTCAACACCTTTTGTGAGAAAAAAGGTAATTTATTTTTTAATGATTTTCTTTACATAATGTTTGGGGTGTGAAAAGATGCACTACATCAACAACGCGGAGGATTAAATGACTATCGATGAAGCGGCAAAGTTAGCCGGAAGCAAAGTGGCGCTGGCCAGCCTTCTCGGAGTGACAGAGAAAACCATTTGGAAGTGGAAGAAAGAAACTGGCGATTTGCCTTCTGATCGCTACTACCAGATGGCGGGGCTGTTATCCATGAAGCAGTGGAAACCAGTTGCAGGGCAGAAGTTTCCTAAGCCATAAAAAAAAGGCCCAACCAATAAGATTGAGCCTAAACAAAAGTGCAAATGAAGTGAGGTTTAAGTATGACAGACAAAAAGATATTTAAGCAAGAGCAGGGCATGCCTTGGGTTCCAGAGGTTGGTGAATTTGTGGCTTATAGTGTTGCATCTTCAGATCATCCTCAAATGGGAATTTGTTGCGGGTATCAGGCGTGGCAATCTCTCGATGGAACTACTCATGACGTTAGATTTCATGTTCGGATTGCAAATCCAACAAAGCCAAATGAGCAGATTAACATGCGAAATTTAAAAGATTTAATAAAACCAACTGAAGGTGAGGTTAGTGCATATTTGTTTTTTATTGCAATTGAGAGTCTGATCGCTGAAGAGGACGCCAGAAAAGTATCAGAACACCTTGCATCAAATGGTTTTGGTAAGGTTCATTAACATGAAGCCGCTATCAATACTCGACAGGCCAATAGCATTCCAGCGCATATTTGTAGAGTTTGGTGCGGGAATAACTGGCGCGCTGTTTCTTTCTCAGTGCGTTTACTGGGCCAACAGAACGAAAGATAAGGATGGTTGGTTCTACAAAACGCAGGAAGAGTGGCAAGACGAAACGGGATTATCCAGATATGAGCAGGAGGGCGCGAGGAAGAAACTTAGAGATATCGGATTAATCGAAGAGATGAAATCTGGTGTTCCTGCAAAACTTTATTATCGTGTTGATGAACAAAGGATTTGTGATTTTATTAACCTTGCATCCTTGGATGGGGAAATTCCGCATACTGGGATGCGGAAAACCAGCAACCTTGTAAGCGGAAAACCAGCAAACATTCATACACAGAATACAACAGAGACTACATATAAAACCTATTCGTCAGAGAATCCTTCGGACTCTCATGACAAGCCGGTTAATAAGAAGTCCTCTTTCACTGATGAGGATATGCGCTGCGCAGAGTACATAGCCCAAAAGGTTGACGCTCTGGCTGGTTCACCAGGAAAGCACCCGATGGATAGCTGGGCTAACACCATCAGGCTGATGAGAGAGCGAGATAATCGTAATCACCGGGAAATATGCGATCTGTTCAAGTGGGCCAACAATGATCACTTCTGGAAGGATAATATTCTTTCCCCTGAAAAGCTGAGGAAGCAGTGGCAGAAGCTGACCATTCGCAGAAACAGTGAGCGGACAGGATCGACGTCAGCAAGGCCAGCGCTGGACTTCAATAGCACGGGCTGGGCTGACGGACTTTTAGATAACGGAGACTGACATGAAAAACATGGCAGGTGTGATGAAAGCAGTAAGTAACCGTGATGGCACGGCTCTGGCCAGCATGGCTCAGCCTAAGCCAGCGGTGAATGCTCAGCCATCAAGAGAGGCGACAGCATTCTTTAACGACCTGTTTCAGCAGCTGAGCGTGGTTTTCCCGGCAATGCAGATCCATATTAAAACTCAGTCAGATCTTGATGAGTTGAGAAAGCAATGGATCACCGCATTCAGGGAGTCAGGTATCAGCAGTAAGGCTCAGGTTGAGGCTGGAATGCGTAAAGCTCGGCAGAGCGAAAGCCCCTACCTACCATCGCCTGGCCAGTTCATCGCATGGTGCCATGAGCAGACCGCTATCATGGTAGGGCTGCCAGTGTCAGAAGAAGTGATGAAAGAGTTCCGCCGTTATTGCCAGGATAAGAGCCTGTACGAGTCACCAGAGGATTTTCCGTGGTCAGGTGACATCATGTACTGGCTGTGCACAGAAATGCGCTCAGCGATGATTGAGCGAAACCTGACATCACAAGAGTTGGAGAAGATGACTGAAAGGCTTCTTCGCGATTGGGGGAAAAGGCTTAAAGACGGTGAAAAGGTGCCATCTCCGATAGTTAGGCTGGAAAACAAAGAGCGCCCAAAAAGCACCATTGAAGAAATGGGGCTTGTAAGCGAAAAAACACAACAGGCAGGCGCCGATATGCTTGCCAGGATCCGGGCAAAGAACGCCCATAAAAACTAAGAGGAAGTGCAAATGAAATTTTTCAAAAACGCTATGGTTTACCGTCTTAACCGCGATTTGCCGCTGAATGCAGAAGATCTAGAAGAGCAGTTGCAGCATTTCGAATTCACACTGGCAGGCAGCCAAGATATAGCTAAAACCGGTTGGGTGGCGCCGCTCGGTGAAAGCCTGGTTTATTCTGCCAATGGCCAGTTACTGCTGGTTGCCCAAACCGAAGCTAAAAATATGCCTTCAGACGTCATTAAGCGCGAGCTGAACGCCAAGATCGAAAAACTGGAATTTGAGCAGCAGCGCAAGCTTAAGAAGACCGAGAAAGACAGCCTGAAAGATGAAGTACTGCATAGTCTTCTGCCGCGCGCTTTCAGTAAGTTCAGCCAAACCCAGATCTGGATTGATACCACCAATAACCTGATCATCGTTGACGCCGCCAGCGCGAAAAAGGCAGAGGATGCACTGGCGCTACTGCGTAAATCTATCGGTAGCCTTCCTGTGGTTCCTTTGACGCTGGAAACTCCTGTTGAACTGACGATCACTGAATGGGTTAAGTCTGGCGACATGCCATCAGGCTTAGCACTCGGCGACAGCGCCACGCTGAAATCGGTGCTTGAAGATGGCGGAATCTTGAAATCGAAAAAGCAGGATCTTGTATCCGATGAGATCGCCACCCACCTTGAAGCCGGAAAAGTCGTCACCGAGCTGGCTTTGCAATGGCAGGAACGCATCACGTTCAGCCTGACGGACGCAGCAGCCATCAAGCGCATTCACTTCAGTGATTCGCTAACCGAACAAAACGACGATATTGATCGTGAAGATGTTGGCGCGCGCTTTGATGCTGACTTTGTTCTGATGACAGGCGAGCTTTCTTCGCTGATTTACCAACTCGTTAACGATCTGGGCGGCGAAGCTAAACGCTAATTCTATGTCCCGGCCGCGCGCCGGGCTCATCCGTCGACAAAGGCGGCAAGAGTAAAACTAAGGGTGGATTTTGATATGAGCAAAGCAATTCAAGATGTGATTAACGAGCGTCAACGTCAGCAACTGACGGAGGGATATAGCGAGCAACATGATGATAGCTATTTGCCTGGCATCCTTTCTCTTGCTGGCGCTGCGTATGCCGTCGCGGGTTCAGGAATGAATGGCGTTGGAACATTTTACCAGAGGGCCAAAAACCTTTGGCCTTGGCATGACAAAAGCTTCTTCAAGCCAACCCGCAGCAACCGTGGTGACAAGCGTCGTCGTGACTTGGTCAAGTCAGCCGCATTAATCATCGCAGAGATTGAGCGCATCGATCGCGCTGGAGGTTCGCTTGATGAAAAAACTAACCGCTGAAGTAGCCCGCCGAGATATCGGCCACCTCAAGTCATTCCAGTCCGATCCGAAAGTTGGCCTGAGCCTGAAAGAGGAGAAGTACCTGCAAGCCCTTGAGATTGCCCTGCCAGTACTGGAGCAGCAGGATGGTTGGGTTAGCTGTAGTGATCGTATGCCGGAAAAGCTTATCCCTGTGATAGTTCATCATCAAGATGGAGAAATGTGGTCATCAATGTGGAATGGAGGATTTTGGGATGACGGCACAGATTCGTCTGAACCTTACCCCATTACGCACTGGAGATTTATGCCGAATCCACCGCAATCGCAAACCGACACCTACCAGCAGATTGATAATGATGGATGGTTACACTGGAATGGCGAGATGGCATTGCCTCCAGTGAAAAGTCACGTCTTGGTTGAGGTTAAGCGACGCAATGGGGGGTTAATTCAACGTCAAGCCCAAGAGTTTGCATGGCGCAATAGTCCCGTAAAAAGCGGAATCGACATCATCGCCTATCGGGTGATTGAAAATGATGGGAGGGAAGGATGATGGAAGCTAAGCGACGCAAGCCTGACTTCGAAGAAGACCGCGAGTTTCTTTCACGCCAGCTAATCCGCCTGGGTGACATGCTGGGAGATGGCGACGCAGAACCCTGGGTAAAAAAGGAATATAGGCGTGTAGCGAAAGCTCTTGGCTACGACATGCCTGTCAGAAAGCGGGCCGACCATAGCGAAGAAATCAACAAGCTAATGGCTGACCGCGTTCTTCAGGTTGTTTGCAGCCAATGCGGTTGCAAGCTTAAGCAAATCCGTTCAGGAAGCATGCAGGCCAAATGCACGCACTGTGATGCAAAATTCCGACTGCTTAAGCGAGGAAAGGCATGAACCAGTTCACCAACCATCAAACCAGCGGCGATGATTGCCGTGAATAGCGCAACGCCGATCCACGGCATCCGCTATAACTTCGAGGAGTTTGCCAAACGCGAATTCCCTCGCCTGATGTTTAACTGGTGTGAAAGTACAGAGCGCTACCGTGACCATAAAACGCAGCAGCTGTGGACAACATGGTTGGCTGCCACGCTGAAGAACTGGAGTGAAAATGTCTAAGTACGATGAATTAGGTCGCCACGAGATAAACGTTGCAGTTGCAAATGCGTTAGGAATTGACTGGGAGGAGGGGATGGTTTTCCAGAGCCCGGCCGATCCAAATGCACCTGATGCAGAATTCACAAGGGCAACGGTTAAAAGAAAAATAACCAACAATGAAAAATTCTGGAGAGAGTTCGATCCATTCCGAATGCTGGGCGACAACATGCGGACGCTGGATGGACTGGTAAAAATAACCGGAGGGATTTTTCTCAAAGAAGACGGCAGCGCCACCACAGAAATCAATGGCAAACAGGTAACTGCAAACGGCGGACACTGCCGCGCGATCTGCGTGCTGTTTTTAATGGCGAAAGATGCGCAAAACCAGTTGCAAAACGCTTAGCGTTACACGATACTAAATTCACTTTATTTGCTGGCAGGATTCGTACCCCTAACAGCTGAGGCCCAAAAGGCCAATAAACTACAGAGCAAAGAATAGAACCCCTCTACAGGCGGCCTGCTCGGCCGGTACGAACTGTAGGGGGGTTTTTCTTTTGGAGGTTCGAATGAACCAGTTAGTAAACCCCGCAGTCATTACCATGAGCAGCAAAGAAATTGCTGAGCTGGTTAACAGCAAGCACGGCGACGTAAAACGCTCAGCAGAAAGGTTGCTGGCGGCTGGAATTTTAACCGCGCCGTTGGCGCAGTTCGAATTCAACCACAACGGAAACACGTATACTGGCTACAACTTCAACAAAAGAGACAGCCTTGTTTTGGTTGCTCGCCTTTCGCCTGAATTCACTGCAGCTGTCGTAGATCGCTGGCAGGAATTGGAGTTAGCCAATAAACCTCAGTTGCCAGGAAGCTACATTGAAGCACTAGAGGCGCTGGTTAATTCAGAAAAACAAAAACAAGAACTTGAAGCTAAAGTCTCCATTGATGCACCAAAGGTAGATTTCGCTGAACGCGTAGAGAAATCATCTGGCGTGCTGATTGGTGATTTTGGCAAAGCTGTTGGTATTGGACAAAATCGTTTATTCGCCTGGCTGCGCGCGCAGGGTTATCTGATCGCCACTGCCGGTACTCGCCACAACACTCCATACCAGCGCTACATCGACTCAGGCCACTTTGACGTAACCGAGCAGACATACGAAACGCCATCAGGTGAAACCCGCTCACGCTTCACACCACACATTACCGGTAAGGGCCAGGTGTTCATCACCACCAAGCTTAAAGAGTGCGGCATGATTAAGGAGGTAGTGTGATGAAAGGAACCCCTGCGCGCGTCATTGTTCTCATCGAAATGGATGATGGAAAATTGGTACAGAGACCATTAGATAAAACTGAAATAAGATTTGTTCTGCCAATCCTTCAGGAATTTGATGGTGGATCCTTGAAAGTGATTCCGGCACCTGAAGGCATTTTATTGGAGAATAAAAATGGAAATTAAACCATGCGCTCATTGTGGAGGTAAGGCTTTTACCCAGGAAGTTAGAGATGAAGATCTCGCTGACTTCCCTTTCAGGGTAACCTGTGGCTGTGGTATTTCCACACTTAATACCAGCGATAAAGATAGCGCAATAGATATTTGGAACAGCCGGGTAGAGCCAAACCCATCAGAAGCAGATCGCTGGTTTGAAATAGCAATAGCTGCACAGGCCCGCGCAGATCTGGCAGAGATGCAGCGCGATGAACTGAGTGAGGCGCTGGAGCAGGCAAAAAGAATGCTCGCGTATTCAGGGAAGCTGCAATGAATATCACTTACGGCTCTGTGTGCTCAGGTATTGAAGCCGCCAGTATGGCATGGGAACCATTGGGAATGAAACCATCATGGTTTTCCCAGTTCGACCCTGAGCATAACTACAAACGCGGCCACGACTTTCCATCTGCCGTACTGGCGCATCATTGGCCAGATGTATCGAACTTGGGTGATATGAGCAGGATTGCTGAAAAGGTTTTGAATGGTGATGTTGCGGCTCCGGATATTTTGGTTGGCGGAACTCCATGCCAGGCATTTTCTGTAGCGGGTGCACGCGCAGGACTTTCAGACCCGCGCGGCCAGTTAACTCTTTCATACGTGGATTTAGCCAATGCAATCGACAGCAAACGAGCATCAGAGGGAAAAAGACCAACAATCATCGTGTGGGAAAACGTCCCAGGTGTCCTCAACTCAAAAGACAACGCGTTCGGATGCTTTCTTGGCGCGCTTTCCGGAGAAAATGATCAGCTCATCCCGCCAGGGAAAAAATGGTCAAACGCTGGTTGTGTGTTTGGACCCCAAAGAGCAATCGCGTGGATCGTCAAAGACGCCCAATATTTCGGAGTGGCCCAACGACGCCGCCGTGTGTTCGTTGTCGCAAGTGCTGATCCGCGAATCAATCCCACAGAAATACTTTTTGAGTCAGAAGGCGTGCGCCGGGATACTGCGCCGAGCAGAGGCGCGGGGTCGCAAGTTGCCGCCCTTACTGCAAATGGCGTTGGAACGTGTGGCGCAGACGACAATCAAGCCCAAGCAGGACACCTGATTGCTTTCGGTGGAGGCAACACATCAGGAAGCATTGATGTTGCCAGCGCTTGCACAGCACACGGCGTACGGATGGATTTCGATACAGAAACCTTCTGCATCCAGCATGCTCAAATAGGACGTGCAGATAATTCAGGCCCGCAAGGAAAAGGTTATCAACCTGATATTGCCTATACCCTTGATGCAAGGGCGGTGTCAGATGTTGTAGCTTTCAGAAGTAAGGATTACGGCGGTGATGCAACTTTAGATTTGAGTCCAACCCTTCGAGCTTCAGGACATAAAGAAAGCCATCAGAACGGCGGATCACCACCAGCAATTGCGTTTAGCTCAAATGGACACGCGTCTTTTTCTGAAGGTGTTAATCCCTTGAGGGCCAAATGCGGAGCAGAACACGAAACACTGGCCGTCACTCTTCGGGGGCGTGAAGGCGGCGCAACCGAAGAATTAGGAGGAGATATATCTGGAACTTTGCGAGCCAGCGGTGGAGGCGGTGATAAGCAGCATGTTATGTACGATTATCAGGTTCGCAGACTAACTCCGGTGGAGTGCGAAAGGTTGCAGGGATTTCCCGATGGACATACCGATATTGGCGCTGATGGTCCACGCTATAAGGCAATCGGTAATTCTATGGCTGTACCGGTGATGAGATGGATAGGAGAGAGAATAATGGCGCAGTTAGCAGAGCAGAAACA
>Ga0256410_1001755_pt1 | contig 15836 bp, 14 predicted proteins | sample PhyWR1_FD_185983 | JGI IMG/M metagenome (GOLD analysis project Ga0256410, IMG submission 185983) | Leaf surface microbial communities from wheat plants in UC Gill Tract Community Farm, Albany, California, United States - DLSL W.R1 | ecosystem: Host-associated > Plants > Phyllosphere >... | reverse complement strand
ACACCCTTCTGGGCGGTGACAGCGATCACGCCTGGGGCGATTACCTGTGCCGCCGGGGCATTCTCGACGGCGACGCCTACAAGGCGCGCAACGACGCGTTCTACCAGGACTACCTGGCCGGCAAGCTCGACAACGCTGCCTACCTTAATTTCAGCATGGAAATCTTTGGCCGCCATGACATGGCGCAACTGGATCAATGGCACCGCGAATTCATGCGCGACTGCATCGATAGCCTGATGCTGCCCAAGGCCCAGGCCCTGCTGGCCAAGCACCGGGAAGCAGGCGACACCCTGGTGATCATTACCGCCACCAACCGCGTGATTACCGGCCCCATTGCCGAAAAACTCGGCGTGGAACATTTGATTGCCACCGAATGCGAAATCGTCGATGGCCGCTACACCGGTCGCAGCACCGACGTACCGTGCTTCCGTGAAGGCAAGGTGACACGCCTGAACCGCTGGATCGAAGAAAACGGCTACAGCCTGGAAGACAGCTACTTCTACAGCGACTCGATGAACGACCTGCCGTTGCTTGAGCAGGTTGACCACCCGGTGGCGGTCGACCCTGATCCGAACTTGCGGGCCGAGGCATTGAAGCGTGGCTGGCCGGTTATTTCGCTGCGCGACTGAAAGCAACAGCCCCTCACCCTAGCCCTCTCCCAGAGGGCTGGGGTGAGGGCGCGCCTTAAACCGGCTTGGCGCCCATCAATCCGGCGATGGCGATAAAGCACACTGCACAAAAAATCGCCAGCACCAGGGTAAACCACGGGTACCTGGCCACTCGCCCCAACCGCAGGCGATTGAGCCGCACCACCAGCCACACCCAGCTCAGGCTGCCCAACAGATACAAACAGCTGCCCGCCAGCAGCCACATCTGGCTCAATGGCCAACCGGCCAGATGCACCAGAAACCAGCCACTGACCGGCAACGCCAGCAAACACAGGCCCATCAGCGCCCAGACAAAGCTCCAGGGCCGTTGCACGACCCCGCCCGCCAGGTTTTTATCCCCAGCCCGCCAACGGCGGACAGCCACCACCAGCAAGGTAACGGCGCAGACAAACAACAGCAGTGTCGCTGCGCCATGCAGCAGTTTTAACGCTGTGAACGTTTCCATTTGATTAATCCCTTGAGCCGTTCAATCAGCGTAGCGCCTATCAGCCAAGAAACAGCTGGTAGGCCGGGTTATCGCTCTCATCCCAGTACGGATAACCGATTTCAGCCAGCGCTGCCGGCACCAGGTGGCGCTCATCGGCCGGCACTTGCAGCCCGGCCATGACCCGGCCATCCGCCGCACCGTGGTTGCGGTAATGGAACATCGAGATATTCCAGCGCCCGCCCAGCTTGTTGAGGAAGTTGAACAGCGCACCCGGGCGCTCCGGGAACTCGAAACGAAACAGCAATTCGTCGCTGACCTTGGCCGCGTGCCCGCCGACCATATGACGAATATGCAGCTTGGCCAGCTCGTTCTCGGTCAGGTCGACCACCGGGAAGCCCTGCTCAGTCAGGCTGGCCAGCAGCGCGCTGCGCGGGTCGTTCTCGGGGTGGGTCTGCACGCCAACGAAAATGTGCGCTTCGCTGCCGGTGTGGTAGCGATAGTTGAATTCAGTGATCTGACGTTTGCCCACTGCCTGGCAGAACGCCTTGAAGCTGCCCGGCACTTCCGGGATGGTCACGGCGATAATGGCTTCGCGCCCTTCACCCAACTCGGCGCGCTCGGCTACATGGCGCAGGCGGTCGAAGTTGACGTTGGCACCGGAGTCGATTGCCACCAGGGTCTGGCCGCGCACGCCGCGCTGCTCGACGTACTTCTTGATCCCGGCCACGCCCAACGCGCCGGCAGGTTCGGTGATCGAGCGGGTATCGTCGAAGATATCCTTGATCGCTGCACAGATCTCGTCAGTGCTGACGGTGATCACTTCATCCACATAGTCCTTGCAGATATCGAACGTGTGCTGGCCAATCTGCGCCACGGCCACGCCGTCGGCGAAAATCCCCACGGTTGGCAGCACCACGCGCTCGCCCGCCGCCATCGCGGCTTGCAGGCAGTTGGAGTCATCGGGCTCGACGCCGATGATCTTGATGTCCGGGCGCAGGTACTTCACATACGCCGCAATACCGGCGATCAGCCCGCCGCCGCCCACCGGTACGAAGATCGCATCCAGCGGCGCCGGGTGCTGGCGCAGGATTTCCATTGCCACGGTGCCCTGCCCGGCAATGGTGTGCGGGTCATCGTAGGGGTGAACGTAGACGTAGCCTTCTTTCTCGACCAGTTGCAGGGAGTAGGCCAGCGCTTCGGGGAAGGAGTCACCGTGCAGCACAACAATGCCGCCACGGGAACGCACGCCTTCAACCTTGATCTCGGGGGTGGTCTTGGGCATCACGATAGTGGCCTTGACCCCCAGCACTTTGGCTGCCAGCGCCAGGCCCTGGGCATGATTGCCCGCAGACGCCGTGACCACGCCGCACGCGCGCTCGGCGTCGGTCAGGTGCATCAGCTTGTTGTAAGCGCCACGAATCTTGAACGAGTACACCGGCTGCAGGTCTTCGCGCTTGAGCAAAATCTGGTTGCCCAGGCGCTCGGTGAGCTGGTTGGCAGCTTGCAGGGGCGTTTCGACGGCAACGTCATAAACGCGCGAGGTGAGGATCTTCTTAACGTACTGTTCGAGCATCGGAAAGCTTCACTGGCGGGTTGGCAGGGACCAAGGAGTCTACCCCAGCGTTTACGCAGGCGACCATACGAATCCAAAGGTTTTAAAGGCTTGGGTTATACTCAGCGCCTTTCTGTTTACCCTTCCCGCCCCGGAGCCCGCATGACCCAGGATCAACTCAAACAGGCCGTAGCCCAGGCTGCTGTCGACTTCATCCTTCCAAAACTGGATGACAAGAGCATCGTCGGGGTCGGCACCGGCTCCACTGCCAACTGCTTTATCGACGCCCTGGCCCTGCACAAGGGTGCCTTCGACGGCGCCGTGGCCAGTTCCGAAGCCACCGCCGCGCGCCTCAAGGGCCACGGTATTCCGGTGTATGAACTGAACACGGTCAGCGACCTGGAGTTCTATGTTGATGGCGCCGATGAAAGCGACGAAAACCTCAACCTGATCAAAGGCGGTGGCGCAGCCCTGACCCGCGAGAAGATCGTCGCAGCCGTGGCCAAGACCTTTATCTGCATCGCCGACGCCAGCAAGCTGGTACCGGTGCTGGGCGCATTTCCGCTGCCGGTTGAAGTGATCCCGATGGCGCGCAGCCATGTGGCCCGCGAGCTGGTCAAACTGGGCGGCGACCCGGTTTACCGCGAAGGTGTGGTGACGGACAACGGCAATATCATCATCGACGTGTTCAACATGCAGATCACCAACCCGGTTGAGCTGGAGCGTCAGATCAACGCCATTGTCGGCGTTGTAACCAATGGCCTGTTCGCGGCCCGCCCGGCCGACCTGCTGTTGCTGGGCACCCCTGAAGGCGTGAAAACCCTGAGCAAGTAACCCCGCCTTACACGTGTGGGAGCGGGCTTGCTCGCGATTGAATCGCTGTGGTGTGACAGGTACACCGCGTCGTTTACATCGCGAGCAAGCCCGCTCCCACAGGCTCTAGGGTTTTTTGAACACATAAAACAGGTTCGGCTCGCTCACCACATAAATAGTCCCTTCATCGTCCATCGCCACGCCTTCTGCCTGTGGCACTGAGCGGGTCAAACCGTGTTGACCCTTTTTCAGCGACAGTGTGCTGATTGGCTTCCCGTCCAGGCCCAGCTCAAGCAGCAATTTCGACTCGTCCGATAGCGCCAGCAAATGCCCGGTGCGCTCGTCAAACTGCAAACTCGACAAGTCCCGCACAAACAACCGCGCGTCCCGTCGCGGGTTGCTCACTACATGGGTGGCATAGGGTTTCTGGGGGTTGCTTTGAGGGAAGCCCCGCACTTCGTAAATCAGCATGGGGTCGCGCTCCTTGGCGACAAACAGGCGCTTGCCCACCGAATCGTAGGCCAGGCCTTCAAAGCCCTTGTTGCCCGACGGGTTGATCCCCAGCGTCAATTGCTCGGCATCGCGGGCATCCAGACCCCGGGTGTTGTCGTCGACCTTGACCTTGATCAGGCGCTGTTGACGCTCATCGGTAATCACATAGGTATTTTCACCAATAAACTCCACCGCTTCGGCATCACCAAACCCGACCAGTGCGATACGGCGCAGGATCTGGCCATCAAGGGACAGTTCGATCAGCTCGGCCTTCTTGTTGGTTACAGTGAACAGGCTTTTACGAATCGGGTCGAAGGTCAGTGCCGAAACATCGTCCTCGAGCCCTTCGATGGCCTTGCCTTGCAATACCGCGCGGTACTCGCCCAGATTGATCGCATCCGGGTTGACCGGTTGCCACTGTTGGCTGAGGTGAAACCAGATGCGTTCAGGCATCCGGAAATGTTGCGCAGCCACCCCGCAAGCCAGTAATGCCACCAGCACGATACAAAGAGTGAAAACGGTAGAACGACTGACAGGTCGCATTAGGCTAACTCTAAATTAATCAGGCGGTTTAAATACCAGCACTGCATGAATTTAAACTTAATCCTCAATACTTAAGAGGGCAAAGATTAATCTTTGGGATTTTCCTGCACGGCTTTTGCCGGAATCACTGCTTAAGCTTCTCGAAACGATAAAACAGGTTAGGTTCGCTCACCACATAAACAGTCCCTTTATCGTCCATCGCCACGCCTTCTGCCTGCGGCACTGAGCGGGTCAAACCGTGCTGACCCTTTTTCAGCGACAGTGTGCTGATCGGCTTTCCGTCCAGGCCCAGCTCAAGCAGCAATTTCGACTCGTCCGACAGTGCCAGTAAATGCCCGGTGCGCTTGTCATACTCCAGATCCGACAAATCCCGTACAAACAAGCCCGCATCCCGTTGTGGATGAATCGCCACATGAATGGCAGACGGTTGCCTGGAATTGTCCAGGGGGAAACCTCTCACTTCATAAATCAGCATCGGGTCGCGCTCTTTGGCCACAAACATGCGCTTGCCTACCGGGTCGTAGGCCAGGCCTTCGAAACCCTTGTTGCTGGGTTTATGGAGCCCCAGCGTCAATTGTTCAGCATCACGGGCATCCAGGACCCGGGTGTTGTCATCAACCTTGACTTTAAACAGCCGATGTTCACGCTCGTCGGCAATGACGTAGGTATTTTCGCCAACAAACTCGACCGCCTCGGCATCGCCAAAGCCGATCAGCTTTATACGCCGCAAAATTCGACCATCCAGGGACAGTTCAAAAAGTTCGGCATCTTTATTGGTCACGGTAAACAGGGTTTGGCGAATGGGATCGAAGGTCAGAGACGAGGCATCGTCTTCAATCCCCTTGATCTCCATGCCTTGCAATACGACGTGGTATTCGCCCAGTTTGATCGCATCTGGTTCGACAGGTTGCCACAACTGGCTGACGTTAAACCATAGGCGTGCCGGCAAACGATCATGCTGCGCTGCAACGCTACAAACTATGAGTAATACTAGTACGATACAAATAATAAAAACTGTAGAGCGGCTGACAGGACGCATTGGAGATAACTCTAAATTAAACAGGCGGCTTAAATGCCAGCAGTGCCTGAATTTAAACTTAATCCCCAATGCGCAAATAGATAGAAACTAGCGTTTAAGCCTTTTCCTACTTGATTTAAAGAAAATCACTTCACTGTCTTTTCAAAACGATAAAACAGGTTCGGCTCGCTCACCATGTACAACGTGCCGTGTTCATCAATCGCAACACCTTCGGCCCGGGGAATGGTGTTCTTAAGGCCATTGAAGCCGCCGAGCAAGGTAATGAAGCTGACTTGTTCACCCAGTTCGTCCAGTTCCAGCAGCATATGCGAATCGGCCGACAGCACCAATGTATGGCCCGTACGCGGATCAACGCTCAGGGCCGAGAGGTTGCGCAGGTCCAGCTCATCGCTGGGCACTTTCTGCTTGCTGCCGGTGAGCACCTGGCTGCCGTCGCTCTTCCATACAAACAACTGCGGCGGACGCTCCTCACCCAGCAACAACTGTTGGCGGCGCGGGTCCCAGGCAATGGCTTCGAAGGCCTTGTTCTGGTTTTTCGAAGGCCCCAGGTCGTACTTGGGGAAGTCGGCAATATTCAGGCTTTTGGTGTTGGCATCGATGTTGACGATGCTCAGCATATGTTCACGCTCATCGACAATGGCCAGCAGGCCGTTCTCCATGACGGTCAGGCCTTCCGGGTTGCTCCAGCCCACCAGCGGGATTTTGCGCAGCACGTCGCCATTGAGGGTCAGTTCCACGAGAAACGGGTTTTTGCCCATCACCGAAAACAGTGTTTTGGTCAGCGGGTTATAGGCCAGGTCCGACGCTTCGTCCTTTTCCATCCCCGGCAACACCTTGGCATCAATCACCGCCCGATAGTCAGGTAGCCAAATGCTTTCATTCTGCTCGGACTGGCTTTCAAACCGCTCCAGTACCCACAGCGCACCGCGGTCATCCCAATGCATGATCCATGCGAGCCCATAGAACAATGCACCCGCCAGCAACACCCAGGAGTACCAGCGCAGGCTGAAACGTGAGGGCCGGGGAACAGGCGGTATCAACTGTGGGTTTGTTGCCATTTGAGTGGGCTTCCGAAAGGTTGGGCCAGAACTAAATATCACAAAGCGGGCAAACCGGCTGCCTCGCCTCTGGCGATTATGCAGACGGAGTGTGAAATAAATGGCAAAAACGCAAAAAAACTCATCATGCCCCAGGCCCTGAGTGATTCAACCCCTCCAGGCGCTCGGCGATAGCAGGCCATTAAGCATGTGACACACTTATACGACGGATGAATCGACAACCCAGTACCCGCGTAACTTGCGGTGCAATGTTAAAGCGCTCTATCAGTAGGAACTTTCTGAATAATACAGGGACATTTATATTAACTCTGTTCGCCCTTGACACCCATCCCCGCGGACTCTTATCTAATAAATACAAAGCCACCCAGCCACTTCTTCAAGTCAATATTTATCGCGTTATCAATGTGCCGCCAGCACGCGTGACTGCGCGCGAGGGCCGGCCTGCGCAGACGCGTAGCGTTCCCTTACATACTGGAAAGGAATCTTTAAATATGCCCTTTACTTCATGCATCAACAAACTGGCCGCCCCTGCACTGTCGAACCCTGCCAGGCACACTGTTTGCGCGCGCGCCGCCGAGCACTTGCTTATTACAATAAACCCGTACACGAACATGGAAGAAGGCGACCTGGTCGAGTTGTTCTGGGACGGCTGTTATGTTGCCTCGCAGCAGATTATCAAAGCCGATATTGGCCAGCCTGTCCTGTTAAGAGTGCCGCACAGTTTTATTCAAAATGGTACGGCGCGCCTCTATTACCGGGTGATGCATATCGGCAGCAGCCCGGCTCTTTCTGCGCAACTTAAAATCTTTGTCAAACTTGACTGCCCTGGCGGCGAAGCCATCGGCGAGGAAAACCAGGGCCTTGCGCCGCTGGTGATTCCGCTGCCGATCCAGCGCTATGGGGTTAACCCCAGCCAGATGAAGCGCGGCGTGCCGCTGACGATCGAACCCTATCGCAACATGGCCTGCGATGACGCAATCACCCTGCTCTGGGGCGATGTACGCCTGGACGTGCCGAAACTGCGCAAGGTGGATATCGACAAGCCCGTCAGCGTGTTTGTGCCCCCGCATATTATCCAGGAGGCTGGCGAAGACGCCCGGCTGGAGGTGACTTACTGCGTGATCGACCGCGTGGGCAACAACTCGCGCTGGGCACCGGCGCGGGTACTCAAGGTCGGCGTCCCCAGGCTCTACCTCAACCCTGCTCCAAGGGAGGTGCTGCAGGCTGCAGAGCCGCGGCCCAACTGGCGCAACTAGGGCCGGGCGGGCGATGGAATCGTCTATTCATATTCCTAAAAGTTAGTTCTTTAAATTTTTATACTCGATTAGGGTATATGCACCGGACCACCGGACTCTCGGCTTTTATCCGCGCCGCACAAGCGGCGCCCCCATGAAACGTGAGGTAGGTATGGTCCGTAACACAATCACCCTTGTGCATAACGCCAGGGCATTGAGTGCAGCCAAGGAGCGCAACTAATGTCCAACTTGGCCAATGCACACCTGCAAAGCGACCAGGATGTCGCGCCTCTGTTGCTGGCAGCGCAGGTTCTGCGCACCGACAACGAAGCCCTTGAAGCCGCGCGTAGCCTGGCGGCCAATGCCCGCGAACACGCTGGCAAGCGCGACCTGCAGCGCAAGTTGCCCTGGTCGCTGGTAGAAGAATTCACCCGTAGCGGGCTGGGCAGCCTCTCCATTGCCCGGGAATTTGGCGGGCCCCAGGTGTCATTCGTGACCCTGGCTGAAGTGTTCGCCATTATTTCGGCGGCCGACCCGGCGCTGGGGCAGATCCCGCAGAATCAGGTGGGCATTCTCAGCCTGATTGCTGCCACGGCCACCCCGGCGCAAAAAGAACACCTGTTCGCCAGCGTGTTGCAAGGCTGGCGCATCGGCAATGCAGGCCCCGAACGCGGCAGTAAAAACACCCTGGAATTGAAAGCGCGGATCACCGCCGATGGCGATGATTTCGTCATAAACGGTCAGAAGTTTTACTCCACTGGTGCCCTGTTTGCCCACTGGATCGCGGTCAAGGCGCTCGACGATAACGGCAAGCAGGTCATGGCCTTTGTACGTCGCGGTACGCCCGGCCTGCGGGTAGTGGATGACTGGTCCGGCTTTGGTCAGCGCACTACTGCCAGCGGCACCGTATTGCTTAACAACGTGCGGGTTGAAGCTGAACTGGTAGTCGACAGTTCTCGGCTCAACGATGCCCCGAACATTCAGGGCGCCGTATCGCAACTGATCCAGGCCGCCATTGACCTGGGCATTGCGCGCGGCGCCATTGCCGACGCTATCAGTTTTGTCCGCGAGCGCTCGCGCCCGTGGATCGACGCCAAGGTCGAACGCAACAGTGATGACCCCTATGTAATTGCCGATATCGGCAAGCTGCACATTGAGCTGCATGCAGCCGAAGCCTTGCTGCGCAAAGCCGGTCGCGTGCTGGATGAAGTCAGCGCTGCACCAATTGACGCTGCTGGCGCTGCCCGCGCCTCGATTGCGGTAGCTGAAGCCAAGGTGCTGAGCACCGAGCTGTCGCTGCTGGCCAGCGAAAAGCTCTTCGAACTGGCCGGTAGCCGCGCCAGCCTGGCCGAATTCAACCTCGACCGCCACTGGCGCAATGCCCGGGTCCACACCCTGCACGACCCGGTGCGCTGGAAGTACCACGCCATCGGCGCCTATCGCCTCAACGGCGCCCTGCCTGCCCGGCATTCCTGGATCTGACCCTGGAGACACCCATGTCACTGATATCCAAACAGGTCCCGGTTATCCACAGCGATGCCGAGGCCCTGAGCGTAGCGCGTGAACTGGCCGCACATTTCAAGCGCGACAGCGCCCTGCGCGATCGCGAACGGCGCTTGCCGTTTGATGAGCTTGAGCTGTTTTCCCATACCGGCCTGTGGGGCATTAGCGTGCCCAAGGCCTATGGTGGCGCGGGGGTGTCCAACGTCACCCTGGCCCAAGTGATCGCGCTGATCGCTGCGGCTGACGCCTCCCTGGGACAAATCCCGCAAAACCATTTTTATGCACTCGAAGTGTTGCGGGTCAATGGCACACACGAGCAAAAACAGCGGCTGTATGCCGAAGTGCTGGCCGGGGAGCGCTTCGGCAATGCCCTGGCTGAAATCGGCACTAAAACTGCCCATGACCGCACCACTCACCTGGCCAGGGCCGAACACGGTTACCGCATCACCGGCCGCAAGTTCTACGCCACTGGCGCGCTGTATGCGCAGCGGATTCCTACCTCGGTCGTAGACGATGACGGTATCCAGCATCTGGCGTTTGTGCGCCGCGACAGCGACGGCCTGAACGTGATCGATGACTGGAGCGGGTTTGGCCAGCGCACCACGGGCAGTGGCTCGGTGGTGTTCGACAATGTACTGGTCGCCGCCCAGGACGTGATCCCCTTCCAGACCGCCTTCGAGCGCCCGACCCCGGTAGGCCCGCTGGCGCAGATTCTTCACGCGGCTATCGACACCGGTATCGCCCGAGCGGCCTTTGAAGACGCCCTGCACTTTGTGCGTACAAAAACCCGGCCCTGGATCGACGCCACCACGGATATCGCCAGCGAAGACCCCCTGACCCTCAAAAGCTTCGGTCACTTGAGTGTACGGTTGCATGCCGCCGAGGCCCTGCTGGAGCGTGCTGGCGAGTTCCTCGACATTGCCCAGGCCAACCCCAATGCCAGCACCGTGGCTGCGGCCTCGATTGCCATTGCCGAAGCGCGGGCCCTGAGCACCGAGATTTCCCTGGCCGCCGGCAGCACCCTGTTTGAACTGGCGGGCAGCCAGGCCACTCTGGCCGAGCACGGCCTTGACCGCCACTGGCGCAATGCCCGGGTCCACACCCTGCACGACCCGGTGCGCTGGAAGTAACACGCGGTGGGCAATTACTACCTCAACGATGCCAACCCGCCGTTGCGGGGGACCATCTGATGAGCAAAAAGAAAATCCTCATCAATGCCTTCAACATGAACTGCATTGGCCATATCAACCACGGGTTGTGGACCCATCCACGGGACAACTCGACCAGCTTCAATACTCTGGAGTATTGGACGGAGCTGGCGCAGCTGCTGGAGCGCGGGCTGTTTGACGGGCTGTTTATCGCCGACATCGTGGGGGTGTACGACGTCTATCAACAATCGGTTGATGTGCCACTCAAAGAGGCCATCCAGTTGCCGGTCAACGACCCGCTGCTACTGGTTTCGGCGATGGCTGCCGTCACCAAAAACCTCGGCTTTGGCCTGACGGCCAACCTGACCTACGAAACGCCGTATCTGTTCGCACGGCGCATGTCGACCCTGGACCACCTGACCCGTGGTCGTGTGGGCTGGAATATCGTCACCGGCTACCTCGACAGCGCCGCCAAGGCCATGGGCCTGACCGAGCAGGTCGAGCATGACCGGCGCTACGATCAGGCCGATGAGTACCTGCAAGTGCTCTACAAGCTCTGGGAAGGCAGCTGGGAAAACGACGCCGTGCTCAATGACCGGGTACAACGCATCTACGCCCGACCCGACAAGGTGCACAAGGTCAAACACGAAGGTGAGTTCTATCAGGTGGAGGGTTATCACCTCTGCGAACCGTCACCGCAACGCACCCCGGTACTGTTTCAGGCCGGTAGTTCGGACCGCGGCCTGGTGTTTGCCGGGCGCCATGCCGAGTGCGTGTTTATCAGCGGGCAGACCAAGGCCGCGACCAAAGCCCAGGTCGACAAGGTGCGTGCCAGCGCCGTGGCAGCGGGCCGCAACCCGGACGACATCAAGCTGTTTATGGGCCTGAACGTGATCGTGGCGCCCACCGAGGCCGAGGCACTGGCCAAGCGTGATGAGTATTTGAGCTACGCCAGCGCCGAAGCCGGGGTGGCGCACTTTTCCAGCTCCACGGGTATCGATTTTGCCGATTACGAATTGGACGAACCGATCCAGTACGTGAAGAGCAACGCGATCCAGTCGGCCACCAAAGTGCTGCAAAACAACGACTGGACCCGGCGCAAGCTGCTCGAACAGCACGCCCTGGGCGGGCGTTACATCACCTTGGTGGGTTCACCTGAGCAAGTGGCCGACGAGCTGGAATCCTGGATTGCAGAAACGGGCCTGGACGGGTTCAACCTGACCCGCATCGTCACCCCAGAAAGCTACGTCGATTTTATCGACCTGGTGGTCCCCGAACTGCAGCGCCGGGGTTCCTATAAAACCGCTTATGACACTGGCAGCCTGCGGCAAAAGCTGTTTACCGAAGGCGATGCGCATTTGCCACAACGGCATACCGGCGCGGCCTTCAGGCACACCGTTTAGCTGATTTTTTGTGGGAGCGGGCTTGCTCGCGATACAAGCGACGCAGTCTTTCAGGCAAGCCGCAGCGCTGCCATCGCGAGCAAGCCCGCTCCCACAGGGTTCAAATTCCGACTCTTTGACTGGGCAATTCTTATGAACAAAAAACACGCACTGGTGCTGGCCCTCGGGCTGTTTAGCGGTTTGCTCCACGCGGCCGACAAGCCGCTCAAAGTCGGCACTACCGCCGCTTTCGCCATCCCCCTGGAAACCGCCGTGGCCGAGGCCGACAAGCAAGGGCTCAAGGTCGAACTGGTGGAGTTCACCGACTGGATCGCACCCAACGTCAGCCTCGCCAGCGGTGATATCGACGTGAACTACTTCCAGCACATCCCGTTCCTGGAAAACGCCAAGGCCGCCGCCGGCTTTGATCTGGCGCCCTATGCCAAAGGCATCATCAACAACGTGGGCCTGTATTCGAAAAAGTATAAAAGCCTCGACGCCCTGCCTGAAGGCGCCACCGTGGCCATCGCCAACGACCCGATCAACAGCGGGCGCGGCCTGCAACTGCTGGCCAAGGCCGGGCTGATCACCCTCAAGCCGGGCGTCGGCTACAAGGCCACCGAAGAAGACATCATCGCCAACCCGAAAAACATCAAGATCCTGCAGGTTGAGGCCGTGCAACTGGTACGCGCCTACGACGATGCCGACCTGGTGCAGGGCTACCCGGCCTACATCCGCTTGTCCAAAACCTTCGATGCCGAGTCAGCCTTGCTGTTCGACGGCATTGACCACCCCGAGTATGTGATTCAGTTCGTGATCCAGCCCAAGAACAAGGACGACCCGCGTCTGGCCAAGTTCATCGATATCTATCAGCACTCGCCTGTCGTGAAGGCTTCGCTGGATAAGACCTACGGCACCCTGTACCAGCCTGGCTGGGGAGGCTGACCATGAATGTGGCTATTGCTCGCGAGCGGCTCGACCAGCCGCAGCCCGGCGCCAACCACACCGAGCTGCACCCCGGGCTGAGCCACGCCCATGTGCGTTTTATCGGCATCGGCAAAACCTATGACGGTCGCCAGGGCCCGGTAGACGCCCTCAAGGGCATCGATCTGGCGATCCAGCGCGGCGAAATTTTCGGCATTATTGGCCGCAGCGGCGCCGGCAAATCGTCGCTGATCCGCACCATCAACCGCCTTGAGCAGCCCAGCAGCGGCCGCGTGCTGATTGATCAGGTAGATATCGCCGGTTTTGACGAAGACCAGTTGGTGGCGCTGCGGCGCAAGATCGGCATGATCTTCCAGCACTTCAACCTGATGTCGGCCAAAACCGTATGGCAGAACGTTGAACTGCCGCTCAAGGTGGCGGGCGTGCCCAAGCTGCAGCGCGAGCAAAAAGTGCGCGAGCTGCTGGAACTGGTCGGCCTGCAAGGCAAGCACACGGCTTATCCGGCGCAATTGTCGGGCGGGCAGAAACAGCGCGTAGGCATTGCCCGCGCTCTGGTTCACGATCCGGCGATTTTGCTGTGCGATGAAGCCACCTCGGCGCTGGACCCCGAAACCACTCAGTCGATCCTCGGCCTGCTGCGCGAAATCAATCAGCGCCTGGGCCTGACTATTATCCTGATCACCCATGAAATGGCCGTGATCCGCGATATCTGCCAGCGCGTGGTAGTGCTGGAGCAAGGCCGCGTGGTCGAGCAAGGCCCGGTATGGCAAGTGTTCGGCGACCCGCAGCATGACGTCAGCAAAACCCTGCTCGCGCCCTTGCAAGACACCCTGCCCGCCGCGCTGCAAAGCCGCATCACGGCCCAGCCCCTGTCGGCGCAGGCCAGCGTGGTCCTGCGCTTGCGCTTCACCGGTAGCCAGGCACAAGAGCCCGACCTGGGTGCGCTGTTCAGCGCACTGGGGGGGCAGGTGCGGCTGCTGCACGGCGGGGTCGAACATATCCAGGGCCATGCCCTGGGCCAACTGCTGCTCAGCGTGACCAGCACTTCGCTGGGCGCTGAAGAGCTGCGTAAACGCGCCGGACAATGGGCACAACAGGTCGAGGTGGTGGGCTATGGGGTTTGATCGTTTGTGGCAGGGGGTGATCGACACCTTCCTGATGGTCGGCGTGTCGTCGCTGATTGCGCTGGTGCTGGGCATTCCGCTGGCGGTAATCCTGGTTACCAGCGGCAAGGGCGGAATCTATGAGGCCCCAACACTGAACAAGGCACTGGGCGCGTTTGTGAATCTGTTTCGCTCGATCCCGTTTCTGATTTTGATGGTGGCATTGATCCCGTTTACCCGCCTGATCGTGGGCACGACCTACGGCGTATGGGCCGCGGTCGTACCGCTGACCATCGCCGCCACGCCGTTTTTTGCGCGCATCGCCGAAGTCAGCCTGCGCGAGGTGGATCACGGCCTGATCGAAGCCGCCCAGGCCATGGGTTGCAAGCGCCATCACATCATCTGGCATGTACTGCTGCCCGAAGCTTTACCGGGGATTGTCGGTGGTTTCACCATCACCCTGGTGACGATGATCAACTCGTCGGCGATGGCCGGTGCGATTGGTGCTGGCGGGCTGGGCGACATCGCGTACCGTTACGGTTACCAGCGTTTTGACTCGCAGGTGATGCTCACGGTGATCGTCCTGCTGGTGATTTTGGTGGCCGTGATTCAGCTGGGCGGTGACCGCCTGGCCCTGGCACTGAACAAACGCTGAGGTATAGTCGGCGGCCAGCCCCGCCGCCGACTGAACTTGCCATGACCCTCGATGCAAAAACCCTCGAACAGATTGCTGCCACCACTCTGGGCCACTATCAACAAAGCGCAGAAGGCTTCCGTGAAGGCACCCGCGACCACGATGTAAGCCAGAACATCGATGCCCTGCTGCGCCATATCCCGGGCACGGCACCGTTCACGATTCTGGATTTTGGCTGCGGGCCGGGGCGCGACCTGCAGGCCTTCACCCGCCTGGGTCATGTGGCCATCGGCCTGGACGGCACCGAACGCTTCACCCAAATGGCGCGTGAAGACAGCGGCTGTGAAGTGTGGCACCAGGACTTTCTCAAGCTCGACTTGCCCGCTGAACGCTTCGACGGGATCTTTGCCAACGCTTCGCTGTTCCATGTGCCGACCCAGGAACTGGGCCAGGTCTTGGGCAAGCTGCACGCGGCCTTGAAACCCGGCGGCGTACTGCTCAGTTCCAACCCGCGCGGCGACAACCGTGAAGGCTGGAACGGTGAGCGGTATGGGGCGTATCACGACCTGGAGCACTGGCGGTCGATGCTGACGGCTGCAGGGTTTGCCGAGCTGGAACACTACTATCGCCCGGCGGGCCTGCCCCGTGACCAGCAACCGTGGCTGGTGAGTGTGTGGCGTAAAGCGCTGTAAACCTGTGGGAGCGGGCTTGCTCGCGATGGCATCACTGCGGTTTGGCAGGTAAACCGCGGTGATGCCATCGCGAGCAAGCCCGCTCCCACAAAGGCCCCCGGGTTAACCGAAGAACCAGTAGCACACCAGTATCGCCGCCACGACCCCCGCCAGTTCCGCCAGCAGGGCGCAACCCACCGCATGCCGGGCACGCTGGATGCCCACGGCGCCGAAGTACACCGCCAGCACATAGAACGTGGTTTCCGTGCTGCCCTGCACCGTGGCCGCCACCAGCGCCGGGAAGCTGTCCACGCCCTGGGTCTGCATTGTTTCGATCAGCAAGGCCCGCGCCGCACTGCCCGAGAAGGGTTTGACCATGGCCGTTGGCAATGCATCGACAAAGCGCGTATCCCAACCCAGCCACTCAACCACATGGCGGATGCCGTCCAGGCCAAAATCCAGTGCTCCGGATGCCCGCAACACGCCCACCGCACAGAGCATCGCCACCAGGTATGGCAGCAGGTTTTTCGCCACGTCGAAGCCTTCCTTGGCCCCTTCGACAAACGCTTCGTAGACCTTGACCTTGCGCAGCGCACCGATCACCAGAAACAGCATGATCAGGC